>Ga0307516_10000078_pt1 | contig 106523 bp, 130 predicted proteins | sample 19_EM_MG_FD_203310 | JGI IMG/M metagenome (GOLD analysis project Ga0307516, IMG submission 203310) | Populus trichocarpa ectomycorrhiza microbial communities from riparian zone in the Pacific Northwest, United States - 19_EM | ecosystem: Host-associated > Plants > Roots > Unclassified... | reverse complement strand
TTGAGCCACTTTATCCGTTGAATTATACAGAATACCAAATGTTGCGTTTTGGTATTCTGCCAGAATCAGGGCTAAAGGCACAGCTAAAGAACGCCGTATTTAATTGCGGTTCGGCGGACGAGGCATATAAAAATATCACCAACTTACTGCCGACCATACAAACTTATTTAGGCCGGATTGATTCCTCGACATTTACACATTTTATGCGAATTGGCTCACTGCCATTTTTGATCAACGAGATTAATCCAGCACAAGTCTATACGACCATCATCTCGCTTATTGACCGCATCGTGAATGAAGACTTGGCCAAAGGTTTTAATTTTGACCAAGCCACTCTCAACGCGGTTAAGCCAGTCCTATTTATGCTGGCCGAGGGTGACGTCTTGAGTCGTACAAAGATAGCTAGTGCACTTAAACTGGACGAACGTGTAATAGGGAACTTGCTAGACGCATTAGTTAAGACTGAATTACTAATCGAGGTGCCAGCTCGTGGTACAGCGACCATTGCGGCATCCAAAGCCCGCAAGTACCTTTTCATGAGTCCGGCCATCCGTGCGACATTCCATCAAATTGCTGGCGTATTAGCCACAGAAGAAACTCGCAAGGGCGGGCTACTTGAGGATTTGGTTGGCTTGTATATGCACCGTGAGTTTGTAACTAAACGTTTGGCTGATTTTACATACAATGCTGGTCAGGGTCAGGCTGATTTTATGCTACAAACGGCTGCACGCGTCCGCATCCCAATAGAGATTGGGTTAGGCAAGAAAAATTCGCGGCAAGTTGCAACAACAATGAAAAAGGTCAATAGCAACTACGGTGTCGTTATCAGTGCAACGCCACTATCTGTAGATGAAAAAAATAATATACTTTTCTTACCCCTATCTATTTTTTACCTTATGTAGCGACCCGAAGCCATGTCGCTTACACAATTCCCAAACCATTTATCCATTTTCTGCTGATGGTTTAAACTGCTCGCGTTTGCAGTACGCCGAAATGCATACTCACTACAGTATTTTTGCATATGCTCAGGACTAGCATGCATATAAGTGGCACGAATAATCTTTTTAAGATGAGTCCACTTACTTTCAAGAGCCTGTGTATTGTTATCGCCAATAACACGTTCGCCTTTGCTGTGGTTGGTAGTTTCGTGGCGGTAACCTAGCTTGGTTAACCGTCGGTATGAGCCATGCTCGTCGGAAAATATGCGGCTACCTTTGGGTATGTGTTTCTCAATAATGGGCAATAGTACCCGCGCGCCAGAGCTTTTAACATGGAATACTCTTACCTCGCCCGATTGGCGGTGCAACAAGCCAAATATAACCTCACCACCATACTTGCCGCGCTTTCTGTTTTTTAGCAACGCCGATGACCTTTTAGAGGCGTCGGGGTGGTCGTACGTCTCATCAACCTCCCAGTCTCCCTTGCGGGGCGTGTCGTCAGGGTACATAAAATCGCGTAAGTCGTGCATTATATTCCATGCGGTTTTCTGTGTTATGCCAAGGTCGTCAGCAATCTGCACCGAAGAAACACTGTGTTTGCGGCTTGTCATGAGGAAAAGTACTTTAAGCCACTTACGCAAGGGTATCTTGGAGCGCTCAAAAGGAAAGCCAGTTTTAGGCGAAAACTGGTGATGACAATCTTTGCATTGGTAGGAGTAGCGGCGTTTGAGTCTATAAAGACTGAGCGAACCACAATATAAACAGCACACCCTGCCGTCAGGCCAGCGCTGTTCAATTAAATAGTTAATACAACTTTGCTCGTCGCCGTAGCGCGAGTCAAAGTTATCCAAGTTAAGCCTCATCGGGAGTGATAATACAATGAAACCGCGAGAACATCGAGAGGGTAAAAATAAGCGTGTGGCGGAGGTAAAATCGTTTTAAGCATTGTCTATTTTACGTAGGTTTTGTTTACCGGCGCGTCGTATATAATTGCCTACCATATCAAGTGGTGTACTTAGCAAACCATTGAATCCGATAAAATGTAATAAAACGAAGTTACAAAGTATATCGTTCTTTTTTATTTACTTTGAGCTTAGACAGCACTGGGTTCACGATATCCTCGGCAACCAGCTCAACTACAACATCAGGGATACCACCCATTAAGTAGTCCTTGACGGACTTCACGTCTTCACCATGTAGCAATGCGAATCGTACACAATTTTCTTTATCAGTAGCGTTCTCGCACAGTGCATTAAATCCCTGCTCTAAACCGAGCTTGCGAATGCGCCCACGTAGCATAACGCCGTGAATCTCAGCTTCAGCAGTATGGATTTCGTAGATATCCCAACTAATTAAAGGTGTTTGGCTCATATTTCTATTATAGCAACAGCGCTATGTGTGCTACTCCAACCTGAATCCCGAAACTAAAAAGTAAAACGTACACCCTGTTATCCTTAAGCTGTATGTCAGGCTCCCATTAAACTAAACACATTGTCTCGCTCGTAAGAGCGCTACAATGTAGCTAAAGAAGGGAGCTAAGATATGCCTGTTGGCAAGCACACAGACCAGAAACTCAAAGAAGAAATCCTCCGTAAGATTCGTGACGACGGCATGCGCGTAACTGACGCGGCCATCCATTACGGCATTAGCAGTAAGACTATTTACGCCTGGCTGCGCTCTAATGTGATTAACGGCAATGCTAGTTTGGTATTGCAGCTCAACCGCCTCAAGAAGGAAAACGAGCAGTTGTACAAACTGCTCGGTCGGGCCAGCGCTGAACTGAACCGCCCAAAACTCTAGCCATTCTGGACGAGGTCGACCCAGGATGGCGCAGTCACTTTGCTGCCATCCTTGGGATTGAGCGTACCAGCTACTACTTGCCCGCCAACAGCACAGAAGAGAAGGGACAAGCTAGCAGTAAGCGAGCTGACGCTCGCCCACCAGGAGCACCCGTTCTACGGTGTGCGACGCTTTGCGCTGCACCTCGGTTGGAGCGAGAACAAGGCCCGGCGGGTACGGTCACTCGCCGGTATTGTCGTGCCGACTGCTGCTAAACGGCACAAGTACAAACGTGGCGGCAAAGCCCAGATTGCAGCACCTCCCAACATTCTGCACCGCTACGCGGTACTCAAAAACCAAGCTCGACCACAAGACGGCATGGACTACAGCAATATGGTCAACGCCGAGGCCTGGGTGCAGGACTTTACGTATGTGTACTTCGGTCGCAGCTTTTGCTACGTAGCAGCTGTACTTAACCTCAAGACCCGAGAGATTGTTGGTTGGCGACTAGGTACGAACCACAGTTCTGAGCTGACGTACGCCGCCCTTTTAGATGCGCTCAGCAAACATGAGCCACCAGCCATCTTGCACAGCGACCAGGGTAGCGAATACCTCAGCCACAAGCACGAACTACTGTGCACCCGCCTGGAAATCCAGCTCAGTGCCAGCAACAAAGCCAGCCCCTGGCAAAACGGATTCATGGAACGTTTTGTCCAGACGCACAAGCTCGAACTCGGGAACATTAGCCAGCTACAGGACGTGGGCCAACTCAACGAAGCAGTTGCCCTGGCCATGCACTACTACAACACCAAGCGCATCCATCTGAGTCTCAAAACCACACCAGCGGCTTACGCCGCTGCTCTAAAAAGTCGAGACAAGGTGTTCGCTAAAGAGGTAGCTTGACACTTCGTTTCCCAGGAGTGTGAACGGCTACGCCGTTCACTATATACGAACACTGCTTGCGTACCAATTGCTTAGGGTGGGGTAGGTTTCGGGATTCAGGTACTCCATCATTGACAATCGAGGGAACATATTGTAGTATTCTCTAGCTCTATCCACGCAGTCGTTAGGAGAAACCGTGGGATTTCTGGACAACCTCAAAGATGCATTCGCCGCAGGGGGTGACCGTGAAGGGTTCAATGCACGCCGAGACGCACGTCTCGCGGGCGAACTGGTCACGAAGCTCCAGCTCGGCCAGATCGCCGTGCGAAATACGCAGCCCATCGAACCTCCTCGGTGGTCAAAGTACGACGGTAAATCCAGAGGAGACTCTGAAGGCCAGACCAACTACTACGAAGGATTCGTCGGTGAGCGCAACCAGACACTGAAGATTCATATCGTCGTCGACAAGCACGGCAAGCTCCAGTACATCCGCGACATCGACGGCACCGTCCTGTTCGACCGTAGCCGCGGCCATACGCCGCCACCCGGCTGGGACTGAGTAATACGTCTTGGGCCGAGACGCTAAAGCGACCCCTTAACTATGCTACTATCTAATTTAGATGGATCACAATCAACTATTAGATTCTATTCTTGCAACGACAAATGCGCCACGCAACGAAGTTGCCGCGTATCTTAAAAATATCTGTAAAGAAGCGAAAGCTTTGGACATAAAAGATCTACTTGAGCGAAGTAACGGAAACGAATATCGTGAGCCTGCGGCTGCGGGCGAAAAACTAGCCGGTCAAATACACCATGTACTTTTGCAGCAAGAATATGTGAATTGGGAAGACGACAGCGAGCTGGCCGAAATCCAAGACCTTGGCTTTATCTTGGCTGCCAATCCTGAAAAACAGGATACATGGCAAGAACTCTTCAAAAGAATCGAAAAACTCTAATAAACAAAAATAGGGCGGTTCTATTCCGTCCTATTTTGGTATCTATATGGTAGCCTTGGATAGGACGACTTGGAACTCAATCAAGTCAGAACTAATTGCTATGTGGCAGATAGTGGTGGATTATCAGATATCTAATAAAGAATCTACTAAGCGAGTTTGACGGAACTAGCAACCGCAACCGTCTCTCAACTTTTATTTAGTGTATAAAAACCCTCAAGTACGCAACTGAAAGCGCAATAGTAGCGATAGACAACAAGATTATACGAAGGGTCGATTTACGGGTGATTAGATATACCAACGCGGTTACTATGTTGACCGTCGCAAATACCACTCCTGGATACCAAAGGGGAGTCAAAAGCAGAAAGCCCCAACCTGCTTCGCCAGTAGGAATGAGCAGACCAAGACCGTAAATCGCCCACGGAACGGCGATAGTTATTATGTTGGCGATAATAAGAAACTTAATAAACTTTAGCCATTCGATTTTTTGGAATTGCCAGTAGGGTTTAGTGGTAGGTGTTTTTACATTCATGGTCATATTATAGCTAAAAATGTTTATCACTCTTTAACAAGTTGCGTCCCGCTATCCAGCACGTCAAAGATTATGATAATCGCAAACACATAATAACTCACATAGACAATTAATCGCGGGATGGGCGTGATCTTTCGAGGCGGGGATAATGTTAGAATGGTCATATGGACAAACAATCTATCCTTAGGTCTGAAAAGAAAAGCCCTTCCAAGAAACTAGTACCTATATTTGGTGTGTGCATTCTAGTGCTAATTTCAGTTTGGGCGATTATTACTGTTGCTTACCCATTGTTTTTAGGCGATGGGCTCAGCGGTTACAACGGCACCAAAAGAACGATAGCCGAGAGAATCCTGAAGCTGCAATACCTAACTTTTACCCCAAGTCCGGCTCCAAGTTTTGTACAGCAAGTACATATTGACGATGTAAGGCCTGTCACTCAAACCGAAATATCAAAATATTGTACTGACCCTAACTACATAACCAGCGACCCAAATAATTATAGATACTATACGGTTGTAACTACGGAACGGCATCTTTTGGCGTTAGGCTCCCGTACAGCGCTATATATTGGTTGTGAACCACGTGGGGTACAGCGTGAGGAATTTGGTCTTCCTGTCTCGGCAGCTAGCGAATCGCCCTCGGTCACAGATTCTAATGGACTTATAATTACGCATTAAACTTTTGGCTCAACTGTAGATAGGCTTTCGCACAGCTTGCATCGCTTCTGCTTTCTGCTACTGTATTTATATACTATGGATAAAACCAAATTCGCCTTTTCAAAGAAACGCATCGCCCTGATTGCTGGTGTTTTGTTCCTCGTTCTCGGCTTCGCGATTGCCTGGTCGCTGCCGAAAGACTCTCAGGGATACCCAGGGATCAAAGGGGAGATCGCAAGCTACGCCGTTGACAATGCCTGGATGAAGATGAGCGGCATTAACTACGCGAGCCACTTTGGCACCATCAAAGTTACCGCAGAGACCGTCGAGATTGATACATCGAACAGTTCGCTTTGTAACGGTGAACTCCAAAGTCAGACCGAACCCGAGGCGGGCAACCATTTCGTAGTGAAGCTAGACTACAGAACACTATTCGGCATTCCCATGAAGACCAGAACGTTCCATATTTGTCGTTGGTAAAACAGCCAAACGTATTGACATTCTAACCAGTTTTGTGTTACATAAGCGTACGCTCCCAGCCAACACTAGGGGGCATTTTCGGTCTGCATACAGGGCTGTGAACATTCCCATCAGCCCTCCGACAGAAGGGATCTAAGCGCGTGCGTAGATCAAGGAAACGGCTGGCAAGAGTCTTGCTAGCGCTGTGTGTGGTGGCGAGCGTGGCCTTATGGTCGCAACCCGCCAGTGCAGATGGTGCAGTGGGCTGCAACCAAAAGTGGTGGCCCACCAAAGGCGCGGTAACTACCTCTGGATCGGGCGTGGTCACCGCGACGTTCGCCTTCCAACTCACGCCGGGCGAACTCGCCAACTTGCAGTGCGTCGCGCCCTACCTGGAGATCGACTTCCGCCTAGAAGGTGTGTCGGCTCCTCCGTGGTGGGACAACTACATTGTGGCCAGCACCAACCTGCCGGGAGCCGTGCATGATGTGGCGGTCGGCGACGTCGACTACGCAAACCCTGGAGTCACCGCGATTAATGTACGCGGAGAAAATGGCCTCCACGCCGGAACCAACTACTGGGTGACGCTGGCGTGGCAGCAACTACCTGCGACGCCAGGCCAAACGCCCGGATTCTGGATCGCATGGACGCCGAGCCATTGGGCGCAGCATCCAGTGCTCGAAATGCCTTACTGCGCGGTCTCGCCATACGACTTGTGGCGTGGTCCAGCGTGGTGCGTATTTCCTTTTGACGGCGCGAATGAAGCGGGGGTCGACCTCAGGACCAACACAATCGGTATCAACCAGCTCAACTTCGGCGGCAATAGCACCCACACGTTCGGAAACTGGGTGAACTCGTCGCCGTATGTCGAGTTACTGCCGATACTGAGCCTGTCGTTCGATCTCCTGCCATACCTTTCCATGGTTGGCTCGATCCCCGACGGCTTCATCATCCAATCCACCGACTCCAACCTCTACGTCGCGGCCGGAGGCCGCCTGTTCTGGTTCGATAAGAACAATACGAGAATGCTCAACGCCTTCCGGGCACAAATGCAAGCCAAGTACAGCACCACCACGTATCCCCTCATGGCTGCGGCAGAAGTACATGCCATCGAAGTCAACCGTAACGCTAGTGGCGGTTCGTCACCGGGCAGTAACATGCCCGCCGACAACACGTTTATGTACGAGTACGGTACGACCCAACAATATGTCATCAAGTACGAACACCCGGAGGAATTTGGTCTTCCCGCTTCGGCGGCTGACGAACCGCCCTCGGTCACAGATTCTAATGGACTAATTATTACGCATTGAATTAGCTAGCGCCTATCAATATTTATAATTGTATAAAGCCAGCGTTTGGGATCGACTTTTTTGTCGGGGTGAGTTATTGCTGTGTTTTCTTGGGTGCTTACTTGGATGTGAAGGTCGCCTTTATCGGCGGTAAGGTGGCAAGGATTAAGAAATGCGTTGTCCTCGCACCCGGGCCCTGGGCTTTCATAACTTATTACAAACCCCTGCCGCAACAACATATCCTTCAAAAAACGTTTCTCATCACCAACAGCCACGGGGGTAAACCATGAGCGCTGGATGTTAGGGCAAATTTCCGACCAACAGTCTTCCTTGCGCTTATCCGTAACCGCCGCAACTTCTTTGCGCTCTACCGCACCAATTGGATCAAGCGAATCTTTTTGTATTGCGCTCAGAGCGGCATTTAGTTCGATAACTTGGGAGGGGAACATCCTCTGGTAAGCAAAGATAATGCCTGCAACTATTCCGAGCAATATTAAGATGAATATGATTATCGAAATTGCCTTTCCTCTGCCAGTGTTTTTAGCGGGTGATTTGTTTTTCATATAGATCCTTGGGTTTGGGTGGCTGTAGTGTAGCGCATGTTCACTGATTTTAAAAGTAAAAAACACTTGTAACTACAGGTAACTACTACTATTCTTCTTAGACGCTTGCGTAAGCAAGCCGTACATCCATGCAGAGGACGGAGAAGAATGGGAGCAGTAAGCTCTGCAAGTCGCAGATGGGCGACGCTCCAAGCTCTATTGCTCTCGGTTGTAGGCGCAGTGGTCTTCAGTGCCGCACCGGCCACAGGCCGATCCTGACTGTCTGCCGAGCAACAGCGCCTATATGCTCTATGGGCGGGGCTCACAAGAGACAACTCTCTTCGGTGTACCAGAAGCAAGAAACTTTTTCAGTGCAGTCGGTTCTCAATTGGCTGCAAGAGGAATTCAAAGCGACTTCTCCGAACTAGGCAACCTCGATGGCGACTTCAATCTCGAACCAGGCGAGTACTCCGCAGCCTACGGGCTCAACTGGGTAGCCTACCCGGGTTACTTCCCGAGTGTCGCTACTGGGGCCGATGAGCTCATTGAGCACCTCAACGACAGAACGTCGCGGTGCCCGGGTGAGGTTGTGGTGCTGGGCGGCTTCTCGCAAGGTGCACATAACACAAATAGTTTTGACCCATTTACGCACAAATGCTATTGTTATGGCGTATGAATAAACAACCCGTTTCTCAACCGAAGAAGAGAATTTTACCAGGTAAAGCAGCACCTATTATTGGATTTGGAATTTTAGGATTGGGTATACTGTGGGTGGTTATAACTGTCATTGTCCCACTTGCAAAAGGTAATGGGATCGATGAGTATAGCGGCACTCAGAAACGGTTGGCGGAAACTATCGTTGACCTTACACGGTTATACAACGGCCCGCAGGGTGCAAGCTTCGTGCCAGATTCTATGTTCAATGTGCGTGTCGATGAAATTCGTCCGGTCACCAAAGAAGAGATTACTGAGTTCTGTAAGGATCCCACCTATATCACGGAGAATCCAGTCGACCCTCATTTCTACACTGTGGTTATCACTGAACAATATCTATTAAGCCTGTCTGAAAAAAAGACTACGTATGTCGGTTGTAATCACACTGATTACATCTACACTCAAGTATTCGGATACCCAGAAGGGCGCGATCCGCGCGCTCAGCCCTTGTCAAACTAGAGGAGTACACTCACTGCTTTACAGCCGAGGTAACCTATATTATAATTCGGTGACTTCAGTTCAAAAAGCTGAAGCAATTGCGTAACCACAAGTTAAGCTCTTTCACACTCTCCTGAGAGGCGAGGTAATGACTCGAAGATGGACGGCACGACTAGGCGCCGTCTTGGCGCTATGGGTGCTCGTGAGTGTCGGATTTGCTACCGCTGCGTCGGCGTCAGACCCTCTTCTGCCCGGGCAGGCAGGTGTCTACAAAGAGGCGTGCGGAGACTTTCGACCAACGTCAGGCAGCTTTCTAGCAACCAGGGCTGGGGGCGAGTTCCGTGTAACGTGGAACTTCCGCCTAAGCCCTGCCGCGAAAGCTGCCCTCGACTGTGTAAAGAATCAGTTCGGCCAGGACTACCTGGAACTCGAGCTGGTCCTAACTGGTTTCGGGGGTGTCAACGATTGGGATGACTACCAGGTGACTGGTACGAACATACCTGGCGCAGTCCATGACTCGGGCTGAATGGATGCAGCTGCGGATGCTGCCCCGGGCGTAACAGGAATCCCCATCAGTGCGCTCTATGCAGACACGCCCTACTACTTCGGCATCAGCTGGAACACGACGAGTCAGTTCTACCCGATAGCTGGGCAGACTCAACGTGTTTCATTCCAGTGGGTACCAAGCCATTGGGCGAATCCGTTCGACCCATTTAGTGAGGGTCTGGGATGTTTCTCTGGGCTCGGTCTCGCGGCATGGTGCGTGTTTCCAGGCGGTACGGCCTTCATCAGCGGTGCCTACTACACCTGTTTCCCGGCACCCCAACGTGACGGCATACCCTTCGGAAACCCTCTAACGACACCCCACTTTTTTCCTTTGAGCGGTGGGCAGCCAACAGGTGCAAACTGGAGTGGCTACGTCCCCGACGGCTTCATCATCCAATCCACCGACTCCAACCTCTACGTTGCGGCCGGAGGCCGCCTGTTCTGGTTCGATAAGAACAACGCGGGGATGCTAAGCGCCTTCCGGGCGCAAATGCAGCAGAAGTATGGAAGTACCATCTACCTACCAATGGACGCGGCAGCAGTGCGTGCGCTGGAGGTCAACCGCACAAGCGCAGGCGTATACTCACCGGGCAGTAACATGCCCGCCGACAACACGTTTATGTACGAGTACGGTACGACCCAACAATATGTGGTGAAGTTCCAGCATCCGTTCCCCATTGGGAACACGGATGAACTGGTAGCACTTGGCGGCCAAAACAAGGCCATTGTAGTGCCGCCGGGGCTGGGAGATCTGCAAACATACCCACCACAATGGGTGCAGAACGACCTCCTCCGCTTCTGGGATGGCCCTACCGTCTGGCACTACGCAGGCGACAAAGGTTTTCGCGTGCCGGGTGTCCCCACGAGGGATTGCCTGCAAGTACGCTGGAACCGTGGGGTTACGGTCATGCCCGCAAGTGCGTGGAACTACTTCCCGACGCATCCAACGCAGCAGGCGGCCTGCGATTTTACGCATGGCCAATGGCTGTATGGGACGGGGAGCAACCGGCAAGTTGAGGTGCTCTACGGCGTTGGCCACTCCGTGCAATACGGCGAAGTGGCCGGTTTGGGCGGCACCAACCAGGCCAGGCCTGTCAGCGATTTCACGATCGACTGGCTTATGGGCAACACGTTTAATCCGCCCGCACACCACCTGTTCCGGGCCGTCAACAGCCCCAATGTATACCTGACGGAAAACGGGCAGTACCACCTTGTGGGCAGCCCTGCCACCCGCGACTGCCTCAGCGCGCAATATGGCGCCGGGGTGGAAGTGGTGCCACAAAGCTTCATCGACAAGCTGCCGATGGGCGGCGGGGCGCAGTGTGCCTACGAAGGCCGTCTACTCCAATCCCCGAGCGGTCAGGTCGACTACGTCAAGGATGGGCAGAGGCGACACGTCCTCAACTGGGCAATCGTCTACTGCCTCAAAGGCCGTAGCGGTACTGGTGACCCGATTGTGGTGAGCCAGGGGATGTTTGACAGCTATGCGGATTCGGGGGCTAACGCCTACTGCCCGTACGAGACCGAACTCGGTCTCAATTTCGTGCAGGAGGCGGGCGACCCCACCGTCTGGCTAGTGGGCCCGCCCGCTGCACCGGGGCAACCCGGCGTCAAGCGGCATGCCGGCAATCTCTGTGTGCCTGATCCGTACACCACCCAGCTCAAGAAGTACCATGTCTGGACAGTTCCAGTGGGTGAAACCGCTGGGCACATCCAGGGTGCGGACTTCTGGCAGAGCGGGCCAGCTTGTCAGGCGCTACCGGGGTGATATAGCTCTGTTCTGAGCTAACGCCCGAACAAAACAGATTCACCCGTAGTTCCTGGCAACAACAAATCCACTACTCATTACTAGTGGCGCTGGCCGAGAGCGTATCTCGGCACATAACTTGAGGGCTTAATTTGTTGCTAGAAGGATCGAGGGTTGAAGTTATGGCGCATCAAATCTTTATTGCTTAAATCTCATGGCTCCTGATCGCTGCGTATTGATGGGTACTATATCTAGGTTCCGTACTTGCCTGTTATTCTAGATTCTAAGTTGCAATGGTAGTAGCTAAACTCTTTACAGCGGTCGATTCGGAGAATACACTGTACAAAGCATTAAGCTGTTCGTATATCCGATTCCAAAAAATACTATTCAAGTCCACCATATTAAAACGAGCACGGAACTGTGCTCGTTTTAATATTGGTCAGATTTTATTACCAGAAGAACAAATACAAACCGCGCAGTGCGAACAGTAGTAATATTGTCCCCATAAGCGCACCAGTAAGCGCCGAAACAGCGATGCGTGTCTTATTTGCCCGCAATACCGCCACAAACGGAGCGGCAGCAGCGAGGACGGTGAGCAGGTACAGGCCATCATCCTGGAATATCCAGGCCAGTGGCAAAAAATGTACGCCAACAACAAAGGCGATCCATGCCGAAACATATTGTGGCCTTTTACGGCTTAGTAGCGCCGCACCAATACCGGCCGCGGTACATTCAAATGCCACGACAATGCCAAATGCGATCGAGGCATCCCGCGTCAGCGCGGTCGCGTGTAAATTCCATATGTATGCAGTATACCTAAAAACGAGCCCTGCAGTGGAGCTCGTTTTTAGTTTATTTTAGGGTGTTAGTAGGGTTTTACACTTTTTTTAGGGTTGAGCCCTTCGAGCTGTAATACGACCATTCGCACTTGTTCCTTTGTGATTTTTTTAGCGTCTGCATCTTTTGGCTGGTTGTAGCGGACCGCAATGTTGCTGCCAACTTTTAGCGTGGCGTCGACATCCGTGTACGCGCCCGTGTAGTCCTGGTTGTACACTTTAAATCCGGCGTCGCCAACGGTTAGGGTGTACAGGTTGCCCTTGCGCGACTTAAGCGTAAGAGTGTCATCGCTTAGTTCGGTCACGGTGCCGGTGATCTTGCGGAACACGCCATCGGCGATGTCTTGGCGATACGGGTTGGCTGCACCTTCGCCGCCATTACGTGGGTATACATCAATGCTTGCAGTGTTGGCGCAGAGCTCGCCAGGGTTACCTGAGCATTCTGGGATTTCTGTAACGTACTGCTGTTTTTCCATGTAGTATTCGTACGGCAGACTCATCTTAAAGAGCGCGATCAAGCCGATTACTTTAGGCTGTTCGTGGGGAGCTTCGCGGATTTCATTCGTCGATTTATTCCAGCCATATTTGCTTAGGTCGTGGTAGGTTTCGCTCACGCGGCTTACGGTAAACACGGTGTCGCCAGGCTTAATGTCTGAAGTAGGAATTTCTTGGCCGGCGGCAAAGGCGCTGATTTTTTCGCCCTGCGGTGCTGCAAAGTTGACGATATTATTGCCCGTGTCGAGGGTTGCTTTAGCGTCAGTACCTTCTTTGTAGGTGCCCAACATGTCGAGGCGGGTGTAGTAAATGGTATCGCCATCTTTCCATTCGGCGTTTGTGCCATAAGTTGGCCATTTTTTGCCGGGGACATCCTGGAGCCATTTGAGCTCGCATTTGGCCTGGATTATTTTTTGCACTTCTTCGTCGCTGAGGTTGGCGTCTTTTTTAACTTCAAACCTTTCGGCAACATTGTAATTATTCGTTGAGCATTCTTTGATGCCGGCGAACGAATACTCAGTTGCTCCGCGGTTGTTTGTCTCTTTGCCGAGCATTTGTATGAACGCTGGCGCAAAGTGTACGGCCGCATACACGGCGCCGCCAAGCACGACGACTGCAACAAATGCTGCAAGTGCAATTGCTGGCTTGTGCAGGTGCAGCAGCCAGTTTACAAACCCGCGGTGCTGGCTTGGTTGTGTGGTGATTTTTTTCATAACGCCTTTCACAAAGCTGTTTGTTTTATCGCTGTGGGGAGTCGCAGCGATAATCTGCGCGTCGAATGTATGATCTTTCATGACAGGTCGCTCCTTAACTGTTGCTTTGCCCGGCGCAACCAGGTACGCACGGTATTAATTGGTACTTGTAGGGTGTTGGCAATTTGCTCGTAGGTTTTGCCCTCCCAGTAATATGCTTCGATCGCTTGGCGGTGAGTTGGCGGCTGTAGTTTAGCTACGGCGTCACGCACTTCGCGCTTTGTTTCTTCGGCTTCGTAATCTGGGGCGGCTTCGTCGGCAACGAGCTCGATATCTTCAACAAGAACCTTCCGTTTGGAGGCTCGTAAGTAGTCGATTGCCTTATTTGTTGCAATTCTATAGAGCCACGTAGAGAACCGCGATTTAGCCGGGTTAAAATCGCGCAAGCTGTTAAATGCTTTTATAAATGCCTCTTGCGCAATATCTTCGGCTTGGTCGCGGTCGCCAACAAGGCGGTCGCAGTGGATAATTAAACCCACATGGTAGCGGGCAACCAGACGCTCGTACGCATCGGTGTCACCGGCAATAATCTTCTGAATGGTACTATTTTCATTCATTGCACCCATTCTACGATTAATGTCTACAAAAGTTTCATCGATATAGTAATGTGGCGCAACGAAGTAAATAACGGTACAATAGATAAGGTAAAAAGAAGGAAGAAAAACCGATATGGAACTTACATGGATTATTGTGGCCGTCGTTGTCATCCTCGCGGTGGTAGTGATTGTTATTTACAACGGCTTGGTTGCAACAAAGGTGCGTGTCGATGAAGCTTGGAGCGACATTACCGTACAGCTCAAGCGCCGCCTTGACCTTATACCCAACCTGATTAATACCGTAAAAGGCTACGCAACTCACGAAAAAGAAGTTTTCGAGAGGATCACTGAGGCTCGTGCCAACGCGCTGAACGCTCAAGGCGTAAAAGAAATCGCTAAAGCAGAAAACCAGTTTGAAGGCGCGCTGAAGAGCCTGTTCGCAGTTTCTGAGGCCTACCCAGACCTCAAAGCAAACCAGAACTTCCAACAGCTGCAAACCGAACTCACCGATACAGAAGACAAAATTATGGCATCCCGCCGCTTTTACAACGGTTCTGCGCGCGAGTTGAACATCAAGATTAACACATTTCCATCAAACCTTATTGCCGGCATGTTCAAATTTACCGCTCGCGATTTTTACGAAGTCGAAGACCAAGCGGCTGTTGAAAAGCCTGTTGACGTCAAGTTCTAACGCCGGGGAGGCTCCCGATTATGTATTCTGCAATTGCTGCGAACAAACGTAAAACGTTGCTCATAATGGCCATTTTTGTGGCCATTATCGGCGGTCTTGGATGGATTATTAGCACGCTGTATGGCGAGCCATTATTTTTGTACATCGCGCTCGCTGTGGGGCTGGGATACGCGCTGGTTCAATATTTTGCTGCTGCCAAAATCGCACTGGCTGTGAATGGGGCAAAAGAAATCCAAAAACGTGATGACCCGCGCTATTACCGCATCGTTGAAAACCTGGCGATCACCACTGGTATGCCGATGCCAAAAGTGTACCTTATTGAAGACCCGGGCCTAAATGCCTTTGCCACAGGCCGTGATCCTAAACATGCCGTTGTGGCTGCAACAACGGGCCTTCTAAGCATCATGAACGACAATGAGCTGGAAGCCGTAATGGCACACGAAATGGGCCACGTACAAAACTACGACATTCGCGTAATGATGATTGTGTTTGGACTGGTCAGTGCGGTTGGATTTATTGCCGACATGATTTTTCATATGATGTTTTGGCGCGACGAAGACGACAATGTGAATCCTGTTGTGATTGTGCTCGGCATTATTGCTGCATTAATTGCGCCACTTGTGGCTACGTTTGTGCAGCTGGCAATTAGCCGCCAGCGCGAATATTTGGCCGATGGCACCAGCGTTATGACGACCCGCTATCCAGAAGGAATGATCAACGCACTCAAAAAAATCCGCGATCATGGGTCGGCTGTAAAACATCAAAACAGCAGCACGGCACATCTGTTTTTCGCAAATCCGCTGCGCGGTAACCGGCTTGCAAAACTACTGAGTACCCATCCGCCAATCGAAGACCGAATCGCCCGGCTTGAAGCCATGGGCAGCAAGCTGTAGGAACGCGTGGGTAACATTACGCAAAAAATACGTGGGGTAAAAAAACGAATAGGCGACCGAAGGCGCGAGTATGTAGCCGCGCGGCCACACAAGAGTTTCCGCACTACAAAGTTGCCGCGCACACGGCCTGCGCTGGCAACTATACGGCAAAATTCTCTGGGGACACTTGCCGTATTGTGGCGGGAGCACAAAATTTTGATTCCGCTGGCAATTGTGTACATGTTCGTCACCTACATTTTTGTGGGCGGCGTGGCGCAAAATGATTTTGTTGACTTTAAGGATGCGACCGTTGAGGTTTTTGGCGGTAGTATCAGCTCTATTGACACGGCATTGTCGTTGTTGAGTTCAACAATGACCGGCGCATTTGGCGGCCAGCTCAACGAGTTGCAACAGTTCCTATCGGTGCTGTTTGCTGTACTGCTGTGGCTGGCGGTAATTTGGGTGCTGCGCATGCGGTTTGCTAACGAACCGGTAACGGCGCGCGACGCGCTGTACAGTTCGGGCGCGCCGCTGGTGTCGTACGCTATAGTTGGGTTCGTTATTATGCTGCAACTTACGCCGGGTGCGCTTGGTTTGTTTGTGTTCAACATCGCAAACGGTGGTGGTTATTTACAAGGCGGCGTTGAAGTCATGTCGTTTGTGGTGGCCGCCGTGCTGCTTGGGTTGCTGTCGCTGTATTGGCTGGCAGGCACGCTGACCGCGCTCGTGGTTGTAACGCTGCCGCAAATGTACCCCTGGAAGGCGGTTCGCATTGCCAGCGAGCTTGCAACGTATCGCCGTGTGCGGTTGCTTGCGCATGTGGTTGCGCTCGTTTGCGCGCTTTTGTTTTTGTGGATTGTGCTTCTTTTGCCAACACTTTTGCTTGATTCATGGCTGCGCTGGACCTGGCTGCCTCTCGTGCCGATAATGGTACAAATTTTGAGTGCGCTCACCGTAATATACCTGTCGGCCTACGTGTATAAACTGTATCGGAGCATGTTATGACCAAAGCCCAGGCTGCCGCGCGTAGTGTAAAATTGCGCGAACTTATTAACGAATACCGCTACGAATATCACGTTAACAACCACTCAATTATGAGTGAATCTGCTGCTGATGGCTTAAAGCACGAACTCGCCTCGCTCGAAGAGGCTCACCCCGATTTAATTACACCCGATTCGCCAACCCAACGCGTGGCCGGTGCACCATTGCCGCAGTTCGTGAGTTTTGAGCACAAAACGCGCATGCTCAGCCTGAATGATGTGTTCAACCAACAAGAGCTTGTCGCGTGGTTTGAGCGCATTACAAAACTCGCCCCTGGCGCGACATTTGAGTTTTTTGTGGATACCAAAATGGACGGCTTGGCGTGTTCGCTTATTTATGAAGACGGCGTGTTGGTCCGTGGTGTGACGCGCGGCAATGGTTTGGTTGGCGAGGACGTGACGCAAAACGTAAAAACAATTGAGTCGATTCCGTTGCGGCTACGGCCTGCAAAAGGCCGCACTGCGTTTTTGCGCGGCCGCACAGAAGTCCGTGGTGAAATTGTGATGTTTAAAAAAGCATTTGCGCAGCTGAACGCCGCCCGCGAAAAACAGGGATTGCCACTGTTTGCAAACCCGCGTAACCTGGCGGCTGGAACCGTGCGGCAGCTCGACCCCAAATTAGTGGCGGCGCGCCCGCTGCAATTTGTTGCGTGGGAACTGATTCGTGACGACCCGGCAGATATTCCGACGTACGCCGATGCCTACGAAATTTTGCGCAATCTTGGCTTGCATGCCAACAAACACGCGGCTGTCGTACCAACTGTTGCAAACATTATGAAGTTCGCAGCACACTGGGAAGAACGCCGCCATAACCTGCCTTTTAACACCGATGGGTTGGTGATAAAAGTAAATAATCGCGAACGATTCGCACGGCTTGGCGTGGTTGGCAAGGCGCCGCGCGGTGCCGTTGCCTACAAATACCCGGCCGAACAAGCGACCACAAAAGTCAAAGATATTTTTGTGAGCATCGGCCGCACTGGCGCCGCAACGCCAGTCGCTGTTTTGGAACCAGTCGTGGTTGCTGGCAGCACCGTGCAAATGGCCACGCTCCACAACGAGGGTGAAGTGCAGCGCAAAGACGTACGTGTGGGTGACACAATTATTGTGCACAAAGCTGGCGACATTATTCCAGAGGTCGTGGAGTCACTCAAAAAGCTGCGCACCGGTCACGAACCTGAGTTTAAGATGCCCACGCACTGTCCGGAATGCAACACCGAGCTGGTGAAACTAAAGGCCGACGAAGCCGTGTGGCGTTGTCCGAATAGCAACTGCCCAGCGCGCGTGCATAACCAAATCCAGCACTACGCAAGCAAAGCGGCGCTCGATATTGAGGGCATGGGTGAAAAGAACGTTTTGGCGTTGCTCGATACAAAACTTATTCGTGACGCTGCCGATTTGTACACGCTTACCAAAGAACAATTGTTGCAGCTCGACCGTTTTGCTGAAATTTCGGCCAGCAAACTTGTTGCTGCGGTCGCTCAAAAGAAGAGCCCAAAGCTCGCACATTTTTTGTACGGTTTGGGAATACGGCAAGTTGGCGCGCAAACAGCGATTGACCTTGCGAATCATTTTGGTTCGCTTGATGCGGTGCAAAAAGCAACGGTTGAGCAGCTGCAAGAAGTTGAAGGCGTGGGCGTGGTGGTTGCCGAAAGCATTGTAACCTGGTTCGCGACCGAAAGCAGCCAGCAGTTACTCGCCAAGTTTGCCAACGCTGGCGTGGCGCCGCAAATGGTAGAAAAACCAGCTGACGGCCCGTTGCAAGGCAAAAACTTTGTGGTCAGCGGGACACTTAGTAATCTTGAACGCGAAGAGGCGGCCGAAAAAATCCGCGAACTTGGTGGGACGTTCCAAAGCTCGGTTGGTAAAACGACCAATTATTTAGTGGTCGGCGACAAGCCAGGCGCTAGCAAAATCGCAAAAGCCCAAAAATTAGGTACGATTATAGTTGACGAAGATAGCCTGCTAAAACTTTTGAACAAAAAAATAGGGGGTGCGATGATTAACGAGTTAACAACAGCGATTACAGATTATACAACAAAGTGGGCTGCACTTGTTGCCGAGCGCGCCGACAAGCCTTTTTTTGAAGGTCTCAAACCAACATCGGTCGCCTGGAAAACCAAAGATTTGGCCGATTACGACGCTCGCATGGCCGAACTCCGTGATCTGTGCGACCAAATTTTTATTGTTTGGATGAATGAACGCTGGATTGCTAAATTGCATTTAAAAGAAGGTCTGTTGCCGTGGAATTTGCGCATTATTAAACTTATGCAGCGCCGCCCAGGCTCTACCGACAAACCGGGCTTAGACCATGTTGATTTTTATACGCCGGATGGCAATAAAATTAAGCCTGTATTGCAAGCCGAAACCGATCTTAAGTGGAACTATGAAAAAAATAATGCTGAGTGGCATTCTGTGTGGTTTGCGGGCGGCGAAGCAAAGATCCGTGATGATACCATTTGCCGCGTGTGCGCCGACGAACTGCTCGAAACCGAAAAAGAAATTTTAGCATGAATTTTACGCTTATAACCGGTAACGAACACAAGGCGCGCTATGGTTACGGTGTGACCAGAGCTGAAATGACCGAAGCTGACTACGCCCGCACGTCGTACCGTAAATTCGCGCTCCATAAACTAAAAGAACACCTGCAAAAATGAAATATTTCAAACCAAAAGATTTAAAGTTGTACTGTTTTTCGCCGGTGGTCATGCTGGGTACGTGTATCGTTGAGATTGCGTTTGCGCTGTGGGCAATCTTTCGCTACAAAATGAACGAAGCCGGGCGGCTGGTGGTACTTATATTGGTATTTTTGGCAATCTTCCAAATTGCCGAATTCAACGTATGCGAAACCGGCTGGATTGATTCACTGCTGGCGTCGCGCCTTGGGTATGTGGCGATTACCATGTTGCCGCCACTGGGAATCCACCTGGCATATGCGTTAGCTGGCGCAAAAAAGCGGCCATTGCTCATACCTGCCTACGCCACCGCTGCGCTGTTTGCGGTGTTCTTTTTATTCATTGGGCAGGCGCTGAGCGGCCATTTATGCTTAGGTAATTACGTCATCTTCCAGGTGTTGCCGGGTTCAGTATGGCTGTATGCGCTGTATTATTATGGCTGGATGATCGCTGGAGTGCGGCTCTGCTTTACATTGCAGAGTGGTAAGCTGCGGGCTGCATCGGCGCTCACCGGTTTGGCAGTCGGATACCTGGCATTCATGGTGCCGACAACCACTATCAACTTTCTTGATCGCGCCACAATTGAAGGTATTCCATCGATTATGTGCGGTTTTGCGGTGGTGCTGGCTGTGACACTCGTAGTGTGGGTGCTGCCGAAAGCAGGTAGAAAGCGATGAACCAATACTTCGCCACCTTTACAAGTGGTGTGCAAGAAATTATTGGCAAACGTCTGCAAAGGTTTCCGCGCAGCGAACTCGCAGTGCAAGAGCTGCATGACGGATTGGCGTTGTTTAGTTCGAGTCTTAGCATAAACCAGCTGACTGAACTCCGGTTTTTTAACAATATATTTTTATTTATGGCAGACTTGGGCCAACCGGGTTCAATTGATGCAGCGGCAGAGGTGGCGATGCGCGCTGACATGAGTGGGCTGCCGCCTAAAGCCGGGTTTAAAATCCACACGCGCCAGGCGAACCAACCGGTTGGCTTGCAGAATTTGCAAGTGCTGCAACAGGCAGTCAGTAGCGCAAACGGTGGTATTCCCGATTCGTTTCGGCCAGATATTGAACTTTTGTTATGGGTGCGCACCGACGGCCGTGGCCTGTGGGGCTGGCAGCTGCCACGCCCAGGGTTTAAAACGCGTAAGTTAGAACCGGGCGAATTGCGGCCAGAGCTTGCGCACGTTATGGGATTGCTCGCCAGCCTCGACCGCAAAGATACGGTGCTTGACCCGTTTGCAGGTTACGGCGCAATTGTGCGCGAATGTTTGCAAGGTTTTCATTGTCAAGAGGTAGTGGGTGTAGAATATAATGAGCATTTGGTGCCGCATTTAAAATCAATTCCGCATGTAGTTGCCAAACACGGTGATGCCGCGCGTCTGCCGCATATCGAGACCCGCAGTATTGACCGCGTAATCACTGACCCGCCATGGGGCAGGTTTGAGCATGCCACGCCAACGCAGCTGGAGCATTTGTACTACGAAGCCATGGTACAAATGCACCGCGTACTGCGGGTAAAAGGCTGCATCGTCATGCTCACAAGTCTGGATTTTATTGGCAAGCTCGCCAGCGAAATTGGTTTTACAACCGAAAAGCAATATAGCGTTTTGGTGAACGGCCAAAAAGCGACTCTGTATAAACTGCGTAAACTTGCAGCATAAGCGTTTTGGTGTACTATTAAAGTAGTTTGTGCGCAAAGTGGCTCTTTGCGTGGACGACCAAAAACAAATATACTGTAAAACAAAAAGAGCCGGGTGGGCGCGCACAAGCTCCAGGATTTTTGATATGCCAGACCAAAATTTACAACGACTTGTTCATAAAAACCTCATGTACAGCATTCGTACCATCAAGGGCTCGGAGCTTTTTAAGCATATCTACGTGCGTGACAAACGTGATGGTCACGAATTCGACGCACTCGATAACGGCAGCAGCGCCTGCGCTTACACGGTGAGCGGCGTGTTGGCGCTGCATGGCTTGATCGACCATCCGCACGCAACCGTTGCGACTACCGTACAACACATGCAAAAAGCTGGTTGGGTCAAAACTATCGACCCGCAACCTGGCGACGTTGTGCAATGGGCCGCACATAATGACCATATGCACATGGCGCTGTATGTTGGCGGCGACCGTGCGGTAGGCAACTCGACTGCTGGCCGTAAAGTAGTCGAACACAGCACCACGCTCGAAGACGGCCGCGAGCCGATTGCATTTTATACACATCCGGAACTCCGCGCTGACTCTTCTCAAGTCGACTAATGTGTGCTACGATTTGTCGGTAATCACGGGGCATTAGCTCATTTGGTAGAGCGCTTCCATGGCATGGAAGAGGTGATCGGTTCGAATCCGATATGCTCCACCATTTTTGATTTCATCCATTTTTACTAACGTGGCAAATGGCTCACACCAGTGGTAGTCGGTCACATGTTTTTCACCAATTTCGAGTTTCAAAAACAAGTTCTTGGCAATTAAATCCTTTTGAACCCCAGTGGCTCTCGACAGCTTCTTACCGATTTGTTTAACTTCGCTGGCAAATTCTTCGGGTGTGAGAGGTGGCAGATCGCTCAGTGCCAAGGTTTCGTCAATTCTTTTTATCATTGCCTCCTGGCGTTCAATGTCCAGTGCAAGCCCCTCGAGTTGATGATTAATCCCTTCGATGGCACGGGTGCCTTGAGCGCGCCCTAAGCTCAGCGTAAGGTCGTTTTCTCGTGTCTTGTGGCCACGTAGGATAGTTATGGCGGTACTTCGCTGTTGTCTTAGCTTGATTTTTTTAGTGTCACTCAGAGCTGCCAGTTCGGTCATATAGTGAGCGTAAGCCTCAGTCGGTAGGTTATTTAAGTGCGCTTCGATGATTAGGCTCAACTGCTCGAATATCGCTTTGCCCCTGATATTTTTATCGGTGCGAGTACATGCTTTGTTTGCACAGCGATAGTATAGGTAGTACTTTCCCTGCCTACCCTTTGATCGACTGACTATAAATGGCCGTTTATCGTTGCAAACACTACAGAACAGCATTTTACGAAGCGGGTAGTAGATAAAGCGTTCTTTGCTGGTATTCCGCGTTGAAGCCTGTGACAGGCTCTGTACCCTGTAAAAGGTATCTCTGCTAATCATAGGTTCAAAACTATAGATTTCAGTTAGGTCAACTGATTGGTTTGTTTGGTTGAGGAGGCCGAAGTAGAAGGTGTCATTAAACATTTCGCCTAGTGTGCTTTTTGAGATCTTTCTCGGTACGTAGTCGCGATATCTCTTGACATACTTACTATAATTGTTTGAGTTTAAGAATTCGGCTACATCTTCGAGCGTGGCTCCCTCGGCCCGTTTTTGCCAAGCTTGTTGCAGTAGGCTGAAGTTACGCTCGTCGGGGCGGTAACGGCCATCATCTTCACGTATGTAGCCATGTTTTGGTGTACCGCTGGACTTGCCCTCTTTGAGATTATTTTGCATGCCACGATCAACCTTTGTTTTGAGGTCATCAGAATAGTGTTTGGCGAAAACAAAGAGCATGCCTAGCATCATCTTGCCGTTGGCGTCATTCGAGAACTGAAAGGTTTTAAAGCGCAAGTCTTTAATAACGCCTATATCGAGCTTATGTATGATTTTTCCGGCTTCCACCATGTTTCGAGCGAGTCGGTCGGGATGCCATGAAATTATGCCGTCGACTTTACGGTCATTTATATCGCGCAATAATTTACTAAATTTTGGCCGGTTGTTGGGTATTTTTGCCGATTTTTCTTCGGTAATGACGTCCACCACGTTTAGCCTGAATTCATCTGCTACCTTTTGGCAATCGGCGACTTGATCATTGATTGAGCGTACTTGTTTTTCGGCATCCTCGGTTGATTTGCGAGCATAAATCACATAGCGTAACTTCGAGATCAGTTCGTTTTCCATTTACATCCCTTCGTGCGGCCAGCCTTGGTTTGTTCTTTATCCTTTTTATTCTAATGCAATGTTTAAGATTGGGCTTCAGATACGCATTATATTTTAAATACACGCTAATTAGCGTGTATTGTACGGTCGCGCTGAGCTGCTCATTTTAAGAACTAAAGCGCACGGATGATGAGAGTCTAGTGTCTGTTGCGCCAGAACAATGACATTTTAAAGACTCACTGTGGTCATAAAACAGCCAGTCCATGACAGGGAGGGTAGACCCTAACTATGCGAAGGATGGTGTTTGCACCATGCAAAAGCACGGAGATCATGTTATTGTGCGGTTTGAAAGTCCACGCTATCTGTTAGAATAAGAGCATAAGTAGAGCCGCAACCACACGTGACTACCGGTAAAAAAGATACTATGAAATCATTGGAGCGAGAGACATGCAATCAACAGCCACCCCACCTAACTCACGCTACATCCCCTTTACCCAACAACCCGCTTGCTGCGTGCCAACCTGTCTCCAAATGGTGATGTACAAAAACAACATACCACTTGTACCGGCCGAAGAGATCGGCTATCACCTTGGACTTATCGTGCATCCCGACAGGAGCGGCCTATTCTACAATGTTCGTACATCGGCAGAGAAACCGTCGGCAGGCTACGGCACTCGCATATATTTGCCAGAGTTTGAGCCGAATGTTGCCTTTAAAAAATTAAAGATACCACTGTCGCTTACGGTAAGGCCCGTCTCAGAGATCGGTAACCCTGCGGAACTTGTGATGTTGCTCAAAAAAATCGAAGCCAACAATCAAGACGCTTTGCTATGTTTCAACCACGGCGTTTTAGTTGATGACGGCGATAAGAGCTGGGGACATGTGTGCGTGTTCGACCGCGTCATTGATGGCGAAATACGGATTATCGACCCAAGCCCCGAGCATCCGAAATGGCGACAGGTCGGCGCCGAAAAGCTATTTGAAGCAATGGAAAAGCACGGCGAGAAGAGGTCGGGTGGAGTTTGGCTGATACGTAAGCAAAATGACTGACTACACTTGGCGACCCAAGGGTTTGGCTATTAAAGCTTTGGGCATTCCACTTGACCCATATTTAGCATTCAAACATTTCGTACTGCCCGATCTTGGCAAACCAAACTGGATTGAAGATAGTCGCAAGGTAACCGACACAGGTATGAGTAAGCGGGAGTGGGCGGGGCTCGTCATTCATGCGATCGGTCGTGGTCGTTTGAGGGAAGTATATTCTTGATAGCATGTCGTTCGGTAGATCTATACGGTTGGTTGCCGAGTCGGCACCGTAAAACAGCGCTTGATAGTTATCGGCCTCATCAATGTCGATGACGACACCATCGTGTCTGATGCCTATCTTATAGCCCGTAAGCTCAGATTTTGGTCGCGACGTCAGCACTGCTGTTCCAAGGCCGACTTGAGTTCCCATGGCCTCCGCCTTGGTTAAAGCGTAGTGCATCGCGTGGATAATGTCTTTATCGATGTATTGTTGGAACGGTGTACCGTCTGGTGAATTAACAATTTCGCCCGCCATCACTTCACCCAACCTGCCGCCATCAAATGTATCCTTTTCGGCCATGTTGAAGCCGGTCAGCATCATCGTACAACTGCAATAACGGCCTGTTTTTTTGTTGAACTCGATCGCGAATTCTTCTAGCCGTTCATCGAAAACTTGCTTAACTTCCATGTATGTGGGGGTTTCTCCCACGGTGCTTGCGATTTGAGTTGTAAGAAATGCAGCCAAGTTCGCATCACCGGCACATGCGCTAACAGCGCCCTTGCCGTAGTTCATCCATTTCCTAACGTCGTCACGATGCTCAATAGTTCCGTCGGGGAGCGTGCGCGTTTCACGAGAGTCGGCCGCGATAAAGCACTTACCGATGCCACGGATTCCAGCAATTAAGGTCATAATACATATTTTAAATCCTACCTACTATATTTAATAGCTTGTCGCTCAGTTCCCTCCTGTGCCCATAAGAGGTATATTGTCTTTATGAACACGCCACAGAAGCCCGAGAACTTACCCAGAAGCCTATTTCACTCTTTTAGTAATGACTACACAAAAGGCTCGCTTATAGATATGAGCGAGTCGCTGCTTGATCTTGCAACTGAATCAATACTTAACAGCGAGGTTCTCGTTAAGCTACCTATAGTGGGCGGATTGGTCGCGGTGAGCAAAGGCGTTATTGATTTTCGTGACCGACAGTTTGTTAGTAAGGTCTTGAGGGTCATCGCGGAGACCTCCGACGTCGATCCAAAAGAAAGCGCTAAGTTTAGGGAAGAGATCGATGCTGATCTCGTAATGGCTAGGCGTGTAGGCGCAGTACTACTTGATTTGATCGACAAAGCTACTGGTACCGAGAAGGCGGCAATGATAGGTAAGGTGGTACGGGCAAAGATGCACGAGCCATTTACCTATGATGAAATGATCGGCCTTTGCGAGATGATCGAAAAAGCGTACTTAAGTGATCTCAAAGCGCTAGCGCGTAGAGATGACGAGCTTGGCCCACCGTGGAATGACGTAAATCTTGAGGGTGTAGGAATCAAAAAGCCGATGAGATCTGAGGAGGTTAACGACGCAATTGCTGCGAGTATGCAAAAGGTTCAGCGAGAAATGCCCATAGTGCGCGACAAACCCGTACCAATTACGTTGAAGAAGCCAAGAGTTTATGAATCCGGCCTAACTGATGCTGGGGCAATGTTACGGCGTATCCTGAGGGATTATTAGAGTGCTAAATAGCCGGGATTCCGGCTATTTAAGAGATGCTCAGCTTTATAATACACGGAATCCCGTATATTCAATTATCGCCACGGCGGACATACAGCGTAAGCTTTTAAGCCGTTGCTACACATTTTTAAAGAAGAAGTTTATTGCGCTATGTCTATATTTTACGTAAAATAATCAACGCAAAACCCTGTAAGGTTGAGCGCGGCATATGCCAATGTATGTTTATGCTCCCTTCTCAAGATCGCGCGGCCCCGGTGTAGCTTGACCTCTGCGTCCCGGGGCCGCGCCCTACTTTCTGGCCTCGGCGCGACCTCTGTTCGCGCCGTTTTTTTACGCACCGCATGTGTACATGTAGACTATAAAACAGCATAATTTACCACATAAACTATTGTAACTCGAGGGAACTATTGATAAGCTCTCCCTCGTTGCCAAGACTATCTGGCGATGCACTACAAGTTGTGCGGCAACCGCTGCGCGACTAAAGCACTCGAGACGCAGAGGTCAAACATGCGTGTCAAAGGAATCCTGAAGCGGCTGTTCGTATCGACAGCCATCGTCGCGACGCTCGCCGGTGGCGCTGTCGCCGTCACCGCGTCGCCCGCGATGGCGGCCACGAACTGCAAGACGCTCCATCTGTCCGGCAGCTGGCAGGACTTCGCCATCCGGCCGTGGATGGACGTGCCGATCTGCTACAACGGCTCGTCCGTGTGGCCGAACGGCCCCGTCACGGCCGGTGTGGCCACCTCCGGCTACACCGCATCCGGCACCTACTGGGCCGGAACCTACGGTGGTGGCAACTGGCTGGGCGCGGGGGAGAACTTCACCGCGACCGTGTGGGGCAACTGGTTCTCCTACTACTGCGCGCCCCGCTGGGGAATCAACGCGTGGGGGAACCAGATCAGCTACAGCCGGAACTGCTACAACGGATGATCCGGTAGTGCAATAGGGAGCGGTCACCGCACGGTGGCCGCTCCCGACCAACAAATTGAGTCGTTAACATGTATAATGGAATCAATGAAAAAACCTAGCATAACCGTAACTATTTTTGCAGTAATCCTAAATACCCTTTTTCCGGGATTTGGTTACCTTTATATTCGTGAGCGAATGCCACTTGCTATTTTCCTCTGTATATCGACTACCTATGAGTGGATTTATAATATCGGCTTGCTGCTTAGTCCAGTTCCACCTCAACCCTCTGCATTACACCTTTCACCGTTTCTTAGTATCCCAGGACTAATAATCATCATTGGCATGGGTGTTGATGTATATCTCTTGGTAAAGAAACAGGCAGACAAGACAGGCCGTTCACGACTGGGATCTGCTAAAACAAAACCAGCCTAAAGCTTCTCCGCATGGAAACTCCTTTATTGTATTGGGATGTCTACAATATCCGCACCATCCAAACCGAAATCCACGGCGTTATGCTCCGGGGCCGTATCCGCAAACTTGGGCTGGAACATGGCTTTAATATACTTTGCGAAAATGCAACAGACGAAGACCGATGTGTGAGGTTTGCTATATTGCACAAAGAAGATCCAAACGTCGTGATAAACTACTTGAAGCGTATTATCCCGGACGTAAAAACCGAGCTGGTACTGGATAACATCACAAACCCGGTGTTATCTAAGCTCAAGGTGAATAGAGAAGATCGGTACACGCTTTAAGCGGTATCTGTATAGCCTGCCAAAAAGATGACAGCTTCATGCCACGATCATGCTACTTTCTGTCACCGTTTGGCATAGGCTCGATGTTTAGCGTTAGTTTCAAACGAGCTTTGGTTATAGTTAATTTTCGGCTTTTAGGCACATAGTTTAGCAGTATGCGCCCACCATTGTTGTCGTCGATCGACCATTCATTCTCAGAAGAACTATCATCTTCCAGATCGATGGCTTCAAGAACCTCCATAAGGTCGGTCAGTGACTTTACGAGCTTGTTGTACTGGTGTGTGGTTGTCGTTTCAGGCTTCATACACCACATTATATGCGTTTTCTGGCAGTTTTAGAGCCTCAGTTCGCGTTAGCGCTTGCCAACTACGTGTTAAATCGGCCAAAATGATTTCGATTGGGCGAGTTTCAAAAAGCGTCCGGCCAGCTCCACCATATTTGAATTCTTAAAGAACTTCTCAATTTGAGAGGTTTTTTATTATGCCTGTAGCGTACGTTTGACTGCGTATAACTCACATTTTTTACCTGATAAAAGAGTATAATCTTAGGTAAAGACATTAAGCAAGGTAGGTACTCCATGAATCCAGATGAACAAAAACCGGCGATTGCACCGGTGATAACCGAAGCGCCACAGCCAATTGCGCCAGCGCCGGTCGCTGCATCAAGCGGCAAAAAATTCAACAAGAATATGCTCATTGGCAGTATTGTGGGCGCGGTTGTGCTCGCCGGTGGTATTGGTTGGGCGGTTTACGCGGCTATCTCTAACTCACCAGACAACCTTATGAAGACTGCAATGCATAACCTGGTTACCGAAAAACAGCTGGCCGGAACGCTCAAGATTGAAGCCGGTACCGCCGGTGCAAACACCAGTATGACCGGTAATTTTGCAGTTGCCGTTGACCCGAACAACGACAAAAACAGCCAGGTCATTTTTGGCCTCGGTAATGGCGACAAGCGCTTTGCCGCGAGCGGCCTGGTGCTCGACAAAAATATTTACCTCAAACTCTCGAATGCCGAAAATTTGAGTACCATTTTTGGCGCCGCCGAACCATCGACGAGTGCGGAAGTGTTTGCCACGCCACAAATCGCCACCATGCTTAAAAACATTAACGACCAGTGGTTCGAGCTTTCTGAGCAAGATGTAAAATCATTGGCAGGCAACAGCGGTACAACCTCGGGTGCCGCTGTTGCTGGCGCATCACCAGAAGACTTGAAGCGTGTGATGGAAATATACAGCCAACATTCGTTCATAAAAGCCGACCAAGTATTTGCCGACGAAATCGTGGACGACACAAGTTCGGCACACTTTAGCCTACGCCTTGACCGTGATCAATATATAAAATTCATGCAAGCTGTAAAAGACGCCAACCTGGCTACTATCAAAATTACCGACAAAGATATTGAAGACGCTAAAAAAGAACAAGAGCGCCCAATTGACGGCAGCATTGAAGTCTGGATCGCCCGCGACAGCAAAAAATTTAAACAGCTGCGCGCCGTAAACGCCAAAAAAGGTGAAGAAATGGCTATGACATTGACTGTCTCTGGGGCCATTCCAACCTTCGAAAAATACGAAAAGCCAGCTGGCACAAAGTCAATTTCGGAGCTTATGACTGTATTGCTCGGGCCGTCGATAAGCCCGGTTGAACTCGATGCGCTGCAAAACAGCCAGTCGTCTGAACTGTACCTGACGCAGTAATACCGTAAAAATATCTGCACTTGCCGCGCCCACAAAGCGCGGCGTTTCGGGTATACTGGAGTCAACTATGATTAAGGATTTTATTACTACCCTGCTTGAGTCGCGTGCCCGTAAACTGCTCGAAAAAAATAAGCCAAAAATCGTTGCCGTAACTGGAAGTGTGGGCAAGACAAGTACCAAGTTGGCCATCGCCACCGTGTTGAGCGAAAAGTACAAAGTACTCGCGCATTACGGTAGTTATAACACGCCAATCGCACTTCCCATGGCCATGTTCGACATGCATTTGCCGCTGCAACTGCGCAACCCGCTGTCGTGGTTTAAGGTGTTGAGTGCCATGAACAAAAAGCTGGCGCAGCCGTATCCGTACGAAGTGCTGGTTTTAGAACTTGGCGCTGACGCACCTGGCGACATCGAATATTTTAGAAAGTATATTCACCCCGATATTGCGGTGGTCACGGCTGTTGCCGAAGAACACATGTTGTCATTCGGCACTATTGACGCCGTTGCTAAAGAAGAACTCGCAGTCACACACTTTAGTAATCTTAGTATTATTAATCGCGACGACATCGCCAGTGAATATTCAAAGTATGTGCCGGACGGCATTAATTTAGACACCTACGGCACTGGTGGTGTAGCCGAGTATCATTTTTTAACCGAAAACTACGAACCTGGCAAGGGTTTTACTGGCACTTTTGTATCGCCCGAATACAAAGAACAAACCGTAACCTTGCAGCTTGTGGGTGAGCATAATATTCGTTCGGCAGTAGCTGCGGGCACAGTTGGTATTAAAATGGGCCTTACTGCTGAGCAGGTGATTGCGGGTATGCAAAAAATTCGTCCGGTAAATGGGCGTATGAATTTACTGCGCGGCATGAACAGCACTACAATTATTGACGACACGTATAATTCCAGTCCAATTGCCGCCCTTGCCGCCCTGCAAACCTTGTATGTGTTTCCGGCAAAACAGCGCATTGCAATTTTGGGTTCAATGAACGAACTTGGTGCATATTCGCAAGCTGCCCACGAGCAAGTTGGCGGCGCTTGCGACCCGGCGTTGCTTGATTGGGTTATTACTATTGGTAGCGAAGCGCGCAAATATTTGGCTGCCGCTGCTGAAAAGCGCGGTTGTCGTGTGCGCAGTTTTGACAGTCCTTACGAAGCTGGCGCTGTTGCTCACCAACTTATGGAACCGGGCGGAGTAATTTTAGCAAAGGGCTCGCAAAACCAGGTGTTCGCCGAAGAAGCCGTAAAAATTTTATTGCACAGCACTAATGAAGAACAATGTTTAGTACGACAAACGCCAGACTGGCTGGCGATTAAAGAAAGACAGTTTGGTAAGTTTAAGGATATTCCCACAGATTAAAGTGTTGCGGTGGGGTGCGCACACAGCCGGTAGGCCGTGCACGCACCCCTGTTGCATCGTCGGGCAGGTGTTAGTTTCGCTCGTCATCCTGATTGGGCCGGCGACGGACCAGCCATCTTGCCAGCAGCAAGAAGATCAGAATTAGTACCAACGTAACCACCAGAGTGAGGTTGTTGCTGAACAGCTCCTTCGTGGCGGATACGGGTGCCGCGAGGGTCATCGTCGACGCATCAGCCTCTGCTTGTAGCAGCGGTTCAAACGGGTCGACGTTGGCCACCGTTGTTGGTACGGGTACCGGTGAGGCCGAAGCGCCTGTGATGACGGGTGTACTCGGCTGTGCGCTCGCGCTTGTACTTGTGGCGACACTTGCGCCGGCACTCACACTCATGCTCGTAGGCGCGGTTGTGGGTGAGGTTGGAACTCCGGGCTCCACTGGTGTGTCTTGCGTTGGTACGGCTTCGGGTGGTGACGTTGTCGGGTTTGACGGCTCCGATGGTTCCGGTGTGGATTCGGTGCATGCTGGTACATTGACCGATGCGCTGCTCGCCGTTCCGTCACTCCCTTCCGCCGTCATTCGGTAGTCGCGACCGCGTTCGACCGGGCTAAAAACAAGGTTTTCAGACTGGCCGCCGCCCACCTCCGTACTTCGGTCCGATAACTGCCCCCCGACCTGATACGTAACCGTGACCGGGTTGGGGTTGGTGATGCGGATTGACACCTGCGGCTCGCTGCCGCATGGGCTTCCTTGGCCGCTTAGCTGCGCAGCCTCAGCAGGCGCACAGGTCGCGCCCGTCATCCAGAAACCGCCGGTCCAGTCGTCATCCGAGATGTAGGCAATTGCCGGATCACCGGTCAGCTGTGAGTCGAGCGCGATGTCGTATCGCGCCGTTCCCGTTGTGGGCGCGGTGCTCTCGAAGCTGTTGTGGTCCCGAGTGAGAGAGCCACCATTCGTACGGATGGTGATTTTTTGCCACTCGGGTACTTTGGTCAGCTTGAACTGCACCGAAGTCATGTTCTGACCGTCGTCACAGCTCCTGTTGATGGTTGCGCTGACGCTTTGGCTGGCGAACGCTGGCATTGCCGTGATGCCCAGTGATGCCAGCAGCCCGACTGTCGCTGCCAGTAAGACACGTGTACTGCGTCTCAACCGGTACACACCTCCGCTCGTCGATGCACGTTGCCCCAACGGGGATGTTATGGGCAACGGGACGCGAAAACGCTGGGTTGGCTCCGGCGCTTTTGTATACTCGTCCAACGCAAAATAATACGCTATACTCACTCAAGCTTCAAGTGCACAGCTCATTTACTGGCCAATAATAAAAAACGAATGTATACTATGCTTATTATGACGACCGCTCGTATTGATCTTCGTGCTCGTGTGCTTCTCCCTTAGGGGAGTACTTTGTTGCTGTACGCATCACTACAAACCGTAACGGTAAGCCTACGTATGAAACGATATAATCCATCCGAAATTGAACCAAAATGGCAAAAAGTATGGGCCGACCAAAAAACCTACAAAGCCCACGACGATAGCGACAAACCAAAATATTACGCCCTGAGCTTTTTCCCGTACCCGAGTGGGGCGGGTCTGCATATTGGCCACGTGCGCAATTTTACCATTACCGATGTTGCGGCGCGCTTTAAACGCATGCAAGGTTTTGAAGTACTACACCCAATGGGGTATGACTCGTTTGGTTTGCCGGCCGAAAACTATGCTATTAAAACTGGCGTGGCGCCGCAGATCACAACCAAACAGAACACACAAAACTTCCGCAGCCAGGCAGTTAATATGGGTCTGTCAATTGATTGGGACCGCGAGTTTGCCAGCAGCGACCCCGCCTACTACAAATGGACCCAGTGGTTCTTTTTGCTGCTACACAAAAAAGGCCTGGCGTATCGCAAAGAGAGCCTGCAATTTTGGTGCGAAACCGACAAAACGGTGCTCGCTAACGAACAAGTTGAAGCTGGTAAATGTTGGCGCTGTGGCAACGAAGTTACTAAAAAGTCATTGAACCAGTGGTTCTTCAAGATTACCGATTACGCTGACCGCTTGGAAGCCGACTTGGAAAAAATCGACTGGCCGCACGGCATTACAACAATGCAGCGCAATTGGATTGGCCGCAGCAAAGGCGCTGAAGTCCGTTTTGCCGTGGAGCACCCGGCAGATGCCAGAGTGAAAGACCTGACCGTATTTACCACACGCCCTGACACTCTGTTTGGAGCGACGTTCCTGGTAGTTGCCCCAGAACATGAAGCCACCAAAAAACTAACTACCAATGAACAGCACGGAGCAGTTGAAGCCTACATTCGCCAAGCCGAAGCCAAAACCGATATTGACCGTATGGATCAAAGCCGCGAAAAAACGGGAGTGTTCACCGGAAGTTACGCAATTAACCCAGTAAGTGGTGCAAAATTGCCAATTTATATTGCCGACTACGTTTTGGCGGGCTACGGCACTGGCGCAATTATGGCCGTGCCTGCTCACGACGAGCGCGACTATGAGTTTGCACAAAAGTTCGACCTGCCAATTATTGAAGTTGTGGAACCGCAGTTTGGCGAGATTCAGGGTGACGAACACAATAAACAAGCTGTTATTGCCATTGTTCGTAACTCGCAGAACGGCAAAGTTTTAGTGTTAGATTGGGGCCCGCGCCGCAAAAATTGGGGCGGCACTATGTTTGTTGGCGGGGGCATTGATGAGGGCGAAGACCCTGTAGCGGCGGCTCGCCGTGAGATTACCGAAGAAACAGGCTACGTTAACGTGCGCCATATTAAAACCGCGCCAACGTACATTCATAATTACTACTTTTCAAACGTCAAAAATCGTAACGACCACGCACGCATTTTGCCGGTTCTGTTTGAACTGGAAAACGAAGAGCAAATCGAGCGCAATCTCGACGATAATGAAGACCAGTTTAAAGTTGCGTGGGTGCCTGAAGCTGAGATTACAGCCATGATCAGCGAAGAAGCTCATGCGCATGGCTATGAGTCGCTCACCGCAGATGTTGTTTACCACGGTGAAGGTGTTATGGCTAATTCAGGTGATTTTGATGGTCTGGCCAGTAGCGACGCCCGCGAAAAAATTACCCAGTGGCTGATCGACCACGACGCTGGTAAAGAACGTACCACTTATAAACTCCGTGACTGGCTGATTAGCCGTCAACGCTACTGGGGTGCGCCAATCCCAATGGTTCACTGTAAAAAAGACGGCATCGTGCCCGTGCCCGAGGACCAATTACCAGTTGTACTGCCAGAAATGGAACACTACCAACCAACCGGCGATGGCCGTTCACCACTGGCGAACAATCGCGAGTGGGTCGAAGTAACCTGCCCTAAATGTGGCGGCCCTGCCGAGCGCGAAACCGACACCATGGATGGATTCGCCTGCAGCAGTTGGTACGCGCTGCGTTTTGCCGACCCGCACAACGCACGCGAGCCATTCAGCCGTGAATTAGTTGAAAAATGGGCACCAGTTGACTTGTACGTGGGTGGCGCCGAACACGCCGTCATGCACCTGTTGTACGCCCGCATGTGGACCAAAGTTATGTTCGACGACGGGTTAATTAGCTTTGATGAACCGTTTACCGTATTGCGCAACCAGGGTATGCTGGTGGCCGCCGATGGCCGTAAGTTTAGCAAGAGTGCAGGCAACGGCGTTGATCCAGACGACATCATTAAGAACGGCTACGGCGCCGACGCGCTGCGCACCGTGATTTTGTTCTTGGCGCCATTCGACCAGAAAACGCCGTGGAGTCCAGAAGCATTGGGTGGTATTTACCGGTTCTTAAACCGGGTGTGGACGCTGGCTCAAGAAGTATTGGAGACAAAAGGCGAAGGAAGTGCTGAGGGTGTAGAAATTCGTCGCGTGATGCACAAAACCATTAAGCGTGTGACTGCCGACATGCATAAATTTGGTTATAACACCGCCATTGCTGCATTAATGGAAGCAACAAATGACCTGTACAAACTCCGCACGACCGCGCCACTAGCCGACCACGCAGCTGACTGGAAATGGGCAATGAGCGTGATGGCGCAGTTGTTAGCTCCTTTTGCGCCACACATTGCCGAAGAGTTGTGGTCACAGTGCGGCCGCGAGGGTTCGGTTCACTTGAGCGACTGGCCTGACTACGATGAGGCTTACGTCGTCGAAAAGATGGTGACAGTTGCGGTGCAAGTGAACGGCAAAGTCCGTGCTGAGCTGCAATTGCCTGCCGGTATTACCAACGACAACATGCAAGCAGCAGCGCTGGCAAACGAGCGCGTGCAAGAATTCACCAAAGGCGCTGAGCCAAAACGGGTGATTGTGGTGCCGGGTAAACTGGTTAACATCGTCGTATAAAAATAAAGGCGTTTAAAAAGCGAAAAGCCGCACCCCAGTTCCGGGGTGCGGCTTCGCATTCATGTGGTTGCTGGCGGCGTTATACGCACGTGGCTAGCGTGAGGCCTAGCGGCGCATATGCGCGAGCCCGCCTCAGCCACCAATCCGTGTGACGCTTGGTGCCAGCGACCAGCACCTCGAGCTGCTGTGAGTGGATGTACATCCGTCCATTGTCGTCGCCCTGAACGGCCAGCACCAGCAGGAAGAACAAATCCCACATGGTGTCCTCGGCGTATTTGTCGTTCAGATCAGGCATGGGGTAGGGCAGCAGCGCACGGTACGCTTCGGCAGCGCGCACGCCAGCGTTGGAGTCGCCGCTCAGCTCGATGAGCCATTTGATGGCTTCGTGCAGCGGGGTGGCCGCGTAGCCAGCGCTTGTCTCTTTCTCGAGCGTTTCACTCATGACATCGAAGGCCAGTATGGCTCCGCGCCAGGCGGATCGCAGTGAGGAGAGATGGGCGATTTCTTTGCCCGAGAATTCCTTGGGTAGTTCGGGAACAACGACTGTCGTCATGCACGTGCCTCCACATTGTATGAATGCGATGCTCTCGGGTACAGGGGATGTGCCCAGAGCATGTGTATCTATATTTTATAATATTATTAACAACAAATCAACTTTGTGTAATTCGGTTCTTGCCGTATTACGCCTTTTGGCGTATAGTTAATGGCAAGTTACAACAGATAAACCATAAGGAGGTTTCCTTACTATGGGTAAACCAAAGAAACAGACTTCGCCTCGCAAGACTGGCCTTCGCCAGAGTCACTTGCGCCTCGACCTCGCCCGCCGTGTGAATGGCCTGCTTTCAAACGCCGGCAAAAAAGTAAAAGCCTTTACGACTCGTCGCGAATCAGGCAAAAAAGTCAAAGCTGCTACAAAGTAGCTTTGCATAAAGTAATCTTTAACAAACTTCGAAATATATGGCATCAAATCGTCACCTTGGTCGCATAATTGCTCTGCAAACTCTCTACGAGTTTGAATTTCGGCTTGCGTCGGCCGATGCTTCGGCAGATCTCGACGAAATCCTCGCCCGCAACCTGGACCGCTACGACGAAACCATCGACGACAAAGAGTTCGTCGGTGAACTCGTGCACGGCGCAGACACTAACAAGGAACGGCTTGATGCGATTATCCAACCAATTGCACCTGAATGGCCGCTATCGCAAATCGCCCGGATTGATCTGGTCGTTTTACGCATCGCCCTGTTTGAGTTGACATCGCTGACCGAAAAAGTACCACCAAAAGTGGCTATTAACGAAGCGGTGGAACTCGCAAAAGCATTTGGTTCGGATAATTCCTCGAAGTTTATCAATGGCGTGCTAGGCACTGCCTACCGTACGCTGATCGAAGGAAAAACCGATGGCAATGCAAGTACCGAAGTTTGAGCGGTTCCGCAAATATTTTACGCGCAAGAAACCGCTTATTCAAGAAGTAATCCGTGAGCAAACCGCTGGCGGCGTGGTTCTTCGTCGCAATAAAAAAACCAATGACCTCGAAATGTTGTTAACGCAGGATGCAAAGGACCGCTGGACAATTCCAAAGGGTCACATTGAAGAAGGCGAAACTGCAAAAGAAACCGCTGAGCGCGAAATTCAGGAAGAAACTGGCCTGCAAGAAATGGACATGATGGCCTGGCTTGGCAAAATCCATTTTAGGTACCGCCGCCAACAAAGCCTGGTACTTATGACCACCCAGATTTACTTGGTGTGGGGCAAAGGCGATACCGATGCGCTCAAAAAAGAAGACTGGATGAATGGCATTGGCTGGTACAAAGTTCACGATGCGCTTGATATGATTGAATATGAAGACATTAGCAAACTAGTGCTCATGGCGATGAAGAAAATTAGACATGCAGGACTATAGCCTTTACCAAACATTCGCAAAAAACACTTTTGGGTTTACATTTAACAACCCGGAACTTCTTGTAAGTGCGCTGACGCACCGTTCGTACATGAACGAGCATAGGAAGAGCGCCAAAGAGCACAACGAACGCCTGGAATTTTTGGGCGACGCCGTGCTGGAACTTGTGGTGACTGAATATTTATACGGTAATTACAGCGAACCGGAAGGCATTTTAACCAACTGGCGCGCCGCGTTGGTGCGCACTGAATCTATTGGTGCTGCTGGTGCAAAGTTAGATCTCGGCCAGTTAATGCGCTTGAGCCGCGGTGAAAAACACGGGTCTGAACGTGCCCGCGAACAAATTTTAGCAAACGCTTTTGAGGCCGTAACGGGGGCGATCTACCTTGACCAAGGCTATGACGGGGCTAAAGAATTCCTGCACAAAAATATTTTGAGCACCTTCGAGCAAATTTTGGAGAGCGGTTCGTGGCGCGATCCAAAATCACGCCTGCAAGAAGTTGCCCAGAGTGTGGAAGGCCACACACCGGTGTATAAAGTTATAGAAGAAACAGGTCCTGACCACGACAAAATATTTACGCTGGGTGTATATGTTGCCGGTAAAATGAAGGGCCAGGGCACTGGTCCGTCAAAGCAGGTGGCTCAGCAAGAGGCCGCAAAAGCAGCGCTTACAACCTATACTACGCCGTCTGGCAAATAGCCGCATTGACAACAGGGGCGATACCCTGTAAAATTGGCAAGAGTTTACACAATTAGTTTAAGAGGAATTATTTTAATGCTCGCAATCCGTTTGCAACGTCTCGGTCGTAAGGCTATGCCGGTCTACCGCGTCGCCGTACAGGAATCACAGCGCCACCCAACCAGCGGTCGCGTTGTTGCCTATGTTGGCGCTTACAACCCACACACCAAAGAAGTAAAAATCGACAACGAAAAGGTTGAATACTACCTCAAAAATGGCGCACAGCCAAGCCCGCGCGTTGTTCGTTTGCTTGAAGGCGCAAAAGTTGTACTGCCAGCCTGGGTGAAGAAACCTGCCGACAAAACCGGTAAAATCCGCAATGCCGACAAGTTGCGCAAGAACCAGCCAAAAGAAGAAGCTCCTGTAGAAGTCCCAGCCGCTGAAGCAGAAGAAAAAACCGAAGAATAATAAAAAAACACCTCGCCGGAAACAGCGAGGTGTTTTTTGATAATTTCGTGTCGGTGGCGCTGACCCGGGGAGTGTTCCTCGGGTCAGCGCCGGCTCTGGCGTCAGGTGTTGTCCGGCTCGTCGCCGCACAAGTAGCGCGGCGGCGTCATGCCAGCCAGCTTTGGCCGGATATCCGTGTCGACGCTGCGCTGACCGAGGTGGGGGAAGTCGAGCAAGTCGGCCACTCTCAGCTCTGTCAGCTCTTCGACGAAGTGGATGCCTTTGCGACTGAGCACGTTGTAGCTGCGGACCGTGAGGCCCAAGCTCTCGATGGGTGTTCCATGGTCGATCGCGTAGACGTCCTGGGGGATTCGGTCGGTCAGCGTGAGCGGTGGTGTGAGGGCGGCCAGCTTTGGCCGGATATCCTCGTCGACGCTGCGCACGTTCAGGCCACTGAAGCAGAGGAGGAAGGCTACGGGTGTCTCGCACAGCTCTTCGACGGTATTGATGCCTTCGCGCTTGAGGACGAGGCAGGTGCGGACCGTGAGGCCCAAGCTCTCGATGGGTGTGTCGTCCTGTGACATCGCTATGCCTCCGAATATCGGGTTTTGGCCTCGGTAGAGCTTAATCTATTTAATAACATAAAAATAATAGAAATACAAGGTTTTTGCATGCATAACCGCAAGCAGTTTGCACGCAGCGGCGTATGTACGCTACAATAGCCGTATACAGTTAATAACGGGAGCCTGTCCATGACGAGCATTGACCAACAGTTTGTGGAGTTTATTGTTAAGTCCTTAGTCAGCAAACCTGAAGCCGTTACCATTGAACGCCGTATTGACGAAAAAGGCGTATTACTAGAACTTACCGTAGACCCAGAAGACCTGGGGCGCGTGATTGGTAAGCGTGGCGCAACTGCGCAGAGCGTGCGCACATTGTTGCGCGCACTTGGTACCAAAAACGACGCCCGCTATAACCTCAAGATTGTTGACGTTGATCGCCCAGAGGGCGTTGCTACTGACATGTCTGCACCTGCGCCGGTTGCTGCTGTGGCTGCTGACGAAGATGATAGCCAGACCATATCTGTGGCGGATGACCAGCCTGTGGAAAAATCTACAGATACGGCTGTGGAAGAACAAGAGTCCCGTGCAAGTCGCACCCGGAAAGAGCTTGCAGATTTAGACGATCTCGACATATAATAATTACAGGTTCGAGAAGAACACTCAAAAACAAAAAGTTAGGCTCTTGCGAGCAACGGAAACGTTGTGAGCCTTATGTGGCGAAATAACCGGTCATTGTGCCGGTTATTTTGTTTGCGGGAGTTTATGGTATCAGGGAGTTAGGTGCCGAGATCCGCTCTCGGCCAGCGCTGTTCTTGAGTAGAACAGAAAGTACTCCTCTCATGGCTGGACAGCAGCGCGTTTCGCGATCTTTCTACGAACCCGCACCGTGCCCCGAAACCCACAGGTTCAGCGGCCAGAACCCGCCACCCGACGAAGCTGCCACGTACCAATTGCCAGTCCCCCGGAACCACAAGACTTTGTCAGCCTTGCCGTCACCGGTGACGTCCGCCACGAAGGCGTTGTCCAGGTTGTTGTACCCGGGGCCGTCATACGACCATTCGCTGAGCCCCCAGAAACCGCCGCCCGAAGACGACCCGACCCAGTACTTGTAGATGTTGTTAGAGTAGTACACCATGTCAGCCTTGCCATCACCCGTGGTATCACCCACCAGGCGGAACGACGTGCCCAGTCCGTGCCCTGCCGACCACTGCCCCGGATAGCCGAAGCTGGAGCCGGTAGACAACCCGACGTGCCAGTTGCCGCTTGCGGCAAAGTACACAGCGGCGTCAGCCTTGCCATCCCCATTGAAGTCGCTAGCGAACTGGTCGTTACTGCCAATGCCGTGGCCAGAAATCCACTGCTGTGGCGTCCAGAACCCTGAACCCGACGAAAGCCCAACCCACCAGTTGCCACCGATGTAGAAGACCTTGTCAGCCCTGCCGTCGCCGCTGACATCTGCGAAGAACGTCCGGTCGGGCACCAGCGACCCGTCATACGCCCATTCGGTGGGCGGCCAGAAGCCGCTGCCGGATGAGGTGGAAACGAACCAGGTTTTCGAGAGCCGGAAGTAGGCGATAAGGTCGGCCTTGCCGTCACCGCTTACATCTGCGCACTTGTAGTCGCTGGCAAATTGCAACTTGCCGTACGACCAGTTGCCGGGATACCCGAACGACGAACCGTTGGACAGCGACACCTTGGCAGTGCCAGTGTCCCCGAACATGACGATTGCATCATTCTTGCCATCCCCGTTCGCATCACACACAAGGCGGGCGTTACCACTGACGCCGTTGAGCTGGTTGCGTTTGAAGATGGCGGCGGTGGCGATTTCTTGGGCGGACTGGTGGATCCAGCCGTAGTCACCCTTGTAGGAGTCATGCGCGCCGGGGGTGTTAGGACCCTGGACGTTGCACCAGTGGTCCTGCTCGTCACACCAACTGCCGAGGCGGCCTACCAAATCTTCCCTTGCGTACACGGGGCTGCGGGCACCGAGGAGCCCTTGGCTTGCTGTGTAGAACTGGAACCCATTGTTGGGGCTTGCTGGGCAAAGGCCATCACACCAGTGGTTATTGTAGCCGTCACTGTTGCCTCTGGCCCACCAAGGGCGGTTGCCTGCGACGCTGTTATGCACCGAGCCGGAGTTGTATTTGACGTCACCGTAGAGCGCCACGTAGCCGATCTGGTGTCTGGCCGCCGGAGACAGGCTTACGTACCCACCGCCTCCGTCACGTTCCATTGCCCAACCGACAGCATCGGCACCTTGCGAGAAGCCGCCAATTACCTTTACTTCTTGTGGGCATCTGACCGCTCGATCGTTGAGGAAGTTGACAAGCTCGTTGGCGCCGGTGGTGACGGAGGCTGGGTAGGTGGCGAGGGCGGCGGGGTAGTGGGTTGTAGTGTTTGCAGGATCTGATCCGGTGTTGGTTCCGTCTAGATCACCCAGCTGTACCACATTACTGAAGTCGTTACCTCGACCAAGCGCGTAGTTGACGTGCCTGAAGAAGTCGTAGGTTTCGGGCGCCCAGGGGTGAAGCTTTTGGGTTGTTCCCCGAGCATTGATCACCAGGTATTCCTGGCAGCCAGGGGCGGCATGGGCAACGGCTGGGGTTGTGGCCACAAGGCAAATGCTGGTTAGCACGCTCATAGTCAGCGCAGCAGCTATACGTTTTTTCTGTTGCCAGAAGCTACGCACAGTGTTTCACCTGCTTTCTTTTGGGATTGGAAAGGACGAGCTGAGAAGAAACTGCAAATTGCTTTCAGCTCATGGCATACCTAACCACTAGTTCCCTCGGATTGCAATAGCTACGGTGCATTTCGACTGTTGTAACAATTTTGTTGTAATACGAGGGAGTCGCCACTATAATGAGGGCAACTTAATAGGATTACACTTTTGGAAACCCCAACAAATAAAAAACCAACAGCTACAAAACGCAAGCTTACACCGGCCAAGGTTGTCCTATCGATCATCGGCACTATCTTTGTCGGTTTCTTGCTCTATATTTACTTTAATTCACCTTTCTCGCCCATTAACCGTGCCGCTGAAGCAGCGGCGCCACTAGAAACAGCCTTAGTAAAGGCGGGTGGTGTCAAGAAATGCTCCTTGGGTGACCCTGGCTTTGGAGGGGATAACTGGGAACCGTGGTATACGGGCGTTTACCAACTCCAGGTCGGCCGCAAAGAAGCAGTAGAGATTATTACCAGGATTGGTAAGGAAAATGGGTACCATCTTAAGACTGATAAATCTGTGGAAGATGTGAATGCTGAAATTAACTTTGTCGATAACACGAGCAAGAAGAATTCCTACGGCGAACTGAAGGATGGAATCTTGTATGTCAGCGGAATCGTCAATCGCTATGGGGATGACCACAGGTGTGGAGGTGAACCTTTAGTCACAAACGAGAGCCAAACTATTGTGCGCATAGGCGCAAGCTTACCCGAACGCAAAAAGTAAATATCACCAATTAATGCGCCACAAGTAGGATCACACCCTTGAAACCCACAATTCCAAAACAAACCACTCCCACAAAACGCAAACCCTCACTTCCCGTGATTATCTTCTCCTCCATTGGCCTCATCTTCGCTGGCTACTTACTTTATATTTACTTCCATTCACCTTTCTCGCCCATTAACCGTGCCGCAGAAGTGGCAGCACCACTAGAATCTGCCTTAGTAAAGGCAGGTGGCGTAAAGAAATGCTCACTTGGCGACCCTGGCTTTTCTAGCTTTGGCGTTGACAACTTGCGACCATCTCACACTGGTGTCTACCAACTCCAGGTCGGCCGCAAAGAAGCCATAGAGATTATTACGAGAATTGGCAAGGAGAATGGGTTTGAATTTAAGACCGACAAGCCTACAGATGATGTAAATGCCGGAGTCAATTTCATTGACCAAACGAGCAAGAGAAATCCTTATAGCGAGCTGCGTGATGGGTATGTGTATGCTAGTGGAGGCGTCGATCGGTATGGGTCAAATCAGCAGTGTGGAATTGGAACTGAAATTTTAGTCACAAACGAGAGTCAAACTATTGTATATGTATACGTTAGTCTGCCTGATCGTAAAAAGTAGACATCACTAAATAATGTGCCTCATATAGGATCACACTCTTGCAAACCCCAACAAATACAAAACCAACACCCCCAAAACGCAAGCTCACACCAACCAGGGTTGTCCTGTCGATTATCAGCGCTATCTTTGTCGGCTACTTACTCTATATTTACTTTCATTCACCTTTCTCACCCATTAACCGTGCTGCTGAAGTGACAGCTCCACTAGAATCTGCCTTAGTAAAGGCGGGTGGTGTAAAAAAGTGTTCCTCGGGTGACCCTGGCTTCTCTATGTTTGGTGTTGCTAACTTGCAGCCATGGTATCAGGGTGTCTACCAACTCCAAGTTGGTCGCAAAGAAGCCGCAGAGATTATCACCAGGATTGGCAAAGAGAATGGGTATGATTTTAAGACTGATAAGCCGATTGACGATGTGAATGCTAATGTTGTGCTTCAGGATAATAGCAAGAAGAATCCTTACAATGAGTTGGAGGATGGGTTTATGACTGTAAATGGAATTATGGAACGGTATCCCAATGATCGTAGATGCGGGGGTGAAACCCTAGTGTCAAACGAAAGCCAAACAACCGTGCTCATAACGGCTTCTTTGACAGAGCGTAAAAAATAAGGTTAGCTCTTGAAAACCTCAAACACAAAACAAACTCCCTCAAAACGCAAACCCTCACTCCCAGTGATTATCTTCTCCTCCATTGGCCTCATCTTCGCTGGCTACTTACTCTATATCTATTTCCATTCTCCCTTCTCACCCAATAACCTTGCTGCAGAAATAACAAGACCAATGGAGAAGGCTCTGGTGAAAGCAGGCGGCGTAAAGAAATGCTCTCTTGGTGACCCTGGCTTCTCTAGCTTTGGCAGCGACAACTGGCGACCGTCTCATACGGGCGTCTACCAACTGCAAGTTGGCCGCCAAGAAGCCATTGGGATTATTACCAAGATTGGCAAGGAGAATGGTTATGATTTTAAGACTGATAAATTTGTGGAAGATGTGAATGCTGAAATTAACTTTGTCGATAACACGAGCAAGAAGAATCCCTACGGCGAACTGAGTGATGGGTTCGTGTACGTTAGCGGAACTGTAAACCGCTATGGGGATGACAATAGGTGTGGAGGTGAGTCTTTCTTCTATACTAATGAAAACCAAACTATTGTGCGTATACGCGCTAGTCTTCCCGATCGTAAAAAATAAGGAACACCCCTTGAAAACAAACATAAAACCAAGCTAGGCTATTGCAGCGATTTAATGACCTCTAAAAGGTCGCTCAGCATAATCTCAGCTTTAATTACGTAGCCATCCATATCTTTACGCATTTCAGGCGTGAGCTTGCTGTCGCCCAAGTTGGTGAGCATTACAATTTTGCACGATGCGCAGTTGAATGCAGGGTCGTGGCGCAAAATTTTCAGCACTTCAAAGCCGTCTTTCTTGGGCATCATAATGTCTAAAAAAATTAGGTCAGGCTTAAATTCACGGGCTTGGTTCAGGCCGTCTTCGCCATCCACGGCGCTTGCAATGGTAAACCCGTTGAGCATCAGGAACGTTTCATACATTTTGCGCAGCTCAGGGTTGTCCTCAACGAGTAATATTTTTCGTAGTCCAGCCACGGTTCCCCCTTGTTGTTGCTGAGTGTTTCTTTTTGTCGGTTTCGAGTGCGGCTAATTTTGTTTCGTCGAGCACGGGGATGGTCACGGTGAAAGTCGATCCCGCGCCTTCTTCTGATTCTACGGTAATGGTACCGCCGTGGCGTTCAATAATTGACTTTGAAATGAAGAGTCCAAGGCCCGTGCCGGTACTGCCGCTGTTTAGGCCGCCGTGCACGCGGTAAAACTTGGTAAATAAGTTGGTGAGCGCTTGTTTTGGAATACCAATACCTGTGTCTTTAAAGTGAATCACGTAGGTGTCACCTTCGCGCCTAAGCAGCAAGTTCACGTTGCCGCCCGAGGTCGTATATTTAATGGCATTGTTTATGAGATTGTTAATAACTTCGTGCAGCGCAATTTGGTCGGCAATTACGTAACAGCCACTTATGGGGCCGTCGTAGGTAATCGCAATACGCTTGTCGTTGGCGGTAAAGGTGGCGTTGCGGATTGCTTGCTGTATATCGGCGGCAATGTCGACCTTTTCAGGTCGCAAGGTGAGTGTGCCGCGTTCGATGCGGGTGACACCAAGCAAGTTGTCGATCAGGCTGCCGAGTTCAGCGGTGCTTTTAAGCGCTTGTTGCAGGTAGTTCTTAACATCTGGCGCAACGTTTTCACCTTCTTTAAAGCTAATTAGCTCAAGGTAACCTCGTGTTGCGGCAAGCGGCGTGCGCAGCTCGTGTGCGGCCATGCTTACAAAGTCAACTTTCATGTTGTCGAGGTCGCGGCTTTTTGTTTCGTCGTGAACGGTTACGATTGTTTGCGGTGTGTTTGGTTCCTGTACGCCTTCGATTTGCGCCACAATTAATTTGAGGTAGTGCGGTACGTCGGCGGCATCGGTATATTCCAGGTTTGTGTACGTGGTTGTGCCTGTTTTGCTGTAATCCACGGCAAAGTCCTGCATATTTTTCTTCCATTTAAAGACGTCACTGATGTCTTGGCCAACGATTGTTTTTTCGGGCAGTTGGGTCATGTCGCGAGTGGCCGCGTTAACTAGCAAAATTTTACCGCTTTTGTCGATGGCTAGTATACTCTCGGCGGTGCTGTTTAAAATAATACTCAAGCGGTTGCGCTGGGCTTCAAGGCTGGTCACCATCTGTTGTAGGTTGTCACCCATGACGTTAATGCTGTTGCCGAGTGCGCCGATTTCGTCGGTTCGCTTTTGAATATCTACGCGCGAGGTGAACTGCCCGCGGCCGAAGCTTTCGGCCATGGCAGCCACGCGTACAAGCGGAGTAGTAAAGTAACGAGTGAAGTATAGTGAAAACACGGTGAGTGCCACCGACGACAGCAGTACAACAATAAGCAATGTGTTGCGCAGTTGGTTAATAGAGGTCAGCGCTTCGTCGAGGTCAATTTTAGTGCCGAGCACCCAGCCAGCAAAACCGATCGACTTGCTGGTAAGAATGACGCTGTGGTCGCGGTAATCTGTCACCTGTTTAAAGAGGTTCCCTGCGGATGTGCTGGTTGCAAGCATGGGCAGTTCGGTTGTGAGCGCGGCGTCGGTGTCGAACCGCAGCGGGAACAGCGACACCGCTTTGCCATCTTTGTTTGTAGCAGCAATCATTGTCTCACCGGTTGCACCAAGACCGGTGTAGTCTTGGATCGCCGCGGTAATGTCATCTATGCGGAATACCACATTCAGGTAGCCGGATTCCTTTTTGTTAACAGTTACTTTATGTGTAATGTACAGTTTGTGAATGCCGTCGCGCGGGTCTTCTTTAACGTTAATGCTGCTTTCCTGGCCAGCGGAAACAGCGTAATCACCGGGCTGGAGCGCAGTACCTTCGGTGCCGGTAACAGTCGAGGTGATAACTTTGCCGGTTAGGTCGACCATAGAAATAGCCTGCATTTCGGGCACGCTCACTTTTTTGTTGAGCAAAATGGTGTAGATGTCGGCGCGGCCACGTTGTTGGTTGCTGGCGTAGGTGCTGAGTGCGCTTTGCAGGTCAAATTGGTTTGCAAGTTTGGTGGCTTCTTCTTGACGCTGTTGTAGGAGCGCAGTAATTTTTTGCTGCTGGTTGCTGGCAACGCTGGCCAGCTGTTCTTCTGTTTTTCGGGTAAGGTCGCTGCTCACTGTGGCGTACACTAACACGCTCACCAATAATGTGGGGATCAACCCAATGGCGAGCATGATAATGGTGAGTTTAATGCGAATACTCAAAGTGCTGCCTGCTATTCCTCGAGGAGTTTAAATGCGTCGTTTTGTACTTGGAACAAGTCGTACTTGTAGTTTTTGTCGCTGATTTCGCCGTTCTCGTCGAACGTAATGTGGCCGGATACCCCCTGTAAGTCAACATTTGGTAAAAAGTCTTTGAGCTTTTCGCCGGTGGTGATGCCTTTTTGGGTGGCGAGCTTTAGAATATTTATGATGTCGTAGGCTTGCGGTGCGGCGTAGAGCTCTTCGTTTTTTTGGTATTCATTAAAGAGTGACTGTTTGAATGTTTTGGCGCCAGTGGGGAATGAGGTTATGGTGAGGCCGGCAGCGGCCTGCGGTGCGTTATTTATTATGGTCGTGTCGTACATAATGTCGGCACCGTAGAATGGCGCGGTAATCCCAACCTCGCGGGCGATCTTCATGGCGGCAGTGGCCGACACCACTGAGTTTGGCGCAATAAATATGGCCTCTGGTTTCGCGGCTTTAATTTGTTCCATTTGGGTTTTTAAGTCAATCACATCGGGTTCAGCGGTGGCGCTTACGACGACTTTGCCACCCAGTGTAGTAAAGCTTTCACTGAATACGGTGTGCATGCCGCTGCCGTATGGTTCGTTAGTGTAGAATACAGCGACGTTGTGGTAGCCTTTGTCGTAGATGGTTTGGGCCATAAATGCGCCTTGCAGATTGTCCGGTGGCACGACACGGAAGAAGTAATCGTTCGGAATGCTGAGTGTTGGGCTGCTTGCCGATGGGCTTATAAGCGGGATTTTGGCGTTGTTTGCGGCGGGCAGGGCGGCCACGGTTGCGCTCGAGCAGCCTTCGCCAATTATAGCCATGACTTTTTGTTCGATGAGTGTTTTAACGGCTTCTGCGGCAGTTTTTGGGTCACATTTGCTGTCGACTTGTACTATTTCGATGTTGTCGGCACCAAGTTGTTTTTTAGCCAGCTGGATGCCTTTGTTTGCGCCGTAGCCCATGCTCGACGAGCCACCGCTAAAGGCCATCATGAGACCAACTTTAACGCGTGGTGCCTGGTTTGCTGTTTGCTGGTTCAGATAAAAGTAGGTGGCGAGTACGCTCCCGGCCAGTACAATGGCGGCAATAATAATCAGAATAAACTTCAGCGGCAGCTTTTTTGTAGGCTTTGGGCTTGGCCCGGCCAACGCGGTCACGTCTGTTGGCGATGATTGCGGAAGCGGTGTCATAGGTTCTGGCATAGGTGCTGGAGCCGGAATAGGGCTTGGTGGCACCTGCGGAGCTACTGGTGGTGTTGCGGTTGCTTGTTGGGGTTGCTGAGGTGCTTCTCCTGCGGGTGGCGTTTGTGTTGGTTGCATGATTCATTATCCTTATGCCTAATTACCTTCCATGATACGCGAAATATGGGGTAGTTGCCAAGCGCTTTACTAACTAAATATGATATACTCCCAGGTAATGAAACCACGACTTGTACAAGTCATTACTTTATTCCCCGAAATGTTTACGGGTGTATTTGGTGCGAGCATGCTGTGGAAGGCGCAGGATCGTGAACTGGTAAAGTTTGCAATCATGGACTTACGCCAGTTTGGCATTGGCCCGCGCAAACAAGTTGATGACACGCCGTACGGCGGTGGCGATGGCATGCTGTTAAAACCCGAACCGTTATTCGCTGCCGTTGCAGCTGCAAAAGCCAACGACCCCGGCGCACAGGTTTTGCTTATGACAGCTCGCGGCGATCGCTGGGTACAGGCAGAAGCCCGGGCAATGGCCGACGACCTGCGCGGAATCATTATTATATGTGGACGCTACGAAGGCTACGACGAGCGCATTACAACTGTTGTTGATAAACAAATTTCTATTGGTAATTATGTGCTGACCGGTGGTGAAATCGCGGCGATGGCCGTGGTAGACAGCGTAACCCGGTTAATTCCTGGTGTACTTGGCGGCGAAACGAGCGCCGAAATTGAAAGTTTTAGCGACGGCGAAACATTAGAGTTCCCGCAATACACACGCCCCGCTGACTATAATGGCATGAAAGTTCCCGAAGTATTATTGAACGGCAACCACGGCGAAATCGCCAAGTGGCGCAAGCAGAACCAGCAAACAGCAAAATAGGGTGGTGCCGGCCGGGGGTACGCATTCCCGGCCGGCCGTCATGCGACGAGTGCGAGCAGCTGCTCGACGAATTCGTGCGGAATTGAAGTTGCCGCACAGACGTTGGTTGGCGCGTCTTGTTCGTGCTCAGGTTGCACAACGTGTACGTCGTCTTCGTCTTCCACGACACCGTTTGCGCTGACGCGAGCGACGACGTACGCGACGTCATCTTGCCCGAGGCGAATTTTTTCGGGGTCGTATTGACCCGCGAAAAGCCGGTCAAACGGCACGGCGTGCGTCTGTGTGTTCGGCTCCTCATCGCTAAAATTGACCGACAGCACAAGTACGCCGGTCGCGTTGTTGTAATGCAGGAAGGTGAGCGTGATGTCCTCGATCAGGATGTCGCCAAGATCGAGAAGGAACACTCCTTCCATTTCGTCGAGAAGGGAACAGAACTCGACAACGTCGGCCTCGGTGCGGAGCACTGGGGGCATTCCGTCAAATGCACGGCGAGCCTCCACCATCCGGTGGAACCAATCACTACCGGGCAGCACGAGTCTTGCTCGCGCAGTGTAAAATGTCACGTGCACCTCCCTGAGTGCGTACCGCTGGTATAATAAGACAAAAAATCACCTTTGTAAAAGGTGGCTACCGTTAAAGGCCAAGGCAAACGGCTATAACAAGAGATATTGTTACGCTCGCACCGTTTACCAAGGCGAAAAATGAGTTGTTGTGGTGTGCAAGCGAGCCACGCAAATTTTGTTTTGAGACGTTTTTGTTTCCGTGTTTTGTATCGCTTACAAATATAATACCGGGTGGCCCATCTAAACGCAAGCGTTTTATAATAAAATTACAACACGTTTTTTGGCTGGTATAATAAAAGCATAACCGGAGCATTTGCCATGAATTTACTCAAGAAAATTATTAAACCTGTGTACGCGCACTGCGATGTGCCGTGTGGCATTTACGAAACCGACACCATGACGCATGCGGCCGAAACTTGCGCTAAAATGATCGAGAAGATCGAAGCGCTTGGCGACCCCATGGCGACCCCTGAAAACCACAATAATTTTATTCGCATGGTCACCACCAAAGAAAAGCACGCACAGTTGTGTAAAGACCAAATTTACATTTTGTGGAGCGACTATTTTAAACCTGAACACCTCGAGAAGTTCCCTGACTTGCACGACAAGATGTGGCAAGCAGCTAAACAGTGTGGCAAGGTCAAACAAACCGTCAGCACCGACGAAACACATACATTGCTGCAAATGGTAAAAGATATTACTGCTATGTTTACAGAGTCAAAGGGCTAAAAAATGTTTATCATCCGGCGCGTTGAAGGCTTAAGTATGCTACCCACGTTTAGCCATGGCAACATCGTGGTTGGGTGGCGTTTTAGGCAGCCGCGCGTTGGCGATGTGGTGATTGCAAAACATCATCGCATCGAACTTATTAAACGCGTGAGCAAGCTACAGGAGGGTAAAGTGTTTTTACTGGGCGACAACGCCACCGAAAGCACCGACAGCCGCCAATTTGGCTGGCTGCCATCGCATGCAGTTGTGGCCGTCGTGGTGACGCGCCGGAGAACTATATGATCAAAGTTACCCCTCCGCCAAAAGTAATCGCACCGCAGTGGCTCATGCTGCCGTACGCCTATGCGGCGGCGCTCATGCTGCTCGCCGCCGCAACGCTTATGGGTGTGGGCGGTTTCGATTTTGCGAGTATTAATTATACAACACCCGGCACGCCCGAGCTTGCCATAACTATGGCGGCGCTACAAATTTTTAGTTTGCCGTTTTTGCTGCGGCTGCCGCTCAGTTCGTTGGCGCGGTTTATTAGTGCAACGTTTTCGTTGATTACGCCATTCTTTTTGCTGGCAATGTTGGGGTATTTGGCCAGCCAAGGCGTGCTTGCCCTCCATGTAATAACCTTGCTCGGTGTAGGGCTATTGGCGTTAGTTGGTGGTGCGAGTTTTGGTGTGCTGAACGGCAAAAAGGCAATGCAGCTCACGCGTAAAAAGTAGGTTTGGCGGTTACGAATCGTGGGTTGTTTAATCGGCATTGCTTGCGCGCAACGGCTAGCCTTTGCCTCGCGGAGCGGTTTACGGTATAATCGCTCTGTTAATGGCGAGTGGCCAAGTGGTAAGGCGCCTGCCTCTGGAGCAGGAAATCGAAGGTTCGACCCCTTCCTCGCCAGCCATGACTTTATAATTACATCTTTAAGCTCTAAATGACCCTCTTCACCCCTGTTGATTGGGTCATTTTTAGTGGTTTTACTATTCATTTTGCCTCCTTCATTAACTGGCTAGTGAGTAAAACTTTTTCTGCTACCGCCTCTGTAAAACTTGTGTATTCGACTTTTATTCGTCCCTCCTTTACGGTTAATTCTTTAAATAGCTTGGAAATGTCCGACTCCCAATATACTGAACACCACTCCTCGATAGAGGCGGTACAATATAACGGAACAAGGAGTTTCAGTATATGACTGCAAGGCACGACCCTAAAACCCGCAGCGAGGTACTCGCTGCCATTAAAAATGGTATGACCCAAAGTGAAGCTGGTCGACTGTATGGCGTCAGCTCGAAGACCATTAGCACCTGGTGCCGTCAGGACGTTGTTGGCGGCGAGAAGAATTACCTTACGCAGATAAACCAGCTCAAACGTGAGCTGGACAATGCGTACCGGGTCATTGGCAAGCTGTCGGCCCGTGCAGACCGCCCAAAAGGCTAGCCGCCCTGGAGGAGGTCGAACCAGGATTCAAGCGGCGCTTGAGCCGAGCCGTCGGCATTAGCCGCACGAGCCTGTACGGCCGGCCGGCTATCCAATCCGGCAAAGACCGCCAAGCAGTCCTAGAACTCAAGGCTGCCCATGACCAACACCCACTGTATGGTGTCCGGCGGTTGGCCATCTACCTGGGCTGGAGTGAGAACAAAACAAGGCGCATTCGTAGGTTGTCTGGTGTGGTGGCTGGCCGCCCGCCCAAAGCCTACCATGGATACAAAGGTAAGCCAGAGATTGGCGCACCGGCCAACCACTTGTATGCCTACGCTCTATTCAAGAACAACAGCCGTCCGCAGGACGGCATGGATTACAGCCCCATGACCCAGGAAGCCAACGCCTGGGTGCAAGACTTTACGTACCTGCGCATCCACTCTGGCATGTTCTACTTGGCGTTGGTCATGGACCTCGCCACCCGTGAGGTGTTGGGTTGGAAGCTGGGCACGAACCACAGCAGTGTGCTGACGCACACTGCCTTGATTCAAGCCCTACGCGGCAACCCACCGCCCAGTATCTTGCACAGCGACCGAGGCAGTGAGTACTTAAGCGAACGCCATGCTGCAACGTGCCAGCGTTTCGGTATCCGCTTAAGTGCCAGCAAACCCGGCAGTCCCTGGCAGAATGGGTTCATGGAACGTTGTATTAAAAGTATTAAGGAAGAGCTGGGCAGCCTCAGTGAGTACGACGACATTGCCGAACTGTACATGGGCGTGGCCCACGCTATTGAGTACTACAACAACGAGCGCATCCACCTAAGCCTCAAGATGAGCCCAGCGGCTTACGCCGCCGGGCTTAAAAGTCGAGACAGGGTGTTCGGGAAAAGGGGAGGTTGACAGGGCGCTCATCCGCTGCGGCGCCGGTGGTGCCGTCGCCTGGGTGACCTCGGCGGGCCTTCCGATCGTCTCGTGGGCGCGGGCGCTCCTGGTTGCAGGAAGCTGCATCCTGGCGATCCCGTAGTGTTCTAGGGTGGTGCGGTGAGACGATTTTGTCTTCACCGCACCACCCGCACATAAACTTTAGTAGAATGGTTGATATGAAGAAAAATATTCTCCTCACCGTAATATTAGCAAGTATGGCCGCTGCAATCGTGACATACTTTATCCCCGATTTGCATGTAGCAACATACGGACTATTTACGGTAAGTACAGGTACGCTTATTTACTACGCGCACACCTGCTTGCATGACAAGCAGCGCCGCCTGACAATGAGCGGTGGACTGATCCTTTTCTTGCTGGCTGTCTACAAGTTTTTTAATGCACTAGGTCAATAGCTAGTTGTAGGGTTGAGCCGTAGGATAAAAGCGGCTCAACCAAGAATTAACATTATGTTTAATCTATTTAAGAAAAAAGAGCTAGAACAACAGCCTAACCTCACCGGCATCAAAATTGAAGGCAAATTTGCATCAGGTCAAGAACATGGCACGTTAGAAGAACGCGACGAGTTGTTTGAATTAGAGGGAAAGCTTGAAGTGGCACTCCAGGCAATCGGCGCTGACCACGACGGCCATGAAATGGGCGAGGGAAACATACTATTGTTTTCTTACGGTCCTGATCCTGAAAAGATGTGGGAAGTTATGGAGTCACTTATCCGGCAGTCTTCTTACACGAATCTTGTTGTTGATAAGCAGTTCGATCCGGGTAATGGCCAAAAGATAGCCGTGAAGCAAATACGATTGTAGCGCTAAAAAATGTCTCATGATTTTTTAATAACTTGGGCTGTTCGGCTGGTGTATGCTCAGTCGTGCATCAGCCGATTTTAGTATATGAAATTAAAATAAGGGCAGGTCGTATCTGAAAGCGAATCGCGGTACGACTCATGCTTTCCACTAATGGCTCAATGGACTCTAATAAGTCCTTGAGTGTTAGCGCCCCATCGTACCAAGGATTAAAATCGCCCACATGGCTAGTCATCCATATATCTGGTGATGTTTCCGTTTTTTGGTCGCCCCAGCCTACATCTAAGTCAACCGTAGCTAGTTCTTTTATGGCATCAATGTCACCCTCCCCATATACTGGACACATTGTCTGAGACAATGCAGTAAAATATTCAGTAAATAGGGAGAGCAACATATGCCCATTGGCAAACATACAGATCCGACAGTAAAGACCGAGATCCTAGATAAAATACGCAACAACGGCATGTCCGTCACCGACGCTAGTGTACAATACAGCGTTCACCCCAAAACCATCTACGGTTGGTTACGCGCTGGCGTCGTAGATGGTGACAAAAACCTCATCCTAGATCTGAATCGCCTCCGCAAGGAAAACGAGCAGCTCTACAAGCTACTCGGACGAGCTACGGCTGAGCTAAACCGCCCAAAACATTAGCCATTCCATTAGCTCGTGCAGCTCAGGCATGACTACGTTAAGCTTATTCTTTATCTCATCAATTTTACTCATACAATATCCTTATCTTGATTATTTCCTAATAAATATGTCCACTCACCGCATCGTGCAGGGATTTGCTTATTCAACCAGCGTTCTTGCCCATCTCGAAATACATAATCACGTACTTCAAAAAAGCCGACCGTCGTAGTTGGCCTGTGTACTATGGCCGGTCATCATCGTTTTGTTGGGGTTTTATCTCTATCATCCATACGAGCTTAATGAAAAAATAAAGGGAGAGATTAAAGGTTGTCATATTACATTCATTTACCTGGATGTCACCATGGGCAACTTTATGCCTGAAACGGTAGCCCTTCGCGTCAAGTAGAAAGAAGTTAAGCATTACGCAGAAATCTTCGCCCCAAGCGCTTTGGTATTCTTTAGATTTAAGTATTGCTGGTGATAGCGTAGCGTTCCGCGTGCTGATGTTTTTGCCGCTATACGCAATCGTATCTAAACCGACTGCGGCGGAAAGGCCCATGAAGGTCTTCTCTATAAGTGGAATGAGGATATGAAGCGCCGAGAGGTAGTCACCGGCGAAGCGACGCTCAAGCACAGTTTCTAATGTATGGGCGATGTTGCCGTCCCAGTCGAGGAGGATGTAGCTATATGGTTTCATAATACTTATTCACGTAAACCACTAATTAAAGGTTGATTGCAGCTGTAACTTGTTTAAATAAAGCACAACCATGAACAGTGCGATGGCAACAATGATGGTGACAGTAAATATAACGGCACCTACATTACTTTTTGACGCTTACCACTATTAATACGCCGCTTAACAGCATCCATGATGAAGTAAGCGGCAAACACAGAGAGCATGCACAGCACTACATTTGATAGCCAGAAGCGCGGAATGATTGACCCTAGTATCCAATATAGAAAATAACTTTCGCCCGCGACAAATGCAGCGCAAAGTGTGGTTACGGCCGTTCGGTTGTTTGATAATTCTGAAGCAGACATGGTTTGCCTTTTGCTGTATTCTTTCACTTAAAATATTGACCTTATGATGCCCGCAACAAGCATAATCCCAAATAGCACCCAGAACGCCCGCTTCCATTGCTGCCAGAATTCCTTGTTAAGAAGCAATGCGTGAGACATTTTTCTATATTGCCAAACCGACAGAAGCAAACCCACACCAGCAACAACGAGCAACATCCACCAATACGATGTACTATTGAAATCTGAATAACCTTGCGTCACGGTCTGAGCTATTGAGGCGGCGAGAAACGTTACCCCAAAACAAATGCCAAAGTTGCGAGTCTCTTTATTAAATGCAAATGCCAACGCCGTTACAATCCCTACTATGGTCGTCAGGCCAAGTAAGATATTGAGTAGAATGTGCGGATTCGGCGCTTCCACGGATTAAGCCTTTTGCGCTGACTTCGGCTGTTCTTTAAGGCGAAGCTTCCTAGCTACGTCCCAGGTATCAATACTGATCACAAAAAATACAAACCAGTTATAGACTGATATATGCACCATACCGGTTTGAGTAAATGGTGAGAGGTTTCGATCGTAAGGGTAATCACCGCCCGTATAAAATACAAAACCGATGTAACCAATGTTATATATCGCCAGTAGTAATAGCGGTATGGCTATCCACAGGCGGTTCTTAGCCTTTAGGTAAATATAACCCGAACCAGGTAGTAATAGGTTCAGGATGACTGCAATGGTTGTTTTTTTAGTTGTTTCGGACATTAATATCCACTTATGTCTTTCGCGCGGGCTTCTTAGGCGACACAAAGTCTTCAGCTAAGATAATAAATACGCTCACGACGCCAGCGATTAAAAAGGGCGAGAACGTACCGAGGGCTAACATCCATGCACCTAGCGAGATGAATAAAACTCCCGCTATTAGCCTTCCCCTCTTCGTGAATTTGTAGTTATGACGCACTACCTTGCCATATTCATACAAAGCGGTACACGAAGCAAAAATCTCAAACATACCGAGAACGACATCCCTATCTACCCAAAAAGTGACGACCGACTTCACTAAAAAACCGATTCCGAGTAAGAGCAGCCCTGGTTTAATATATTTTTTAGTCAGAGCAAGGATGATACCAATAGAAATGACTATCTCTAGAAACAAATGTATTTTCATGTTCTATCCATTATATAGCATTGTTGGTCGTGCCCGGGGTCCGCGAGGACCCCGGGCACTACACTCCACCTAACAGTTGCGTACCCACGTAGTGGTGTTCGGCAACCATCCCCAGAAGAGTTCGAACTGGAGCGTGGCGCACTTGCCACTCTGGTACGCGGCCTGACGGGCCACGCCCACAGCGATCGGGGCGACCCAACCGGGTACCCCGACACGAGCCAGCAGAGCGCTCGCGACGCCCGCTCCGGTACCTGCCATGTTGGCCGTCTCGAAGCGATCGAAGTACACGATCACGCGGTCGCCGATCTTCTGGTTACTCGGGAACAACCGGATGGGCTCGTATGTCGCCCACGGGTCGGCCGTCACCGGGAACTTCACGCCTGCCGCGTTGTGGGCGACGATCTGCGTGAAGCTTGTGTGAGTGTCGCTGACCGCGTAGTTGGTTGCCACCACCTTGTGGTTGGCGTCCAGCGCCCAGGGCGCAGCGATAGCGGCTGTCGGGTGCAGGTTGCGATCGAGCAACATGAGGCCGCCGCTCGGCATCGCCACCACGTAGCCGTTGCTCACCTGGAACGGGTACTCGGTCGGAGCGGCCTCGTTGGCCGCCACCAGCAGCGTCTGCGCTCCCGTACCCGCGAGCCGCGTGACCGTTGCGCTGTTCGCGCTGCGGTACGTGGCACCGCCGTTGCTGGCCTCTGCCTTGGTGGCGTACGGCAGCGTGACGACGATGTCGCCCGCGTTCTTGGTGCGGAAGTGAATGGTGCCGTCACGACGGACGTCGACCGTGCCGTTGTCGGCGATCGAGTCGGTGTCCGAGGTGCCGTTGGCGGGTGTCACCAGCCGGTCACTCACGCCCGCCAGTGCGGCGGCGACGTCAGCGGTGCTCAATGCACCGTCGGCGTTCGCTGCGCTCGGCGCGGCGAAGGTGAGGACTGCGGTACTCACCACAGCGGCCGTTATGGCCGCCAGGCTTCTTGTCGTACGCACGGTGTAGCTCCCTCGCGTAGGCTGGCTCCGGGCGATCGCCCGAAGCTTGGTGATGCATGTGTCAAATAAATTTGACAACGTGGCCTATAACAACATAGGTTCCCTCGGACTTCAATGAATTTAGTTAATATTATGGTGTCAAATCATCTACACGTACACCTGACATACATAGAAAAGGCGGCGTCCATAGAGGTGCGCCGCACCGAGATTTGGGCGTGGCCCCTGCCGGGAGCTACTCTAGCAGGGGCCACGCGACCGTGGGAGAACTTCAACTGTAAGATACTTGCCCGGCATAGCCTGGGTAGCACTGAGCATCTCAAGGAGTTCACGCAAGGGGCTATTTTAGGGCAATAGACAAATGGTGACAAGGAATATATACCTGTTGCGGCGTATCTATATATCTATTTTCTTTCAGAAAACAGATCAACTTGCACTTGCCATGGGCAAGATGCAAGTTCCATTTAAAGCTCTTCGAGTTTTTTATTTGGGTCTTCCGGTTCGTTGGATTGCCATACTGCGGCACTGTCGCTAAACAACCCTGGCCTGGTTGTGATTGCAAACTTAATATCCTCGTTCCAAGTATCGTCTGCTAATTTGGTAATTCTTTTCTGGAAGCGTTTATAGAAGCTTGCTGACTCGCACACGCTAAGGAGTGTTGGCAGGCCGGTTCCGGTCTCATCCCAATCGCCGCTCTCTGCATATTCAACATGTGCTTTGATTTTCTTCACCGCCTTAAAGAACGGCTGATTATCATAATAAAAGTTCAGGAAATATTGTTTCTCTACTTTGCTCGTGCGCAAGCGTACGTATGCATCCGGCCAGCCATGACATTATTCAATCAAAAAAGATGTCCGATTTTGGTCATTTTTTTTGGCGAAAAGATTGAGCCCTTGCTATACTAAAATTATGCAGAAGCTAGCCACACGAGTATTTATATATGCGTCGATTGCCTTTGGTATTCTGGGGATTTTAGTCGTTCTGACGGCATCGGGTCCGGACAAGCAAGACTCGGCTCTTAGCGAAATGCTTATAAAACTTTTGTGCATAACTGTTTTCATCATATTGCCTTCGTTTGCATTAAGTGTCGCCAGTAAGTATTTAAGCAGCCGGTAGTTTTACGCAATTGCAGTTGTGGGTTGCCCCGCCCGCAGCTGGCAGCACACGGGCGGGGCAGGGAAGGTCACGCGAAATGCAGTGCGACCGCCCAGGCGATGTATGCCAGAACGGTTGTCACGCACCCCACGTGTTTAACGCGGCGCTCGAACGTGATGAGCTGGATACGGTGCGCGTATCTTTTTTGCAGCCGGACGAACTCCGGCCACCCCCTGTTGCGGCGGCTGTTCAGCACCTCGGCGCCCACGTTGTCGCGGGCCTCTGGTTTGAGTGATCGCCACTCCTTGTACTTGGGGATCACCATCATTAGAATGCAGATGATGGCCACCAGCGTCAGCACTACATATGCCCACGCCGCCACCTGACTGGGCAGTGGCGTTTTTTTGCCGGTGATGAGCGGCGCAATCATTTGCCCAAGGGATGCGACCGCCGCCACGACCGCACCCACGATTGTCAGCCGGACGAAGTTGTCGAGCGTGCTGGAGTGCAGCTCTTTGAATCGTTCTCGCATGTCGGCGAGGGCTGCGTCGTGGTTGCTTTCAGCTTCCCAATTACGCTTGTTCTCCTGGATTGCACGCTCATTCATGGGCGCGCTGTCCCCGAAGATCATGAGCGCCAGCCACCACGGTAGTTCTTTCCCGAACCACTTTGGCAGCGGCTTACATTGCTCCCAACTCTCTAGAGCCGGGAGATTTGAAGGTGCCCCCATTAATCTTCCTTCCCGAAAAGATGTCGGTGGGTTCCGATACCTAAAAATATAATGCAATAAAACTATTTTTTACGCAAGGTCTTTTGTGATGCTGAAAGCTTGGCGAACAACGCGCAGAGCATGAGTCCGCAGATGGTAATGCCTATTGCTGTAACAAAAACCATACCGTACCCGCCGTTTGCCGGGTTCAAGAATGGGTAGGGATACCAACCAACAATTGGCCCGCGCACCAGGCTGTAGACCAAATACACCACGGGGAACACCAGCCACCACAGCGACTCCTTAAATGTAACTTTATGAGCTGGGCGGTCAATGAACCAGTCGGCGAATGCCAAGAGTGGGAATAAATAGTGCAGCACAAAATTCACCCACGGAATGGGCGTTTGCAGCGATTCTTCGAGTCCTGACAGCAGCAGCGAATACACAATGCCAGTAATAACCATATATAGCGTGGCTGCCCCGCGGAGTAACACCATTTTGCCGGTATTTTTGCCATGCAGGTACCATACACCTGTTACGGCAAAGACTGTGGCTGCTAAAATGTTGCTTTCTATAGTAAAAAAGCTAAAAAAGTTGGTGGCACTGAAGGCTGGGTTGCTGACCGCACCGTGCAAATATTGCACCACGACAGCTGTAAACGCAAGCGCTGCACTACCAATTTTGTACCAGGCGAGCGTTTGCTTTGTAAACATAAGCATATTGTAGCGTGCGGTAATCGGTACGTAAAGCTATATAATTGGAGGTATGATTACTAGTAAACAGAATCCGACCATAAAAGCGCTTGGCAACCTGCGTCGCCGCCGCGAGCGCGAGCGCGAGGGCAGAACAATTGTTGACGGCTTTGAAGAATTAAACTGTGCCCTCGACAACGGCGTAACCATTGAGCATTTATACTATTGCCTCGAACTCATGAGCGGCGCCTCCCACCAAAAACGCTTGCAGGAACTTTTAGCGAGCGGCGTGCAAGCAACTGAGCTCAACCGCGATGTGTTTGAAAAAGCTGCATACCGTGAAGGTTCTGACGGCTGGCTGGCGACTGTGCCCGCAATCAAGACCGGACTGGAACATCTACAGCTCAGCGACAACCCGTTGCTGCTTATTTGTGAGGCTGTTGAAAAGCCAGGTAACCTTGGTGCCATGCTGCGCACCGCAGACGCCGTGGGAGCAGATGCGTTCATTTCGACTGCGAGTGTAACTGATTGGGCGAACCCAAATGTGATTCGCGCTAGTAAAGGCGCGGTGTTTGCGGTGCCAGTTGCTGACACGACCAACGAGGCGCTCTGTGCATGGCTACAGGAACGCGGCATTGCCATTATTGCCAGCACGCCCGATGCTGACGTGTTGTTTACAAAGCCCGATCTCACAAAACCGGCAGCGTTATTTGTTGGTTCCGAAAAATACGGCCTCACTGATTTTTGGCTGCAAAAAGCCGACTGCTTAGTACGCATTCCTATGGTTGGCACGGTGAATTCACTCAACGTTGCAACATCTGGTGCACTGCTACTCTATGAAGCTATGCGCCAACGCACGGCGTAAGTTTGTTATAATGCAAAACATAAGGGGTAATTATGAAAAAAGTTTTATTAGTATGCGCCGGTTTTACGCTCGCTTTTAGCCTGTTGTGGGCAGGAGTGGCGACGGCGGCGAATGTCCGCAGCGGGCAATCGCCGCGTATTATGAGCGACGAAGTTATTAATGGCACACTTTACAGTGCTGGCGGCGACGTTAAAATGCAGGGCACTGTGCAGGGTGACCTCATATGTGCCGGGCAGAACGTCGAAATCACCGGTACCGTGGAAGGCGACGTGCTGTGTGCGGCGCAGAACATTACCGTGAGCGGCACCGTGCTTGGTGATATACGCGTGGTTGGTCAGATTGTCAACATAAATGGTAAAGTAAGCGGCAGTGCCAGTTTAGTTGGTCAAAATGTTGACGTTGACAGCTCGGCAACCATTGGCCGGGATATGACTGTTGTAGGCCAGCAAACAAACGTGGCCGGCACAATTGGCCGTGACGTTGAATCGCTCGGTGAAAGCTTTACTGCCAACGCAAAAATTGGCCGTGACCTCGATGTGACCGCTCCGGATGTTTCTCTGGGCAGTGGTGCGGCCGTTGCCGGCATGTTTATGTATGTAAGCCAAAACGATGCCAGCGTTGACAGCGCCGCAAACGTTGCTGGTAAAACCGAACATAAACAACCACCAAAAGAGCAGGCTGAAGGCCCGCAGATGGTCAGCCCTGCCGCGTATTTGTCGTCGGTAGTATTCAGTTTTAGTAGCTTCCTCATGATCGGTGTAGCCTTGCTTGTAGCGGCACCAAGACTTATGCGTGCCACAACGGCATCTATTGCTAAATCGCCGTTTGGTACCTTGGGCGCTGGGTTTGCCGGTTTGATCCTGCCGCCAGTTGTTGCGATTACGCTGTTCGTAACCATTATTGGTATCCCTCTTGGCTTTGTTGTGTTTATGGGTTGGGCTATCAGCCTGTTAATCGGTATGGTCTTTACTGCCCAGGTTGTGGGCCGCATGATCGTGCAAAAGCTTAAGTGGCAAGACCCTTGGGAACACTTCGCGTCGCTTGTGCTTGGTTTGTTTGTACTCTTTTTAGCTGCGCTTGTTCCGTATATTGGCGGGTTTGTTGTGTTCATCGCGATTGTATGGGGTGTGGGTGCAGTATGGTTCACTCTTATTAAACGCCGCGGTGCAGGCCCAATAGCAGAGCACGGAGGTAAAAAATAATGAAACGAACCTGGGTCATTATTGGTGCCCTGGCTGTGCTTGTTGTCGGCGGTTTAGCAGTGTGGATGCAATTTGGTGCCAAGCAACAGCCGAATGACACAACCCGCGTGGGCGATTCGCAGAATACCACCAGTGATGCCGTTGACCGAACTGATTCTACAATTGTGGCAATTGCCATGAAGAATACTGCTTTTACACCGCAAAAGATACAAGTAAAAAAAGGTACGATCGTGCGCTGGGTAAATGAGGATGATATTCGCCACAACGTGGTTGCGCTAAACGAAAATGATCAGAGCGGCCTGCCCGCACAAAACGAGTTGTTTGGTAAAGGCGGCACGTATGAATTCACCTTTGATTTAATTGGGACATTTGATTATAAGTGCACGCCGCATCCGTTTATGACAGGCAGCGTCGAGGTTGTTGAGTAATATGATCGACGTTGCTGGTGAGATTCGTCGCCGGTTCGTCAAAAAGACTATTGTGTGGGGGCTATGGTTTGCAAACTTAGCCCTCATTGCCTTTTTGTGGGCCGTGCCGAATGGCTGGCTCGAGGTCGTAAGCGGCAACGTACCGACCGCATTGCATGCAATGGGCCGGCTGTTTGGACTCTTCGCCACATATTGTGCACTGATGCAGTTTATTGCCATGGGCCGGATTGGCTGGTTGGAACCGATTTTTGGACTCGATCGCCTGGCGATCTTCCATCGGCGTAACGGCATAGCAACGATCAGTTTTATTTTGTTGCATTCATCGTTAATTACACTGACGCACCCAGTGTTATTGGGCGGCAGTGTTGACATGCTCGGTGTGTTGGCGCTGCCGTATGTATGGCTGGCGTTTGCTGCCGAGCTTTTGTTTATTCTCACCGTCGGGTTGTCGATTTACATTGTGCGCAAACACCTTAAGTTTGAAACATGGTACGCCGTGCACCTGCTTAATTACCTGGCAATTGCACTTGTGCCATGGCATCAGCTTACCAACGGCGGCGATTTTTTAACTAACCAGGCATTTGCAGATTATTGGGTGGGCTTGTATATATTCACGGCACTGTGCGTGCTGTACTGGCGCTTTGGAAAAGTTTTTTTACAGTTTGCGCGCCACCAGTTTGTGGTGCAGAAAGTGGTTAAAGAAACGCCAACTGCGACATCGGTGTATATTACGGGTAAACGTATGGATACATTTAAAGCCAAGGGCGGTCAGTTTGTATTGGTACGATTTTTAGACGCAGCGCGCTGGTCGCAGGAGCACCCTTTTTCCCTCTCGCGCCTGCCAGACGGAAAGACAATTCGGCTGACCATTCGCCAGCTTGGTGATTTTACCAACACTGTGCCTGATATTACGCCGGGTACGCATGTGGCGGTCAGCGGGCCGTTCGGCGCATTCACGCACCAGCAGCGCCGTACGCAAAAGCTGCTCTACATTGTGGGCGGCATTGGTATCACGCCAATTCGCTCCATGGTAGAAGAACAAGCGCGTATGGGTGAGAAAAATAATGCGATTATGTTGTATGGTAACCGAACCGAAACCGACACGATATTTTTAGATGAGCTGGGCGAGCTTGCAGGCAAAACCGGCTTGCAGTTGCACAATGTACTGAGTGACCAAAAAGGTTATAGGGGTGAAACAGGGTTTATTGACCAAGAAAAAATTGTCAGGCTGGTACCCGATGTAGCCGAACGTGACATATTTTTATGTGGTCCACCACCAATGATGTGGGGAGTAATGGATCAGTTAAAAGCGCTTGGCGTGCCTGACGCGCAGATTCATTATGAGCGGTTCGCGCTGCATAAGGGCTAAAAAGAAGCGCCCCGACTGAAGTCCGGAAACCCCAATCGGGGCGCTTCAGACGTTAGTCGGGGCTAGTTGGTGCTGCTTAGCTCTCCGTGCGGCTCGCCACGGTGAAGAAACGCAACTCCGAGAGTTCGCCGCTGTTGGGTGCGGCGTTTTTACGGATGTAGTTTTCCATCCACGTGTCGAATGCGGCTACGTCCATGCTGGATTGCTCCAGGCCGAGTACGTGCCTGTCTTCTGTCCACATGAAGCCCTTGATGATGGGCGCGAACTCGGAGATCGGTACCCCCGGGGCGAGTTCTGTGGCAAGCACTTGCTCCAGCAGCACTGGAACACCCGCCGCCGCAACCAGTCCATGGTTCATGAGCGGCACGCCCGGGCAGACCGCCGACAGAGAGTGAAGACCCATTGGGCCGGTGGCCCCCAGCCGGAGATCAGTGGTAAACCCGATTGTGCTGTCGAGATCCCGGCAGTACTGCTCGCCGTGTCCGTCGGCGAGCACCTTGGTTACCTGGTGCGCTCTCGCTGCACCCGAAGCCAGAACGGCTGTCGTTGCTGTGCGGAGCACGATGTCGCCTATCTTGATGTCCCACCGGCTACCGAGAGCCTCGGCCAGCCAGTCGGGTTGACCGAGCCCAGGGAAGCGCCGCATGTGCGTCTTGAACATGATGTCGCGGGTCATGTTGGCCGTGCTGTTGTCGCCGAAGATTGCGGCGAGGTTGATGCCGTACACGCCCAGGAGATGTTCCACGAGCGATCGCGCGCCCAGAACCTGGCCCAAGCCGTAAACGACTTGCGGCATTCGCAGCAGCCGAAGGCTGGCCCCGAGGAAGCCGAAAATGGTTGGTTCGATGTGAGCGTATGCGGCTCGTAGCGGACTTGTTGTGGGGATGCGGCCGGCATCAGAGAAGGTGGTCGTCTGCGGCTCACGGTACCCGTAGGTGCAGCCAACCGGCTGCAAACCGCGCAGGACTTCTTCTAGCATGCGTCTCCTCCGTAGTATGAACGTGGCCGACGGATCGGCCAGCAATTATTAAACCAGGAATTAATCAATAGTACAAGCTATGGAGTATACCTATGGTACAATATTTGGTAAAAGAAGGGCAAAATAAACATGGAAACAACCATCCCACAATTCGGCATTATTGGCGGCGGTGAGTTAGGCAGCGCGCTTGGTGGCGCACTTACTAAAGCACGTGCGCAGGTTATTTACTACGACAAAGACCCTAAAAAATCAACCACGGCGAGCATTGACGACTTAGTGCGTTCATGTCCGGTGCTGCTGTTGTGTATACCGTCGTGGGAAGTAAAAAGCGTGCTCAAACAAATTGCAAAAACAGCACATCCGCATGAAGAACGTTTGGTGGTGAGCTTGGCAAAAGGTGTGGAGCGCGATTTTATCACTATGGATGCGCTGCTTGGTGAAATGTTGCCTGATTATTACGACACTGGCGTGTTGTACGGACCCATGATTGCCGAAGAAATTTTACGTGGCCGCCGGGGCGAAGGCGTGCTGGCCTTGAGCAACAACCGTTGGTTTCAGCCGATGCGTCGTACTTTTAACGAAGCTGGCATTGGGATCGATGCAAGTGGTGACATGCGTGGCGTGGCGCTGTGTGCGGTGCTTAAAAATATTTACGCCATTGCATTTGGCTTGAGCGAGGGTATGCATTTTGGCCTCAACACGAAAGGCAAGCTGGCAGTTATGGCGCTGCGCGAAATGAAGCAAATTCTAGCAGACTATAAAGCCGACCCACACACCGCGGAAGGTGCTGCGGGTTTAGGGGATTTGCTGGCAACTGGTTTTAGCGAGAATTCGTTTAACTACCGTGTGGGCAAGTCGCTGGCTGAAGGTATTGCTGATGAGCATATTCGCAGCGAAGGTTTGGTCGCGCTCGATGAACTTGGCCGTAAAATTGACCTCAAAAAATACCCGCTCGCACACACGATCAGCCATATTGTGTTCCATTATGGTGAGCCAGGCAGCTTAGGCGAACTGATTCAGCAATTTTAAGGCTTGGTGAGTGATTCTACTTTAATAGTGCCTACAATGTTGTAACGCCCGCTACCGTAGCTGTCAGCACCGGTGGTGAGTGCGCCTTTTACGTGTGCGCGCTGGCCAACGCGCACTTCGCTTGCTGGGTATGTGCCAAGTTGAAGGGCGTAATTGCGGTCATCGTCGGCGCGCAATCCGTAAGCGCATTCAAGTGTTTGCGGGCCGCTTGTGTCTTTATGTGGCAGGCAGACCATTTGGCCGCTCACGCTAAAATCGGCGCTGATAGGCGGTGTCTGTTTTTGCGTATTGGCGACCAGCACCACGGTGATGGCGATAACTGCCGCCGCCAAAACCACTACCACAACGCAAGCCGCAATTAAATGACGGCGTTCCATTTTTGCTAACCGTTCTTTTGCTTTATGCATCGACGACTCCTATTAATACTGCTTTGTCTACGGCATGTTTGGCGATGGCCGCAGCCAGTTCGTCGGGTGGCGTTGCGGGTAATAAGTCGAGTACGGTGTCGAGTGCATACAGTTCAAATGTGTAATGGTGGCGGCCGCTGCCACTCGGTGGGCGCGGGCCAATATAGCCCGGCATGCCTGTGGTGGTCGGCCCCGCTGTTGCGCCGCTTGGAATAGCATCTTCAAGAATAGTCGTGGTTTGCGGGTCAATATCCCACACGGTCCAGTGTACGTAATCGCCACTTACGGCGTCAGGGTCGTGCATAATAAGCGCCAGGCTTTTTGCGTGCCTAGGCACATCGGTAATGTCGATAGGCGGGTTTGTGCTGCCTTTATAGCGTGGCGGCACGGGGTCGTTATTATTAAAAGCAATGCTTGTAATGTGCATGGTTACTGCCCTCCATTTTTATTGTACGTGCATAAAAACAAGTTGCCAAATTAACTGAATTTAATTATACTGACTTTCACTTATGAAACTTACTGATATGACCACCTACCACAATACACTGACCCAGGCACGCGCGCACCGTATTATTAAAACTAAGCTGTCGTATTTTTTACGGCCGCATAATTTAACCATGATGCAATGGGCAATTGTCGGGTCGCTGTACAAGGCTGGAGACACAGGAATGCGGGTATCGGACCTTGCAGGTCAGCTCGACACCTCGTTGGCTTTTGTTACTACAACGCTTAATGTGCTCGAAGCAAAAAACATTGTTGAACGCGTCAGTCATGCACAGGACAACCGCGCAAAAGTAGTGCATCTTACCAAAGATTTCACACCAAAAGTCGAGATAATCGAAAAGGAAATTGCCAATAAAATGAGTAGCTGGCTTATGCCGGTGCTCGGGCGCGAACAACTTAATGCTTATCTGGATGTAATTCACAAGATTGCTAATGTAGAACGGGACGGCGCGGTTTAGGCCGCGTCTTTTTTTACGGACTGGCGCACTGGTGGTAGTACCTGTTGCTTTATTTCGCAGAGTTTTATGTAGCCGTCGGCAATGATCGTTTCGCCAAAACCTTGGTGGCGGGTGTGAAGCGGTTCGCCAGCCTTAATGTCTACTGAATCTTTAAGAACACCTGCTTCGCGCAGTGTATCAACCAAAAATTGGCGTTCTATTGTTGTATCGCTTACAATGCTGTGGTCGACTTGCAGGTTACGCCACCGCAGATTAAGCCCACGGTCCAAAATAGCTGAGCCGACCCACACCTGGCGTTCATCTTTTATGAAGTGTTTTAAGAGTTTCCGCCAAAAGCCCTGGTGCTCGTGGTCGTCTTGCAAAAGTGTGGTACCAAGGCGCCAAAAACGCACGTGGTGACGGTGGCGGGGGCTGTTGCCGAGAGGTATTTGGAAGCCGAAGTCCTGTTTACGTCCAAAAACGTAGTAGCTCCCAAATGGTGCGTGCGGGTAAGGTTTATTAAAAACTACGGAATATAGCATGCGGAGTGACGATGCAAATGTCATAGTATCTGCCTGTGACCAGCCAGCACACTGAAAGGCACGAAGCAAGTCACGTTCACTGCGGGCGACCAAGGCGACGTTTATGGGGTCGACTGCCCAGCCGTCTGCTGCAATAGTCCGGGTGGGAACGTGACTTGGTTTGTGTAGTGCTTGGTGAACCCGAGCAAGCGCAGGCAAGCCAATGTAAGCAAGAAAACCATAGGTTGCAACAATTGCCACGCCCCATGGCAGAGCGCTGTCTACGAGCGGAAAGAACTTGTAAAAGGTAAACCAAGAAAGACTCAGGACTAACGTAAGCATGAGTAAACGTTTGCAAACAAGTAAAATATGCCGCGACATAATGCCACATTATAGCCTATACGCCCCAAACACGATATGCTTAAAGAGTTATGCCTGAAGATTTGTTTCTAAAGATTATTGCAGACTATTTAGTGATACCAATTGTGCTGGTTGGCGGCGGCGTGCTGTTGCTTGTGCCGGCTAAAGACCGTTACTTAGTATGGGCAAAAGCAGTGCTTACTGGCCTTACGGCGTTACTGTTTGCCAAGGTTGCTGCGCAGTTTTACCAAGGTGTGCGACCGTTTGAAGCGTTAGGCGTTGAACCGGGCGCTGCATTTTTGCCCAACCCCGGGTTTCCGTCTGATCATACATTACTTGTTGTTGTAGTGACTTGTGTGGCATGGGCGACCAGCAAGAACAAATGGCTGGGTGGTATGCTGCTTGTTGCTGCCATTGCGGTCGGTGCCGGTCGTGTGCTGGCGCTGGTGCATACGCCGCTTGATGTTATTGGCGGTGCCCTCTGTGCCATAATTGCTGCCATTTGTATATATGGCAGACAATTTTTTACTGCCCGCAGGCAAATCTGATACTATAAAGGCAGTTGACTAGAGGGGGAATATGCAACCGAACGACCAAATACCACCAAAATCACCGACGCCGCCTACCGCACCACAAGCACCCGTGCCGCCGATAGTCTTGGCGCCTGCACCCGCACCGCTTGCGTATGTGCCTGCTGCGCATAATGAAGTTGTTAAAGTTATTGTGTTGGGACTACTGGCAGGTTTGGCTGTGCCACTGCTGACCATGTTCATTGCAAATTATGGAATTGACCCCATATTTTGCCGCACTGGTGCAAACGTTTTTAATATTTGCGCTACTGGTGGGATTATTGCAAACCATGTGGCCGCAATTATTGTGGCAGTTGTGGCCTTTCTCGTTTTGACCCGTTGGGCAGTGTACCGCGCATTGTTGCTGGCTATTGCTGTAACCATTGCCATGTGGGGACTCAAAAAGTACGCCGATCCGCTAACCAGTGGCCCATGGCTTGAATATTACTTGTTCTTTGCGTTGCTGCATAGCTTGGCGTTCGTACTCTTTTATTGGGTGTTGCGCTTGCGTAATTTTATTATGAGTCTCATTTTGACTATTCTGGCAGTGATTGCAGCCTGTGTGGCAGTTGTAATGTAAGTAAATTTTGGGGGTGGTACATTATGGAAACAGTTTTGATTACGCTGCTTATTACTGTGGCAGCAATTTTAGGCGCAGGGTTGTGTATACTTCTGGTAAAAGTAAATGCGCTTAAAGATACTACCACGGCGAGCTTGCTCAAGCAGGATTTACTCGCGCTGAACGAGAGCATGGGCACGCTGCGTGACGGCCTTAAAACGCACCTCACGGACCGGCTCGATCAAAACCAGGAAATGATGCGTTCGTCGATCATGAAACAGTTCAGCGAAAGCACAAAACTGATTACTGATGTGACCGAACGCCTGACTAAGCTCGACGAAACAAATCGCCGCGTGGTTGACGTTGCCGACGAGCTGAAGTTGTTGCAAAATGTGCTGCAAAATCCAAAACAACGCGGTGTGATCGGCGAATACTATTTGCAAACTGTGCTCATGAACGTGCTGCCGCCCGAACGGTTTCAGTTGCAATACAAGTTTAGAGACGGCGAAATCGTAGATGCAGTAATCTTTTTAGACAAAAATAAAATTTTACCGATCGACAGCAAGTTTAGCCTCGAAAACTACAACCGCCTGGTCGAAGAAAAAGACAAAGCGCAGCGCGAAGTTATTGCCAAGGCGCTCAGATTTGACCTCAAAAACCGTATTGACGAAACCAGCAAATACATTCGCGAAAGCGAAGGCACTATGGATTTTGCGTTCATGTTTATTCCGAGCGAGGCTGTGTATTACGACCTGCTGATTAATAAAGTTGGCACCGCTGGTACCACCAGCCGCGACCTCATTGAATACGCTTTCCGTGATAAACACGTGATCATTGTGTCGCCAACGTCATTTATGGCGTATTTACAAACGGTTTTGCAAGGGTTGCGTAGTCTGCAAATCGAGGAACAAGCCAAAGAAATTCAGGTGCGTGTGGTGCAACTAAGCCAGCATTTGCAGGCCTACGATACGTTTATGAACAAGCTTGGCTCAAGTCTGAGCACTACAGTGAACCACTTTAATACTGCACACAAAGAGCTTAAAAAAGTCGATAAAGACGTGGTGAAAATTGCAAAAACTACGCCGGTTATTGAACCGACAATTGTTGATCGCCCGCATATGGACGACTAACTAGCGTTGCCGCTTTAGTCCGAATGGCACTATACAGTAAAAAAGAACTCCGTGTGTCGGAGTTCTTTTTTGTGAGTGAGTGACAGAACTAGTCTTTGATCTTTTTTTCGCCGGTGATATCCCACTGTAGGAGTTTGTAGAGCCATGCGCCAGCAACACCACCAACGAGTGGTGCGATTGCAAATGCAGCGATGGTCCAGAAGTTGCCCATGTGGTATGCGCTGAGGCCGATTGCAACGGCTGGGTTCAGCACGGCAGGTGAGCCGAGAGATGCAATAATCAAACCAACCAATAGACCGCCACCAACGATGAAGCCTGATTCGTGGCTGTTTTTGCGGCCCATAACGGCTGCGCCAACGGCAAGGCCAAATACCAATGCACCAAGTGCTTCACCAAGAACCGGACGCCATTGTTCGGTTAATTGCGGTACGCTGAATACGGCCGAAACCTGGCCCGTCATAGCGTCGATTGGTGCGGCGTTTACAAATTGTGTTACTACAACAAGTGCGAGCATTGCACCAACGATTTGCGCCACTAAGTAGCCAGCTGCTGTAATTGCCGAAATTTGCTTGGTTGCCCACATAGCAACAGTTACCACTGGGTTCAAATGGCCGCCGCTCAAACGGCTGAGCACCATAACAAATACCATAACTACGACGGCCGCAATAATGACGTTGCCGCCGCTGTTAAGTAAGGCTGCGGTTAATACGAACGTACCGAAAAGTTCAGCAACAAGTGAACCAAGAACGAGTTCGCTTGGCATGCCAAGGCGGACTTTTTTGGCGTGTGTCACACTCACGCGGGTAACTTTTGGCGCTGTGGCCTCAATGACTGCTTCGCTCTTAACTGCCTTTACCGCAGCCGGGCGCTTGGTCTTGTCTTTAGAGTTTGATGATTTGGTTTTTGCCATGAGCGTATGCCTCCTTTATTTGGCACGAGTATAGCACGCTCGGGCTGAGAAGTGGTAGCAAGTACGGTGAGTTTGGGGCAAGTTTTCCACAGCTTTACAATAAAACTGCAACAGTCCGGAGCGGTCGGCATGTGCTAAACTAAAACGCGTATGGCATTATTTGTAAACCAAAAAGACAACCGCACCGAACTCCAGCAAAAAGTAGCAGCTGACCTTGCTGACCGCCTAAAAAGCCGCGAGCTGGCACCCGGTAAAGCATCCGATGTTGGTAATGGTATCCTGGAAGATTCCCACGAAGCCACCGGCCGTTCGCTGTTTTGGGTGGGCGTGGTCACTATGCTTGTGGTCGCCTTGGTTATATTTGTACTTATCGTGTTTAACGACCTCTAGACGCCCCTTACAAACAGGCTAGGAATTTTGCGCCCAAGCCGGTATAGTTAAAACGAATAGAGTCCACCTATGAATCCACTTATTGCCCAAGCCTCAGAAGCACTCAAAAAGAAGTTTGACGCACTGCAAGACAAGCGCGACATTTTAAAAGCGTCAGAACTCCGTGAGCTTTACGGAAAAATTAAAGATGTTTCGCCAGAAGAACGCCCGGCATTTGGCCAAGCAGTGAACGAACTTAAAGAAGAAGTTACGGCCATGCTTGCTGGCCACGAAGCCGCGCAGGAAAGCGCCAATATTGCACCAATAGATGTGACTGCGCCTTTTGACGTGAACATTGCCCCCGAAGACCGTCCGAGCCTGCTGCCAACAGAGGCCGGTAGCCGCCACCCACTGAGTGCTGAGCGTCAGGTAGTTGCCGGGATTTTTGCGCGCATGGGCTATGATGTGCGGGATTCACGCCAGCTCGACGACGATTACCACATGTTCGGTGCACTGAACTTTCCCGATGGCCACCCGGCCCGTGATGACTACGACACGTTTGTCACGAGCGAAGGCTTGATTGCGCCCGCTCACACCAGTACTATGCAGAACCGCGTGTTTAAAGAGGGTAAGCCGCCAATTCGTACGGTGGTTATTGGCCGCGTGTTCCGCAACGAAGACCTCGACGCCAAACATGAACACACCCTGCACCAAATCGAAGGCGTGTACGTCGACAAAAACATCAACGTCGGCCACTTACTCGCCACACTCAAGCAATTTCTGGAATCGTATTACCACAAGTCAGACCTTAAATTCCGCGTGCAGCCGGCCTACTTTCCATTTGTGGAACCAGGCCTTGAATTTGCCGTGGGCTGCCCATTTTGTGACCAAAAAGGCTGTTCCACCTGCAAGTACGAAGGCTGGATTGAACTGGTTGGCTGTGGCATGATTCACCCAAACGTACTGCTCGAAGGCGGCATCGACCCCAAAGAATACAGCGGTTTTGCTTGGGGCTTCGGTCTTGACCGCCTGGTCATGATGAAGCATAACATTGAAGACATCCGCAACTTCCAAGCTGGTAAATTAGAATTTTTGAGGCAGTTCAAGTAATGAAAGTTTCGCTCAACCTGATGAAAATGTTTTCCGACGACGCGCAGTGGCAGCTGCCGGTGGCGGAGCTTGTTAAAAAAATTGGCTCACAACTTGGCGCAGTCGAAGAAACAATCGGCCTGAGCGGCAAGTATGCCGATGTGTTTGTTGCTGAAATTGCAGCTGCAAAAGACCACCCAAGCGCTGACAAATTAGGTGTGTACCAACTGAACATTGGCTCCGAAACCTTGCAAGTGCTTGCCGGAGACAAAACCCTCAAAGTAGGCGACAAAGTTGCCTGGATCAAACCTGGCGCAACCGTCCCGGCAAGTTGGGGCACTGCTGAACCATTTGTGATTGGCAGCCGCGAAATGCGCGGGCTGATCAGCCATGGCATGTTGGGCAGCGGCAAAGAACTCGGCATTAACGACGACCACAGCCGCGTGCAAGTGCTCGACACCGACGCGCCTGCGGGCACGTCACTAGCCGAAGTCTACGGGCTTGCAGGTGACGCCATTATTGATATTGAAAACAAAATGTTCACACACCGCCCGGATGGGTTCGGTCACTTGGGTGTAGCGCGCGAAATCGCCGGAATCCAAAACTTGCCGTTCACCAGCCCGGATTGGTACGCCGCTAATGTTGCGCTGCCAGAAGCTGATGTGCACTTGCCAATTACGGTGACGAACAAAATTCCAAAATTGGTGCCGCGTTATGCGGCAATCACGCTGGACGATGTAAAAGTTGCGCCCAGCCCGCTGTGGCTACAAGCAATCTTGCACAAGCTTGGTATCCGTCCAATCAACAATATTGTAGACGTAACCAATTACATGATGGTCCTTACCGGTCAGCCGCTGCACGCCTTTGACTACGACAAAATTGCCGGGCATGCCATTGTGGTGCGTAAGCCAAAAACAGGCGAAACACTTCAGCTGCTCGACGGCCGCACCATTGAACCAAACAAAGATGCAATGCTTATTTGTGATGCCGAAAAGCCAATCGCACTGGGCGGCATGATGGGTGGTGCCAACAGCGAAATTACTGCTGATACCACGCGTATTGTGCTTGAATCCGCCACCTTCGATATGTTTACAATCCGCCGCAGTAGCATGCAGCACGGCGTATTTACCGATGGCGTGACGCGCTTTAGTAAAGGTCAAAGTCCGTTGCAAAACGTTGCCGTTGCGGTTCGGGCAATCGAAGAAATCAAGAATTTGGCCGGTGGGCGAGTCGGCAGCGTTGTTGATGATCACCACCTTGAAGCCGGTGCAATCGAGCGCGGCAGTGTGTATGCGCCCGTGGTCACGACGGCCAGCTTTATTAACAGCCGGCTTGGCACAGCCCTGAGTACCCGCGATATTGCAGTGTTACTCGGCAATGTTGAATGCCACATTGAAGAACATGGCGATGAATTAATTGTGACGCCGCCGTTTTGGCGCACCGATATTGAAATCCCCGAAGACGTGGTTGAAGAAGTCGGGCGCCTGCACAGTTACGACGCGGTGCCAGTGAGTTTGCCCACGCGCGATACACTTGCAGTAGAGCTGCCCGCGGTTGATGAGCTTAAAGCTCGCATCTGCGCAATTTTAGCCCGCGGCGGCGCAAACGAACTGCAAACTTACACCTTTGTACCTGCAAAATTACTGCGGAGTGTTGGCCAGGATCCGAACAAGGCTTTTGCGATCCGCAATGCGCTCAGCCCTGAGCTTGAACATTACCGTTTAAGCCTAACTCCCGGATTACTCGATAAAGTCCATCCCAACATTAAGGCTGGCTACAAACAATTTGGCATTTTTGAAATCAACAAGATTCATATTAAAGACGACACTGCACTAGACTGCGATGGCCTGCCGCGTGAATACCAAACAGTGGCGTTTGTGTTCGCAAGCGACAGTAAACTTCCGGGTGCGGCGTTTTATCACGCAAAAAAATACTTGGAGTTTTTATTGCAGGAACTCGGTGTGCCGCACCATGTTAGCTCTGCCGGGCACGCCCCAGGTTTTGAAGTTGGCCGTCAGGTATTCGCGCCATTCGAGCCAAAGCGTGCTGGGTATGTGTACGTTGGCGAAGAGGATTTTGCCGGTTTTATTGGTGAATACCGTGGCGCAGTCGTTAAAAATTTAAAACTGCCGCAAACTGTGGCGGGCTTCGAAATCGACATCGAACGGTTACTCAAACACGCCCGCGGCGCTCAGTACCGCCCACTACTTAAGTTCCCGGCGACTGACCAAGATGTGTGTTTGAAGGTTGCAAACACTGTGCGTTACGGCGACTTAGAACGCCTTGTGCGCGAAAATTTGCCAGCAGACGACCGCTTGCGCGTTACCATTACACCCCTCGATATGTACCAGCGCGAAGATAACGCCACACACCTGCAAATTACTTTCCGCCTTACTTTGCAGCACCATGACCGCACACTTACCACAACGGAGGTAAACGACATGCTCGATGCGGTGGTACAAAAAATCGACGCCGCAATTGGCGCCGAACGTGTTTAGTAACAAATAGTAAACTTTTGGCAGCGGCCCGGGGTGTGCCCGGGCCGCTGCGGTAGTGCAGGGTTAGCTCTTGGGGGTCCTGTTGTCTGGAATTGTGCCGGTCTCGTAGGCTAAGGCCTGCTGGATGATCGCGTCATCGAAGCGGATGAGTGCGGCGTCCCGAGCGTCGCGGTAGGCTGCCGTTTCGGCGGCCAGTTTGTTGTACGCGATCGTGAGATTCTTGTACTTGTCTTCGAGAGCGTCATGCTTGATCTCGAGAGTGCCGTACCGGTTGGCGTGGTACGCCATGAGCTTTGCGATGTAGTTTCGCGCTGCGTCTGGCGATGTTGCCCCGACGATGAGGACGACCGCAGCAATAATCATTAGGATGCCGACGATAAACGCCATCACCGAACCATCGCTTTCGGGGCTGTCCACCGCCACCGTGATGATTGCCACGCCAGTCCCGCTGCCGCACAAGCCGAAGAGCCCCCAGCCAACACGGTTTTGACCGACGCCTGATTCTTCGTGCAGTTCCTGGCTGTCAGATGACACGGTTGCCTCCTGCAATACTAAAAATACGCTCGAGCAGGGTGCTCGAGCGTTAGTGTCTAACTATAAAATAACTGTAATGTCAATAGGGTGGTGCCAGCGGCGGAACGAGCCTGGAGCCCATTCCGCCGCCGTGGTGCAGTGAGGTCAGATCTGGCCCGGCTCTGCCGTGCCCGTCTGAGTGGTATCGTTGGGGTTGATACCCGTTTCACGGGCGACGACCTCGCCGACGATTTGAGTCTCGGCGAGGATCGTCGCAGCCATGCGGGTGACGCGGTAGTCCAGGGTTTCCGCGCCGAGCGCGTCGTACTTGGCCTGGAGCGTGTTCATTCGGACCTCCAGGGCGGCGATGTACTCGTCTGTGCGCTTGGTGGAGGTCGTCGTCGCGTAGATGCCGCCTGCCATGGCGAGCCAGACGAGAGCCACCACGGTGAAGAAGACCGCTCCGAGCACTGGTTTATCGCTGTACTGCACCTGGGTAATCCCATAGGCGAAGACGCACGCCATGCACGTTGTGAAGATGATGAGTCCACCAGCCATAAACCGCGTCACGCCTGATGTCTTTTCGGGCCTTGTTGGCGCCTCAAGCTTCGCCAGGACGGGGCTGGAGTCGGGGGATGTCACTTGTTACCTCCTGCAATAATCCGTGCACAAGGTGTACGGATGTGCGACTGGCAAAAATGCCAATAACTTTACTATATTACTATAAAATCTTAAAAATGTCAAGAGCGTCAATAAATTGAGGCACGACTCCGGGCTTTGCGGCATCGGAGTCGTGCGCTCATTGTGTCTTGTGGCCGGTCAGTCCTATTCCCAGCTGGGGCGTGCCGGGCCGTGCACCTGTTGCCACACTTTGACCATTGCATCGCGAAGTGTCGCGATTGACGAGAACCGGGTCAGTTTGGTGACTGACTCGGTAATGTCAGGATGTAACGCTTTACGTTCGCAGCACTGATCCCAGTTGTAACCTGTCATGCCCGAGTTGCGTACTCGGGTGGGCAGCTGATGCCAGTGAGCCTCGAGCCTGATAAACGACCCGTTCCCGGGATGGCGCGGCATGTAGTGGAGCCCCGTGTTAATTTTGATGTCGGACCAGGTCGGGCAAGCGGTGTGGCGGAGTACGAGTCCTCGTTCTACGCTTGGCGTATATAGCACCAGCAAGCTGTGGCCCGATAACCAGCTTGGTTCTTCCTGTGGTGCGTGCCAGTGACGGCCGCCGTGGTAGACCTGGCTGCAATACAGCAGTGTGTTAGCCTGTTCGTCGGCGGCTCTGAGCGTGATGCCATTCCAAACCTTCAGCTGGTAGCGGCGCATATGCTCGGCGAGTTCAGCGGCGGCTCTTTCTGGTTCAAAGCCTTCTCGAATATCACGTACGCGCTTATTGAGCCGGTCGATTTGCTTAGGCCCCAGTTTGCTTTTCCGCTTTGGTGCGGGTTTTGCCACTTTTGCCTCCAGAGGTCAGCAAGACACGAACAGTATACCTCTTGTACGGCTTTTGTTCAAACTTTAGCACTTCGGGTATAATAGAACGAGTTTCAGTAAAACCCGGAGGAGCCTCAAGTGGAAGTCAGTCACACTAAAAAATCGACCCGTATTATTATTTGGGTTATTGCCATTGTTATGGCTGTTGGGTCAGTCGGCGCATACTTTTTGGTTATGCTACAAAATAACGACACGGCAAACCCAACGCAACAATTAACGACAAGCACCGATGGTGCAAAAAAGGAGACCCCTGTGGACCCAAGCGCCTACAAAGTACAAGGCAAAGTAGAAAAACTTGAGATTACCGATCTAACCAAAGGCACTGGCGACGAGGCCAAAGCTGACAGCGCCGTAAAAGTGCACTACAAAGGCACGCTCGCAACCACCGGCGCAAAGTTCGACAGCAGTTATGACTACGGTGAACCCGCGGAACTCAGCCTTGGCGCAGTGATTGCTGGCTGGCAAGAAGGTATCCCCGGCATGAAAGTTGGCGGTAAGCGCCGATTGGTTATTCCTGCCGAAAAAGCCTACGGGAACCAAGCGCAACCTGGTATTCCGGCAAATTCTGACCTTGTGTTTGAGGTAGAACTTTTGGGTGTGACTCCAGCCGCGCAATAACAGAAAACTACAACATATAGCGTATTGCATAAGCACTATGGCGCTATATATACTATAAAAAGTCTCTTGGAGGGGAGGGTGCAATGACAAAAACTATTACAATCTACACAACCACCACCTGCGCATACTGCGAAATGGTTAAAAAATGGCTCAGTTCCAAGGGTCTCACGTACACCGTGGTAAACATGGATGAAGAAGCGCCGGAAGTTCGCCAGCGCGTCATAGAAATGAGTGGTGCAATGACTGTTCCGGTAACGGTCGTCGAGGAAGTGACTGAAAACGGCCAGGAACCAAGCTATCGCGATATTACTGTCGGCTGGAACCCGGCAAAAATAGGTGCTGCGGTTCGTGACATGGTGGCAGCGTAATGGCCAATGTAAAGGAGACGCATGATCTCGTTATTGTTGGCGCTGGTCCATCGGCTCTTGCGGCTGCGGTATATACGACTCGCGAAGACCTGGACACCGTGCTTTTTGAAAAAGGGGTAATTGGCGGACTCGCTGCCATTACCGACTGGGTCGACAACTACCCGGGTTTTATTAAAGGGATCAGCGGCCTCGATTTGGCCGGGCAATTGCAAGGCCAGGCAGAACGCTTTGGGGCCAATATTCGTTTGGGCGAAGTCAGCAGTATTGTGGATGAAGGCGCGGTAAAACGCCTCGAGACTACTGAGGGCACGATGTGGGCGAAAGCTGTACTGATTGCCACTGGCTCTGATTATAAAAAGCTTGGCATCCCTGGTGAACAAGAATTTTACGGCCGTGGCGTGCACTACTGCGCAACCTGCGACGGTGCATTCTACCGTGATAAAAAATTAATTGTGGTTGGCGGTGGGAATTCTGCCGTGCAGGAAGCGCTGTTTTTGTTGCGCTTTGCAACGCATATCGATATGCTGGTGCGCGGCGAAGTTAAGGCGTCAGAAATTTTGCAGCACGAGCTCGACAAACAGGTGCAGGCTGGCAAAATTACCGTGCACCTCGGCATCACGCTAAACGAAATCGCAGGCGAAGACAAAAAGCTCACAAAAGTTGTGGCAACCAAAGACGGCGAAACCGTTGAATACCCAACCGATGGTGTGTTTGTGTTTGTTGGCTTGCTGCCAAACACCGGGTTCTTAAAAGAATCAGAAGTAAAACTGGATGAGCTGGGTTTTGTGCTAACCGACAAAAATTTGCAAACAAATATGCCTGGTGTATTTTGTAGTGGTGACGTGCGCAGCGGCGCAACCATGCAAATTGCAAGTGCGGTGGGCGAGGGCGCGACTGCTGCGCTTAAAATCCGCGAGTTCCTAGAAATGCAGGAACGCAACCATGTTACGCCAACGGGCGAATTGGTTTAAAATAAAAAAGCGGCCACCGCGGTCGCTTTTTTAGTCTTTGAATTCTTGCAGTTTATCGGGGCGATCGGTTACAACTCGGTCAACACCGCGTGCCGCAAGCCGTGTGGCGTCGCGTTTGTTGTTGACAGTGTATGCGTACACGGCCAGGCCGCGCACATGTGCTTGTTCTATTGCTTTTTTAGGTAGGCGTTTGCGCCAAAATCCAACGGCGCTCAGGCGCAGCGCGCGCAGTTTTAAAAATTTGTACGGCTGGGTAAAGTGTAATAAACTGAGCGGTACATGGTCGTTCAAACGGTGAATTTCGCGCAAGCGCTCTGGCTTAAACGAAGACACCAAAAAACGGTCGTAGTTTGCGCCGGCTTTTACCATGCGTTCAATGTGGTCAACAACCACTTCGGCGCAGCCTTTGCTTTTAATTTCAACGTTAATTTTTGCTTTGCTGCCAGCGGTCATAAAAGCTTCGGTAATGGTTGCGATTGGCTGGCCACGCCACATTTTTGCTTTGGTAAGTTTTGCGTATTTGGTGCGGCTAATAATGCGCGGGCGAACGCTCACGCGCAGCGTGCTGCCGTCGTGTGACAACACAACTTTGCCGTCTTTTGTACGGCGCACATCAATTTCAATCCAGTCAGCCCCTGCGTCAATTGCAGCGGTGATGGCAACTTTAGTATTCATAGGCGCGAGTCCTCGCGCGCCACGGTGTCCAATGATTTGCATAAATAATACGTTTAATTATAGCGCGAAGCCGCAACACCTGCGAGCTTTCTGGAGTCCAGCAGCGTGCGTGTAGCTAATGGGTAATCATAGTCCTATTTTTGGCAAAGTCAAGGTGTGGTACACTGGTGGGCGTAAATAAGGAATTAAACATGGCTGATTTTAACCAAGTGCTGACCCCAGGTAACATCGATGAAGGTGTTGTGAACGCTGTTGTCGAAATCCCGGAAGGCTCATGCCTCAAAATTGAATGGGATCGTACGCACGCTGCATTTATGCTTGACCGCGTTGAACCAAGTATTTTTGCAAAACCAACAAACTACGGGTTCATTCCGCAAACACTCGACGAAGATGGTGATGAACTCGATACGTTAATTGTTTGCGCAGAACCAATTCCAACTGGTGTATGGCTTGCAACTAAAATTATTGGTGTGATGAATTTTGAAGATGACGGCGAAATGGACCACAAAATCGTGGTTGTTCCTGCCGACGACCGTAACACCGGCGACGCAATTAATACCCTTGAAGACCTGGGCGAACGCTGGAAACAAAAAGTTGAATTCCATTTTAACCACTACAAAGATCTTAAAAAGCCAGGTACAACTACCGTGCAGGGTTGGGGTGATGCCGAAGCCGCCAAGGCAATTGTTAAAGAGTGTATTGAGCGCTACAACAACAAATAAGTTGTAGTAAGAACAAAAAACCGTCCGGTAAGGGCGGTTTTTGGTGTGGTTTGGGCGGCGGGAGTGTTCTTGTTGCTCCCGCCGCCCGTGGTGCTAATGTTTTGTCAGATCAGGGTAGGTTTACTGGTGATATCTCTTGATCAGGCCTTCAAGACCGGCGCGTGCCCATCCAACGCCATCGGTTGCCGGCCCGGCGAAGATACCGAGGAAACACCATTTTTTGCCGCGCTTGACCATGATCACATAGCGGATTTCGCCGTGCATCTCGGGCTGCGCCTCGGCCTCAACAAAGACCGCGATTTCATCTTTGGGCATGAAGAACCCGCGGACGTACAGGGGTAGCGTGGTGCTGTCGGGGAAGTCCGTAACTCGGTACTTCTCAAACTCGGTACTCCCGTAGATACCACCCCCATGAAGCAGCAGCTCAATTATTGCGGTTGTTGGCCCGGGGAAGGAACCGTAGCTGCAGATGAGCCGGTATCTCGAAACCGGGTCTGGATGCGGAGACGTTGATGACAAAACAGCCACCTCCAAGTCGCAGAGACCTTTTCTGCGTACAAGCTATAGAATAAAATTATTGTGACTTTGCGTCAACACTTTGCATATCTGTCAGGTTTTACTACAATAAAAACAAATAGCTAACGCTTTATAACGAGTGGGGGTAAATAATGAAGACGCGCATTGCCATTAATGGGTTCGGCCGCATTGGGCGGTCAGCTTTTAAGATTGCTTTTGAGCGCCCCGACATTGAGATTGTGGCAATTAATGATTTAACCGATACTAAGATGTTGGCACACTTGCTTAAGCACGACACGTCGTACGGCACATATCAGTACGAAGTGTCGGCTGGCGAGGGCGCAATTACGGTTAAAGGCCACGAAATTAAAGTGCTTGCCGAAAAAGACCCGGCTGCATTGCCCTGGGGCGTACATAATATTGACGTGGTGATTGAATCGACTGGGTTTTTTACCAAGCACGACCAGCTGCAAATGCACATTCAGGCTGGCGCGCGCCGTGTTGTTTTGAGCGCTCCAGAAAAAGACGACACACATGGTGACACTTTTGTGATTGGCGTGAACGAGCAAGATTTGAAGGCTGACCACCAAATTGTAAGCAACGCAAGTTGTACTACCAACTGTATTACTCCGATCGCGGCCGTGATCGAAAGCAATTTTGGCATCGAAAAAGCTATGATGAGCACGGTGCATAGTTACACTGCCAGCCAGCGTTTGCAGGATGCACCGGCAAAGGATTTGCGCGAAGCTCGTGCCGCTGCCGAAAACATTGTGCCAACGACCACTGGCGCAAGTGTTGCTGCGGCAAAAGCGCTTCCAGCTTTGGCCGGTATCTTTGGCGGTTTAAGTATTCGCGTTCCGACCCCAGTTGTAAGCCTTGCGGACTTTACGTTTGTGACCAAAAAAGACGTGACCGTGGAAGAAGTAAACGAGGTTTTTAAAAAGGCTGCAAAATCTGCCTATTACCAGGGCATTTTGGACATCACAGAAGACGAACTGGTGAGCAGTGACTTTAAAGGCAACAGTCATTCTGCCATTGTTGACGCCAAGCTGACCGCTGTTGTTGGCGGCAATTTGCTGAAAGTGATCGCCTGGTACGACAACGAATGGGGTTACAGTAACCGTTTAGTCGAGTTGGCTGCCGACATGGGCAAGCAGTTGCAGAAATAGTATGAAGATTTTTATTGGCGCAGACCACGGTGGGTACTACCTCAAAGAAAAGATTGAGGCTCACTTAGTAAAGGCTGGCCACAGCGTTGAAGACGTGGGCGACAAAGTGCTTGACCCGCACGACGATTACCCACAATTTGCTTTTGCCGCCGCCACAAAAGTGCTCGGCAGCGAAGACCGCGATCCCCGTGCAATTATAATTTGCAAAGGTGGTCAGGGCGTGGCGATTGCCGCAAACCGTGTGCGCGGGATTCGTGCGGTGGTGATCGACAACGTGGAAGAAGCCAAGATGGCCCGCAACGATAATAATAGTAATGTACTGTGCTTACCGGCGCGGACGCTTGAGAGCGACGAAGCGCTGACTTTCGATATTGTTGACGCATGGCTCAAAACGCCGTTTTCTGGTGCCGAGCGGCACGTGCGCCGTCTGCGCGAGATTGAGGATATTTACGGATGAAGACTGTCGCTCCCTGTGTGACCGCACCCGATGCGCATACTTACCGCGAGCAAATGGCTCGTGTGGCGCCGTTTGCACAACGAGTGCATATTGATTTTTCTGACGGTATTTTAGCGCCAGTCAAACTTATAAACCCGATCCAGGCATATTGGCCCGAAGGCATACTTGCCGACTTACACCTGATGATTAAAAATCCGGCAGAACACCTTGAGACGGTGATTAGCCTGCAACCAAACCTGGTTATTTTCCATGCCGAGGCAGATGGCGACTTGCTGGGTATGATGCGCCAATTGCGCTCGGTGAACATTAAAACTGGCGTGGCGCTTTTGCAGGGCACCGAACCAGAGGCCGCGCATAACTTAATCTCAGATGCTGATCATGTGCTCATTTTTAGCGGTGATCTTGGCCACTTTGGTGGCACGGCAGATTTGACGCTACTTAAAAAAGTTGGGCAGATCCGCGCCATTAGCGCCAACGTAGAAGTCGGCTGGGATGGCGGTGTTGACCCTGACAACATTGCACAGCTGGCAATGGGGGGCGTAGAAGTCTTTAATGCCGGCGGGGCGATTCAACATGCACCCGACCCGCATGAAGCTTATGCTACACTAGAAAAGAACCTACCGAAGGAACTTTCGATTTAATATGGCACAACAGCTTACTATCCCACAGCTCGAAGAAATGGCCACGACCATACGCGCGGATATTATTAGGATGGTCGAAAAAGCAAGCTCTGGCCACTGTGCGGGGCCGCTTGACCAGGCAGATATTTACACGGCGCTATATTTTAATATCATGAAGCATGACCCTAAGAACCCCGATTGGCCAGAGCGTGATATTTTAATTCAGAGTAACGGCCACACGGTGCCAGTGCGGTACGCAGCAATGGCACGTTCGGGGTACTTTCCTGTAGAAGAACTCGGCACTTTGCGCCAATTAGGGAGCCGCTTGCAAGGCCACCCAGAACGTACGAAGTTGCCTGGGCTGGAAACGACATCCGGGCCTCTCGGTTCAGGTCTCAGCCAAGCGGCCGGGATGGCAAAAGCGCTGCAAATCGACGAGAATCATACCCGTTGGGTGTACTGCACAGTTGGCGACGGCGAGTTGAACGAGGGTAACAATTGGGAGGCGATTATGTTTGCCGCCAAGTACCGCCTGCATAACCTCGTTGTAATTGTTGATCGCAATAACATTCAAATCGACGGCAATACCGAAAATGTGATGCCGCTTGAACCGCTCCGTGACAAGTGGGAGGCGTTTGGCTGGCACGTGCAAGAAATCGACGGCCATAACATAGAAAGCGTGATCGACGCCTGTAGTATGGCGCGCGCAATCGTTGAAAAACCAAGCGTTATTATTGCTCACACTATTCCGGGCAAGGGCGTGCCATTTATGGAATACGATTACCACTGGCACGGCGGCGCGCCCAATTCGCAGCAAGCCAAAGATGCGCTAAAAAAATTACGCAGCATGGGCGGTAAAATTTCGGGGGATCACAACTGATGGACATGCACCTCGTAGACAATATTGGTGCCGAAGATATTACGCAAGAGCCAACGCGTGCTGGTTTTGGCCGTGGACTAGTGCTTGCGGGTAAAGCCGACAAAAACGTCGTTGCTCTTAGTGCCGACTTAACCGAATCGACTCAAATTAGTAAGTTTGCCGAAGAATTCCCCGGGCGTTTTGTAGAAATGGGCGTTGCTGAACAAAACCTTGTGACTGTTGCAAGTGGCATGGCTGCTATGGGTAAAGTTCCGTTTGCAAGCAGTTATGCGGCGTTTGCGCCTGGCCGCTGTTGGGAGCAAATTCGTACGACCATTTGTTTGAACGACCGCCCGGTTAAACTTGTTGGCTCGCATGCCGGGGTGAGCGTTGGTCCGGATGGCGCCACACACCAGATGCTCGAAGACATTGCCCTTATGCGTTCACTGCCAAACATGGTTGTTATCGCCCCTGGTGATAGCATTGAGGCCGAAAAGGCAACCCAGGCCATTGCCACCAACGGCAAGCCGAGTTATTTGCGCCTTGCCCGCGAAAAAACAGCAGTGTTTACTACAGATACCACTCCTTTCGAAATTGGCAGGGCATACGTGCTGCGCGAAGGCACTGATCTTGCAATTATGGCTACTGGCACTATGACCTACCAGGCACTAGTCGCCGCAGAAAAACTGGCAAAAGACGGCATTAATGCCGAAGTTGTGCATGTGCCAACAATTAAGCCGCTGGACGTTCACACCGTTACGGCCAGTGCAAAAAAATGTGGCCGCGTGATAACCGTTGAAGAAGCCCAAGCCGCTGCTGGTTTTGGTAGCGCCGTTGCCGAACTACTCAGTGAAACCTGGCCAGTGCCAGTTAAACGCATAGGCATGCAAGACCGCTTTGGCGAATCAGGCAAGCCAAACGAGCTGCTTGTGCAATTCGGCCTTGATGCCAACCACATTGCCATGCAGGCGCACAATTGGATAGAGCGTATGCCACAATACCGGTAAAGGAATCCAGTATGCTGTTACAAAAAAATGAACCGCAACATAATGAGCTTACTAACCAGCCGCTGGGTGCCCTTAAAAACCCGGCGCATTCCCGGAGTTTGGCGATTGCTATGGTGGTCGCCGCAGTATTCCTTATTATTGCGGCTGGCGTGATTGCGTGGCTGATTATTACGCCGCGCAGCCCGGCTGCAACAGTTGCCAATCAAGCAACAGATGACGTGCGCGATGTTAAAAATGTGTCGTTTTTGCCGCCAGCTGACCTGCCGGCAAATTATGTTATGAACAACCAAAGCAAGAATGACCACGTGCAAGTGTACTATTACGACGACGTCACGAACTGTGGTTTTACGGTTGGCGTCGGTGATGTGATGACCGGTAAGACGGTTAAAGACACGGTAATCGAAGCAGTCACCGCAGCCCAGGTGCAGGGTATCAGCACGACCGGCAAAAATGATGGCGATGCCTACGAACTGCACGACGCCGATGTAGTCAGTAAAGCCTACACATTTGAATCGGTAAACCTTGACCAGGATGTTGCAGTAGACGGCGTGGCATTCACCAAACAGAATAATACGATTCTATACAAACAGTTTGGCAGTAAAATTGCTTCGCTCAGTTACGCCTGCAAGGCCGAAACGTGGACGGCTACAAAGACTGAGCTTGCCACACTTGCAAGTAAATTTACTGTAAAAACCGAACGGTAACGAGGAGGATAACAGGTGGGCCTAACAATTCGCGAAATTAGAGACAACTGCATCCGAGCACGTCATTTAATGCAGCGCAGCCGCCAGCAACATTTTGCGGTCGGGGCATTCAATATAGATAACCAAGAAACATTAATTGCTGTGTGCCGCGCTGCGCAGGCTAAAAAAGCACCTGTGCTTATAGAGGTGAGCCATGGTGAAGTTGAAGCTTTAGGCCTCGAGAATATTCGCGACATGGTCGACAACTACAAGTACGAATACGGCCTTGAAATGTTTATCAACCTCGACCATAGCCCAACCGTTGAAGCGGCTAAGCGCGCCATTGACACCGGATTTGAGTTTATTCATATTGATGTAAGTCAGGCAGAACACGATGCCAGCGATGAAAAAATTATTGCTGACACCAAAGCCGTGGTAGATTATGCAAAATTTACCGGTGCTCTGGTAGAAAGCGAGCCGCACTACTTTGGGGGCAGTTCAAATTTGCATACAGAGGCAATTGATTACGAAGAAATTAAAAAAACTTTCAGCACGCCCGAACATGCCAAAACATTTGTTGATGCAACGGGTATTGACACGTTTGCTGCGGCAGTCGGCAACTTGCATGGCAAGTACCCGGTGCCCAAAGAACTGGACCTTGAGTTGCTGCAAAAACTGCGCTTGGCAATCGATTGCCAAATTAGTCTGCACGGTGGTAGCGGCACCCCAGGCCATTACTTTAAGGAAGCTGCGCGAATTGGTGTGAGTAAAATTAACATTAACTCTGATATGCGCGTGGTGTTCCGCGATACGCTGGTCAAAGTGCTGCACGACAACCCTACCGAATACGCAGTCGTAAAGCTAATGCCAACTGTGTACGAAGCGGTGCAAAAAGTAGTTGAAGAAAAAATCGACACCTTTGGTTCAGCCGGGAAGGCAGTCGTATAGCGTGGCGCAGCAGTTAAGAATGTTGGCTATTGGTTCGGCGACGCAAGATGTTTTTTTAGTGGGCGGCAGTATTTTTAAGCCGCACGAAGAAAAGGGAATTGAATACGCCTTTGTACCACTCGGTGAAAAGCTGGAACTAGAAAAAGTAGTTTTTACCACTGGCGGCGATGCTATGAACGCTGCAACAACATTTGCGCGCCAAGGGCTGCACAGCCAGTTTATGGGTATTTTGGGTACCGATGCCGCAGGCGAAGCGGTAGTACGGATCTTTGACGAAGAAGGCATTGATACGCAGTACCTCAATCAAGATGACCACTATATTACCAACTACAGCACAATTTTGTTGGCGCCCACTGGTGAGCGCACGATTATGGTGTATCATGGTTCAAAGCTGCGCGCGGACGGTTCTGATATTAATTTGCAGGCAATTGAACATGCTGACTGGCTGTATATTTCGTCGGTGGCGTCGATGACATTGCTGGACACCATTTTGCGAAAAGCCAAACGCCATGGCGTAAAAGTTGCATTTAACCCTTCAGCGCGCGAACTCGCACAAGCCGATAAACTGCGGCCACTCCTTGAGGACATCACGGTGCTGCTTACTAACAAGCAGGAAATGCAAAAAATTGTTGAAGGCAAAAGTATGAGTGAGCTCATTAGCCACGCTGCGCATTTTGTGCAGTATGTTGTTATTTCTGATGGCCCGCGGGGCGTTACCGCTACCGACGGTACAAAAGTTGTGACCGCTGGCATGTACGATGACGTACAAGTGGTTGACCGTTTGGGTGCAGGCGATGCATTTGGATCAGGGTTTGTTACCATGCTTGCTAAAGGCAAAACGCTCGAAGAAGCAGTAGTCTTTGCAAGTGCGAACTCGACGTCTGTGGTGCAGCATATTGGCGCAAAAGCGGGTATTCTGCATAAAAATGCACGGCTGCACGATATGCCGTTGACTGTTACTGATTTGTAGCTACTTTTCGTCCTTTTGGACTCATACCTTTCGGTATGAGCATCTTCGCTTTGTTGATTGCTGCAAGCAATATCATTCTCGCTTAGAAACTCGTCAGCTTAGATTGCATCTAAGGAAGTAGGCGGGGTGGGACCCGATGTGCACTGTCCGTGCGCATCGGGTCCCACGGGACGCATTAATTTCTGGCGAATGCGCCTCTGTCCCCTTGGCATTTACGCATGCCCTGCGCCTCTGTCCCGATGCCCGGCGCTTGTAGTACTTAGCGTGCCGGGTGGATACTGTTGGCCCGAGGAAAGGCCGTCATATTTATGAGAGAATCCTCGAGGTCTTGAGCCGCCATGCTCAGAGATACTCCCGAAGATTTGCACCCAACCTGGGACTTGGTTGAGCGTGGGCGGGCGCTTCGAGTGCAATGCATTGTCCGCGCAGGGAACACAGCATCTCTCCTGCCCATCTCTGGCACGTGCCACCAGAGACACCTTATTTATTGCCCGCCGTTACAACGGGCAACCCGTTGACGGGTGTACAAGGGCTCTCCTGGCAGTCATCACCACCGTGCCCGACACCCCCCTGGTAGAACGCGGTGCTGCTGCCAAAAATACTACCAGGAGAGCTTATGGCGAAGTATACCGTTCCTTCGCGGGCGCGTCAAATTGGTGCGCGAATCAAGACGCTTATGGTACGATAAAAGCAATATGTCATTTCTACGCGATCTTCTAAACGCAAAAGAGCCGCTTTTTGACGAGAGCCTACGCCAGCTGGAAGCCGCGAGCCACAAGCCGGGTACCGATGCAAAATTGGCAGGTGAGATTCATGTACGTGCCGCTAAAGCCATGCGCGCCCTTGGACTCGACGAAAAAGATACTACTGGCCCCGAGTTATACCACGCGCTTATGGCACAAGTAAAAAAGCACGACGAGCACTTAGCCAAAAGCATTGGTGGCAGCTACGACATGAACGTGACCGAGCTACTGCCACTTATGCGAAGCGCCGCCGCAAAAGTCAAAGTGCCCCGCCAAGCCTGGGTGCTTAAAAAGAGTGTCGCCAAAGAAATGTTGCGCGCGATGCCGCCGAAAAATATTATGCAGCTGCTTGGCTACCGGTCAGCCGATAGTATGCTCAAACGGGAAAATTTAGCCGAAATTTACGGTGCGCTCCGTTTTGCTGAAACGCCGGACTGGCTCAATACATTTAACGAGACCTACAAAAAACTTACGCCCAGCGACTTTGAAACCCGCGCTATTGAAGTAGTAATTATGCCGCGCGAACGCTGGGGCGATATTGCCGAGCATTTTATTGCCAAAAAACGCCACAATATTACACACCTTAAAGAGTTGGGTGTCATTTTAATGCTGCCTGTGAAAGCTGACAAATTGCCAGGCATAACTATTTGGGCAATGTCGCTGCTGTTCCATTACACCAACGAAATCCGTTTATATAGTTCGTTTTTTAAATTGCAACAAGTTAAAAAAGATTTTGGCGAAATTGTGGTGAATACACTGATCGCTGATCCGGGCTTGGGGCCGGTTATAGCTGGTAAACACATTCATTGGCGCGTTATTCAGCGCTACTTTGGCAAGCTCGAGACTGAGCGCCACCCGCAAATTTTTGAACCGCACGTGCAGCCCGAAGACCTGCACTGGCGGCATGCGGAAGCGGTACTATACGGAATCGACCCAGAACTTGAGTTTTGGAAGGATCTCGATTACGTGGCACTCATGCATGACGGCCGCCCGACAGCGTTTAACATGATGGACGTGGCAGCCAGCTACTGCAACAAGACACCCTACAGTCAGCGCACCATTTATCATTTTAGAGAAAGTCTTTGGAACGAAGTTTTTATGCGATATATGGGGCAAAAAACGCTCGAAGAACAAATCTTACAACAGCTCGACAATGATATGATCGCACCTGAACGATTGCTGAGAAGGGGAGTACATGAGTAAGTATCAGATTTGCGTTTCAGGTGCGCACGCTGGCGAAACCGTCGAAACATCGCATTTGCTGGCCTACGCAGTGGGCGCGGCGATCGCGAAAAGCGGCCATACATTAACCACTGGCGCGACCGTTGGTTTGCCACAGTATGCTGCACGCGGCGCTAAAGATAACGGCGGGCTTTCCATTGGCTTTTCGCCCGCAGCAAGTTACCGTGAACACGTAAAATCCTACAGACTGCCCGTGCAGGAGTTCGATTATATTAACTTTACTAACATGGATTACGTAGGCCGTGACGTATATTTGGTGCGCTGTAGCGACGCCGTCATTAACATTGGCGGCAGTATTGGCAGCTTGCACGAATTTTCGACCGCTATTGAAAGTCATAAGTTTTGCGCAGTACTTTTGGGCAGCGGAGGGCTGGCTGATTTTATTCCAACTATTTTGGAACGCCTGCGGGTTGACCAAAAAGTTGACGTTATTTACGACACCGACCCTGACCGCCTAGTGCAACAGGTTATTGCGCGCCTCGATGCAAAATATGCAGATATTAAAGACGAGATTTTTACGGTAAACCCGCGCGCTACTGGTAAGCATGGGGGGTAGGAGCGTCCCGGCGCGGGTGCTCCTAGCAGTGCGAAATGACGCCCTCATCGGTTAGCGCAAACAGTTTGTTTTCGTACTCAGTTCGCGTGATGTTGGTGACACTGAGCTGTTTCTCGGCGGTATCGCCGTAGTAGTCGGGGCCGAACCCGTTGACCGAGTACACGTGGTAGTCGATTTTTGTTGAGTCGATGAGACCCAGCCGGGTGTGGCAACCCAGAACCGTGACTTCGACGCCCTTGTCGACGCCGCCCACGAGCTTTTGGTCTTCGTTGGGGATCCAGCCGTTTTCGGCCAGGACCGCCAGAAAGGTGTCGTAGCTGATTGGACCAGTTCTAGTTACGGCTGAGTCAGAACCTGGTTCGTTCGTGTTGGGGCTGTCGCTGCAAGATGAACCACATAGTACTAATGCTGCAACGGCGCCAATGAGCGCTGCACGTAGCGCACGAAACACAAGTGCCTCCTTGAATTGTCCGCGCCGGGACGTGCATATTATGTCACTAAAATAATAAAAAAACCACACGTTGTCGTGTGGTTGGGGCGAGTGGCGAGGTCCGGTTAGGGACCCCGCCACATCGCGGGTGAAGCGTGCTGCCTACGCGCCGGTGAGTTCGGCGACCGCTGCGTCGTACATCGGGTTCGGTTTCGCGAGGGGACCAGTCACCGGTGTGCCGCTCCAACTGACGACCACGAATTCGAGGGCGCTGTCGAGCGCGAACTGTACGCGCGCCTCGTCGCTGCCGATCGGGAACAGCAGGTACGAGCCTTCGGCGTCGGTGCCGTAGCGCTCACCGCTGTGGCTGACCGGCCAGCCGTACTGGCGCACGAGCTGGATGAGCGCGAATTCTGCGTTCGTCGGCGGGCGGTCACTGTGATCGGCAGGGGACAGGTGCTCAATCTCGCGCGCGGACGACGGAGATTCGGACCGCAGCCCGAACCCCTCGAAGCTGCGGTAGTTGCGGAGCAGCCGGGCACCGACGAGCGTGACGCCCACGGCGGTTGCGACTGCGGCCACTGCGAGACTGGTGATCTTGAACGTACGCTTCACTTGTAGCGCCTCAATCCAAATCGGGGATGTGACAAATATGTTTATATCATGGATGTATGCTTACGTCAAGTTTGGTATACTAAAACTAATGCCCGATTTTAAACTCGTTACTCCATACCAGCCGACCGGTGACCAACCTACTGCAATTCAAAAATTAGCGGCTGGACTTGATGCCGGGCAAAAAGAACAGACTTTGCTGGGTGTGACTGGTTCGGGTAAAACATTCACCATGGCCAACATTGTGGCGCAGCGCCAAGTACCAACGCTTGTTTTGTGTCATAACAAAACACTTGCCGCGCAGCTGTACAGCGAGTTTAAACAGTTTTTTCCAGAGGCAGAAGTACATTATTTTGTGAGCTATTTTGATTACTACCAGCCAGAAGCCTACATTGCCAGCAGCGACGTGTACATCGAAAAGGACAGTAAAATCAACGAAGAAATTGATCGCCTGCGTCACGCCGCAACCAGCGCGCTGCTCACGCGCCGCGATACCTTAATTGTGGCCAGTGTGAGCTGCATTTACGGCATTGGTTCGGTCGAAGATTACGGTGCCATGTCGATTATTGTTAAAAAAGGTGAGCGCCGCCAGCAAGACAAGTTCCTCCGTTGGCTCAGCGATATTCAGTACCAGCGCAACGATATTGACTTCCACCGCAGCACCTTCCGTGTGCGTGGCGATGTGGTTGACGTGTTTCCGGCAGGCAGCGAAACCGCCTACCGCATTGAATTTTTTGGCGATGACATTGACCGCATCACCAACATTGATCCACTGACTGGCGAAATTATTAAAGAAGTCGACAGTGTGCGTATTTTCCCGGGGTCGCATTACGTCACGCCTCGAGAAAAACTGAATGTTGCTATCGACAAAATCCGCAAAGAATCTGAAGAGCGCGTACAATATTTTGAAAGCCAAAACAAGCTGATTGAAGCACAGCGTTTAGGCCAGCGTACTAAGTTTGACCTTGAAATGCTGGAAGAAACTGGCTTTGTAAAGGGTATTGAAAACTACAGTCGTTACTTAACAAACCGCCAGCCTGGCGAACAGCCCGCTACTTTAATGGACTACTTCCCCGACGACTTTTTGCTATTTGTAGATGAAAGCCACATGACCCTGCCGCAAGTTCGAGGCATGTACAACGGTGACCGCGCACGCAAAGAAATTTTGGTAGATTACGGGTTCCGTTTGCCGAGCGCGCTCGATAACCGCCCGCTTACGTTTACTGAATTTGAGCGCCACATTAACAAAGCAATTTACGTGAGCGCGACGCCCGCCGAATACGAACTCAGCCGCAGCGGCGAACCGGTGCAGCAAATTATTCGCCCGACCGGATTGCTCGACCCGCCAATTGAAGTACGCTCAATTACTGGCCAGGTTGACGACCTGATTGCCGAAATCCGCGCCACTACCGCCAAGAACCAACGTGTGCTGGTGACCACATTAACCAAGCGCATGGCCGAAGACTTAACGGAGTATTTAGTTGACCTCGGTATTAAAACTGCATATTTACACAGCGACGTCGATACGCTCGACCGCACCGACATTTTGCGTGATTTGCGCCTGGGCATCTACGATGTGCTGATTGGTATTAACCTGCTGCGCGAAGGTTTGGACTTACCCGAAGTGAGCCTGGTGGCAATTATGGATGCTGACAAAGAAGGCTTTTTGCGTTCAGCACCCGCGCTTATTCAAACTGTTGGCCGCGCCGCCCGCCACATGGAAGGCCATGTTATTATGTACGCCGACAACATGACCAAAAGTATGCAGAAAACTATTGACGAAACCACGCGCCGCCGTGCAATTCAAGAGGCATATAATGCTGAGCATGGCATTACGCCAACTGGGGTGAATAAAGCAATCGACGAAGGTTTGCGCGCGATTATTCCAAAAGAAGCTCAGATGGTACAGCGCGATATGAACAAAATTCCAAAAGAAGAATATGCCCGGGTTATTAAAGACCTGACTGCCGAAATGGAAATGGCCAGCGCCAATTTACAGTTTGAAGTTGCGGCTGAGCTGCGCGACGTAATTATAGATCTTAAAAGCAGGCAATAATAAAACTGCTGCGGTTTCAGTTTACGAGCGAAACCGCGAAGACTCGTCGTACATATGCTTAGCCCACCCCCTCACTCTTGCCCGGCCAGGTGACCAGCCGTAGGGACATTTCCACAATGTTGGCGAACCACCGGCAGCGGTTTGTGGTTGCTTCGCGTACGATGCTGCCACCTGCCACTACATCGCGCACCGCGCTCGGGGCAGCCTGGGTGATCAGCTGCTGCTCTTCGCCCAGCTTGTTTGCGGTGTGCTGAATAAGCTCATGCACGTAGGATACGGACATTATTCCGCCCGCTTCGTACCGCAGTGGTGAGCTAATCGCATAGGTATAACAGGTTGTGTGCAGCAAGAACAGGTCGCTGTTGCTGAGCTTTTGGCCGCTGGGGAGCGCAAACGGCATATACGGCGCCGCAAATTGGTCCGGTTCGTCTTCTGCGAACCTTCGCGCCAACAGATAGCCCAATAGCACGAACCACACATACTCGTGGTCATACAGAGCGTTGGCTTTAGCGCTGAATGTATAGGTACTAGTCAGATAGTCCTGGTGTCTACGGAACCAATCAACCAAACTGTAGTGCCCGAGGCCATCTTGGAAAGCGTTTTGTACTGCCTTTATGATCAGCGGGTCAGTGGCTGGATCGCCTCCTTCTATAACGAATGGCAACAGTGTGTGGTTGAATGCGACTTCGTACACAAGGACCACCTTTGCTCCTGCGGGCATGTACTGATTAAACGTAAGCGAGCTATGGTGAAAAGTCAAACGGTGTGTCTGTGCTGGGTGTAGTTGCGGGCACGCTGAGCAAATTGCATTATTTTTAACGTAAAGCGTAGGCGTGATATACTCGGCTCAGTAACCAAGGAACGCTATGGAACAGGTAGAAAAGTCTTTCGAGCAACCAAAACAACCACGCGTAAGCGTAGCACCTCCGGTAGAACCAAACCAGCCAAGCCGATTAAAGAGTTGGCTGGCGCACACAGGCAGCTCGTTTACTGCTGAATATAGTATTTTCCTGATTGTGCTTGGTGTATCGCTTAGCAACTTCGTGTGGCTGGTGTACATATTTTTTGGGCTTATTGTCGACGCAATGAATGGTGGCGGTATGAGTTCGTTTGTGCCGACACAAATGTTTGTACTGTGGCTCATGATTTCTTCGGCTGTTAGCTTGCCGCTGACGTATATTCTTTGGTGTCGTATTCAAGGTGAACTCGCCACGAACCAAGATTACAAAGGCGACTTGCCAAAGGGCGCAGCAAAAGGCTTCCGAACATTTTGGATTATTTTGAGCGTGCTTGGCATGGCTGGTTTAACTATGGCCGCCATCTATGCGCCGCTTGCCGCTGCACTAAGTGGCGGTCCGGGCGCGCAAATGCTGCTTTCAGTTACGGTGCCGTCACTCATTAACGTGGCAATAAGTGGTGTGGGCATTTATTTGGTAACCCGGGCCGTGCATCATCGTAAACGTGCGCGCCTGTTGCTCGGTATTGTTGCGGTATTGACCGTTGCGCTGTTTATTACCGATTATGTGTGGGCGAGTACTGCGCCAAGCCACAGTACGCCGTCGTACAATCGCCCTTCGTCGATCGACTACGACGCGTACGATGACACCTACGACAGCCCCTACTACGACGACGCGCTGCCATCTGATTATCGCTAAAGTGTGACCTATAAAATTCCCTCGTGCTATACTTGAACCAAGTAATGCGAGGGAATTTTATGGCAACACCTGCACCAGTCGCTCCAGAATCAAACAGTAAAAGTTTTATTAAGCGCGAACTGAACGGCGCAACCTTTTTAACGCTTGAACATGTGGGCCACATGGCATTAGTTGTGGTTGTGTCTATGCTTGTGCTTTCGGGCATTTGCTCGGCGTTTGGCATGTGGTTTGGCACAAACGCCATGGCCAGCACTATGTTCCTTGGCTCTACGGGGGCACTGGGCGGCGGTTTGCAAGCACACGAAAGCTTCATGGCGCTTGGCGTTGTTGCGGCACTATTAGTACTCCTGCCAGCCTTGGTAATTTTAGACCGCCGCACTCGAGCCGAATGGAACAAGCGCCGCGGCTACGCTGGCCGTTTAGCATACAAAGCACCAGTCTATGGTGCGCTTGGTGCACTTGGTCTGCTGTTTGTGGCAAGCAAAATCCAGGCACTCTACGTGATTATTATGTCGTTGGCGTACATTGGCGTGTCAGGTGCGCCAATTGGCAGCATGTACGTGGGCAACTTTATTCCCGCACTATTGGGCATGGCCGTATTTGGTGCCGCAATGTGGTATGTATTTAACTTAGCAAAAGGCCGCGACTATGGCCGCAAATTCAGCATGATGGCCACGGCCATCGGCGGAGCAGTTGTGCTCGCACTATTTATTACCAGCTTGGTTGTACTGCACGACGGCAGTGAAAGCGCTGCTCCAAAGCGCACAAGCGGCAGTCAAACTATGCCAATGCCTACGTACAACGAAGACTATTACCGCGACTTGCTCGAGAACTACTCCCGCTAATAGCTCATCTAGGCAACCTTTGGTATACTCTTTAGTTAGAGATGACCAAAATAACCACAGACGACGTCTTATACGTGGCGCGCTTGAGCAAGATTGCACTCAGTGAAGACGAGGCAGCGAAGTTTACTAAAGAATTAGATGCTATTCTGGGCTACGTCAAACAACTGGATGCAGTGGATACGACGGGGTTGCAGCCAACTTACCAAGTGACCGGCCTTACAAATGCGACCCGCGCCGATGAAATTATTGACTACGGTGTGACCCGCGCCGATTTACTAAAAAACGCCCCGCGCACTCGCGACGGGTACATCGAAGTGCCAAAGGTTTTGTAATTATGACAATTGCCGATATAACCAAAAGAATTGCTGCGGGTGAGAGCGTTCACGCTATTGTAAAAGAAGCATTGCAAAAAGCCGAAGACACCAGTGAGTATAACGCGCTTATTAGTTTGACCCACGAGCGTGCATTACAGCGGGCCGACGAAGTTGATGCGCACATTAAAGCCGGCAAGGGCGGCCGCTTGGCTGGTGTGCCGTTCATTGTCAAAGACAACTTCTTAACATTTGGCGGCAGAACAACCGCGGCCAGTACTATGCTGAAGTCGTTTGACGCGCCGTACCAATCGGCAGCGATTGAACGCCTCGAAGCAGAAGGCGCAATTGTGATTGGCAAAGCTAATCTCGATGCCTTTGCGCATGGTGGCAGCACCGAAAACAGCGCTTTTGGTCCAACCAAAAACCCACACGACACCACACGCGTGCCTGGCGGCAGCTCGGGTGGTTCGGCGGCGGTTGTGGCGCTCGGTATTGTGCCGTTCGCTCTAGGTACCGACACTGGTGGTTCGATTCGCCAGCCAGCCAGCTTTACTGGCGTTGTGGGCGTCAAACCAACCTACGGCACGGTGTCGCGTTTTGGCGTGGTTGCCATGGCAAGCAGCACCGACACTATTGGCACGCTTGCCAGCACCACCGAAGACGCGGCGCTTGTAATGGACGTTATGCACGGCCAAGACAGCCGCGACGGCACCACGCTGCGCGACCAAAAGCCATTGTTTCCAATTGCCGAGGCGCCAAAGCTCAAAATCGGTATTATTCGTGAGTACTTAAATGGCGGCGTACAGTCTGAAGTCGCTGCGGCGGTCCACGCGCAGGCTGAAAAGCTAAGAGAACTCGGTCACACCGTTGAAGAAGTGAACGTGCCATCTGTTGCGTTGGCGCTTGCCGTGTACTACATTGTGGTCCCCGCCGAAATTAGCAGCAACCTACAGCGCTACGACGGCGTAAAATTTGGCCACAGCGCTGCCGAAGCAAATAACCTGCAAGATTTGTATGGTATGAGCCGTGATCAAGGCTTTGGTGCCGAAGCCAAACGCCGCATTCTTATTGGAACCTACGTGTTGAGCAGTGGGTATATTGACGCGTATTATCGCAAAGCCCAGACCGTACGCACCAAACTTATTACCGAATTTGCTGACGCGTTTAAAAACTACGACGCACTCATTGGGCCGGTTACTCCAACAACCGCTTTTAAGCTTGGCGAAAATACCGAAGACCCCCTGCAAATGTATTTGGCCGATGTTATGACTGTAAGTGCAAGTTTGGCTGGGCTGCCAGCCTACAGTGTGCCAGTCGCTAAAGACGATGCCGGGCTGCCAATCGGTTTGCAAATTATAGGCCAGCAGCGCAGTGATGCTTTGTTGTTTAGCATTGCTAAACAGATAGAAAGAGCAAACCGTGGATAGCTTGCCGCTCATTATGCTCGCAGTCGTACTGATCGTCGCAGTTGCATTTTTAGCGGGTATCGGTGGCTTGAACCGCCGCCGCAGCGGCCTTGATCACGCGTATTACCAAAAGCAGTGGGCGACCATTGAAAGTTTTAAGAATAACGGTGGTGCGGGGTTGCAACTGGCTATTTTTGAAGCCGATAAACTGCTCGACCACGCTCTTAAAAACCGGGGTTTTAGCGGCAGTACCATGGGTGAACGCCTCAAAAGTGCCAACCGCGCGTTCATGAACACTAACGCCGTGTGGGGTGCCCACAAATTGCGCAACCGCCTGGCGCACGAGCAAAACGTGCAGCTCAACGGCATTGTCGTCGATACAGCCTTGCGTGCCTTTCGCGCCGCACTCAAAGATTTAGGAGCATTTTAATGGTACCCAAAGAAGTTTTCGACAGTTACGAACCAACAATTGGCATTGAGTGTCATGTGCAGTTTAAGACCAAAACCAAACTGTTTAGCGGTGCTAACAACGACGAGCGCGGCAAAGAACCAAACGAAGCAACTTCGCCAATTTGTTTTGGGCTGCCAGGCACGCTGCCGGTATTGAACGAAAAAGCAGTGAGCCTTGCGATCCGCGCAGGTTTGGCGCTGAATGCCGAGATCGGCAGAATCAGCAGTTTTGACCGCAAACATTATTTTTATCCTGACTTGCCAAAAGGTTACCAGGTTACGCAGCTCGATCGCCCAATTGTTTTGGCTGGTCATGTAGATGCGCCGCTTGCCGCCGGCAGTACGGTAAAAGTCCGCGTTCACCATGCTCACCTTGAGGAGGACGCTGGCAAAAGCACACATCCTGCCGGTGCCAACTACAGTTTGGTCGACCTCAATCGCGCTGGCACGCCGTTGCTCGAAATTGTGTCTGAGCCAGACATGCACAGCGCCGCAGAAGCAAAAGCGTACGTGCAAGAGCTATATCTGCTTATGAAGTACGCTGGTGTAACTCGCGGCGATTTGAGTCAGGGCAACATGCGGTTTGACGTGAACATTTCGGTCGCTAAAAAAGGTGCAAGCGAGTGGGGGACACGCGCGGAAGTAAAAAACCTCAATTCGTTTCGTGCGGTTGAACGTGCTGTTGAATACGAAACGAAACGCCAAATTGAGCTGATCGAAAAAGGCGGCGAAGTTAAACAAGAGACGCGTGGTTGGATTGAAGCTACGCAAAAAACCGTGAGCCAGCGCAGCAAAGAAGATGCCATGGATTACCGTTACTTCCCTGAACCGGATGTACCGCCAATTGAACTGACCGATGCCGACATTGCAACCGCAAAAGCCGCCATGCCAAAATTACCTGCGCAGCTCCGCGAAGAAATTATGACACAGGGAGTGAACGCCGAAACCGCCGAAACCTTAATTTTGCGTGACGCCTTGACCGGCAGCACATACGCAGCAACCGTGTTAGCGCAAAATTCAAGTGATGCAGCGAAATTTACCGCAAACTTTATTGCCAACCGTGATGTATCGTATGTTGAGGGCAAAATGCGCGAAGGCAAGGATACGGGCATATTACCTGGCGCCGAAATATTTGAAAGAGTGTATGGTTTGCGGAAAGTCGGTCGCCTGAGCTCTAACAGTGCCGATGCGTTACTGTTCGCAATGCGCCATGACGGTGAGGTTGAATTGGAAGACTTGGCAGAAAAACTCGGCTATTTGCAAGAAAACGACAATGCAGCCATAGAAGGAATCGTCGCTGAAGTGCTGGCCGAACCTGCCAATCAAAAAGCCGTCGAAGATGTAAAAAATGGCGGAATGAAGGCAATCGGGTTCTTGGTTGGTCAGGTTATGAAAGCGAGCAAGGGCAAAGCTAATCCGGCAATGGCAAGCGAGTTGATTCGCAAGCAATTAGGTGTATAGTAACCGTGTAAAGGTCAGGAAGGACCAATCTTACCATGAATAAACTACCAACAAAAGCAGTGATCGCAGCAGCTGGTTTCGGTACCCGTTTCTTGCCGCAAACAAAGGCTATGCCCAAGGAAATGCTGCCTTTGGTCGACAAGCCCATTATTCAGCATGTGGTTGAAGAACTGGTTTCCGTGGGAATAAAAGACATTATTATTGTGACCGGTCAGGCCAAGCGCGCCATTGAAGACCACTTTGATAGTCCAACTGAAGACCTAATTGCCAACCTTAAAATGGGCGGTCCTAAAAAAGAACCACTGCTAAAAATGGTGCAAGATGTATCGCAAATGGCGAACTTTGTATATGTGCGCCAAAAAGGCCCGTACGGTAACGGTACGCCGCTCATGAATGTTGCGCATTTAATTGGCGATGAACCATTTATTTACACCTGGAGCGATGATTTTATTGATGCAACGCCAACTCGTTTTCAGCAGTTAATTGATATTTACAAAAAGTACAATGGCAGCGTGCTTGCAGGTATTCGCGCGACAAAAGATGGCGACTACAGCCGGTATGGCTTTGCCGCTGGCCAAGAAGTCGAGCCGGGTGTGATTGACGCCAACGCAATTATTGAAAAACCAGGCAAAGACAATGCGCCGTCAGATCTTGCAACGGTGAGCGGCTTTTTGCTGACACCGGATATTTTTGACTACTTGCGCCGCGCCTACGAGCAAATGACCGAAGGCGACGAATTGTGGTATAACGACGCATTGAAACTTATGCTTGCAGACGGCAAAAAAGTGTATGCTGCCGAAATTAAGGACGGCCGTTATTACGACGCAGGCGATAAGCTGGAATACATGAAGACCATCGTTGATTTTGCGCTTCGCCGCCAAGACATTGGCGAACAATTCCGCGATTACCTTAAGGAGAGTCTTGTTAAATAATCGCCGTCAAAAATTTTACATACCCCGGCTGTAGTGTTGTCTACAATAGGATTGTAATAACCAAACAAGGAGAACGTATGGGAATTATTGCCTGGATCGTATTAGGCGGCATAGCTGGCTGGGTTGCCTCTAAAATTATGGGCACCGACGCGTCGATGGGCGTGGTTGCTAACGTTGTAGTTGGCATTGTGGGCGCAGTGATTGGCGGCTTTTTGTTTAGCTTGGTTGGTGCTTCTGATGCCGTTGGGTTTGACTTGTGGGGCTTGTTTGTAGCTGTGATTGGTTCGGTTGTTTTGCTGGGTTTGGTCAAGGTAATGGGCGGCAAAGCACCTACAGCATAAGCACTTTTGTGTTTGCCTGAACAGCTGCTATACTGTAAATCAATATAAACAGGAAGCTTCTTATGACCGCAGCAGAAGTACTCGTAATTTTTCTCTCGATCGCGCTCGCTATTTTTTTGGTACTGGCGATTATCCTGACCGTCTACCTGATCGTTGTTGCTAAAAAGATTAAGCGCATTGCCGACACTGCCGAATCTGGCGTTCAAGGCTTTGTGGGCATGGTTGCTGGCTTGCAGCGTATGATCGCGCCGGCAATGGTAACGCGGGTCGTAACTGACCTGATGAGCCGTTTTGCAGGCGAGGGCCATAAAACTAAGAAGGGAGATGACTGATTATGGCAAAAGGTAAGTTTGGAATAGGCCTCATTGTTGGTGCGATAGCCGGTGCAGTGGCAGGCTTTTTGACAGCGCCTAAAACCGGTAAAGAAACCCGCGACGACATTAAGCGCCGTGCTAGCCAAGCAAAAGACGAAGCTAGCAAACGTGTTGATGCAGCCAAAGGCAAGGCTGGCGAAGTGGCTGATGAAGCTCAAAAGACCGTTGACCGCGCTAAAAACGTGGCCGAACACGCTGCTGAAGGTGTAAAGAGTGGATTACACAAGAGTCGCACTGAACACAACGAGCGCGAAGAAAAAGCAAAGCACTAAGGTAGCATGGCAGAAAAAAAGAAAGGCGTCGTCGAAAACTTTAAAGACGATCAGCTTAAGTACGCACCGCAGTCCTTTTTAGAGGATCTGTACGAAAACTATTACGCTCGCCGCCGCGAAATCTACATAATGAATCTTGTCCGGGGGATATTCTTTGGTTTTGGTAGTGTCATTGGTGGTACGATCGTAGTGGCGCTTTTATTGTGGGTACTCTCTGCGCTTGAATTCGTACCATTTGTGGACGGTTTGGTTGACGGCGCACAAAAATCGTTGCAAGGCCAGTAGACACAGCAGCAAAAGTCAGGTTGCCGGTTTTATTGGAATTATTTAACAATGATTTGCGATTTGTTGCGATAATCTGTACAGTATATGCATCGCTGGGCAAACAGCCCGGGACGCATAGGGAACGGAGCTACCATGTCTTCGTCCACGGTATCGTGCTTTGTGGTCGTTGCCGGAGCTACTAGCGTTGATGACGAGCGCGTGTTCTGCGAAGTCGTCGGCAAATATCTGAATGATATTGGAGGTCCCCTCGACCAGCTAGAACGGTGTACCATTAGAGCGACTGACAAGGGCGTCGTGGAGATTATATTTAGCGACGCCAGCGGGCCACTCATTAACGACGCCCGGCGGATGGTAATGCTGTATTTGCGGGCGCAAGGCCTGCGCGTTCTCGATAACCGTCCGGACGCGCGTGCCAAGCCTGACCACACGCCAGCGGCTGCAAAGGCGGCGTTGGTTGCGGCGACATCTCAGCTGAACGCCGAGCCTGTAACCATGGCCGACGCGCTGCTCATTGAGGACGTGTTGACGATCATTGCCGGTCGCGGCGCAACACCGTCACACGACATTGCCGAACTGCTTAAACGGCCTGTCGAAGCTATTGATAGGCTGCTTGGCAACCTGACGCTTGCTGGCCTTGTGGCTGGCAATGTGGCATCGGTTTTTACGTTGACCGATGTGGGAGTCATTGAGAGCTCGGCCTACAAAGGTGGGCGCAAGGCGGTAGTGGAAGCACTGCTGGCACACGGGTCGCTCAGTACGTATGCACTGGCCGAGATTATGGACTGCACCCTGACTGTTCCCAAAAAATCGGTGCGGCGGCTGATAAGCGAAGGCATGGTTGAGCCGGCAGGTCATGAGCCCGCAAGTGGTGGGGGTCAAAAGCCACGCCGGACATTCCAGCTCACACAACACGGCGCGGGTATCGGGCACGGCTATATGCCCTTGCCGCCGGGCCCTAAAAAAATGGACTGGAATGATCCGACCCCCCGACAGTTGGCGGTTATGCAGGCACTATTGAGCGTGGTGGATCCGCTGACTGCGAGCGGCATTTCGCAGGACGGCGGCGTTCCTGTTCGTTCGGTCACGGACATTTTAAGGGGTGGCTGCGAACAGGGATATGTGGAGCGTCAAGTGCTGCAAATGGCCCCGCTCACGTACGGCTACGCATTGACTAGAGATGGTCGCACTGTAGCTGAACGAGCTATTGCCGAGTATACAGTAGCCAATACGTCAAAGTCCGCAGTGCGTACATACGCATACCGGCTAAGTATTAGCGGTGAGATTCCGGAGGCGGCCGAGCTGCTTAGGCAACTCGAAGCGTTGGAAGGCGTGACCTTGGAGCCGTTGGACGCGATATAGACGAAACCTGGACCCGCAGCCGGATGGGCGCTGCGGGTCCAGGGATGAACATTTGAGATAGCTAGTAGGCTATTTTTTATTACTCAGGAATGAGTTGCCACATTGAATTTAGCATAGCCCCTCGCGTATACTTAGGTATAACAACTTGAGGGGGTAGTAGGTGTCAGCGCAAGGCGATGTAACGCCTGAAAACTATGTGCATTTGCACAACCACACGCATTACAGCGTGCTTGATGGCCTGCAAAAAATTCCAGGCATGCTTGACCGTGTCAAAGAACTTGGCATGAAGTCTGTTGCGCTGACCGACCACGGCACCCTGAGCGGCGCGATTGAGTTCTACAAAGAAGCAAAAGCGCGCGATATTAAGCCCGTTATTGGTATGGAAGCATACGTCGCTAACCGTAAACACACCGACAAAGACGCAGTAAAAGACAAAGGCCGCTACCACCTTATCCTGCTCGCCATGAACAACAAGGGTTACGAAAACCTGATGCGCCTTAGCACTATTGCTAACCTCGACGGGTATTACTACAAACCTCGCCTCGACCACGACCTTCTAGAAAAATACAACGAAGGCCTACTGGTACTCTCTGCCTGCATTGGTGGCGAAGTAGGAGAAAACTTTAGGAACGGCCAAGACAAAAAGGCGTATGAAGTTGCCCGTTGGTATAAACAAATCTTTGGTGACCGGTATTACATAGAAATCCAAGATCATGGCCACCCCAACCACCCGCATTTTTGGGACGAGCAGGTCAAGGCGAACAAAAAGCTCATACAGCTCGCGGAAGATTTAGATATTAAAACCGTTCTGACGGCTGACGCGCATTATTCTAACCCTGGTGACAAAGAGGCCCACGACATTTTGCTATGTGTGCAGACCGGCGCTTTTTTGAGCGACCAAGACCGATTCAGTTTGAGAGACTTTGATTTATTTGTGGAAGACCCCAAGGCAATTATTGAGCGGTGGGGTAGTGAACACCCCGAGCTTATTAGAAACACCGGCGAACTCGCCGACAGATGCAACGTTGAGCTGGAGCTTGGTGGTATTTTAATTCCTAAATTTCCGGTGCCAGAAGGTGAGACAGAAAAAACATTTTTGGATAAATTGGTGTACAAAGGCGTTGCTGAACGCTACCATGGCATGGGCCGGGAAGATGCCGCCAAACTTTCGATAGATGAAGTAAAAGCGATGGCTGGTGAAGAAGTCCTAAAACGCGTCGATTACGAACTAGGTGTGATTGACGGCATGGGCTTTAACGGCTATATGCTCATCGTGCAGGATTTTATTAACTGGGGCAAAAACCAGGGGATCATTTTTGGGCCAGGCCGTGGCTCTGCCGCCGGTTCCATTATTGCCTATACGCTGCGCATAACCGATTTAGATCCGCTCATCTACGGCCTGCTGTTTGAACGCTTTTTGAACCCGGACCGCATTAGTATGCCCGATATTGACGTGGACATTCAAGATAACCGCCGCGACGAAGTTATTAAATACTGCTCCGACAAATACGGCGAAGACCGTGTCAGCAACATTGTGACCTTTGGTAAAATGGCCGCCCGCGCGGCTGTGCGCGACGTTGCCCGCGTGCTCGAAGTTCCGTATGCCGAGGCTGACAAGCTCGCAAAACTCATCCCGCAGCCGGTGCAGGGCAGGCACATTCCGCTTAAAGTCTCAATCGAAAAAGACCCCGATCTTAAAGGTGAATACGACTCAAATCCGATCGCCAAAAAGGTTATCGACCTGGCGATTCGCCTGGAAGGCACTATTCGCAGCCACGGTGTGCACGCTTGTGGCGTGGTGATCGCTCCCGCCGATTTGGTAACGTATGTCCCGCTCGAAATGGCTCAGAAAGGCGTTGTTGCTACGCAGTTTCCAATGGGGCAGATCGAAGAACTCGGTCTGTTGAAGATGGATTTTTTGGGCCTCAGCAACCTCACCATTATTAAAAATGCCATGCGCATTATTAAAAAAGTGCACGACGTTGATATTGACTTGAGCACCATTCCGCTTGATGACCCAGAAACGTTTGCACTGCTCGGCCGCGGCGAAACAACTGGTGTCTTCCAGTTTGAATCTTCGGGCATGAAGCGCTATTTGCGCGAGCTTAAGCCAACAGAATTTGACGACGTTATCGCGATGGGCGCCCTGTATCGTCCGGGTCCGCTCAGCGCCGGCCTGACAGATAGCTTTATTCGGCGTAAAAACAACCTCGAAAAAGTGAGCTACGCCCACCCATTAATGGAAGGCGCACTTGGTAATACCTTTGGCGTGCTTGTGTACCAAGAGCAGGTGATGCAGATTAGCCGTGATGTATGTGGATTCACTGGTGGTGAAGCCGACACCCTGCGTAAAGCTATTGGCAAAAAGAAGCTCGACGTGATGCAGAAAATGCAAGTTAAGTTTATTGACGGCGCTGTTGCAAATGGTGTGCCAAAACCGGTGATTGAGAAGTTTTGGAAAGACCTGCTTGGGTTTGCCGACTACTGTTTTAACAAGTCGCACTCGGCCTGTTACGGTATGATTAGCTACTGGACGGCGTACGTAAAAGCGCACTATCCAGCAGCATTCATGGCAGCGGTTATGACGAGCGACCAAGGTGACACCGACCGATTGGCGATCGAAATTACCGAATGTAACCACATGGGCCTGCAAGTCATGAACCCTGACGTTAACCAGTCGTTCTCTGAGTTTGCTGTGGTGCCAGATACCAATCAAATTCGTTTTGGTTTGAATGCGGTTAAGAACGTCGGTTCAAACGCGGTTGAAGAAATTCTGCGCGTCCGTAAAGAAGGCGGTGAATTTACAACAATCGAAGACTTTTTAAAGCGGGTTAGCGTGCGTATTTGCAACCGCAAAAACATGGAAAGCTTGCTCAAAGCTGGCGCATTCGACACTCTTGGTGACCGTAGCGATCTTATGTTTAACCTGGACACAATCATGGCCTACGCCAGCAGAGTCCAAAAAGATGGCGCTGCTGGCCAGACCGATTTGTTCGGCAATCTCATGCAAGAAATGATCCCGCCGCTCGCCTTAGAAGTTGCGCCGACCAAAACAACCGAGCGCGAAATGTTGCAGTGGGAGCGCGATTTGCTGGGGCTGTATTTGAGCGCCCATCCGCTTGACCGTTATTCGGCATATTTTAATGAGCAAGTCGCGCCAATCGAGAATCTCAACAATACAATGGACAACAAAGTGGCGACCGTGGGCGGTATCGTACTTGAATCGCGCGTAATCAACACAAAGAGCGGCAGCAAAATGGCGTTTATGAAAATGGAAGACAAAACTGGCGAGCTGGAAATTATTGTGTTTCCAAAAACCTTTGAAGAAGTTGGTGAGCGCCTGGTTCAAGACGAAGTGATTAAAGTAAAAGGCAAGATAAACTGCAAAGACCGCGACGGTAAGTTAACCGAAGAAGTCAAAATTATTGCCGATGACATTACTTTTGTGACACAAGAAGAATTAGATAGTTACAAAGCGACCGGCAAGGCCATGAAGTTGCCAAAAGCTGGCAGCGGCAGGATACTCGCGGTGCAAGCCGGCAAAGCGCCCGGGGTAAACATTTCGTTTAAAAAAGCAGCGCAGCCAGTTGCTTCTATGGTACGCACAGCAACGGAGCCGGTGGTACAGCCCCGGTTGTACATTCACGTAAAAGATCCCGATGACCACGACAATTTGCTTAAATTGAAACAAAGTTTTAACAGTTACCCTGGCAGTTGCGAAGTGGTTTTAGTGCTTGGCGAAGATAAAAAGTCGGCCATTCGCATGCCTTTTACCGTTGAGCCCCATGACGATTTAAAAGCCAGCATTGGTAGTTTGCTCGGCCAGGAATGTGTGGCGCTTAAATAGCAACACCTGAATCTCGAAACTAAATAGCAGCCCAACATTTTGTTACTCTTTTAGTGCAAACAAAAAGGAGAAAACAAAATGTCAGTACTGCACCAACATCATATCTTGCCCTTGTACGTTTGGGTAGACGACGCGTTAGCGTCGGCTGACCAAACGGAGAGAAGAGTCGGCCGTCATTCCGTACTCCGGGACAGTGAAGTCGTGACCATCCTCACCTTCAAT
>Ga0307516_10000076_pt1 | contig 106979 bp, 156 predicted proteins | sample 19_EM_MG_FD_203310 | JGI IMG/M metagenome (GOLD analysis project Ga0307516, IMG submission 203310) | Populus trichocarpa ectomycorrhiza microbial communities from riparian zone in the Pacific Northwest, United States - 19_EM | ecosystem: Host-associated > Plants > Roots > Unclassified... | reverse complement strand
ATGGGATATGCCGGTCATACGTCTCACCTTTCGCTGGCGAACACTCAACAGCTGTATGACATGATGTTGCCAGGCCCTCATCACGACCACCCCTCTGTAACTCGCGTCCAGCAACAGCACACTGTCTTCCGTCCTTCGCATCACCATTCTGCTTCCGATCCAACCGCTAACATACGTGATGCGGCTGCGTTGGTATTGATGAACAACGGTAACATGCAGCCATTTGCTCCTGGATTATTCCAGCCAGGCATGCCTCCAATGCCGCTGTATCCGAACCAGTACTATGGGACCGAGCAGTATCAGCCAGTCGATCCTGCGGCCATGATCGCTCGTTTACAAGCGCAGTATCCGGGCCAGTATCCCATCCTTCCACCTCCAGCCATGGCAAACCCTGAACCCGTTTCCAGCCCTACAAGCACCCATGGCCAGGGACCAAGTGCAAATAATCGGAAACTCGGGCTGTATAAGACAGAACTATGTCGAAGCTGGGAGGAAAAGGGCAGCTGTCGATATGCGACCAAGTGCCAGTTTGCTCACGGGGAGGAAGAACTTCGAAAAGTTGCTCGTCATCCCAAGGTTCGTCTGGCTTTCGACACAACGTTGTCAATACTGATCTCTTCTTTCTAGTATAAGACTGAAATTTGCAGGGTTCGTCTTCCTTCTATTATCTCATTGGTTCTTGTCCAGACGTACCTTCATAGACATTCTGGGTCTCGGGGACGTGCCCATATGGGAAGCGGTGTTGTTTCATCCATACTGAGCTACCGACTGCAGGCGTTGCAGGTCCAGTACCAGGTGGCGCGACCACACCTGGGACGGAAAGCACCACGCAGCAACTATCAGATGGTCGCGGACGTTCGCTAAGTACCAACAGCGATCCTAATGAAACGAATGTTTCCCTCTTGGCCCGGATTTCAGGCAAACGGACCCAAGAGACACCTGTAAACTCGATTGACGGTAACTCATACCAGTTCGCCCGCCCACCAACGGGATCATTGCGGGTCGATACGTCTGCCCTTGATACTTCCGTGAAACAAAACAAGTCTGCGTATCCGTCTTTCACGAGCAACGGCATCCTCTTGCCAGCACCCGAACAGATCTCACAGAAATCACCCGGTCCCGTTACGGCAGGTCCTGACTTGGGAAGACATGACAATGCGCGACGTGAAATCGTTGGATATAACGTTTGTCGAACATATCTCTTTTCAGAATTATTCTAATATGAACATAGCGACAACGGACCCACAGGCCTAACGCATCATCAACGTCTAGCATTCGCGAGATCGACGTCGACGTTAGCCCTTCGCCCCCCATTTCTTCCTATGCACTTTCATCCGGGGATGGCAGCTCTCGGCCGAATGGGCATGTTCGAGCTGGAAGTGCGGGAAATTGGGGAAGCTTTTCTCGACAAAGCCATCAATCGCCCTACGCCGCCATGAGCTCTGCAGGTGAAATCATTGCCACGTCGCCTTGGCCTTCTGGTGAACGTGGTGTTGGCTTGTCTCGGATGCATGAGAAAATGTGGACATAACTAACGCCAGACTCTTTGCATAGAACATGGAGTCCATGATCATTATACTTACTTTCCAAATACTCACCAAAACCTCCAGATTCTGTTACCCACCTTTTTTGTTGAACTCTCTTGACCGTCAAATATCAAATATCTCTGTTTTCAAGTCCATTTCGCACTGTCGTATATCATGTTTTTATTTCTTTCATACTGACATCATTCTTGTCATCAGCCTCACTGGTTTATGTACAGCATACGGTAGTCAATCTAAATCCCAAGTGCCCGAATTTCCTGCCGGAACGCGCTCAAACGACCAATCGCATAACTAATGTAATCAAACTCGGGCTGCTGATTGTTTTCCTCGATATTTTCTCTAGACTGGACGATTCCCCAGATACCCCACACCGCATGGGAGGCGGGGCTCCAAGAACGAACTTGTTTATCCAAAGCAGTGAGTTGAACGTTGCGATCATCTTCATCCAACGATGCATCTTCTCCGGTAATGTCGGCATGTCCAAGGTAAGCAGCGTAAAAGTTGCGACGCTCTTCGGGGGTGGGATAGAGAGAGGGATCCAGGAGATGAGGAACAGCGGAGTGATAATTTGCCGTCCATTCATGGAAATGGTTTGCGATGTCGAAAGATGCCGGATTAGGAGAAGCATATTCGAAGTCCACGACCACCAGCTGAGAGAAGCAGATAAGCGTCAAGGATCGATATCAAAGTTGGAGCGCCTACTTGACGATGCTCGTCCACGGCGTCCTTGAAGTCTCGGAGCCTCAACAGGTTCCCATACTGTGTGTCATTGTGGGCGAATACCCGTTTGCTGCCATTATGGGTATCGTCCACGGTGGACAACCAAGCCAGATATTTCTGCCATTCCTTCTTGAACGCCGGCAGATTAATCTGCCGCCTTGCTTTATCGGTCATGGCTGGCAAGGTGAGAACCTTTTCAGCCGGTGGTAGCCACGATTTCACGTTCTTGAGTACGCCAATTTCCCAAACCTCGCCCTCCACTCGCTCGATATCCACCAAGTGGAATTCGGCCATACGTGCTCCGATCCAACGACTGATGGTGGGGTCCCGGATATCCGATGGTGTCAATGTGGTGGATTCGAAGTATTCCTCCACGCGTCCGTTCTCGAACGTTCCAAGTACGCGGGGGCCTATTCCGTATTGTGAGGAGAGTATGTGAAGGGTGTGGAGCTCTCTTGGACGAGAGATGAGACTAGCTGACGAAGACCCGTAGATCCTCAGCAAAAGGGTAGGGAGAGAGGGAAAGGAAACGAAGAAGACCATATTGGTCAACGAGCCCGGAACCTTGAAGATTGTGACACTTGCAGGCTTGATTTCGAGAGTAGACCACAGAGGGACTCGAAGAGCCTGGAGGGTCTGGAGGAGGTTTACAGCAAAAGCCGGCGACTTGTATTGTCTGGGCGGGAGTGTGAGTCTACTTTGAACGAAATAGTGAGAGCGATAGCAAACCATGACTGATTCTTTCGAGGTCGGCCGTTCAGCTCTCCAATGAGGGGTGAACCAGTCAAGGGCGAGGTGAACTCGACAGACATAGGAGAGACATGGGCTTACCTGGCATCTAATGTGATTCTTCTGTGGCGGACTCCTTGGACCTGGACTAATTCTCCGTGCCTTTCCGACGAAGAACGGGATGGTGGAGACGGGGCGCGAATTCTGGGAGACAGGCTCGAGCAAGAGGGGGTGGGGACCGTAGAAATCATTGGAGGCAGGTGAAATGAGAGAGGAGTGCATTGGTCGTGTGCCACCCAATTATGTACTCAGACGGCTAATACATATGACATCTCCATTCCAACTCGATTCCGTGACTGTTCCTCCAGCAACCTTTTGTACCCGGCGCCATGGACCTTTCTGCGCCGTGACTTTTCTTACCTTATCATAACTTTATTGTTTTCCTCCATCAATCTTTTGTATCCTGCGCTGCATGGTCCTTCTCCGCGACGCTTTCTTGGATCGACATTTTGCGAAGAAGTAGCGAAATCTATCCATCAGAGTCAGTCTTGGAAAGCCCCAAGTATAGAATCGGGACTCCGGACCATGAAGGAAACGCCTAAACATGGCGAACAAACGATCCATACGGACTGTCAAACAAATCGTCATCGTGACTCATAAGGTACAAGGCCCCAGCATACCTTAATCGAGGTGGAAATCACATGAACAACATGCTGTCGAAGGCTCAGGGGTTCAATTGTCCTCAAAAGACTGTAATCGATAGATGAACTTGACTGGGCTATCGGCAGGTCTGGTGGTAGGAGGTGGGATGCCCTCCCATAAAAAATCGCGCCAGCCACAGCCTGCAAATCGTTCAGGAAGGGATTCCCGTGCAAAGCTCAAGTCATCAGAACCACTCACCAAACCAACAGTGGCTCCTGTGAATCGGACGAGGAAGAAAGCGCTTGTCCCAGTCGCCAGTTCTTCAGATTTGAGGGCTCGAATAAATACTTGGTATGGTGCATGGAACAACATTCCTATCCCAATTCCGGAGATGAGGGGGTAGGCAATCTGGACGATGAGAGAAGATTCCGCATCAAGTAGTATTAAGAGGCCTATATTGAAGTGAGAAGATAAAGCTCCACGAGTGTTTCAAAGACTTGATACCAAAGCCCAGACTCGAGATAAGCAACCCAATGGAGATAATCGCGTTTTGCCCACTCGTGTTTCCCGAGCGTCGTTGCCAATATCCTATGAACCACGCGGCAGGCATTGACGCTAAAGATGAACCTAGGGCATAAGGGAGAACTTTAATTCCCGCTTCCAAGGGAGTGGAACCGTGCGCTGCCTATTAACATGTCAGATAACGGATCCCGGAACAAAGTAGAGGCAGACCTGTTGATACAATGCCAGGTAGAACGTTCCAGCGGTGAAAGCAAAGTTGTGCAAAAAAACGATAACAAGAATGATGACTGAAAACCCAACTTGAGAATCCGTCTATCGGACTGAGAATGACCAACAACAAACCAGCAGTATAGTTTCTGATTGTACTCGATGGAAAGAGACATTGGCGTGAAGTATGTGCCTCGTAAAAGCCACCGCATACAAGAATTGCAGGTCCGATTATGATAAGCGACAAAGTCGAGGGCGACGTCCCTGCCCATAAAACTTAAATCTGAGATCATGATAGTCGGTGTTATTTACCTACATCCAGCACTGCTTGCGAAGCTAAACCCGACGACGAGGCAGCTGGACCCACCCATGAAAAATATTCTGTGTCCATGACAAGATAAGATTCCAAAATCAGAAGGTCCGTAAAAGATGGAAAAAACAACTCACAACCCTCCGAAATCGAACTGCCTTGCCAATGTGCGCCATGAAGCGTCGGAAGATTTTTTCAAACGGACATTATGGAGAGCAAGCAAAAGTATGACGAGGGCCACGAAACAAATCGGGAGATTAGAAAAAACTGAACGAGAACGAGATGATTTAAGTAAGAAGTCAACGAGAGGCGTTGAATGAAGCTTACATCCCCATCTCCAGCTGAGGAGGCTCGAACCCCTTGCATCTATGACGCAACATTACTACCAGATTTCCCAAGGCAGAAAAGTTTCTTACCACTGAAAACGCCGCCTAAGAGAGGTCCTGCAATAGCCGAGCAACTCCATGTCAAGCTCAAGGCTTGCGACCACTTTGCTCGATGTTCCACTTCCACGATCTCAGCGGTGATGACCCATACTGAGCAGACGATACCACCGCCTCCAACACCGGCTTACGATAGTTGATGGTCAGCACCTTAGTCCAGACGCGCAAGGTGGAAGGGCATGTCACCTAGGGCGCGGGCTGCTATCAGCCAAGTAATGTCCTGCAAAGGGGTTTACGGTTTCACAAAAAGAAAAGTGTATCATCTTCAATCGATTTTGACCTACCTGGGCTGCTCCACAAAGCAAAGACCCAAGACAGAATATCGCCATACTGGAGTACAGCACGGTCTATCGGGAACATGAATGCATAAGCACGGAGTGCAAGAAAAGACTGACGGTACGACCAATCAGGTCAGAGATCTTTCCATACAACGGTTGAAACGCGGTCTGTGTAAGCATGTAGGAAACGCCGACCCACGTGTACTGTGTCTGAGATGCGTGGAGGTTACTTGCGATCGTCGGTAGACTAGTCGAAACAATCGTCTGAGGGAGTCGGCCGCTTCAAACTAAAAATAGAACGATCAAGGGAAAAAGTTGACGAACCGCGTCCGTCGTCGCCAAGAAGAGCGTCAAAGCCGCACTTGATTAGACGAGAATGGTGAGTCGCAGCGGTCGCAAGGATAGGATATCAAAATACCCAAGATGCACCATCAGAAGTCGGAGGGTAGATAACTGCTGGGAGGGTATGACTTCTTGGACGAGGTTAGATGAGTGCAAGGACTCTGTTTCTGGGTTCAGAGGTATTCCCGCGTCCGTAGTGACTTCGAAGGAAAGTTCGGATGGAGTGGATGGTCGACCTTTTTCTTGCATTTTGGGAGAGCAAAGCCTTACACGAGTCTCAATGAGAGATCTTTATGTCGAGGGTGCATCCATCCTCGGCGTGTTTTATAGGAATGCAAGTGGCTCCACCCCGTGGCCATTCGACGACGGGGATTGAAACGATATTTCTGGCTTCTTTGACAATAATCCCCGGCAGGAAACCAAGGAAGCTAATCGAGGCTCTCCTCATCCTTTTCAGAGTCGCGGTGGATTGTTGGATTGGCGAACAATTTATTGGACCGCGTTGCCGTTCCCTTTATGTAACCCTTTGGCATTTGTAGGAAAGCCCGGCCCCCGCAAATCTGACCCAAACGGAGAGTGGGGATGGCTTTCGAAAAGGAACTTGGAAGAGTGATAGAAAGAGCCTAAGCGAGCTGTGGGATAAATGAAAGAACAGGGATGAGATATCGATCACTCATCAGTTCGCCGCACCTGCCCGATGAGGAACGGGGATCTGTCCTATATAACCAGGGTCAGTTGCATCCTCAAGTATATGAAATTCCATTATGAGAATGCTATAGCCAGTCCAAGTACGTGAATTAGTATGATGAATTGACTCCGTCATTAGCCTGTTGCCTGTCTCCTTCCGGTTTCCTTCTCCGAGTCCTCAGAGGTAGTCTTCTCGTTGACTAGCGAGGAGAATGCGGGGGTGAGAATCGAGGGGGCGGTTTGCCAACGAAAAGACATGCCAGTGGGACAGAAAGAAAAAAAATTAAAAACCAATGAGCCCTCGAATGTTTTGCCACGTGCGAGACATCCAACCACCAGGTGATGGTGAATGACGAGTAAAAGTTTCCGTACCATTATGAACATCACTTGATGCCTCCTCAGATCTCGGAGGGGGGTCCTGCGACGACTGAGGTCGACCTTCTACATCGTCTGAATATTGTTGCAGCAGCTCCCGTTGACGTTTGGTCAATGACCTATCAAATAAATTGATCCACGAAAACTCCGTAATTACGGTTAATGCTCACCTGGGAAGGACAACCGAGAAGGTGACATAAAGATCTCCATTATCACCTCCGTATACCGATGGAACGCCACGCCCCTTCAAAATCATCTCTTCTCCAGGCTGTGTCCCTCCAGGTACGCGGACGTCCACTTCTCCATCGAGGGTAGGGACGCGGAGCTTCCCACCGAGAAGCGCGGCATGCATCGGTATGCGCGCTTCGTGGAAGAGGTTGGCGCCTTGTCGTTGAAAATGTTTTGAAGGCGAAACTCTAACCCTGACTAGGAGGTCCCCTGTGCTACCTTTGCCTGATATTGGGGCATCTCCTGCGCTTGCGACACGTATCGACATCCCGTCCTCCACGCCTACATTGTATGATGAGTGAAGGGACATTTTGAAAAAGGAGGTCACTTGCCGGCAGGAATCGATACTTGGACCGCCTTTGTCGTTTTCACTTTGCCTAAACCGCCACAGGTCGAACATTCGCTGTTACGAGGAATCGCATTCCCTTCTCCCATGCAGACATTACAGGTACTGGCCATCTGGAAACCACCGTCAATCACGAATGTCCGAGTGCCCGACCCGCCACAGGCTGTGCATGTCTTCCTCTTTGCGCCTGCTTTTAGTCCAGTGCCGGAGCATGTCTTGCAGTCTGCGATAGGCGAGACGTTGACCGTTTTCTTGGTGCCTTTGCAAGCTTCCATAAATGTGATCTGTATTGTAGTCTCGATATTCGCGCCTCTTGCTGTTTCCGACCCTCGAGGCTGGCGCGCGCCAAAGGAGCCAAAGAGCTGATCAAAGATATCGGGGCCCTGTCCTCTTTTGGAGAATGCGGAAGCAAAGTCCTGGAATCCAGAGAACCCTCCAGCCGAAAACCCGCCTGCACTCTTGCCAAACGCGTTGGGATCAAACCCTGGTTGCTGCGAGTAGGAACCATATTGATCGTAGGCTGCGCGCTGCTTTTCGTCCTTGAGAATCTGCCCCGGGGAAGGTCGTAAAGGCGTGAGACGTGAAGGGGCGGAATGACATACATTATAGGCGTCTTGGATCTCAACAAATTTGTCTTGGGCCCCCTTGTCAGGGTTGGTATCGGGGTGATATTTGCGTGCGAGCTGTCGGAGGATGAGAAGGATGATGAGGTGGCGGAAACAGGGATGAGCGCACAGCGAAATATGTCTTCTTTATTTCGGCGGGGGTTGCATCGGGTTTTACTCCAAGGACTTGGTAAGGATTTTTTTGGGTAGCCGAAAGGGCTTGGGTAGCATGCAAGAGACGCTGTGACGACAAAGTGAAAAACGAATAGAAAAAAGGTAGAGACAACGTACTCCATCTCCGACGCGTTTCAGACGGGAATTATGGCGGTGGGGGCGAAAAACGGAACGAGGATGGGTAGCGAAGGATGGATTGGGACGAGAGCAGGAGTAGAAGGCGAGAAATGACGAGAACGACGGTAGACGAGGAGGCATAGGACAGCTGAGTATTTGGTTCTATTTGGTAGCACATCAGCTAATTAAGAGACCGAGCGCGCCACCAGGCCTTTCCGTACGACACCAGAATCTCCTCGCCCTTTCTGATCTCTGCGCTGCTCCAGATACTCATCCGCATCGCGCCCATGTCAGTTTTGATGTCCGAAAAGATGGCGTTGGGTCTGGGGCTGATTCCGCGGTAGTCGTTGATAAATCTAGCTTCGTTACCCATTGCGCTAGCATCTATACCGACGCTGAGGCCATCCGGGAAGCGACAGAGGGAAAGATCATAGTTCGAAGACGGACGATCGTCGCAATGAACTTCACCTGAGAGACTGTTTCGAGGTGAGATAATGGTGAGGACTGGAAATAGGAATACCGAGATAATCAACGATGTGGGTGTGAGGGGGGATCTTCTTGACGGCAAACAGACCACATTGGCCATGAGCTGGATGTGTGGGGGAGGCGATGACACGTATCGCGACAAGAGACGGATGATGGGGAGGAGTGGATGAGTGTATCTGTAGACGGATTGGCGGGGGTACGGAGGAGTGGAAGTGGGAAGCGCGGATGTACTGCAGATGCTCGGGCCAGTGGTGTGGTTTCGGCTTCATCACCCGTGGGAACGAAAAGGCACAGCAGTGTCGCTTGCTCTTCCCCTCGAGATGGGCAGGTCGTCCACCAAGTCCGTTGCCCGTGTATATGCCGACGTCAATGCCCGTCTAGGTCCTTCATGGCACGAATACGGTCCTGTCTTTCCTCACTCAATCCTCCCGCCCCATTCTCACTCCCTCGATCAGATAATCTCCAGGTACAGTGGGGGTCCCAGGACCATTACGAGATTGTCCGCAAAGTTGGCCGCGGGAAGTACTCGGAGGTCCGTTCCAGGCCCCTCCGGCTTCACCTCACCGAGTCAGTCCATCCTCCAGGTCTTCGAGGGAGTCAATGTCGTCACAGAAGAGAAATGCATCATCAAAGTCCTCAAGCCTGTTAAAAAAAAGAAAATCAAACGTGAAATCAAGATTCTCCAGAACCTCGCAGGAGGCCCGAATATCGTGTCTCTTCTGGATGTCGTTCGCGATCCAGCATCCAAGATCCCCAGCCTAATCACAGAATATGTCCACAATCTGGACTTCAAAGTCCTCTACCCTCGCTTCACCGACATAGACGTGCGATTCTACATGTTGGAACTTCTCAAGGTACTATACCTTCTGCAATCAGCGATCCTTTCTCACCCATCCCTCTTCCCAGGCACTGGATTTCTGCCATTCCAAGGGAATAATGCATCGAGACGTCAAGCCTCATAATGTTATGATAGATCACGATCATCACAAGGTTCTCTTAATGTACCAACTTCCATCTCCTTGTTGCTCATCTCATACAGCTCCGACTTATCGATTGGGGCCTCGCGGAATTTTACCACCCAAAGACAGAGTACAACGTCCGTGTCGCATCACGATATTTCAAAGGACCAGAACTCCTCGTAGATTTCCAAGAATATGACTACAGTCTGGATATGTGGAGTTACGGGTGCATGTTTGCGTCCATGGCATGCTATCATACCCCGTCTATCCAGTCACTTTCCACTGACTCGCATGGCATAGATCTTCCGAAAGGAACCCTTCTTCCATGGCCACGACAATTACGATCAGCTAGTGAAGATCACAAAGGTCCTTGGGACGGACGAGCTTTTCGCATATATTGAGAAATACAACATACGGCTTGATTCTCAATACGATGAACTTTTGGGAAGGTGGAACTGATTGCTACTGGCTCTTCGCTCATATTCATCTCCAGTCTCGCAGATACCCTCGCAGACCGTGGACCCGCTTTATCACCTCAGAGAATCAACGGTATATCTCTAACGAAGCCATCGACTTTTTGGACAAATTACTCCGTTACGATCATCAAGAACGTCTCACGGCTCGTGAAGCCCAAGCGCAGCCATACTTTGGTGAGAACCGAATTGTACCAAGAGACTCGAGCTAAACTGGTATATAAGATCCTGTTCGGACCAATCCACCATCGAACCCAGCAGATGGGGAAAGCGATTCATCGACATAATTCAATTGCACTGCCTACTGTACCCGTCAGTATATATATAGATTCTAAAACATCTCTTCCATTCTACCATTCGAGTCGGCAAACGGTGTGTGGCGGAGCTCCCGGTCAGTGGTGTTTTTCTCTACGGATAAGATCCACATCGCAATCATCGTCATTTACTGGGCGTCAGCGCATGCAATATCTTATACTCATATCCGCCCGGATAGGAAATGGGGCGCGTGTAGAACAATTCTTTTTTTTTCAACATTTTTGTCGATACAACAACCATCCAAGCTTGTTGGTATCGGTTAGACAAGGTCATTGAAAATCATCTTTCAAACCCCCACAAGACACTGTTAAACGACGCAATCAGACTGGTATCATGTCATAACTCAGGTGGGAATAAGTATGCGCCTCCAGTATAACGATAACGTCCGATATAAGACCGCCTTCGGCGACGATAAATCCAACATAAAAAAAAAAAGTATCCGTCGAATATCTGCGAGGAATTAACACACTGCTGCCGACGTTTCCTAATCGCATTCTTGATATATTCCTCGAAAAAGAGAGTTTATCGCTATTGACCTGTAACCATTCCTGAACAGGTCCCATGATAATTAGTGTCACGACTGATTTGAATGAGTGGGCATATATAGTTTCAACGAGGTGGCATGATTGCAAATCATGTAGCAGGATCTTCATTCTGTCCGGGTAGATGTTGCGGGCGCCTACGGGGGCCTCTACTGGGGGTATGCATGATGTTTGAGGAACTAGCGGTGGAAGATATACCACCATTGAAACCCAATCCATGTCGCCGAGCCCGACGTCTGTCTCTAGCATTGTCATTTGGAACAGGACTGGGATTCGACACAATCTCAGCAGGCGAACCACCTGGTGGAGAAGAGAGGTCTTTGGTTGGTTTCGGCGGCTTCGGGGGAGGGGGAGGGCCAGGGTCGTAATCTGGATTGTGCGGGTTCCATGGGAGGCCAGAGGGTTGGTAGAGTCTGCCTTGTATTGCATCAAAGCTGTAATAGATTGGGTTGGGTATCTTTTCCATTGATTGCCCCATGGCGATGAGCCTTTGATAGAGAACAAAGCCCGCATGTGCATCATTGCTGGCATCTGAACAAGAGGTAAGGATGAGAGGGAGGTGAAAGGGCCAAGGAACGGACATTCGATCTGATGAGAAGATAAGCGACTGAGCTCCCAGTTGCTCCTTGTAACTTTTCCTTTCAGAAGCTTGAGACCTTCGTAGACCTCAACGAGGCGTGCGAGGCCGAGGGAGGTATTGTATTTTCCCTTCCATTGGGCATTGTCGACGGAGCGGGCGAGTAACGAGAGATCGACACAGTTGCGGGTAGATACTTGACGGTCCTTGTATAGCTTCTGGACATCATCTAGCAATGCAGCTCAGCGAATGGTCTGGGGATGATCGAGTGGGACAAACTCTGAATGCCGACGCCGGCCTTGACGAAGTCGGGGTTCTCCAGAAAGTCACGGAGTTTGTTTGGAAATCCTGAAAGAAAGGAGGTTGAGGAGGAGAGAGAGAAAGTGGAGAGGGAAGAGTTACGCCGCATGGAGCTGATCTGGATGACCAGGATGAATTTGCTGTTTGCGAGCTGAACGAGGGCGACAGGGTTTTCTGGAGCGCCCTTTACAAAGTTGGGTTTCCATTCGAGATCGAAGCCGACGGGGCCGTCGAGTGCAGTGAGATCGATGTCGGCGTTGTCGGCGTCGGTGATGTAGCGCAGCTGCGCAGTGGGGTGATAGTTGCGCCAAGAGTAGGCCGGGAGCAGGTGTGCCATGGAGGCTAAAAATAGCCCTCAATCCCGCTGGGACATGGACATGGACCTCCCTCCCCGCCTTCGTCGCACCCAACCCCGCGCTTACTGCATGCCTACCCCGTCCTACCCCACCCTCGATGCCGCCGCAGGATGTCATTGTCTGCTGCCGCTTAAAACAGCGTTTGGTCTTGGCAAAAAGTCTTGGAGGTAACAAAAATAAGCTTGAGGGCCGAGGCGAATTTCTTTCTTGACACCTCCACGATGAACGCCCACCCTTCTCCCCGTCTCTCCCACAGGACCCCTCCCTCGTCCTGCTGCGTTCCCGACCATCTCGAGCAGCTCATGTCGTCGGCCCGCAACATCCTCGAACAGGCACACCTCTCTCACCCCCCGCCCACCCTTGACTAACTTCGCCTACTTTTAGCCCCCTCCACCCACCCTCCGTGACATCCTAGGTGCTTACCGCGCTAGAGGCGATGGCGACCGCGACATGCTGTTCGCCATGCTCAATGCCAAAACAGCAGAGGACCAGGTGAGCGAACAGTTTCCACATCCAGTTCTGATCTGATTGTTTTTTGCCTCAGCGTCTGGCTTCTATGGCTTCTCTCCAACGATCCGTCCTTGAAATATCTCGCGTCCCCTCGTCACCCTCGGAACACTATCACCTACCATCGCCTCAGCCGCGCACAGAACATCATTATCCTGTCCAGCCTTACATCCCCTCATCTTACTTCTGTGACAGGCAGACCCAGCGCCCGCATCACCACCGACACCGTAGTCACTCACCAACACACTACCATCAGGACAGGCAACCCGTGAGCAACATTCCAGCCACACATCTCCCTCGGAAACGACGCCGTTCTTCCTATCTTTCTCCTCTCCATTATCACGAACCTCACTTTGGCTCATCGCGCGAACAACTTCCCCCGTCCCCATACTCTTCCTCAGCTCGGAGCGTCTCTTCCGAATGCTCTCCTCGTTCTCGCCCTCAAATGGCCATAGGCTCCTTGCTAACATCAGGACCCGCTCGGAAGGGCGAAGGTGGTGATGTAAATTCCCTGAGTACAGTACATCTGTAGCGATCTCTTGGCATGTCATGTGTATCAATTATTATTATTCTTGCGACATACGGTGGCGGCAGACTATCCGCTGTAACTTTGTCCCATTTAGTAGTATCTCACAGAGCAGCTGAGAGCCCGGAGCTCCCCTTGACACGCGTCGAGCTGACGATATCGGCAGAGTGCAGAAACACAAGAAATTTTTTATTCGGCAACTCTCAAACGCGCAGCCGTAGGCACGTCGAGGCCCAAGGTAATTTGACAGCCACGTGCACGACTTGGTTACCTCGTGGTGCCTCTGTATTTCTTCTCCCAAGTACCCGCCATGGCCATCGATCATTAGATGCTTACAGGTGGGTAACAACCTCGAAGCCGTCGTAGCCCAACTTCGAGTAGTTGTTGTGGCCTCGGACTTGTGTTGCCAGAATAACAGTTCATTTAGATTTTGACGGCAAGGTTAACAAGAATACCGACAGAAACAGCCCTGGAGTGCCCCGTAGATCAAAGTTCACTCAGATCGACAGTCTCAATGGAGCCCACATTCGCGCACATAAATCGGAGAAGGTCAAACGCTCAAAAGACGCGAGGATGTCATCTATAGGAGACTAGACTGACTCGACCATGACCATGGGGGGACGCAAGAGTGGTCTAGAATGAGAGCACGAGCCTTGATCATAGCACGGACGGTGGTGGCACCAGGGCAGACATGGAAAAGACTGGTAGCAGACAAGGGGTGGGATTCAGTCATCAACAGTACAACCCAGAAACTCTTTCACCCGCCTCAATTTGACCCATCTAGCGTTGGATGTTATATCGGTCAAGATAGATATTCAACTATGAATCTCTCAGTTGATTTATGTCTGTTATCGTCTTCAGCGCAGGCAGATTTACCCGAGGGAAGCATCATCAGAGAGAGGAAAGGAAACATAGTAGACTGACTTACAGTTTCAGGGATAACTTCTTCGCCATCATCCTTGGAGAAAAAAGAGAGGACTTCATATGGTACAGTGCCGGAATTGCTGTATAGACCTATCAGTCACTCCAGTGGTTAGCCAGCGGATGGAGGAGAAAATATATATAGCATACTTTTATGGACATGACCGTCTTGAGCGGGCGAAGCTCTCGGCGCAGCCCAACTGGATCAGTTGTTGGATAGTCACACTCGCCGCCGAAAGCGACTCCTTGAGTATATTGACCGCATTTGCGTTGGCGTGGTGTCATGGTGCGGCATGATGCCAATGGTGCCGGTGAGGTGAACCATTGCTGGTCACGTGGTCTATGTCTTGGTTGTGAACATGTCGGATAATGAATTCGACAACATTCCAGATGAATTCGCTGGTATAGACGACGCCGACTGGGGCGAAATCCTGTCGTGTCCCGACACCCGTCCACCTCACGTCCAATCACCCAGCACCAGCTCAGTTTACTCTTGGGATCCCTTGGACGATGATGTTCTCGCGCAGCTCGATACCTTGGAATATGAACTAACGCAGCAGGTCTCTGGACCTTCCCAACCAACGAGTGCGTCCACTTCTGCTACTTAGGATCCTTCTCATTTATTCTATCTCCCAGCGTCACGTAGTAGTATGCACATCTCTCGTAAGCTAGTCGATGTGCTTCGTCGACAGGTGGCTGATGAAACACGACCAAGCTGTCGCAAGTGGTGAGTACTATTGGCTCGCTCTCAACGGCAAATTCACCATTCTTCGAGTTTCGCGTCCTCAAGCTGATAATATACATCCTTCTTCAGGTGCGTCATCCATGGCAGCATTCATATATGCGATGCCGATTGTTCATCATCACATTGCCGTTGTTCCGCCTTCGTCTTCATTTGAACTTCCCAGCCGTTATAGAATCGTGTCAAGGGGATGAAACCAAGCCCAGTGTGCAACGTCCACTCAAAAGAAGTCGGTCAGGTTCTTCATCAGACAGCATACATGTCGCCCCGAACAAAGGTAAAGGGAAGGAGATTATCAATCAAGGCATTTCGCAAGTATTGTCTGATCTTGAAGACGAGATGACATGCCCAATGTATGCTGCCGTCTCGCCTCTAGGTTTACTTAGCTAATGGTTTTCCACAGATGCTCCGACCTCTTGTACGCTATTCCAAAGTTGTGGTTACTATTTCTGTTGAATACACTATCTCCAGCGCAGCCACTTATGCGGGGAATCCATGTGGTCATAGCTTTTGTGGCGATTGTGGATGGAGATGGAAGATGAAGGGGGTCGGTCTTTTCCCATTTTTCGATATTGTTACCATCGTGACCTTTTTTTCTACCACAGGCAGATTGCTGCCCGATATGCCGCACAGGATTTTCCAGCAAATGTTTCATGATACCAAATTTTGCGATGGACAATGCAGTGGAAAAGTATGTCCTTGCCTTGGGCGAGAACAACTTTGCTGGGTGGGAATCCACGGGAACCAAGTATGGAGAGTGGAAAAGGCGCAAGATGTAAGGTTTGAAGCGCTGATATTCTTGATCAAAACTCAAAGTCTTGAAGGGAATGGCAGACAAGTGCAGCTGAAAGGATGAAGGCTGCTCAGCAAAAAAAAAAGAAGGATAATGCTATTCTGGTGATCGAAATGGGTTGAGGGAAACGCTTGTGCGACTTTCTTCCGCAAGTCTGTCAATCGGATTCCTCCCGCTTGCTCTCCATTATCACTCCCTTGTTGAGCTCAAGAACTGGCTGCTGTGAGCAGTGTTGATTTTCTCGAACCGAACTTTACTGGCCCCGACTAATACTTTATAAATGACAATGGGTCGATACCACACCACTGCCAAGCGATTCACTAGAACCTTTGTTTCTGCGCCAGGAAGATGTTCGATGCGAAGTTAAATATGACATTGCTGCAACCGAATATCGTCGCATTCCCATCTCCTTAAAATGTGTCTGCTGCTGCTGGGGCTGTTCCTTTCATCATTTGGCTTTCTGGATTATTAGGTGTCGGATCGGACTTGTTATGGGTCTCTCGTTCAGGATTTTCTATGGTGACTTGGGGATCCAATTGTTTAGGTCGTTTTATAGGATAGAATGGCTTCATCTTCTCAATCGTATATTTGGAGATTTGCCCGTTAAAAGTACAGTTATTCGAGCCTTTTTACGAGGCAGGGCTCGCTAAAAGTACCTATCACATTCTTCATCCATGCCATCGCCTCTGCTACGTCCTGCAGAACCAACGCCAAGACCCGAGATGGTTTTAACCACAATGTCTTCCAACATGTCTTGCGGGAGATCATATTCCGAGCTGCGAATAGCAATTGCGTATGCGGCTAGAAGGGATAACTCTGAATATATCATAGCATGATAAGGCAGCACGCCGAACCATCTTCGATTTTTTCAAGAGATTGGGATGTCACGGATTGTTTTTTGGACAAATCATGGATATAAGGTGTCATCCTTTCGAAATCTGTTCCAAAAAAGGGAGGCCTCTGCTCAATGCTGCGGATGCATGAAAAAGAGATGAATAGCTGTGTGCCGACCTGCTTTGCAAGCACGCACAAAGGCACAGACTTCGATAGCTTTCTTTCGTCCACCGCGGCGACCAATAGCTGATATGGCAAACCTCATGAGCTCGCCAGTGAGATCGGAGAGACCGAGAAAGTAGTCCGAGAGAGGGAGAGTAAAGTACTGGAATGCTCGATGATGGTATGTACCTCGTGACAGGAGCACGATATACGCACTGGGACCCCATCGGAACCGAACAGACTTTTCTGGACCTGATCAAAGGTAATCAAGGTGCCAAATTCTAGATAGTGGGCAAAGCCGAGAGCCTCGATGTATTCTTGGAGACCAGGAGAGACCTGGCGGTGGTAGCGCCAGAAGTTGTCGGCCTGGAGCTCATGTCTGAGGGTGCCATAGATGTTCTGAATTTCGCGGAGTTTCTCGTAGCCGCGGGCGGCCGCACGGAGGGATGACGAGGGCTGGTGATCGACGGTGTCTTCGAGAACGATGCGATGGAGGAGGAAGATGATCTTTTTCGCAAGATTTGTGACATCGCGGGATGCCTGGGTGGATTAGGGTCAGGGTCTGTGGACAGGACGCAGGGAGAGGTACCTTTATGAGACGTTCCCTACGGTCGTTGTGGTCATCGAGGGCGACGGCGAAGTGATGGAACATTAGTCACGTGGGACGCGAGTAGCGATGGCATTCGCGCCCAAGTCTGGTTGTCCGATATGCAGCATCGTCGCCGCTGCCCCGCCCGATGTCCTCTGGCGCGACGAAAACTTCACCGCCTACCGCGAAACAGCGCACCCGCTCTCCTCCCAGGGTCATTTGATCATTGCCTTCAAGTCCGTCCCTTACTCCGTGCCTCCCGCCCGCTGACTTCCCCCCCAGTCTCCACGTCCCCTCGATATACACTCTGGTGCGCAGCCCTTTGGCCCCATCCACCCTCCTCCTGAAACCCTTCTCAGTCTTCCAGTGATCTTCCCCTCCTCGTCAACATCCGGAACATCGCAACCCGCTTCCTGAACTCCTTTCTGCCCCCTTCATCCCCCGCCGTCTCACCCAACCCCATCGCTACAAGCCCTCAAGATCCCCAGTTCCGCATAGGTTTCATCACTCCACCCTTCAAAGACAATAAGATTCCCGTCACGGACCACCTTCACGCCCACGCATACATTGCTCCGGCCGACCTCATGGGCTGGTGGAGAGGTATCGCTTACGGGCCCTTGGCTTGGTACGCCATTGATGATTTGATAGCTGAGATCAGGTACGCTCTCACCTGTTCTCTCCATACCTTTCTTATTCGTCCACTTTAAGAGAATCGGTATCAAACAACCGCATCAAGTCTGGCTACGGCAACCGCTCCGGAGCCCCCATTGACCTGGTACCCCAAGCTGGTGCACGCGCAGGAACCGCCGACGGTATTGAGACCTCGGACAAGGGGTTGGCTAGCAAGGATGCACTGGCAAACGAAGACGAGCCGCCGTCACCATCGACATCTACACTCACTTCTCCAAGCCCTATGTCGCCGTCCACTGTTGAATCTTGATGTTTACCGCAGTACTGTCATACTTCTTCTCTTGCGGACCTGCTGATGGTCCTATATACCATACTAGACATCCCCTCTTTTCGTGTACTACGGTGGTTTTGCAGATTAATCAGGAATACATATTAGCTACGGCTTAAATAAATTATGCATCTGCCAGGGCATTGTTCAACACATGCAAGATAACTCCATCGCGCTTGCACTCACAGTATGACGGCCCTGTCAGCAAAGTCGACAGCGCCGCTAATTGGTCTTCATTGAAGTGCTTGCAATCTTCGTGCCATGTGTCCTGATGCGTCTTCTGGAAATTTCTGGCGCATCTTCGAACTGTCGTCGAGATAGGAATCTATGAAATGCCGTCAACGCTCACGATGAATACTGAAACCATAATAAGAGCAACCCACAGGATCATATGTGTGTTCTGCAAGGATGGTCGTAAGCAGCTCAGGCATCCACTTCTCTACCGTGTATGGGTAACTCTCCACCAACGCGCAGATACCCAGAATGGCAGCATGCCGCCGTCGAATGGCTGTATTGTACTCTGCCCCTTGTCGCTGCGGGATGTAACTGTTCTTCGCCAAGCGGACGAACCGATCCTGCAAAGGTTTTATCACCAGAAATCGCGAGTCTCTGCTGTTTAATCCGGACCTTCAAAGTTAAGACGCTGCGTCGTGGAGAAAGGCGTAATATCCCAGAAAGTGTCCTAACACGCCAGCTCGTAAGCCAAACCCGAGGTAATGTATATTCACCTACGTAGCTGCCATTTCCCTGACTTCCACCACCTCGTCGTCCAAACATCTGCACAACACCTGCGAGACATGTATAATGATAACAGATTTTCGAAGAAAAATATGGCTTACTTCCACAATCTCGACGATCTTGTACTCGCTGATCAATGGGACTTGTCGAAAATAAAAGACTACACAAATGAAATAAGCCGAATGCTAATTGTCACTTGCATATCGCGCACCTTGTACAAGAGGCAAAGCTTGTACGCGAACTCTCCAGGACTTGGGAGAATTGAGACCCGGTCGCACGAGAGGAAAACGGTAATTTACCGGTGAATTTTGTATAGCGTCGAAAATGGCATCCAGAATTGGATTTACCATTGGCAAAGGGGGAACCACTCCGCACATCCGCACCATCAATCGACTCGCCCGAGAAGCAAGGTCGTCGTTGTCAGGCACTATGCAGACGTTGTCAAACAGATCAGATTTCGTCACCTACACATACCTTCTATGAATCGGAACAATTCAGGCTGACAAAATAGGGATCCATGAGTCAAGGCCAAAAGAGAGCAGGACGGACACATGCCATGAGAGGTAGAATATAATCAAAGATTGAGTTGGCATGGACATCATGCACAGATTGATAAAGCCATTTGCAGACAGTGATCCCAACCCTTTGAAAATACTGTCAAACGAGAATCCAATGGAACTTTAGATCGAACCTATCGTATGTCGACTGGAAAGCGCGCACGCCTGGAATTCTCTCTTCGCGCCAGACGTTGAACCGGTGGACCAATTCATGAATTCGATCTTTGTGATATGTCCCACGCATCCCCATTATATCGCGATCAGCAGGAAGTATGCGACATTCCCTCACGAAAACCTCGACTGTTGGGAGTGACGGATGTGGCTGCCACTGTCACCAAAGTTCAACGATCGTCTGTCTCCAATGTGAAAGACTGACCTTTATTTTGTCGGAATAAGCCAAAAACTCGCCGATATATGCACGAACCTAGAAAAGATCAGTATTGTGCTTCTCGACAGCGATGTACTCACGTCGTCGTGTTCACAGGTAAGTTCAGCCCATGACCGTACAAGGGTGCCGTCTGTCCAAGGCAAAAATTTGCGGCCTGATTCTTCATAAAGCGCTCTAAACAGGGAGAGCACTTTGACGGCATCAAACGTCATCTCAGCATTGTAATCGATAGCGTCAAATTCAGAGATAACATAATCGACCAAAGGTTGAACTCTGCGAGGATCAGTGCGGTAAAATGTATACTAAGGGAGTATCAAAAGGTAAGTTTCGAGCAGGAAAAAATAGCTCTGACCTCAAGGAACGACGTCCAGATCATGAGAGTATCGGTCTTAATATTTTGTCCAAAGATCTGAGGGATGATTGGGCGAATCCAATCCCAAAGTTTCTGTTGCTTCGACCATGGCCAATGCTTGGACCCTAAGAAATGTAGGTAATGCTGGAATGGATACCCGTAAGGCGCTCACCTCCGATAACTCCTGCTAAAAGCTCTGCGGCGGCTCGCTGTGCATTCTGGTCTTTGTTAGAAATCATTTTCTCCAAGGTGGGCCGCATGGCCTCTAGAGGCTCATCTTCCAGGAGTTGGACTAAAGAATTGCGTGAGTCGAAATTGTTGAAAACAGTTTCCGATGTGAGGTTGTCATACATATTGATTTGACACAAGAGACATTGTCTTGAATTATGACAGTCTCTTGGTTTTCTTCCGAATAATGACCAGCAAGCTGTTCCCAAGATGAAGGATCCATGGCCCATTCTTGAAAGACAGTGATGGTGTCTTGACTGCAAGTCTCCCAAGGCTGAAATGTTGATTTCGTTGCATCGGGAGCACAATAAAGCTCGATCGACTCATCCCAACATATCCAACCTGGCGGGTCCTTGTCAAAAAAGATACTAATGGCATGTTAGGTTTTCGAATGGTTCAGATTCAAGTCCGGACTGACGGTATATCGCCTTCTTTTCCCATTTCGAGGGGTCCTTTGAAGGCAGCGAGTACTAGGGCGGTGGTCCGGTAACTCGGTTCCATAACCACCGTCCTCTTCAGAGGGTTGTGATTTTTCATAAGGACTAGATCGCTGGGAGATCCACAATAGGTCCTGAGCTTGATATTACGCGCACATTTCATCACGGCTCGTTGAGCATACTAAAACTCTCTCAACAAGAAAGAAGGAGATAATCCGCCTGTCCACGTACATAACGCTACGGAAGGTCGATAGGAGACACGAACGTTAGAGAAGAAAAGACTCACTATAGTTGGGTGATCATCAAGGACTCGGTCTAGAAAGAATTTGATATGCGGAGTCTTGGTAGCCACATCACGACGGATGAGTGTCCTGAGGCATCTGGTGGCATATATTTCATAGCGCCAATGGGTGTCAGGTGAGCTTCCGAATTCCAATAATTTAGTAATCTGGACAACCTGTCAGAGCATCGGGAAAATGAAGAGAAGGGGAAGACTAACACTCTGTTCAATGTAGTCATTTATTTTCTGCAGGCGTTCGATCCGTTTATTGCGGCATTGGAGCGTCACTTCACTCTCTTCGGCGCTTACCCGATCACTGAGGGTGGATTTTAATTCCTCAGTCGCTCGCTCCAACAATGGCGCTGGATGCTCATAAACGAGGAAGCACGGTTCCAAGAAACTTGAGAGACCTGAGCAGCGATGTCAAAGCAATACCATCCACATCTTAAAATCGACAAACAGTTCTCGATAACAGCAGTAATACAATCTTGAATTGAGGGCTGGAACATGCACTTGAGGGGAGAACAATCAGAATATAAAACCTTCACTAATCACCTTCTCGTTGTGGTGACACCCGAAAAGACGTTCGATAAATTGTGGTGCCAAAGTAGGTTCTGCCCCAGAGAACGTCAGATATGGACCAGTCTACCTTTATATTGGGCGTACCAGAGATGGCATACTTTCCGACAAAGCCGGAATTTAGAGTCCACAATGCACCTTTCATCCGATCATCTTCGGTTCCAGGTTCAAGGGCCTCAAGTAATAGAGGAATTGCGCGGTGCCGAACACCATCGTAAACCTTCGAGTGCTGGATTTAATGCTTGTAGCTGATATCAGGGGTTTGTTATCCCACCTCACAAATAGAATCCAAAAGCGATTGACCCAACCTAACGGTGGAAAATCTCATCAACCAATGGCTCAAGAAGAGTGAGTGATGCGAACCGCCGGATCGAGGCATAATGCCACAAGGACCACTCCACGACATCATCGATGAGAAAATCTTCTAACGCACCGCGTCGTCGTTCGATGGAATTCCATCGAAGTCGTGCAGAATGGTAATGACTGAAGCACATAAATGGATAAAGTAGGAGATTATGACTACAGACTCACCGAGCGCGGCGAACATATACTGCTCTAGGCCACACCTTCTGATGAGCATGATGACGGGTCACATTCTTCTCTGAGCGATATTGCTCGTCGTTGATATTGTAGCTGTAAGCAGAAAATCGGGACGTGCCCTACAGCCCTAAGCGAACTCCATACCTGTCGCGGCTATCGCCGTACTCTAGCATATACGTCCTCACAGCTCTGACCTATAACAGTTAAGTGCTAAGAGAATGAAGAAGCAGGCTCAAACTTCCACTAACTAGCATAGTAACGGAGTCGACGGTGTTTTCTTCGCCTTGCTGACGCAGCGACACAGAGGCTGCATGAAGGAACTCTCCGTAACGTCGTCGAATAGACGTAATGTATTGATATCGATGATCCGCTGGGTCTGTCAAACAAAACCCAGAATTGACGCCTTCGATTGAAGCGATCATCTCGGGAATTTCGTCCCTGGCTCATCATCAATTGTATGAAATCTCAGAGGGGAGGAAATGCACAGTATATCACTTGTCAAGGTCGCGAGAAATGATTCTTCGGAGGTGATGACTTCCTGTATCAATGTGGGGATCCCCGAGAAGGCGTTGCGAACGAAACTGAGGTAGCTGGACAAAATGTTTACCAAAGTCAATGGTGTACTTTATCCACGAACCGACAGAAATCATTGCGCCAGACTTCGTCCCGTGTGACGCCTGGCGAGAGTATGTTACGTTGGGAGAACCGCTTCGATGACTGGGACTTACTAGGCATTATCAAAGATTCAAGAATCGAAAGGCTGGGCGCAACCAACGTCCGAAAAATCTCCAGAGCAAACTCAATCTCTGCATCATCTGGTACATGCCATAATAGCTAAACCCTTCTTCAATGGTCCAAAATTCACTCGTTCAATATGCACATACCCTGACTTCATCCGGTGAGTAGAGCTTCCCCCAATATTGGTGATGGTTGTTGTGAAGTTCTGTACGAAGAAGTGGCTTAATACTAGGTAGGACAGATTCAAGTGAACCAATTGTACCATCGCTGTCCCACTGCTCTGGGTTGACAAACTTATTTTCCAGGGGATAGGTGTGAGTCAGTGTAAGTAATGTGCTTGATAGGAGCTTTCCACTCCAAGAAAAGCCACGTTTCGAGAACGTCTTGTCGAGAAGTAGACCTAAAAGTGTGATGATATCATTCTTGTACTTGAGAAGCTGTGTAAACCATTCAGACAGGAATCAGATGACTTAGAATCAGAATGACACACAGGTTTTCCATCACTATGCAAACATTTCAAAAATCAACTACGGTTCAACATACTTGAAAAAAATAGACAAACTTGTAAACAGCCCCTCGAAGGATGGCAAGATCTGCATGACATTGAATCCTTCAGTGCACGCATAAAACGGAAAAACATACTCCAGTGTAGGGTTGCATCGGATGGAAGAGGAGACGAGGCCGAGGTCGTCCTAACTGAGCTTGCACCATTATCAAGTTCGATACGAATGTTCCTTAAGGAAAAATGAAAGAATTTTGCGAGAGTCTTGACCGGGTTTGCATTCGCGACACATTCTACGAGTTGATGAATGGCTCGGACTGCATTGGACCGCACATTTGTGCTGGCATAGTCGAAAATCATATTCAATACCAGATCATAGAGCGGTTCTGAGAGATGGGTGCAAATTTGGCTGCATGCACTGATCACGGCATCGACAACCTGCGCTGTTTGATTTGGTTATATCGAAATCTCCATTTGGGATGAAAGTTTTTACCTTCTGAAGCTCCACCCGCTGTGCCATCCGGGCCCTCATCTGGCAAATTCTCCAATAGCTGTATGACCCTGCGGATGAAGCTTGTTACCCAGTCGGGAAAGCTACCCGTGGAGTCCTGTCATTTCCTGGGGTGAGAGCAACTTGGGGCTATCCGGAGTAGCTACGAACCCTGAGCAACGCATCCTCTTCTTCTCTGGACAGTTCCAAGTAGTTGTCCGGGGAATCCTGCAAAGCAAATGATGGCAGGACTACCGGGGAACTGAGCGGTAGTGTGGGCTCATTGTCGAGAAGAGCGGGTCTCGAGTCTTCGATCGCCGTCAAATCTCCAAACTTGATATATTGCGAGATCTCTACGAGGAAGGCTGTGGTGCACAGCTAAACATAGTCAGCAATGAGACACTATGGAATTTTTGTAGCTACCGTTTTTGCTGGGTCATTCTAGAAAGAGGAGACTAAGTTATGGCCCTCGGGATTGGAATGGAATGGATAAACATACGAGGTCAATGCCCGGGATGAGCAGTTGCAGAATCGGGACAAGATGTTTGGCACCAGGATAATAAACATCACGAGAAACGATGGCAGGCGCGACAGCACCAAGAGCTTTGATAACCGCGATTGTCCGTTGTGTCTAGATACAGGGTGTCTACAAAGGATATTAGGATATCAAATTCATGACAGACTGACCTCGACCAGAGATTCCAACGAGGGTACAGCTCTTTCGAGAATAGGATGTAATATGAGGTCAGGCTCCATGACGCTCATTGATTTCAGACAGCTTTGGATGTTTGACACCGTCGTAGAATCCTGTGAGAACATTGCAAGAAGGGAGACAGTTCTTAGTGACTTCACGAGTTCTCGCTTTATTGATTTTGTCAACCGACGATGCTGGTTCCAAAGTGTTACAAAGTGGAACCGCCTGTTATAGTGAACACATACCAAAGGAGTCTTGCAATTCGGGTCACGCTCTTCATGCCAACCTACGCAGTCACGGTGAGTGGAAGATCGTGGTAGACTGAGAGATGGAATTACGTTTGTTGAAATCATACACGACGTATTTTATAAATGCAGTGAGCTGGAAGGATTCATCGATCGTTGTCAACTCATTTCGTTGATGACATTTTTTGAAGAAAATCGAGACGTACATCACTCGTCCATGTCCCAGAATTTGACGGGTGAAAGAAACTTTCAGTAGACGCGATCAGCCTTGCTAACGAATCCAACGCTTTGGACCCTGCAAGATACTTCCTTGAATGTCCTCTCGTTCCCAGAGGAGCTGCAAGAAATTCCCGGAGAGAGCTTATTTGGACCTGAGGGGTAGTCATGCCGGAAGGTAATGGGGAGAATAGGGGGGTAGGTGCGTTAGAAGGTGGAACTGGAAGTCCGTCGGGCGCCATGGAATATACGACAATGCGGGCTAACGATGCTACATTTCCACAATCAGATTGTGTATTGAGTAAGAGGCGGATTCCGAGCCTACGTATTCTCCAGGCGGGTTTGGGCAGCCTCCCTAATTCAAATCCGACCTGACTGTCGGCACTCGGGCCAGTAGTCAGGGAACCAGCGTCGGCTAAGGGTATCTCTAGGGTAGGCGGGGATTAAACAATTCATGCAGCTTGGCCATCTTTCCACGTACCCATAGAAGCAAGGCATTTACACATTAGAAGTTGCCACTCATGTTCGGAGAAAATACCGACATCTCTGTACAGCCCTTCCCAGGGAACATCGTCTTTGTAATCCGGTTTGACCCAACAGGGCCTGCCTTCGCCTTCCACCTTTTCATCATCTGGAAGCTCTGCAATCTTGCGGGGATCACTAACTTCTGGCGAGACGTGCATCTCCGCCAATTTTGACAAAAAGTGTAACATCCTTTCATCAAACATGTAGGAGTTAATTGACTCCCACAAGCGAAATAACATCGGAAGATACGATTGAGGATGGCTGAGCGGTAAGAATGATAGCAGATAGAACTGCGGGGCGAGAATACTCTGGGATTAAGTTGGCATTAACACATAGATTACCTTTACTTGGAATCAGGAACTCACATCCAATTTGGTGGCATCGAGGAGGGGTACGAAGGTGGAAAGGATTTCTTCGATAGCAGCAGGATGGAAGAATCTTCTTGCAAGATCCGCAATATACCCCATGCACCATGAAAGTTGGCTGGATGAGATGGCATCAATGTCGAGGAGGAGTCGTGCCGGCTGATGACGCACGTATATTCAAACTGCCTTCTACTCAGGAAGAGGTCGGCCTTGAGGATTTCATAAATTGGTTTCCACGGAAGCCTCATGTCATTTATCGATAATTTTTTCTTTGATTTGGTCAAGGTGTGGAATGCGTCGGCGCAAGTGGCAACTAATTGGTTGGGCATTCCGGGTGTCGTGGCCAAATGGAAGTACAATTTTGCCAAGCTGATACGCTTAGCCTTTGGGATTGGACACCTCAACATGGACCAGCTAAACGGGGTCGAGGAAGCACACAGGGCACAAAAGTATACTCGGACGTACTAAGTTAGCATGCTGTCCCATTGCAAGAGTCCGACTTCATAATCTTTCGCCTCGACGCATTGGACTATGCGCAAAATGATGAAATCGAACATCTCCATCATCTTGGAGTGTGGTTCCGTCCGATAGGGAAGTGAGTTGATATATGCTGCTAGCTTGGGACCCGGGTCTTCGCCGGGGGTGATGTTCAACGAGGATATGTCTGGAAGAGACATGGTGGAAGAGAGAGATGCGTGACCGGGCGTCTGGCCTGATAAACGAGTATTTGGATTGTCAAAGACTAAGAGCTACATCTCGCAACTCCCTCACCCCCCTCTCACGCACTGCATCCCATATCCCGTCCCTGTGGGCGCGGATGTCACCTAGGCCCTCACGAATTTCTTGTAGCCGCTCCACATATTCCCGTCCATCATCCTGCAATTCACGGATGGTCGCAATCGACTTCTCCAGCATGTCTAATTGCATCTCTGGAGAAGCGAAGTGTGACTGTTCGAAGCCCTGGATGCCGCCATCCGGATAAAACAGAAAAAGTCTATGCGCGGGCGGTGTCAGGTCGGGCACACGATCAAATTGGTCCCCTTCATCGTGACGGCTTTCCGATTCAAGCTCCACCTCCTCGCGTTTAGGAACGACCGCCATATCGCCCCTCCCGTCCGATTCTTCATTTATTACTTGCCATAGCCTCCCCAAAGCACGCCTCATCGTCGCTTCCCCTTCGATAAGCCCATTTGTAGCTTGTTCTAGCTCGTCCAGCAACTTGGATCGGAACGTATGAGTTACTGCCTTGTCCATGATGAATGAAGTGTAGCTGAGGTGTTGGGGGCTTGGAGGGGGGTAGGGTGATACCAATGGAGGTGATGGTGAGCGAGATAAATGAGGGAGTGAGGGTGGGGAAGGGGAACGTCCATTTTGGCAGAGGAGGAGTTTGATGCGCTTCCTGGCGCGTTCTTCTGCCTGTGAAGTCATGTCAGAGTGATTCGAAAACAACGCGGTGATCGATATATGCCTCCCAGTCGTCCATTGCTGGTCCCCACGACGCAATTTTTCCTCTGCGAACCCACCGCGAACCCCGCACCATTTTGTTTCCCCAGTTCCCTTGGTTCTCGCCAGGATTTAATATTTCGTGTTGCTCTTCGTGCCCGTGTGAGGGATAATACCAGTAATTTTGATCACTGAGAGGAAACTGGGTTGGGGGATCATCACTGCAAAAAGCTCTGGGCGCGATTATTAGAGACAGAGAATGCGGCGCACTTTGCACTGTTTATGAGATCTGAACGTTGGATAAGACTGTTCCCGGCCATGGTTCAACGGGTTGTCAAAAGGTTCGTCAATGTCATGCACTGCCAGTCACGCGGTAACGCCCGATAGTTAGAAGTGAAAGGATCATCCAACAGCATCACCTGCATTCTGGTGTTCTTAATTACTATTGGACTTCAAGTATGTAGAGCATTCAACACAGGGGAGATTCAAACTTGGATAGATAGGCAAGAGATAGGGGCGTGTGACGGGTGACAGCACCCGGACCACTGATCCTTTATAAAACGAGTCAAGATCGCCTGCCGCCGCAACATCCTCCCATATTAAGGCCTCTTTGCCATTTCTGCCTGCCCAGTCATCCTTCTTGACGACAGCCATGGGCATGATTTATCGTCGATATCTCGCGGGGGAGCGTATCTACGGGTGTTCTAAATGTGGGACCCATCTTGCCACTATCCACTCCATGATTTCAAGGGTTTGCCGCTCCCCTCCTCGTCTAAACATCTCTTTGATACCCGTATTAGGCTTTCAACGGCCAGCATGGACGAGCTTATCTCTTTGAAGGAGTGTAAGTCATCAGATTATGTAGCTTCCCTTGAGGCATCGTCCTCATTCACCCCTAGTGTCAACGTTATCGAGGGAGAACCAAATGATCGGCCAATGACCACCGGTAACCACACCGTTCGAGACATTTTCTGCTGCAAATGTGGGATCATTCTTGGATGGAAATATGTATAGATTTCCTCGTTTATGCTATCTGGTCTGTCTAATGACGCGTCTCAGGATAAAGCCTACGAAGCATCACAGAAGTACAAAGAGGGAAAATACATACTGGAGCGTAATTTGCTCGTGGACGTCCAATAGGCGTTGCCCTCGGTCTACATCCTTCCCAAATTACCCTTCCATTCAGCTCAGGTTCGGCTTGCCGATAACAACGTTCACCGCTATGGCCCATTTACCTACATAGGTCCTGTGGTCTTCCTCAAAGCATGAGGTGTGAATCAACGAGGATTACTAGGTCCCAAGTCGTATCTTTCCCCCTCGGATTCCGAGAGTTACCCAACGATGTTGCTCCCATCGGGGCTTCCTCCGTTGTTGAAATGTTTCACTCCCACACCACCCACTATAGATATCTCCCCTGTTATCACCCCCTCCCGAGTCCACCACTTTAATGTCGCGGTTCCGATCGACTTGAACTCTTGTGCGTCGCAATCACCTTTCGTTTATGTCATAAAATTTAAATGCGATGATATGTTATCTATTTACCCCGTTGTTATCGCTTGAACATTTATTGAATCTAATTACATAATTGAAGGCCCCGCAAGCCGGGAGTGCCGTTGGATCCCCAATCTAATGGATTCCCCCAAGGACGACGAAACCCGACCCCAACAAATATAACCTGGTCCTCCACAAGTGCTACCACAGTCCTTCTACCTTGCAGTCGTCGACAAACCGTCCCCTACGCCTACTAGTACTTGACCTGTGTTCCGATGAGTATGTAACTTTTCCATTTCGTTTCTGATTTCCGTAATCATGTTCAATGTTCAGCCACCGTTACAATCTCTCGGCCTAGGGTCTCCTCCCCTCTTGCAGATGCCTCACAGACCAGCCGAACCCCCTCCACACCTTGCATCCTACCTCGACGGAATATATCATTCCCCTCCTCGCGGCCACTCCGTCCTTTTCCCACCGTTTCCCATATTCTACACCCCTCCGGTAACAAGCCGCCTATCAAGCTGATTGAACCGTCGAAGAATCAAAAAGGCACATTTGTACTCAACCTCACACAAGCGGAATTCAGCAGACGAGAGTAGTCTTCCAACCGCCATCTTATTTACTTCTTTCTGTCGACAGACGTTAGTGAAGCCGTTGAGATAAATAGTACTACTTTTCATTTGACGACAATGCCTTTGTTTGAATCCTTATTCTTATTTAGCATTTCATACTTGTAACCACAATTATGTACACGCCGCGTATTATGCATGATGAGTTGGCCCCACTGTCAAAAGCCCCGAGTTTTCAACAAAAGGCGCCGGCATAGCCATATACTATTACTACCGTTACTTACGTAGGTCCCTAGATTTTTGTGAAATATTTTTTCACAAGAATTACGTATTACGGAGGTATGTTTCCTACGCTCTTGTAGCCAAACATCCACTTGCAAAGCCCTCAACTCCCGCGCTTCCCTTTACGACCTCGAGCTCTCCACGAGCTACGATCTGCACGACGACGACTGTTCGAACCCCTTTATTCTTCTTTGTATATCGTCCTTTTTCCACCCACAGACGCCATTCATCGTTGTCGCTTGCTTGGGGCTTTCTTACCATCCTGCTTCGATATCCAAGTTCGACACTTTCATTTGCACCCACTACAAATCTTTTCGAGGTACGTGGACCATGGCACTTTCATCTAGAGGCCGCTCGTAAATTGTCCACAGAAATGGACAACTGGAGAGTGGCAGTCCTCGGAGATGGTGGTGTGGGGAAAACTGCCTTAGCTGTGCAAGTGAGTAAGCTCTCGTTCTTTCCACCTACGAAGAATAACATATCTGTCAAGTTTACTCTCAACTGCTTTGTTGGTAAGACAGAACTTGTCTTCTTTATGTTGACCTAGCCTTATTTGACATCGATCGCCGAACCTCGATAGAGGTCCGTTGGGGTTATTGTCTATTGTCTGTCTATAACCCTGATCAATCCCACAGACTTATGATCCCACAATAGAAGATGCTTACCGGAAGCAGTTGGTGGTGGATAACCGGATGTGCTTCGTGGAAGTCATTGACACTGCTGGTCAGGGTAAGTCTGAGCAGGACCATCATGGTTTGACATTGTTAACCTCTCATCGATGCAGAGGAGTATGCTACCTTGCGTGATCAGTGGGTGCGGTGAGTGTACCTGTACATGAGATGCCGGCCATTGATTCATCTATTGGCAAAGTGAGGGCCAGGGGTTTATTCTTGTGTATTCCATTGCTTCAAGATCAACTTTTGAACGACTTGAAACGTTTCGCCAATCGATGCGGCGAGTCAAGCGAGGCGACCCAATATTCATGCTTGTCGGCAATAAGTGCGATAAGACTTACGAGCGAGAGGTTTCGAAAGACGAAGGAGCAGCTCTAGCACGACAATTCGGCTGCGAATTCATCGAAACATCTGCCAAAACAGCGCAGAATGTGGATCGTCTCTTCACGAATCTCGTCCGCATGCTGCGACAAACAAAGAACGTTGACACGGGTCCGACCAAGCCTCGAGAAGAGAAGAAGAAGAGGTGTATTGTCATGTAGGGGACTTATCTGGGATCACTTTGTGTTTAGATTCCTTTCTCACCTCTTTTGATGATACCACTATGTTTCCTTCCTGTCCCTTTCCTGTCATCCCCCTGGACTCCCCCATTGCCTTCTTTTCAGTCTTTTTCCAGATTCTATGCTTGTAACTTGGAATATCTCTTACGTTTTTCTGTCTGGATGGGAGGCGGTCTGCACGGTGTTCGGATTTGAACAGTGCTACAAATATAGATGAATCATGAGGCCTGAGGCCCGAGGGTCGAATCAATGGATGGTCATTAAGTCACCCTGTTGCCGAATGTCGCTCACCTTGAACCCGGCATCGCCTTGGAACACGTTTCACTGCGAAGATGCAGACTTCATCGTCAGATCTGCCCCGGATGGTGTGAGCTTTGCAGCCAACCGTGCTTCAATGCAGACGAGCGAAGTCTTTCGTGCGTTGTAGGCATTGTATCCAGTCATCTGAATTGTCGATTTATTGCAGCTACAGGAGACATGTTCTCTTTAGGCGAGCTAGTGCAAGATGACCAGGTTGTGGATATACACGAAACGTCCGAGGTCCTTATTGTGCTCCTTCGTCTTTTGCACTATCCCCCGCGGCCACCAGTGCTCCTCCCGCCTCCTGATACTTTGGAGGATGCCCAGACCATGAGCAGCCGAAGAGTCGAGGATGCTTATGATTCGAGTACCTTGATCCCCTTCCCAATACTCGTATCTGTTCTGCTCGACCTCGCGGATAAGTACGCCATTTCTAGTTCCATCACGAACACGTTACATGTCCATCTACTTGCGCATGCCCCCGCATATCCCATCAAGGTGTATGGGTATGCATGGAGCCATAAACTGGAGAAAATTGCGTCCAAGGCCAGTCAGTATCTTATGCCGATAGCCTCGTATGGAAGGGACGATATCGGACACATTCCAAGTGTGGAAGCATATCACAGGATAGTTCGGCTCCAGGACCTCCGGGTTAAGGAACTCCGTAACCTCGTTCTTTCGGAAGATATCTTCCCACACGGTCCGTATACCCATGTCCGAGGGCAATGAATTTATAGATGCTGAAAATTACAGGGTACGGAATTTGTCCATCTCATCACAAAGAGACGAATGCTCTTTGGAAAGCAAAGCGGGTGGACCTCGCGTGTCAAATAGATCCAGGTGATATAGGTTGCCGTGGGACGATGAAACCAAGCTAAATCCATTACAGTGACGGATGTTGCTGGTGAAATGAATACGCTCTCAGAAGCCTTACCGAAGGAATGTCAGACGTGCCACAAAGCTTATGTAGCAGCCGTGCAAATGCTTGCCGTGAGTTCACCGCAACGCTCATTCAACCTGGAGGAACCTGATAACTCGAAACCAGTACAAAAGTCGGCGGGCTGTGAGACGGATTAACAAGGTTCCCCTGGAGAACTAGATTGCCTGAAAGTTTTTCGTAGTCTGGTAGACGGCGCAGTTATCATTATGTGTGAACAAGGATCTAGGTGTTATGCCATAGCAGTGTCCTGAGGTTGCTCCACGTCTCTGAATCGCGATATAGGTATGTCATCGAGTTGAACATGCCAGGTTGGATGGTCTCTCCGCGATGGCGAAATAACCACATGACTGCCCCCCATGATAATGCAGCGAAGAGGGAGAAATATTGGGGGTTGGGAGGAAGGGGCTTGACAGCGGACCCAGCCGCAGTCGTGTTGTATGGAGTACCAGCTCGCGGGATGAAAGATGCCACAACCCGGGACACGACATAGAGGACAATCTGTGAATAAGGTAAGCCCATACTCCTCGGACAGAGTCCTCGTAGCCTACTTGTTCGTTGACAGGGTTGCGATCTCCAAAAACGAAATAGCCTCCCAAGAGGCCAGCGACAAAGGTATCGTAGTTCCGTTCTTTCCCGCCGTTAGCTTTTCGTTGAATCAACAACAGGGTTTTATAAGCTGCAACGAATTTGGCGAGGTTGAGAGCATGTTGCTTCGTTGTGCGGTAAATCAACTCAAGACGCGATTGCCAGCTGAGGGTGCTACTTTTGAGTGTGCTGAGAACAAGGGCTTGTTGGGAGGGCTCACTTTCCACGCCCAAAGAGGATGGACATGACGACGGCATGAGGAAATCTGACTTTTGCTCCATAAACGAAACCGTTGCGTGCGCCCTTCAGGATTGCCAGGTAATCATGGTATGCAGGATCCGCCAGAACGGCATGGATGGCGTCCATGAGAGGAAGAAGTCAAATCACATGCACACTTTGGATCTCTATGGCGACATCCAAGCCAAAGTCCAAGCAAGAGGAGGCCCTCCAGTTCCTCGACCATCTCGACTCATTCTCTCCCGACTTCACTCCTTCGACCACAGCTGCAGACGGCGAGGCCGAGGTCCTGGCCTTTATCGACGAAATTACCCAGAAGAGCACAGAGCCTTCACGTCCTCATGTTGACCGACCCATCTCGCGCGCCGGCACACCGACTCTCCGCAAGAGCACCGAGAGAGTAAAACTTGGTGGGGGTGGGGGTTTAATTACCTCAACCTCGGCATCCTCCTCCACGTCATCTCTCTCCAAGCCCGTCGACAAGACGAGAGTCGATCAATCAGGAGGAGGGTGGGGATGGGGGTCTGTATGGTCCACAGCCTCTGCTGCCATACAGCAGGCCAAGACCGTCGTGGACGAACAGGTGAAAGCTCTTCCAAAGAATGATCAAGCACGGAAATGGGGCGAGGGCGTCATCGAGTACGCTAAAACAGCTCAACTGGATAGACTCGGTCAGTCGTGTTCACCTCTGCCAATAATGAGTTCATCGAACGAGACGTTAAATATCAAGGACAAGATTTCAAACGCGTTGGACTGTCTACTCTCACAGACATATTGAACGCCGTTGCCCCACCCATCTCTGAACATGAGGTCATTCACGTATGGCTGAGCCATGATATGCAAGGTTATGATGGGGTCGAATCGCTCGTCTACCGTGCTTTGTCGAGGGTTGGCTTTCCTTCTTTCCTGTATTGTGTGGTAACAAGATGTATACTCTAACACCAGGTCATGGAACAAGTCGAAGGTGGCGACCTTATTGTAAACAGAGGCAACGAATCACGGCCCAAAGCCGACACCGCAACGGAGAGAAATTTCAATGCCGTTGAGGGGTATGATGCTGCTTATAAACTTGCTCAAGTAAGTGGGGCGGCAGTTTTTCGATTCAACCTGCTCATCGTTTTACTGCAAGGCCGACACGAGCGAGCTCATCAAGAACAACTCCGAACAACATCTTCAAAGCTCTCAACCACCAACATCACACTCTCACGTTTACCTTCGTGTCCAACCCTACCTTACAACGACCAAGAATCCGGAATCCCTGACGACAGGGGAGCAACAACATTTGCAATTCCTACTATACCTATGTGACCACGGGAACCAACTGACGCACATTACGCTCACGCAAGTGGTGCCGGAAAAATGGTTAGGCCTTTGGGATGAGTATGACTGGGTGGAGGATCTCGTAGCCGAAGTCCTGAGGGTCGGAGTGGAGGTTGTGGGGCAAGAATATCTTGTGGCCAGGATGGGATGGGGCGGAAATGCAGGAACCGGATCACATCAAGAAATACTGGACAACCAGTCAACGGAAAGTAAGAACCCAGGAGGACAGGTTTAGCTTTACAGACTGCATGAACGACTCTATGATGTATATCTCACACGTAGCCTTTTACCATGAACGAGACCTCTCAAATTCAACTTGATTTTACACAGGATCAAATCTAAAACGCCGTTCACTAATTCACTTTTTCACCACCTCAGGCTGCGGCGGGGGTAGATGCTTCAGGTCATCGGGTCGACGTGAGGAAGTTCCAGCCCCAATTTGGTCCCACGGGGAGAGCGATTCAAAATTCCTGAGGCCAAGTATTAAAAAAGAATAAGTTGGTTAGAAGATAGGAAGTGTACCTGAAGGCTTGAGTCAGTTGCAATGGTTCATATACGACACGTTTCCTCTCCTCGTCATATCGAACTTCGGTATAGCCCTGTCGGGATGATTAAATGGAAATGGTATATTGGACCTGACGAGTACCTACCGTAAGAGGAAAATCTTTCCGGAGTGGATGTCCCTCAAAGCCTGATAGAACATGAGTCACATTGCTTGGTTAGTCCAAAGTCTCGTACCATAATCGGTAAGTATGCGGCGACTGTGAATATATCAGAGGGAATAAAATGACACAAGGCAGCAGCGCATACAGGTCAGGATGGTTGCTGAAGAAAATTCCAAAGAGATCCCAGGCTTCTCGTTCATACCTGAAACGAAATGAGCTGACTGAATGTTTTGGACAGAAATGGAATTGACCAGTCTGCGCCTCTGAAAATTTCGCAGGCACTTGGAACAGGATCTGCCTCCCCCGCATAGGTTTTGACTCTGATCCTGCCTTGATGTGCGACGCTCAAAAGATGATACACGACCTCGAACCGTTTCTCCCGCTCTGGATAGTCAACGCCGCTGATGTCCATGAGAGCCTTGAACTGGCATTGTGAATGGTCGCGTAGGAAAGTGAGCACAGGGATGATGCCGGATGGGGCGGTATAGAGTGTTAATTCGTCTTTGAGAACGGAGAATTGTTGGACGAATTTTGGAAGTGACTGGGTGAGGTAGGAGCCATAGGTGTGGAGAGCCTCGGTTGTGTCTCCATACAATGAGACGGTGGGATTAGGCGAGGTGGATTCGACGAAGGGAGACGGGGAAGCTTTGGAGGAAGAAGAGGACTGTATCCATCTGGCGGTGCATCTTGCAGGGCGTACGGAGGGACGAGCGGAGAGGTCCTTGAGGATATGGCGCGCGTGCTGGCCGACACGGAAGGCCATTGTACGGGATATGGACAACTTCAAGTGGGTCTCGGAAGTTGCCGACCCGCCATCTCATCGCCGTCATGTCCACATTGCCCGAAATCTTTGACTCTTTGCCTTATTACGACGATGATCTCCAGAAATACCCCCTCCTCAAACAAAAGGTAGACCACGAATTGGGTCGTCAACCAAAACCTCCGTCAACTCTTCATCCCCGCGTCCCACCGCCGTATGAGCTATTTGCTGTTCGTGAGCAAAAACTCCTCCCTGCGCTATCCCTGTTTTCGACTTAGCGTTGTCACATTCCAGAATAGTCCCCTTTTGCGGGCCGAAATCGAGCGTGTCGAGTCGCATCATCCGTTTCCGTCCTTGGATACACTGCGATACCAGCTTCCTGCACCAGCATCTACTCCTGCGACGGATGAAGAGTGGCAAGCAGCACTAAAGAACGCCCAAGCTCAATTGGAACATCAACGCATCCGGCACGTCCCATTCTCAGTCGTCTTGCATAGAACTCCATTTATAACGAGTGAATTCAGCCAAACGAATCTGACGCTCCTTCAAAAGTATGGCGCCAATGCTTGGCGCCTGCACAACTATCTTCTGGAGTCAACTGCTAAAAAGATTGAAACGTCATTGGAAGCGCTCAAACAACTGACAGTGGAGGTCAACCGGGACCGGAAGAACAACCAGGTATGTAACAAATTCGACTGTTTTGAGGATCCCAACCCTCACCGGAATCTAGGATCTGGTTGGCAAGCAATTGACGACGTTGGAAGCTCGGTGGACTGAACTGATCTCGAGCGTTCTGCAGATCGAGATGGCGAATGTGGCCTTGGACGCCGAAGTCGAGGCGCTGAACAAGAAAGAAGTAGAATTAGCGGAGTTGTGAGCATACCTGTAAAAGTACCAATTTCGATGTAATCCCGGATGCGGTCGGAGGCCGGAGGCTGGCGGCCGGGAGCGGCCAAGACTGCAGTGGCTTGTTCGAAACTTTGCTGTCCGTCTCTTCAGTCGCTGGCCGTGTTGTTTTTTTAGGCATGTCCCTGCTTGTTGTGAGAAACAACTGATGTACTCATCATCTTCCGTCCATTTTGTGCAATCGTCGAACAGCGGGAAGAGAGAGACACAGCGTCCTGCGACGCGTCCATGGCGACAACCAACATAGCATCTGAGCCGTCATCCCTGCAGTCTCCACAGGAAGAGCGCGGCTCCGCAGATGAAATTCTGAGTAGCGGGGGTGAGGACTCAGGGGGGCTTGGGACCGGAGAGGGTGCTGCCCAGCCTGATGGGATACCGGCGCCTTCGAAACCTATCCCAAATTCCGCGCGTCCTCAGCTGGTACAACTAGGATCTAACTTGGCACTCAGTGCTGGACATCATACTAAGCGGTTCAGCACGGTCAATATCACCAAGAAATTTCTTGAGAAGAACTCATCTCCATCTCCATCCACTCCTATATCCCAGGGCTCCGTTGCTGCCAAGCCTGGCGGCCACAGTGGTGAGGACGTATCATTAACGTTAAGACACTCGGGCTGATCCTAAATGAAGCAGCACGGCCACAGACTCAAGTGGCCCCTTCATATTCACGTCTCGTTACCACCAAACTGACATCTGCCTCTTCGGCATCCTCTCCGAGTGGTGTGGGGTGGTCACGTCCCTCCTCCGTCGCTCCTTCAAACCCTACCGGCTCTCACTCGCCGATTAACGAGTCGCAAGCCCTCCCTGCCGCTACTTCGGGTAATGCAAGCACGACTCCTGGGGGGCCACAATTGCCTCAAGCCAGTAAAGTAATTCATCCACAACCTCAAACAGCGGCCCTTGGACCCGGCTTATCGTCCAAGAACACCACCGGAGAACGATCCAGCAAGCTAGTATGGGGAAATTCAGGCCGAACGACAGCGCTGAAACCACCTGATGCTCGCCATGATTTCCCAACTGCCGCTGAAGTCGCTCAAGGTATGCAGTATGCCAAGAATACAACGCTTTATTAACAAAAACCAGGTATTTCATCCAAAGAAAGGGAGTCACGTCAGAACGCCGGAAGCATTGCTCTGATCAAGCAAGCGAGGATGGAAGAGGCAGACACCTTCCGCGGTGTCCATCTAGATCCCAATGCTCATCATTGGGATGAGGTACGCAAGCTTGCACCACTCATTGTATCATTCGTTCATTGCTATCCAAGATGGAAGAGGATGATGACAACTTTTTGGACGGGGTGATTGAATTCGGAGACGGTCGTCAATATAAAATCGAACCAACGGACCCCGTTGAATCATCGTTATCGTCTGATTCCCTTCCCTCCGAAGTAAAGTCAACGGTAGATGGTATTATCCCTTCCGAGAATTCACCATCTCTACCTGTCAGCAAGAAAGAAAGGTTTCTTGATGATTTCGATCGTAGTTGGCCACGCTCATCCACCTCTCCAACCTTGAAAAAGGATATCCCTCTTCCTACTGGTCAACCTCCTGTCTCGCCGATCACTCGAGGCCCGCGTCCTTTGCACGAAACATCTCGTGTCTTGTTCAACGAACGGTCAAATAGGCTTGAGCCTTACAGTAGTGCACAGAGACCGACTTCGGGCCAGCATCGAGCTTACCAAGAAACCACTGCATCTCCAACAGATTCGCGTAATTTTCGAGACGCCTTGGGTGCTTCACTTCCACATAATAATACTCACCTATTACACAAATCCGGAAGCTCTGATACACAGTCTCAAAAATTCAGCGGTACAAGTAGCGGGGTTCATGTGCCTTCTGGACAGCATAATCGAGAAAGAGAACCATCTACTCGATGGGATGGTCCTCCAACGAGTCCACTTATGCCAAGGGACAAGGAATTCCATCCTGAAACGGGTCGACGTTCTGATATGGGCCCACCACCCATCCCTTCCCATGCAATGCGAGGCCATTCTCGAGATGGTGCCCCGCCTCCACCTCACATGTCTCCTCCTTTATCGGCCCGACTATCTTCCCGCCATCCCAGATCACAAAAGGCGCCTATCTTGAGCCCATCTGATTCGATCCATTTGCTCCCTCAGTCCCCGGCCTCATCCCATGCGTCGTTGACCCTGGTATCACCAGCGACTGCAGCAACGGTATTGCCACTCTTGTCGGCGCCAGAATTGGATGGGGTTCAGAAAGACGTCATGCAAAGTGCCGCAGCACGAGCGAAGCAGAGGCGACAGCAGGAAGAGGAGGAACGTGAGAAGGAGAAGGAACGTGCCCGACGAAAAGCCGATGAGCTCGAGGAACGAATGAAAGCACACCAGGCGCTGACAAAGAGTGTTGTTGAACAAAATGTAGGTCTTTGTTCCTCTTCCCCATGATCCCCTCTCCATGTCCTTCTTCCAGGATGCCAAATTAATCGCCCCTTCCGAGGAAATTGTCCAGCCGATCGAGGGTTCTTCGTATCCAGCGATACAAGTTGCTTTGCCATCTACCGTTTTGGTCACATCTCGACCACCTCCATTGCAAAGCCCAACAAGAGCGTCTACTTTTGATCATCCCCGTCGATCATCCATGTCGGCTCCTGCCCTTCCCTCTGCCATGCGAACAGACTCATGGAGGAATAAAACTGGGCTATTTCCCCCACCCAGCCCCTCTCTCGTTTCACAAGCTCCCGTGCTGACAGCCCCTCTTATCGAGTCTCCTCCGTTAGATCCTTTGGCGTCCTTAACTAACGAAGATCTTGAAGTAGTTGAATATTCGGACATGGGTAAATTTGTTGGGGGTCCCGCCGCCCTTGAGCCCGCCGCCGTGGAAGAGCAGCATGTAAATAGCGGCATGCATAATGCGACCGTGCGCGATGAAGAGATTTCAGCGTCTGCAAGCGGTATAACATCGGACCCAAACAGCATCGCGACTGATTTATCTTCCGAAGCACATTCGCCGAAGAATCACTTTCACGTCTATCCTCCCGTATCCACCTCTGAGTTGACAACGACGGCCTCGAAGGAAACACTGACCTCCATGGTTGCATCCTCTCATTCCAATGTCAAGACACTCAGGAACCACAACGAGGCAGCCATATCGGCTCTTGACGATGCGATGTCGCGCATCAAGGGTGCCATAAATGGAATCCAGGCCGCTGAAACAGGCAAAGAGATACTATCTCTGCCAGCGGTAGATGTCGAGACTTCGGCACTCAAGATTACGTTTACGCAAGGCACAGGAGTACCTACCTTGACGCCAGCACGATGGGTCCCACCAGCCCTCAGACTTCCTAACATCGATCCTGATCCACGCGAAACATTTGATGTAACAGGAATGGAGCCCCCACGTACGCCAAGACCGACCTGGAAATTTGTCGTCTGTCTTCCAACATCGTCCCGATGCCTTGAACCTGTCAGCAAGAAACAGCTGTCTCTTTTCATGAAACCGTCTTCCCAAGTGCGTTGGGATATTCTCTCACTCAACCCCCCTGTTCAGCAGATGAACCGTCGCGACCTTTTTTCCCTCAATGATGTTTTGTTTGGGAAGCCGCCGGTAGACCGAGTGAAGGCAAGGTATCGCGTCTCTTTGCCGAGATCAAGAACTACTTTCAGAATGAACCCTGGTCATCATGCCTTCAAAGTGAATAATGTCGGTGCATTTGGACGACCAACAGGTGCAGATGGAGTGACCACTTGGCGCAAGAGTACCCCCACTACGACAGAGTCCTTTGCCACGCTTAAAGAGGACACTAGTGCAGGAACTTCTTCATCTCCCCCTAGTGCATCAAGATCTGAGTCTAGCCCCGCATCCCAACCGGTAGACCCCACACCGATGAACAAGGCAAACGGACAAGGTATTCCTGCCCGGTACCGACAACCCAAGATGCCTCTTGGATCTTCTGTTGCATTCTATCGGGACTCGCGAATCGATGCTGTTGAGGAAGAACTCGGGTCATCAGTGAATTTCATTGTCACTAGCGAATTGGAATCCCCAAAAGAATCTGCAAAAATCCCAGAACAGAAGTCCATGCCTGCATCCCCGACTGAAACTGGTTCGGCACTCAATGCCAACTCGTTATCTGCTAGTACGGCACATGGCCCTGATGCCACCGAGCATATATCTCCACTGATCCATACCAAAACTGAGAACAAGGGTTCTGACGATTTGGTATGTCCCACTTGTCCCACTGCCTCGTTCCAGTTAACCGATATAGTCCTCGAAGTCCGGTGCCCTTCTCATCACCCCTCCGACGCATATACCAACCTGGGCCAGAAGCCCTTTGAGCATTCCAGTGAAAGAATCTCCAGTCAGAATACCTGATCCAGAACATCTGAAAGCTGTATGGTCTCAGACTTCAAATAAAGCGGGGTTGCATGCCGTGAACTCGCTTGAAGGAATTGCAGACGACCTCACAGCAATCCCGTTCACGATTCAGGAAGTCAAATCAGAGGACGGAGAAACACCCCCACCTTCAGTCCCAGCCCCTCCTTCCAGAATGTCGCTTCATGATGTGACGAGAGCTTTCCAGCAGGTACCCGCGTCATCCTCTTCAAGCTCATCGACGCCCCATCGAACTCCTCCAACTGTCACGCCGCCTGCGACTCGCCCCTCGAATTACGCCTATGCGAACCCTATCAGACCTGCTTACCCCTACCCTTCGCCAATGATGAGCCATTCCCTTCCTTCGAATGCCATGTACTCGCACACAATGCCTGCCAGTCCAATTCCAGGCAGAATGGCTATCAATGGCCATGCGCCTATGTATACCCAACCAATGTGGGTGCCCTTGGCAGGGCCTGCACCACAAAACCATGGTAATATGATGCGGCCTATGGCATCGCCCTACCCGGCACAGCTCATACCGTACCCATCCTCGGGGACACCTGGTCTATATGGCTCTCAACCACCACAAAATATGCATGGTTCACCACAGCAGCAACCAGGAGGCCAGATTAATCGCGATCGCCCCATGTCCATGATGAGTCCGGCGATGTCACATGCTGGACCTGCGATGTATGGAAGTCCTGTGCTCATGCATGCGCCGCTGATGCAGGTTCCACAAAACCATGCATACATGGTGCCAACGTCCCGCCCAGTACGGACGGAGAACGGACAGCTTGGCATGCAACAGCATAATCATTCGCAGCAAGCAATGAATCACGAGACACCTAGTTACAATCATGTCGCGCCATTCACGAGACCGTCATGGTGAACAATTCTTACCGTCTGTACTTACGTTCTTCTTGTGATTAGTACATGACCATCCTTGTCTTATTTATCAATTTCATTTTATAATGCTTTTTTTCCAAATCCAACCGATTGTTTCTATCGACCACTCGTCGTCTAAGTAATAATAACCTTGCTAGTCTGTAATCTAAGCACCCAACTGGGCGGCACGTGCGGCAGCCTCGTCCAGATCGTCAAAGGCCTCAATCTTCAGACCAGACTCCCTGATCATTCTATGGAGGGGTGATGTTGGTGCATATACTCTTGTGAAGGGAAAGACATACTCTTTGGCCTCCTGCTCTTTGGTTCCTTTGAGTCTGACCACTAATGGGACGCGAAGGTTCAGTTCCTTTGTAGCTTTGATGACGCCTTCAGCGATGTAGTCACAGCGCATGATACCTATATGGCCGTTGAGATGCAAGTGACAAGATGTAAACTATGATGTACCTCCGAAGATATTGATGAAGATGCTCTGGACTTTAGGGTCCTCGAGGAGAATCTCGAAAGCCTGCTTGACTGTCTCTGGTGTAGCACCGCTGTAAAGACCATGTCAGTGATGAGCGCTGCGGAAATATTATGTGGTACAGACCCTCCGACATCGAGGAAATTCGCGGGCTGGCCGCCATGAAGTGCCAAGACATCCATTGTGGCCATGGCGAGGCCGGCACCGTTGACGAGACAGCCAACGCTGCCATCGAGTTTGATAAAGTTTAGATTTGCCTTTTGAGCGCGAACCTCCGACGGCTCTTCCTGGGAGATATCTCTTAGGTCAAATACATCTTTCTGACGGAAGTCGGCATTGTCATCGAATCCGAATTTGGCGTCCATGCTGGGGTACCAAGAATGAAAGGTTACACGGAATCCAAGAGAAATGAACACACCAGAGAACTTCGCCGTCTGTTGTGAGAGCCATTGGGTTGATTTCGATTTGTGTGGCATCTTTTTCCTTGAAAATCTTGTAAAGGTTGATGAAGATATCGGCCGCGTCGGATTGTGTCTTCTCGTCCGTGAAGCCCAACTTTTGGGCAACACCAAGGGCGACATCTTTCGTAAGACCATTCGCGAAGTCTATTGGGGTGGTGATGATGGCGCTGGGGTCTCTGGCAGCGACCTCCTCGATATTCATGCCGCCTTGTGATGAGGCAACCAGAACGACACCTTGTGAGGCACGGTCGTTGAGAACGGCGACATAGTATTCATGAGCAGGCTGCCGCCGCTCAGCCAGCATGACCTGAGAACGTGTTGGGATACCAAGAAGAGACTGCAAAGGAGCAACGAACAGCATTGCAGATGCGACCACCAGCGCCGGTTTGTTTCGTGATGAGCTTGGAGCCAATCATTTTGGAGGCAATATCTTTTGCCTGTTCGGGACTGCCAGGGATATATTTTGAGGTCGCTCGATCCGTGAATGGGGATTGAGGCTGATATACCTGTTAACCATGTGTACACCACCCTTGAACCCATTGTCAAAAGCGCCTTTTCCGCGACCTCCCGCAAGGACCTGGGCCTTTATCACGAGGCGGTCATGACCTGGACCTGAGATTGAGGAGAGAAAACGCGGAGCGACGTTGGACGCACCAAAGCTCCTGGCGACGTCAAATGCCTCTTGAGGCGACTTTGCAGCCACACTCTTAGGGGTAGGAATGCCATACTGTGTGGGCAAGAGATCAGTGCCAGCATGGTTGGGCGCATGAGCAGAACTCACGGCGTTGAGGAGCGTCATGGACTGGTGCTCATGGATGGAGAGGAAGCGCCTCTGGGCAGCGGAGAGGGGCTGATGAGGGGAGTTAGCAGGGACCGACAAGTTGAAGGGGGGACTTGCGCGGAGGAAGGGACGAGTCCTGGAGAGCATCGGGGAAGAGAGCGGGAGGCGGCTTAGTCAGCTGTGGTATAAGAATTTTCGGTAGGGCTGGGGACGATGATCAGAGCGACGATGACGGTTGATTCGGCGTCGTACGACGCGGCGCATCTTCCTGTCTCTCACCCGGGACGTCCCAGGGACAGCTCTGGCAGAGTGAAGGACGACTTGCTCGCCTTGAGTTCGGACAAACCGGTTCTTGACGCGTGGTTTGTCCGAAATTAGGCGGAGGAACATGTTGTATTGTATACAGTAATAGTCGACGACGACAATGTCAAACCAATGTCCCTCCCTCCCCTTGAAACAGCTCCTCCATGTCTCCACCGTTATTCTCCTCCAAGCGGTCGATTTGTTGGATACCTATCTCACTTCAGACGCGCAGCTCACCGTCAGCTCAAAGTTCCTCCCAGGGTCGACCATCGGTATGCACTCGCCCACCCCGTCTCGCCCCACTCCCCCACCTCTTCCTCAGGAAAACATCTCCGGCATGCTCGCGACCATTTTGTCCTCCTACTACAGTCCGCCTCGTCCCCGCCGCCGCACATCCTAAATTACGACACAAGATCTCGAAACACACCCATGGAAAGCAGTCGCTCTGCGGCACGGGATGCCCTAATGGAAACAATCCACCAGCTTGAAGCATTCGTCCCCACCGCCCACATGAGCACCCCCATCACCCTCCACGCCGTGACTCCGGACCTTCAGGAATTCCAAACGACGTTTGGCCGAGAGGTGGGCACTAGTTTGAACGCGTCTTGGCACTCTTCTAATTTTTACCCCAGCTTTGGTTTGCAGGGCTTCACTGTGTGCACCACTGGTCCATGGTACGCTCTCTCACCAACCCTGCCTCACAGTCTTACGTGTTCTCAGGTCCGTGTCATTGCGGGAGAACTTGTCAGTCTCCATAACTCGTTGCCTCATAAACTCTTGACCTTTTTTTTTTCTTCAGAATATCCAGCTTACAGACGACTTTGGCTTTGCGCCGTCAACCTTGGTGTATCAAGGCACGTTTTTTATGCTTCCCCAGTCCAAGAGTGTTGCTCATTTTCTGCCTCGCAGACAGAGAATCACCACTTGGGAAGGCAAAAATATAGTCGTGTGCTAATAGCCTATACATTTTATCCTAGCTATAATCATTATCACTTTCGAAAACCAAATCACGGATCGCAACTTTAGGCTCACTCACACACGATCCAGCGCTGAGCACAAGTACAAATTCATGGTTGTCCTTGCCATTATTCACTAGGGATATCATACAACCACAAGGGTAAAGGTTAAGGACTAGTAGTAGAAAGCGAAGGCTCATCCACAGTCATCGGGGCGGGTGTCGTCGACATGGCTTCTTCTGTTTCATTCCCTCCCTTTTTATCTGTAACGCTCGGCGTGGTGTCGACATCCATCGCTGCCGAACCACCAGGCGTGTTTGATAGTACTCGGGCTGCCGTAGTATGACCACTTGGGCCCACAGTCTGCATGTTGGCTGATGTAGATGGCACCAGGATCCCAACTCCCATCCCAAACTTGTGGCCCTCCACGCTATTCGAGTCGCGGTACCGCATGTGATTTCTGCGGCCACCTTCACCTTCATCGTCCGAGTCAGATAATTCTCCGTCGGCTTGCCGTCGTGAATCCAGAAGACGTTGGGGTCGACGGATGTCCCTCGACTCAAAATCCTCGTCCCGGTTGGGATCATCAAGAAGGTCATCAATTGGCAAGGAAGGTATATCTGGAAATATAATGCCGTGAGTCAGCTATCATGCAATGGTGGGATACATACCCGACATTTGCACACTGGGCGGGCCACCTGTGTATCTCAAATTTTCCATCACGATCCTCTTGACGCGGTCTAGATAGGCCGGAGTATTGAGGTCTTCTGAATTAGAAGCTTTGACATCAAGTTCGTAATCTGGTCCGAAATACTCGTAGTACTCATTGACCGGAATTTCTAGCCATCGTGGTCAATACAAAGAAAGCGAAACGACGTTGCGCCATATCTAATTCCTACCTGGCCCAAGTTCTACCCCAGTCGCGAGGCCAGTCTCGTAAGCCCACGCGCGGCTGACATTCCGCATCGTGTAGCCCCCGCCTCCGAGTAGAAGCAAAGGTTTATTGAACGACTTCACGAATTTGACACAGTTCGCATGACCTGAGATTTGGTCATCCAACAGCCTACACGGAGGGCTACCACACACCTCGCATTGACAAGTTCAAGCATCCTAGTTTATCACCTGAGAGGGAATCTGTGCCACATTGCAGAACAATAGCAGAGGGATCATAAGATTCCATGACCTGCTGGATAACCTGCGAGGATACAAATGAGCATTCGTTTAGTCAAATATGTCCTCACTCACGGGCTCAAAAACAGATTTGTAGTTTTCGTCCGAGATACCGTCTCTCAGGGGGAAGTTTAGGGCATAATACTTCCCCTTCGTCACACCTATGTCCCGAAGTTCACCAGTCCCAGGAAAGTATTCCCCGTATTTATGGAAGCTGACGGTCATGACCCTGTCAGTGGTGTAAAAAGCTTCCTCGACGCCATCTCCATGATGCACATCGATGTCAATGTACAAGACTCTGTTGTGATAACTTTGTCCTGACTTGAGTGCGTGTTCGAACGGCGAAGCGTCGAAGAACGCGTACCGCAAAAGCTCCAGGATGCCGAGGACAATGTCTGAGAGAAAGACACCCCATTATAAAAGGCCACGAAGGACAACGGCGGTATTACCATTGACATAGCAAAACCCGCTGGCTTCACTTTTCTTCGCATGATGAAGACCTCCAGCCCAATTAATAGCTATATCACATTTGTCGCGACTGAGCCGTGCGGCGCCCTCTGTATTGCGGAGAAGCATCAGAGACTGAGCCTTCACATATTCAAACCACTTACCCATTGACCCCCCTGCAGATATCGAGCAATACTCAAAGAGGCCGTCGAACACGGGACAGTCGTCACCAACGTTGTCTGTTAGGAAAAGGAGTTAATACTGAGTAAACAAGATGGCAAGGATGGACCAGCATTTATGTTGTTCTTTCAGGAACGAATTCATGTTGCTGGGTGTTATGCGACTCAAGAAGTCAACGTACTCGTCTGAATGAAATTGCGTCATTTCACGCTTTGTGGCTGGTTTAGCTCGCTGTTCCAGATGCGCATGAACGAACCGGGTACTGATGCGAACAAGGTGCTCACGAATATCTCCATCTTTTTATACAGCCCATAGTTCATTACAAGAGAGTGACACATGCGTATGCGGGTAGGTTTCATTCTGCGATACCGACAAGAAGATCAGGATGCATCGAATGCCAGGTGCGAATGTGATAGTCAGCTGCCTACGGATGACCTGGCCCATAATGAAAGCCCCCAATATCCGAGTCGAAGAAGTAACACTTTCGGCCAACACGTCAACCAAAGGTGTCATCAACGAGAAAGAATGGACCTACGACGCGTTTCTTGTGATTCTCGCCCTCGATGGGCACCATATTGTCAGGCATCAGAGCGATGATCAAGTCGATCACTGTGACAACAGTGACACCTTGACTTATCTCGACCTTGCTCGAAATGGTGGATCGTTCGCATACCCCGCCCCACGGAGGGACAGCGCCAGCACCGTTGACACCAGAACAAGTCAAACGCGTCGAGCTTAACCGTCTCAAAGGTCGGTGAAAGACTTTATTTCGTAGCAATCATATCGACTCCGTTGATTATAAGCCAAGGAAAAGCAAAGGCAAAAGGAGGAGGCTGCGTCGATATCCACGACCTCGAATGTCAATAATAAACGACCGATAGGGGTCATCCCAGCCACATCCAACTCGCCGACCGCCAAGAGGAACGAATCCCGGAAACCTCTGGAGCGCGATTCACGTCTAGGAAGCTACTTTGAGTATGACCTCTCCAAGATGGTCAATTCAAAAGGTGGATTCTTGCTGGAGGATGGGAACGAGGTTGACGAGAGCGTGCGGCGGAAAGAGAAGGAGAGAGAGAAACAACGGGCGATGCAAAATCTTGACCCTCGTAAGTTCATGCTCCAATACTGGCATAAACCAAAAAGTGAAAATTAGAGTGAAGCCATGTACTTGGATTCAACGTTGAATCCCAAGTGTAACGAATGTCAATCCATGGATATCGATCAAACGTTCAAAAAGGTTTTTGGATGCCTTGTGTGCAAGAAGTGTCAAAATACGAAGCCAGAAAAGTATGGCTTGTTAACAAAGACAGAATGCAAGGAGGCTAGTCTTGTGTTTCGTAACAGAGCTATATTTTAACGGGACTTTTCCCACCCAGGATTATCTGCTCACAGACGGTATGTCTTCTTCGCGCTAAACCAGGCAGACTTCATGAATCTAGCAGCCGAGTTGCGTGATCACGAACTTCTCCCGCACTTGCTCAAAGCCAATCCACATGCCTCGACTTACGCGAATATGATGCTTTTCCTACGATTCCAGGTCGAGGATTTCGCGTGGAAAAAGTGGGGGACGCCCGAAGCTCTTGATGCGGAATATGAACGACGTGTCACCGAGAAAAAGAAGAAGAAAAACAAAAAGTTTGAAGATGGGTTGAAGGAATTACGCAAGCGAACCAAGGAGGGCGTATGGCAGAAGAGGAAGGATGGTGAGCACACGCATATCTTTCGAGATGTCGCGACAGGGGCGGGTGGTTCTGCCGAACAAGTATGTCATACTTGTGGCTTCACAATCGACGTTGAGGTATTATGATGTGGTTCATGTTGTGGATGGAGACCAAGCAAGTCAGTTCAATGTTAGGCCATACAAAGCTCAATGGAGACATCAAGGGACTTCATAACATATGCGGTTGACCGCGTTGCTCAGTGGTTGTGGATATTCTCGGTGTGTATTCGAAGTGGAGGAGTGCGTTGACACATGTCTCGGAGATGATACGCAGAGAAATGCAAGACGCAATCTAATTTTTCCTGCGGAAGGAGGAGCCTTGGTTTCATGTTAACTGACGAGAGATGAGATCGAGAAAATGACGATACACACCTTCCGTCAACCTTGCTCTACCGCCCGTAGGTTGACACAGAACGCCCGAGCAAGCACGACAAAGGACAACAGTTTGCGCATGTGAAAAAACGGTTGAGATGGTAAAGCATGCTGTTGCAGATGGACGCAAGGCTCAGTCCCGGTAGGCGTGTGGTGGTCAAGGAGGAGAGGCATACCGGAACATTTTACATCCATGAAGTAAGAGTTGGGTGATTGCACAAGGCGTTTTAGCTTGTGCTGGTTTTTCTCAAACTCGGCGGATGGATTGAGGAGGTCGACGGCAAGAGTCTGCAGGTATTTGAGTGAGCCATCGTGCGTGATTGAGGCACAAAGCGGCAACGTACCATTGTGGATGTCGTGAGCAGAAAGTGTTTCTCGTCGTGATCTGTGTTGAGTGCAAACAAGGTTAAGGTTATCTGAGTTTGAAATATCACGATGCCGTTTCATTCGGAGACACAGCCCTGTGTGGAATACAAGCGCTAAACAATTGTTCTTTGTTGGTCAATTGTTAATACCCTTGTCTTTTGTCTCCAGGGTGCACTAACGCAATACTATAAAACGTTCCGTCCACTCTTTACTTTACCTCCACATCTCTCTCTCTCTCCATTTCAAAGGTATTCCACCCCACATCGTCCTTATCTAGCGATCACTCATCTCTAGATCTGTCCTCAGTCCTCACGCCTACGAACCCATCTTCTTTCGCTGGTCGATTATTTCACGAACATTCACATTTACATATAACCACAATGATCGCTTCGCCTCTTAATCTCTCCCTCGCTGTCGCACATGCCGTCTCATTCCTTATACGCCCTCTTATCGTCTCGCATCCAGCAAACGTGGTCACCAGACTACAGCTCAGCCTCGAGGCCAACCTCACTGCCCTCTACGCCCCCACGTGGCTCGTCAATGACCCTTCCCATGGTTCCCATTCTAGATCCCTCTCCCTGTCACCTCATTGTCTCCCACCACGGCCGATATACTCAGCATGCATCGCTGCGGGTGTTCAATGGTTCGATTGGATATCTCTCCTTGGTAATCAGGAGTTCGACCTATTGGTCAATCCGGGATGTGTCGCTCTCCGTTATAGACAGGAACCCTCGGATGGCAATTTGTTCCTGGTCTGGTCTGACCAGCCCACTTCTCCTTCTGCCAGAGTGTGTCCTGGCCCGATTGACATCCGGGCTCGGTCCAAGACTCTTGCGCAACAGCTGCTAGAAGACGACCTCGAGTTCGACGACCAGGTGTTTGCCATGATTGCTGATGAAATCAACGCTCCGACTTGGACGACCCCTGTGAATGTTCACTTTTCCGAGTCCTATAGACCACTCTCGCCTATCTTCCATTCACGCTGCAGTTCACGCTCGTCCGATTCGAGCTCAGGCTCCTCATACACATCGAGCCAGTCGTCCTTGACATCACTTTCGTCTGCTTCTACATCACCATCACAGGGGCACAAACAATTCCGCCGCGAGAGGGTAAGGCCACCCCGTGTATTTGTTGACACCAGCAAAAACGCAGTCACGCCATACGACGGCGGGAGGACCACAGTACTGACAGGCGGAGTCATGCTTGGCGCTGCCCACGCTCAACGTACCAAAAAGCCCAAGACTGTCGGCGACTGGTAAACGTGGATGTTGCCTCATCCATCTTTCAATGCGACTCATACCGGTACACTTTCGACACATCTAACGAAACTTGAACTACTTATATGACCCATTCTTCAATAACGCTTTGCATCGCATTTTTACGTGTCCCAAATTCTTACCTACCTTACATATAATTCATATATAATACTCCGTTGCAACGAATCTAGCAAACAGCCTTGAGGGTCCGTATCAACAGCGATACCTGAGTTAGTTGAACTTGATCTACTTCGTCGCCTTACATAAGGGACCAATATTGACCTGGACGGCGCCGCCATAATGTTGCGCATTGCCGTTTCACATTCACCGCGATTGACTCGTTCTCTGGCAACGCTTTCTCTCTCGAAACCACAGATCTGGGAGCGCCAAGAGATAGAGGCGATCTATAAAAGTCCCCTGCTTGGTCTTGTATTTCGCGCCGCATCCGTACACCGCCAACATCATGACCCTAGCAAGATCCAACTTTGTACCCTCATGAACATCAAAAGTATGTCATCTGTACTGTTGTCGTCCATCCCCTCGTCTTGCTCACATTCATGGTAGCAGGAGGATGTACCGAGAATTGTCAGTGAATCATCTCAGTTTGAGATCAATCACCACGAACGATTCAGGTTCCTACTGTTCACAATCGTCGCACTACAAGACATCGACCAAGGCCTCCCGTCTCCTCGACGTCGAACCCGTGCTTGAGGCTGCCCGTAAAGCAAAGGCCAACGGAAGCACCAGATTCTGCATGGGCGCCGCATGGCGAGACCTCGCCGGCCGTAAGAGTGGATTTGGGAAGATCCTACATATGGTACGCGAGGTGCGCGGGATGGGAATGGAAGTGTGCACGACGCTTGGAATGCTTTCGCCTGATCAGGCTCGACAATTAAAGGAAGCGTATGTGGACAAACAAGATACCAAAGCTCCAGTTGACGATACGCGATACAGGGGTCTGACTGCCTATAATCACAACCTTGATACCTCTCGCGAATTTTATCCCAAGGTGATGATAATCTACAAACCATTGTCATTTGTTTATATATTCCACAGGTGGTCACAACACGTTCTTATGATGAACGATTGGGTACTATAAGCGCTGTGCGCGATGCTGGTATTAGTGTCTGCTCTGGAGGCATTCTGGGACTCGGAGAGTCGGATGACGACCGTATTGGCCTAATTTGGGAGGTTTCGAAGTAAGTCCAGCGTGATCCTTACCGAAACAAGGTTGTCCTGACGCCATGTCCAGTTTACCAGAACATCCCGAATCCTTCCCTGTAAATGCGCTTGTTCCTATCCCCGGGACGCCCTTGGAGGGTAACGAGGTCAGCGTAGAAAGGATCACCGTAGCAGGGTATCTCACTCACCGTTTAATTTACCAGCCCGTTGCATATCATACCCTGGTCCGCACTATTGCCACTGCTCGCATAGTTTTACCCCGCACGATCATCCGCCTCGCTGCCGGAAGAAATACCCTTTTAGAATCAGAACAAGCGATGTGTTTCATGGCAGGGGCCAATGCTGTTTTCACAGGAGAACAGATGTTGACAACGCCATGTGAGTCTGCGAGACTCATAACTCTCTTGTCCTCTCATCACGCTGTACCGTTCAGGTTCCTCTTGGGATGAGGTTGGACTGTAGGATATCAAATTATGTTCGTCACTAACGCCACATTATCTAGGATAAAGCGATGATGGGAAGGTGGGGCCTGGAGGGCATGAAAAGCTTTGAGCAAGCAGACCTTGCTCGAGAAGAAGGCGCTCGACTACGAAGCGAACTTGAAGATACGATACCTGTTGATTGGCCGACTCCACACAAAAGGTTCGATTTTACATATATCTGGTATCGCTTCTGGAAGCCTCATGTGTCGATTTCAGTCTCCCCAGACAGTAGAAATCCAAACACTTTGAATGTAGCAAACCAAAATCCTTCTGTAAAACCCTACGCGCCTTCCGCTGCCTCCAGTATCCGAATACTACTTTTGGCCCGGTCAGATATCTGTTCCCCGGAAAGAAAAGTAGATCCTTCAGTTTCCCCTGCCATATTCAGCGACCCTGCTGCCGGCCTGGCCTGCTTGGATCATTGGGAGGTCTCGTATCTTTCTGTGGTTCGCATTAATCAATAGATGTGGCCGAGGTCTTGGACTACGCAATCCGATTAGAATCGTTCCACGACAAGACGGCCGCATTCTATGATCTTATACTTTATATTCAGCCCAGGACAACCTTTCCGTGGGCTCTCAAAAGGAAAGCCGTCTCAGTCAATTGAGAAGACCTGCTGACGTCCGCCGCTCGCGAGATCGATGTGGACCCCGTCATTTCATTACCAAATGCACCCAATCGGCGATCTGTTTCTTCGACTTGGAATAGTGAGTCAACAGCCACTTCCCCGGGCGTGAATTCGATATTTCTCAGCCTCAGGGTGCATGTCCTATTCATCTTATCATCTTTGATTTACTCTCACTCTCAAGTCGAGTGTAGTCACTGCGACGGTGGTGTGGACATCATGTCAGTATTCCATCCATCTTTTCGAGTTCAAACTGGAGCGAATGGGGGCTTGACCCTCGACCCATCTTGTGGATGGTTCATGGCCCGTTGAGTCTCACACACGTCCATTTTAATATCCTAGCACCCCCTTTCAAGTCTGGCAATCTTGCAGGAAAATCCACGGTGGACACAGTCTCTGGGTATTCTGATTCTAAAGAAGGCGGACACTCTTTGTAACGCAGGTGCTAGGGCTTACACACTCAGACTCCCCATGGTTGCTTTCTTTCGACTTTATGAGTTTTTGGCCTCGCTGAGTTCGACTATGTCGCCAATGAGCGCTACCAGCTTAAGACTCTCAGGCTTCAATGAACTTGTTTCGTTCTTGACAATAAGCCACTTATTCCTGCGACCCCCGTGTGCGTAGTAGATCAGTAAAGAGTGTTGAAATGAGTTCAATCAGTCCGAGTCAATGTCGCGTTCGTAAGGCCACGTGATACAAACGCGGGCAACTTGGACCGACGCGTCTTGCTTCAACGTGAACTTTGGATTGTCACGCTTTTCTCCCCTCTCGTTTCTTCATTCTTCAGGAAGTCAACTCCAGGATGAGCTCGGACGGTTACTTTGAAGACGACGGCTTGGATGGTGCCGCATTCGAGGAGCTGGACGTCATCGAAGCAGCTCTTTTGTCTCAGAAAGCGCCACCCCATAACCTACCTTTGCGAAATTCAGCACTCTCTTCTCCGGAAGGCTCCGTTTATGATCTGACATTCGACATTGACGAGGGTGAACTTCAAAAGCTTGACTATCTCATACAAGACGCCTATCGAATCAACGTGCAAGCTACTGCCGGTTCCTCAGGGAGAACCTTAGGGAAGCACCAGATGACCCTCTTCGGCGATGTTCTACCTCCACCTCCCACAAAGCCGAGATCTCAAATACAACGAACCAAGTCCTTACCCCGGAGCGCGTTAAATCCACCAGCACCTCGGATAAAGCAGTGGGATCAAACCGCATTTGCAAAGACCGGTTTAAAGCAAGGGAACAGTAAAGGAAAACGAAAATTGTCGGACGAAGATGTTGAAGAAAGGAATGTGGAATTTGAACAATTCCCGCTCCCTTTCGTCCCAGGTGAGAGTGGAAGATTGTACAATATCTCTTCACTTTCGTTCTGACAATGCATTTCGCCTAGTCGGGTGAGCATCAATTCTGATATTCTTCGCGCTTATATTTTCTTATATTCACGTTCTCAAGCCCAGTTAGTACCATTTTTCCTCCCTAAGTTCCAAGTTTGACGAGATCAACATAGCCCCCTCCGATGAAATTGTTGCCGGACTTACTTGAGGCGAAGCATTGGATTTATCCTTTGAATAGGCCCAAGCGCGATTACCAGTATAATATTGTCAAACACTGTCTTTTTGACAACACTATCGTCGCGCTACCGACAGGCCTCGGAAAAACCTTTATCGCTGGCGTCGTCATGTTAAATTGTAAAGTCATGGCATTTGTAACTCGATGAGAATAACATTTTGAAAGGTCTTTCTCAACAGATTATCGTTGGTTCCCCGAAGGCAAAGTAGTTTTCGTGGCACCCACCAAACCCCTCGTAGCGCAGCAGATCGATGCATGCCACCAGACATGTGGTATCCCAGGAACCGATGCCATAGAATTGACTGGCCAAGTTCAAAGAGCAACGAGAGCGAGAGCGGTAAGTGCCTAAATCTTACATCCGTTCCTCTGACGCAGAAGAAAAGTGGAAAGCAAAACGAGTCTTCTATATGACTCCTCAAACCCTTGTGAATGATCTCACTTCAGAAAATTGTGACCCTCGTGATATAGTTCTCTTGGTCATTGGTAATATATTCCTCGTATAGCGGTTACAAGTCGTTGACATGCATTTTTGATCCAGACGAGGCTCACAGAGCAACTGGAGATTATGCATATAACCAGGTTGTCCGCTTTCTCATGGCTAAAAACCCTCACCATCGAATTTTGGCACTCACGGCAACACCTGGAGGCAGTCCAGAAGCAGTTCAGAAACTTATCGATGGTCTCCACATAAGTCGGATTGAAATTCGAGATGAGAACAGCTTAGATCTGAAGCAGTACCTCCATCACAAAGTATGTCTTCTCTCTCTCTCTCTCTCTCTCTCAAAGCAGACTAGTAACGAGCATCGTTGTATCCCAGACCGTCCAGCAGCATATCGTGAATATGACTGAAGACATCACCAAGATCAGAGATATACTTGCGCAGCTCATGGAGGTGCAACGCGTTCTGGTTTACTGTCTTTCTCCCTGTTCATGAAGAAGCGCTTCAGGTGCTATTCAAACCTCTCCAGCGCGCCGGAATCTTAAGAGGATCCCTGAACCTGGTTAATTTGCATCCATATGCAGCACAGGCCCGTATGCATAGCCTTGAGAGCCATCAGAAGTGGGCATACGGCCCCCTCTCTCAATTGGCAACTTTGGCACGAGCAATGGGATACCTGGTGTGTATCATCATCTAGATCTCCACAGACAGCAAACTTATGTTTAGTGCAAGATTGAAGGTACTATGGGAATGTGTCATACCTACCTCCATGAAGTATCTCGGGAGCCAGATGGTGAGCCTGGCGCTGGGAAGGCTACTGCCCACGCGAAGCAGAAGAAATTATGGAATGATCCATTGTTTCGAAAGGTTTTAGGGGAGCTTGACCTCCACCAAACTCGGGGATTTCCTGTGCATCCAAAAATGGACTTGTTAAAAAGATTAGTCGTGCAACACTTTGGCGAAAAGCTCGGGAATAATAGCGGAGAAGAGGAGGATACAGAAACCAGAGTAATGGTTTTTGTGACCTTCAGAGAGGCGGTCGACGAGATTGTGGAGAACTTGAATATGGAGCGACCGATGATAAGGGCTCAGAGGTTCATTGGTCAAGGAAACGATAAGCAAGGGAGAAAAGGCCTGGCCCAGAAGGAACAATTAGAGGTATGCGACTCTCGTTCCTGACATGTGTATATATGCATTTCCTTCCCTCAGGTCATCCAGAAGTTCAAAGCTGGAGAGTTTAATGTATTGGTCGCAACATCCATTGGAGAGGAAGGGTTAGACATCGGTGAGGTTGATATGATTGTTTGTTATGATGCTCAAAAAACACCGATCCGGATGGTGCGTTGTACGCTGCACCTTTTCTTTTAATCTGATAGTTTCCTTTTGCATCTGCAGCTTCAGCGCCTCGGACGAACCGGACGCAAACGAGCCGGTTTTGTTCATGTCTTGCTTGCTGAAGGGCGCGAGGAGTTCAATATGGAGAAAGCCAAGGTCACGTATAAGGAAGTTCAAAAAACAATAGTACGTGGCGACCAACTGGAATTGTACACAGATGTCGCTCGGCTGCTTCCTGAGCATATCAAGCCAGAATGCCTAGAGAAAAAGATGGACATACAAGAGTACATCCGGGATGATGGAAGGAAGAAAAGGAATTCAAGGACGAACGAACCCCTTTCGCCTTCAACAGGCCAGCGCAAACGGAACGACAATATATATAGGAACATTCCCAGTGGAGCCAGCACTGGGTTTGTCAGTGTTGCCGATCTTCTGGTCAAGGGTGCCAAGAGGTCAAAAGTCCTACCCCAGAGAGACTTTGACCTTGCAGCTGAGGATGATGACGTTGATATGGACATCGAAACAGGATCCGTTACGGCTCCTCGTCGTACCAAGTCGATACCCTTGGAGAAAGGTTCAGCAAAATCAAACCTGCGTAGGTCGAAGACCCATGTACAGAAGCGAAAGAAACCCCCAGTTGAACCATCATCCAGCCAATTCTCGAACAAAGGTGTTGATGATATGGACGATGTCGACATTGAACAGGGCTTCATACTACCTCAAAATTCTCTGACGTGGCAATCGGCTCCTCGATCTGCCTCAGGTTGCCCATCGACTCCTCGACGCTCTCCTCCACCTCTAAGGTCTCCCATTGCTGTTATCGACCTCTCAGGTTCTGAGAGCAGCGGTATGGTTTCTCTTCAGTTCCATTGTCATGAGGTCTCAACCTACTTGCTCTAGCCCCTCCACATGCCCCTCCGCATGAACACGCCGCCTCCTCGCATCCTAATAATGACCGAGACATAGCGTGGCTAGTTGATGACGATGAGGAACCGGACATTGACATCATCGACTCTTCCCCCATCTTTTGTCGACCCCGGCCTTCCAAAGGAGTGGTTGGTTCCGTCACAATCGTTACCCCTTCACACCATACAAGTTCGGATGGTTCAATGCCATATTCACCCGACGCGGGTGGATCGATTGAAATCCCAACTGGTCCCACCCTTGCTAGTGACACCCTCGCCCTTTCATGTCTTCCGAAACGGCAGGAAAGTAATACACCCGATCCACAAGCGCGGAGCCTCTACGAGCGATCTTTTTGTCTTCCAGGCGAAGACGCTCCCCAAGCCTCGTTTCCCGTGCGCTCAGTCCCCAAGCGAAAGCGTTACGATATGGAATCTCCGATCCTTGAGGTATCACAACCGTCCCATAAACGTTTACATAGACGTCGGTTAGAACCCCGGCGCCATGACTCGCAGCACCCCCAACTTGAACGTGACTGTGACGGCGCAGGGCCACTGCTTGACCTAGCTGCTATTCATTCAGGAGACGAAATCAGTGAAGGATCCTCCCATTCCGATGAAGTAGAAGACGAGTTCGACCGCAGGTTCCTGGAGGAATTACCGGAGAGCCAAGTTCTACCTTCATACGACCAGACTTTAGCTTATCGCCAGAGCCTGTTCACACAAGCACCTGTCGGCTCGAGAGCTCCCTTGTTTGCAAAGCCCCCCGTCAGGCCTGGGATGTTCAGAGGTCGGGTTGGAATGCCTTCGCGATCACTCGACTCCGATTCTCCCAAGGTTGACGAGCCCGATGAGTATCATATCGGTAGCTTCGTTGTCGAGGATGAAGCGGATATATCGTATCTTTCCGATTCATCAAGTGATTTCCATTCTCACCTGTGAAAGTCTGTAGCCTGTACCATGGCACTCTGAACAGGCCAGACAGAACAAAGATGTCATTCCCTTTCTCTCTACCGGTCGTATGTAGATGCGTTACATACTTTGCTGGCTCATTGGTACTTACGTAACAACACAACTTTCCTCATCCCAATTTCTCCTTCGAGGTCCTTCGTTCGAATCCTTCTTGCGATGGGAAACGTACGTTCACGTTCGCCCTCTTCATCCTCTCGGATCCACGCCGTTCGTAGGGTGCCAAAGCGCAACAAAAGCGGGAGCGCAATGCCGACAAGGCCTCTAAAGGCACGAAAAGCCAGGCCAAAGTGAACGAAGCTGCCAAGTCAATTGTATGCAGTGATTGCAAGCAGCCATTTGTGAGGGTTCCACTAAGAATTTCATCTATGGCCGCCCCCTCACAATGACCTCTCCAGTTGATCACAACGCGTGCACCTGCGTGCGTATTAGACTCGCCGTTTGTGATATCATCGTCGATTGAGATGTTTACCCAACCAGTCTCACTGAACATGCCGACAAGAAACACAGCAAGACGATGGAGCAGTGCTTCCCTGGTGTTGCAAAGTAATCCCTGCGAGCGAGTTCCCCTGTGGTTTACCATAATACTTCTGTTCTCTCCCAATCTTGTGGCTGAATATGATTTCTATTATTATTGAAGTCGACGTCCTTCGCCAGAAATCCTTTACATCATATTGACCCGAATGAACCTGGAACACTAGCTTTGTTGGCAGCACTTTGACTCTGCAACTTTTCTCCGACCTTCTTCTGAACTTCTGTAAACTTGACAACGCAGCGATCGATGCATATGCTTTCGCCCTTGTTGAGTTCTGCTTCTGCAAACCTGGGACTGATGCATTTGCTATGGCACGACCTGTTCCTATTTGTTAGTCCAAGGCAGCAAAAGCTCGAGCAAGATACTGACGAAACCATACGATTAAAAAAGTCTGTAATAGTGTCCAATCTACTCGAGGTGAGCAAAGTCGCCTGGAGTGCAATAAGGCATACGTACTCTGTAATAGCCATGTCTATCTTGTCCGCATTGATATCTCCAGCGGAGGCATTTCCAGGTCCTCGTCCCAGGAATGACATGGCGGTCGGACTGCTGAGGAGATGTAAAAATAGACCGTGAATATGTGTGATCACGTTACCTGAAAAAGTGCGCAAACGCTCCATGGCAGAAACGACGACGCTCGCCGTTCATCGCTGTCGCTTTGTGGACCATGCACCATCTGCCATTACGAGCATAGCATTCCCTCCTCTGCCTCTCCCCTCACCGCGCAACCGCAAAAAATCAGTTACCACAAAGCCTTCCGTGAAATTTGGTACTTTGGCCGTCGGACACGCCAATGGGAACATCGACCTATGCGAGTGGACAGGGGACGGACGCGACCACCAGTCTCCACAGGCGTGGGTTACGCGAAAAGTACGTCCAACTGGTCATGACCCGAGGCAACGTTTTGAAAAGGCATCGAGATTTTATCAGGTCCCTATCCCTCAAAAGTAGACTCCATTGCCTTCGTAATACGCCATCCTGACGATTTGGATACCGATGATGTTCCTTCCTCTTCCGACTTACGATTGTTCAGTTCTGGCGGGGGCAGCGAGGTGCTCGAGTGGGATACACATCTTGGCCACGTCCGAGTGAGCAAAACCCAGTTCGACCCCAACTGTGCCTGTTTGACAAACGATAGAGGACAATAAACTCCCAAGGAGGTTCGATTTGGTGCATAGCGGCGAATCCGGCCTCCACTCTACTTGCTCTTGGTTGTGAAGATGGCACTGTCCGCTTGCTATCTGTCTCCGACGACACTTTGACACACCATCGTCGTTTCGACCGCGTTAAATGTCGAATTCTAAGCATCGCCTGGGGTCCTCCTGTCCCCAGGCATTCGAAGGAGACAACGGCCGTTTCCAAGGGGAACAAGAGTGACGACGACGAAGACGAAGAGGAATGGAGCGATACATGGTTAGTCACGGGTTGTTCAGACAGTAGCATTCGGAAATGGGACGTTCCGAGTGGCAAGCTACTCGACAGGATGGGTGCAGACAAAATTCGAGGCGAGAGAACACTCGTCTGGGCAGTCGGGGTACTTGGGTCAGTTTTATTGTGTTTCTGACTATTTTCCGTCCTGAATCTGACGATAGGGACGGAACCATGGTTTCTGGGGATTCTTTGGGTATCGTAAAGTTCTGGGAATCACGAACATCTACGCAATTACAGAGCTTTCAAGGGCATGGAGCAGATGTCTTGTGTTTAGCTATTGGGCCTGTATGTTTCTTCCCCCCCCCTTTTTTTCCCCCCCCTTTTTTGTTACATCCCCATACCCTCGTTACTGATGAAGTATTTAGGAGGGTACCACAATCTTCACTTCAGGCGTGGACCAGAAGATAACCCAGTTCTCGTTGATCCCAACGAGCAGCTCTAAACAGGTGATGGGATCTGTTACACCAGCGTCCCAGCGGTGGATCCAGTCGTGTTCGCGAAGAATGCATTCCCATGACGTACGAGCATTGGCTACATGGCCCCCTCATACTCCTCTGCCGACCCCATATAATCGCTCGTTTCCCTTGGATGTTGCGCCAATACTTGCATCTGGAGGTCTAGATATGTCGGTTGTCGTGACCCCAGCCGCGTTGCATTTAGCGACGGTCACCAAAACTATCAATCCATTGTCGACAAGTAGCGACTGCACTTTCGAGGATTCATATCATCGGAGGCTAGCATATAACTCGGGAGCATCATCTTCGTGTACAATCAAGCTGGCTCGAAAGGCGAGACTCGTGACATGTATGCGAGAGGCTGGTTTGACTGTATGGCGAATTTTGACAAGACCCCCTCCTCAAGAAGAGGATTGCGGTCTACCTGACGCTCACGCAAGTGCTGGTGGATGGGAAAAGGTCCTGGACATGCAGCTCAACGTGCATACGAACCTCGTGGCAAGTGCGATCTCCGATGACGGAGAATGGCTGGTTGCTTCGGACATGTATGAAACAAAGCTTTTTAGGCTTACAGCCGACGTGAGTTATTCTAGAGTCAGGTTGAAGGTGATTGGCTAACAGGTGTAAATCCAGACAAATGGACGCCTCACTCCTCGCAGGATAAAGGACCTCCCTTCCATATTGCAAGCCCACACTGCGGGCTCAAGCTCAACCGGAGGTCTCGCGTTCCAATTTGCCCCGGATGCCTCCAAATTGGTGATGTCTACTTCGATGTCTTCTCATGTCCTTGTTATCGACCTCACGGGCGAAAAGCCTCGCGTCCTGCGAAGCTTCGAGCATCACCGCTTGAGAGACACGACGATCCGTGACCGTGTCATAAAGAGGTCGCCCACTGGCGTACGTGACGGAGTAATGGGAGAGGGGATTCATCATAATAGCCATGAAAATGAAGAGTTCAGGAAGCCTACCATAGTCAACGTCATTCAGATCGCCATTAGTTCCGATGGACAATGGTTGGCAACAACCGATGATAATGGCCGGACTCATATCTTTAACCTTGACTCTATGCAAGTGAGTGCTATCACGCATGGTTTCCTCTACCGTTTTCTCACACGAAATTTGTTTTTAGCACCATGATGCTCTTCCTTCGTTCTCCAAGCAAGTGCATGTACTTTCCTTCGATGCCAACCACCCGAATATCCTTGTCATGGTCTTCCCCGATAACAGTCTCGAGATATATGATGTCGAATCGCGGCACTTCCCGGCGTGGAGCAAGGAGCTCTGCAATAAGCTTCCACGCCGTTTTAGGCATTCACATGACCCCGTCCTTGGTGTTGCGTTCAATCCACTTGAAGACTTGTCGTCTACAGGATATGCAGTATTTTGGACTTCGACGTGGATCTGCAAACTGCCACTGAAGAATTCGACGTTCAAAGGATTGAACAAAAAGCGACGCAGAGAAGTACCCCCGGCAAAAGACGATGATAGCAGCCATGACCTCAAAATGATTACGCATTACCGGCCGATTCTATTTGTTGGCTTTCTGGCCGTGGGGGAGTTGATTGTGGTCGAACGACCCTTGATGGATGTCCTTTCTGAACTACCACCTGCTTATTTCAGACATAAATACGGCGCAGCGTGATTAGCTGTCTATAATTTAAAACGCTTCATAGGATCGAGATCAACAAAAGTATGAGCGTGTTACTGCAAAAGTGAATTAGGTTTTATGTATATGTGCAATCGACCGCTGCAACGCTGCATCCTCGTCCTGTAACCTATCTTCCCTAGATGAAGAGACAATTAGCCCGGCAGGTGGACAGGGGAGCCTCGAGATACCTCGCATTCATGAGAGACAGATATAGTGTCCAAAACACACCACAGCCAGACTGGAAGGGTACACGATAAGGGAGCGGCATATACCGGAAATTCACAAGCTGGTGAATGGATTCAAAAGATAACAGTAATGCATTCAGAACGGATCTGACCTGCGCAAGGGGCCACACTTTCCAATTTGTTGACAGAGCAGGCCAGTATAAGTCACTGTATTTTGCCTTGATCTGGGCAACACTTCTACGCTCCATAACGCCCATGGAACCGAAGAAAACAGCAAGCTACCTCTGAGTCGTGAATCGTATTCATCATACTAGTCCGGCAAACATACCCCCGTAGGAGCTCTGGATATGAATTCGTAAGTACGAGACAAAAGAACTCCGAAAACACTTACATCAGGAGCTGGTCGCAAGCAACCCGCTTGGCCAATGCCTGAAAACTGACATTTCTGGGACGGAGATAAGTCTGCAACGGGAACCAGCATTCAAGCGCATGGTTCCAGCGCCCTAGGAGTGGACCTACAAAAGAAGAGAGTGAGTATATACCTGGTATGGGGGCTACTCACTTATAACGAAACCGAAGAGAAAGAAGCGGAGAGTTCTCGGCCAGTCATATTGAGGAAGATCATCATGTTTTGCGGTGCCCGACTGTGGAGTGGAGTCAAAGGTCTGGGTCTGCAGGAGGGAAAGACACATACCGCGGTGTCGGTAAACTGGGCAAGAGTGTCTCCGAGGGAGTTTAACAATGCGCCTGTGAGTGCGAGGGTGAGATGGGGGTGGGTTGCGAAGGAGTGTCGATAGAGAGCGCCCATGCTCTGTGTTAGCCTCGTGACCAGTCCTCCCGCCTACCCGCGCCGTCGACGCGTCGAGCCAAACACCCCACAATAACCCGCCGTATAAAGCATCGCGCTCTGCCCTCCTCCCTCTCGCACCTAAACCATCACCCCAGAAACATCCTACCCTACACCACTCACCCCAAACATCTCTATTTATTATGCACCTTATCTTCTTATTCGCCCTCTTCGCCCTCCCCGCTCTCGCCATGCCTTTCCACGGCAGTGACAACAACAACAACAACAACAACAAAAACGCCTATGGTGGTGGAGGAGGACAGGCGCCCGGTGGATCGGTAATTGGCGATGGACACGGCGGTCTTCTTGGGCTGTCCCTAGTCGACTTGTTGTCGCGTAAGTCGACCTCGTTTCCACCCGCATACATCTGACCACTCATGCCGCAGACAATGCTGGGCACGGTGGAGACGCTGATTCAGGAGATACATTAGGCGGCAGATCACGGTCCAACGACTATTCGCCGAAGGATAGTAACAGTGGAAACTCTTACGGCGGAACCGCAGGCAACGCTGCTGGCGGATCTGTTTATGGCGTCGGAGGCCTTATAAATATCCTCTCAAGCGAGTAGATTTTCTCGTGCTGTGGTGCTGGTCCTGATTGCCATCGTTCCAGATAATGCCGGCGACGGCGGCACTGCATCAAGTGGTTCCAGTCAAGGCGGAGGGAGGTTATGGCGGCGTTGATCGTCCCCGGATCGCCAGTAGAGAGATGAAGAACCCAAAAATTTCGATTGTATTACTACGCGCATAGAGAGGCACAGCATCTATACCACGAGCACATTGTATTTCCTAGCTAACAACATGTATCAGTACTGTACTTCATGTGGAAGACATTGAAAAGAAACACCAGACATTGGAACCGGAGTATGTCAAAGGAGTCGCAGCTTTCCGGTCACCTGGTTGATCAAAACAACAGGTGCAGGTCCAATTCCCAAGACCATCGATATCCCCGTCCCCTGGGCCATCTCCGTCGGACGCCTGCGAATCAGACGCGTTAGTACCAGTAACGGGGAGCGATTGGCCTGGCCATACTGATCTTGGATGGCTCGCGCGCATAGATTGACACTTCTTGCGATGGCTTCCAGTTCCACCAACTGTTCTTCTGACGTTACTTTCAGAGCAATTTTGGCTTGTCTGAACGCTCTTCAAACTAAACATATCTCTATAGATCCATCTTTTGCATACCCAGTTCTTTCCCAGTGACCGACCAGCTGAGCAAATTAAGAGTACCCATCATCGAGCATAAAACAATTGTCTACCTTTGGGTTATGTTTCATGAGAGCCTTGTAGCAAGCGAGGGTCGCATCGCTGGATCGATGGACGCTTGTCAAGCTGGGGGTTCGTCACCTTACTGTTACTTACCCACAACTTCGTGGACTGTTGAGCCGTATGATAATAATGGGTATATTCAGGACTCACTGTGTAGCTATTGTTCCCGGTGTCATATTGAGGTCCGTTCTGACGACAAGGACCTCAAAGATGGGTAGTCGTGAATATTCATTATTGAAGCTTGTAAAATATTCTCCAGGTGAAGAACGTACGAGTTTACATGGCTCCATCATACCGGCTTGTACGGCCGAGAGGTTTTCGTCGTCCATTGTCCCCTCTTCGCTCTTGTCGCCGTCCGCCTGCCCACGGTCACCATTGCGCTCCGTTTGTATGGCCTGACTTTCACGTCGCAAACCAAGATGAAATCCCAGAAGTAGAGCAGTTGCCGACAATAGAATCGACACAGTGGCTATTGGGTGTCAAAAGCGTCGATCTTACAGAAGAAACACATACTTTGAACTGTTCTCGACATGAACAACAACACAGTGACTTACATAAGCTGTTCCCTGCACCGAATTTTTAGGCCTCTACACGATAAATGACGACTCCTGAAGATGCGCCAAGTGGGGCGGGTTCTGACGAGGAACGGCAGCCATTCTCAACGCTGGATCTATCAGAACAAACCATGCGAGGTCTCGCCGACATGGGCCTTACCACCATGACCCCCGTTCAGTCTAAATCAATACCATTGCTCCTCGCTGGAAAAGATGTTCTTGGCTCTGCTAGGACCGGATCTGGAAAAACACTCGCTTTCCTTATTCCAGCGGTAGAATTGCTTCACAGGCTCAGATTCAAACCTTTGAACGGTACGTTCCCCTTTGCGAGCTATCATTTTGATTACCAAAGGTTTCTTCAGGTACTGGTATTATCATCGTTACACCCACACGAGAGTTGGCTCTGCAGATATTTGGTGTCATGAAGGACTTGATGGCGCATCACTCACAGACCTTTGGAATAGCAATGGGTGGGGCAAATCGGAGAGCAGAAGCAGATAAACTCGTCAAGGGCGTCAACCTCTTGGTAGCGACACCGGGGCGCTTGTTGGATCATCTGAGGGTGCGTTAGCCTTTGTGGTTTGACCCGCACATAATTTGAACAAATCTGTCTTTTGAGGTAGGATACGAAAGGGTTCGTATTCCGGAATCTGAAAGCTCTTGTTATCGACGAGGCGGACCGAATATTGGAAGTTGGGTTCGAGGAGGAAATGAAACAAATCATCAAGATACTACCGAACGGTTCGCTGAACCTCAATCTAGTCCTGTTCATTCCTGATGCAGACTTCTCAGAACGACAATCTATGCTTTTCTCAGCAACACAAACGACAAAAGTGGCCGATCTTGCCCGGATATCTCTTCGACCTGGACCGGTACATGTGGATGTTGATAAGGAGGAAGCAACCAGCACGGTCTCTACCCTTTCGCAGGGCTACGTCGTTTGCCCTTCCGACCGCCGCTTCCTTCTCCTTTTCACATTCCTCAAAAAAAACTTGAACAAGAAAGTGATCGTCTTCTTTTCAAGCTGTAATTCTGTAAAGTATCACGGCGAACTGCTGAATTATATCGACGTTCCCGTCCTAGATCTTCATGTATGTTGTTTGTCCCCATGCTATGCCTCATACCAACTGATCATCCTTTATCTTATCTAGGGGAAACAAAAGCAGCAGAAACGCACGAATACCTTTTTCGAATTTATTAACGCCACGTCTGGAATTCTTCTGTGCACGGACGTAGCCGCTCGTGGGTTGGATATCCCACGGGTAGATTGGATAGTGCAATATGATCCTCCAGATGATCCGAGGGATTATATTCATCGGGTAGGACGGACAGCGCGTGCTGGGAAGGTCGGGAAGAGCTTGCTTTTCCTCCTGGAGACCGAACTTGGTTTCCTACGATATTTGAAGCAAGCAAAAGTTCCGTTGAATGAGTATAGCTTCCCTGCAGATCGGATATCTAATGTTCAGAGTCAGGCATGTGCTGTTTTGTATCTTATGAGCCCATACTCACTTCCAACCACAGTTGGAAAAACTACTCCAGAAAAACTATTTCCTCCACCAATCGGCAAAAGATGGTTTCAGGTCATATCTTCAAGCATACGCCTCGTATTCACTGAAGAAAATCTTTGATGTGAATGCGCTTGATCTCGCGAAAGTCGGCAAGGCGTTCGGGTTTGCGGTCCCACCGCGGGTCAACGTCAATATAGGAAATGGAAAGAGCACGACGGCGAAAGGCCACAAGAAGCGAAGGAGGGACGATGGGGAAGGAGCCCAAGAACGAGACGAAGATACCGTGGATCACGGTGACGAGCAACAAAATGAAGAAACAAGGATGCGAAGGCAAGCTGGGAAGAGTAAGGCACGACGAATTGAGACGAATGGACGGAAAACGGTAGGCAGGGAAGTCTATCGGAAGACGGTGTCGAATGGGGCTCAATGGAGTCGGTGATCCGAAATAAATAAACATTAATTTGTCTGATAAGTGCGTCGGAACACGTGTGTGACATGTCAAGTGAGCTGGACTGCTCCACGCCTCACCACTCTTGACTCTTATGGCGACAACTCAGGTATTCCGTTGCGCAGCACCCACTATGTTCTGCTCACATCCAACTTTTCAAAGCATTATATGTGGGCCTCGGGCCATTTCCTCCTGTTAATTGCTGCCTTCCGCTATTTCGTCGCTTGGATCACATTCAAGAGCGTTTCAGCTTGGTGGTATAAAGGTCGGTCTTGGCGTTTTTCTCAAATACCTTCGTCGCAGCTAAGTCTTCTTAGCCAGCTTCACTGGTGCCCTCATCAGCTACGCCATCGTCTGCCAGTCAGTCTCAACATCATTTTTCCGTCTTCGTGCCAGCTGACATCTCCAAATCTCAGAAAATCTCTAGGGGTGTGTGGAATCGACCAACGGCCCATTCTACATGTGTTCTCACTGTCATCTACAGACTCCTCAACCCAATGCTGCCTACATCAAGCGAGCTATCCTGGATGAGGTAAGCCATGCTGTTGCCTTTCGGACGACGCAAGACATCTCATCACCGCTGCAGAATGTTCAATACTTTCTCCTCGCTCTCTTCTGGTGGTCCTCCAAGCCTATTACAGGTGCGTAGCAAGAGGAAAGTACACGTGTCGCCGTCCCTCACTTCTCGTTCTGCGACAGTCGCTCTCCTTCCCTATGCCATTTTCTCTCTTTTCCACGCTCTGACGTTTACTCGCACAACCCTGATGCCACAATTTCTGCCTCCTGGACAACCTGCGACTGCTGGTGGTGCTCCCCAACCTCACCCTCTGGCAAAGAAGTTACAGGCCTGGGTTAAAGGTTATTCAGCAAAACAGTTCTCTTGGAGCAATGCGACTAAGTTTTATTTGTACAGCCAATTATGATACAGCAATGAGAGTAGTGGCGTACGCCGAGCTCGTCATCTTCGTCCGGGTCCTTCTTGGAGCGATCACATTTCAAAATGCGCTGCTGTCTCCCTTGGTTTATGGCCACTTTTTGCGTCAGCGCTACTACCAATCCGCATTCACCCGGGAAGCCTTTGCGACCACCACGAAATTCATCGACACGGTTGTTCGCAAGCCAGGAAACCCTCCCTTACTCGTCCAGGTGTGGGAAAAGGTCCAAATGGTAACCGAGAGATGGGTTGGAAGTAACTTAGCTGCGAACCCTGCTGGTGCTGGCGGTGCGCCGAGACGTTGAGGGTGGAAACAGCGCTGAAGGAGATAGATTGTGTTAGACCTGTTTCGTCTTGTAATGGGAGGTGTTTTGACGCCAATGTAAACATGTCCCAATTTGTTACTCTCTTAGGAGGGAACGTCGATGTCACGTATACCCATTCCTTCCACTCTCCGCAACTCAACATCCTCCCCAGTTCCCCCCATGCCGGATAGATCATCCTCTCCCCTTCCCCGTCCAAATACAGCAACCATGTCTTCCCTGTCCTACAGCGGCTCCGCATCAGAAACCCGGAAAAAGCAGTCTAAGCGCGACGAGGTCAGTGCATCCTCAAGGTTGAAGTCCCATTCGTCTCAGTCACTTTCTTTTTTATATTAGGCTATCCGAAAGAAAATCGAGTCCGAGTTGGCACGAAAACGCACGATCTCGACCACACAAAACACCCGAGGTGGCAAGAAAGGAAAGCCAGTCGCAGCCAAGGGAACTGTCGCAGCACTGAAACCTTCTCCTGCCTTGACGGTTCCCGAGAACATCACCGTTTCAGAAGCCAGTCAGCTATGTGCTGCTAAACGGACTGACTGCGTCCTCGTCGTAGACGACGAGGAAGGGTTGAGCGGCATTTTCACAGCCAAGGACCTGGCCTATCGAGTGCGTGGTGTATATTATTCCTCCACTTTTTACAACCTCGGCACAGGTTACAGCGGAAGGACTGGATCCTCATCTCACACAAGTTCACCAAATAATGACCCGAAACCCTATGGTCACTCGGGATACAACTAGTGCTACTGAGGCTCTACAATTAATGGTTACGAGACATTTCAGGCATCTGGTACGAGTTAATGTCTTCCGACCCACTCTCTCAGTTAAAGATCGCATCCGCAGCCTGTCTGCAATGAAGATGGCAATGTGGTCGGTCTCCTTGACATCACAAAAGTCTTTCACGAAGCCCTTGGCAAAGTCGAACGCAGTTCCGCTGCTTCTGAACAACTCTTCACTGCCATGGCGGGCGTCCAGTCCGAACTTGGTTCTGTCGGCTCTAACCCACAGGCGACAGCCATGCTTGCATGGGCTGAGAAACTGCGGGAGAAAACCGCTCTGCCAGACCTGACCACCGTCATGGACTCGCGCACTCAACCTGCGACCGTTGGCCCGAGGACAACTGTCCGTGAGGTGGCGAAGCTCATGAAAGAGAGACGCACGACAGCTGTTTGTGTTATGGAAGCGACCAATCCAACTTCGCCTGGACCAACCGGTCCCAATCGAATTGCCGGCATTTTCACTAGTAAAGACGTCGTTCTGCGTGTCATTGCAGCTGGTCTAGATGCAGAAAGGTGCAGTGTTGTGAGGGTCATGACCCCCCATCCTGACACTGCACCTCCCACGATGACTATTCACGACGCTCTCAAGAAGATGCATAGTGAGTTTGCAGCCGCATTCGAGTTTTTCTGTTCGTTAATGGTATATCCAGATGGTCATTACCTTAATATCCCTGTCATCGAGGATGATGGCCGTCTAGTTGCTATTGTTGATGTCCTCACTTTGACGTATGCTACATTGGAGCAGGTCAGGCATTTTATACTTCCCCAAGGGCTTAACTGATTACTTGGACTTGCCAGATGAATGCAGTAAGTGGTGACAGCCTTGCATCTGAGAAAGATGGGGGACCCATGTGGGGTCGTTTTTTCGACTCCATTGGACATGAAGACGCCGAGTCCCTCGTGTCAGGCTCCCATGGAGCCCCCGAAATACGTCCATTCCCGCCATTACACGAATTGTCGCATCTGCAGCAGTCGCCTCATTCTGAAGTGCACCCCAATGACTCCGCCTCAGTTATGGACGACGATCAGGCCTCCGTCTTGGAAGAGTACTCGCGGCAAAAAGGCATGACGGCATCCATCCTGGGCGTTCTGCCAGCCGACGATGGCACTTATGTGTTCAAGTTCCGTACGCCCAGTGGAAGGACGCATAGATTCCAGGCGCGTCATGATGACGTCGAGCACTTGCGCGAGATTGTCTCTGGGAAATTGGCTACAGACCCTTTCTTCACTGAATGGCAATCTACGGATCACCATGATATTCGGCCGGATGCTATCGATTTCCATCTTTCTTATACAGACGCAGATGGAGATACTGTCCTTGTTACATCTGATAGCGATGTCTCGGACGCTGTCAGGATTGCCCGAAAGGCTGGCACAGACAGGGTCGTACTGTTTGTTCAAGGGGGAAAGGGGTGGGTGGAAGCTGGCGCTGATAAAGCTGAAGCCAAAGCTGTTGAAGCCATTACCGCTTCTCAAGAGGAAGTGAAAGAGGTTGAGAAAGCCGAAGCCAATGCCTCCACAGAAGCCCCCGCATACCAGCTACCCCCGCCTGCGCCTATCCCTCTTCAGGAAGATGTATTCGGAATACCTAAGGACCTGCTCCTGCCTGCGAGCATCGGTGCTTTGGCGGCTGTTATTATCGGAGTCTTTACTATTTCACGTTTGACGAGGTCCGATTACTAGAAGAATGGGCTGTAAGCGTACATGCCAACTATTTTTACTCTATACGTTCGTTTTTAGAATATTGAGCCAAAAATTCCCAGGGTGATTTGCGAGTTCGACTACGATGCCAAAGTCTGAGCGCGAGGAGGTCTTGTCTGCATTGGTGATGACGTTGGCTTCTGACGACGACGGGGAGCTCACCTGGCTTCCAAGACAGCGCGAATCTTCTCGACGATGCTAAACGACATTGTCATGAGTGCTACATTGCAATCCCATCATGAAGCAGCTCGAAGCCGGGCGATTTGTCGCGTATGTCATACATGGTGTGTCTCGTCGACCATCTGGAGCCGATTCCAGTCCTGACAGTGATCAACGTCCAGTTGTGGTTCAAGTAGGTTCTGGGTAACTTTATCTCCCAGGACAATCTTGACCTCCCCGTTCCTTCTATCCAGTTCACGCTGCAGTGCCTTCCACTTCAGCCACCCGAACCACAACATCTCCACCCCATTCTGGAACGCCCGCTTCGAATGTTGAAATCAAAGTGAGCGATGGATCATCAGGGATGGGATCAAGTACCCCGATCAGCGTTAAGGACGCGCAATACCTAGAATGTGTGAACTGCACGAGACAGGTACGTGCGCCGGGCCTCATTTCTCCAGATATTCAAGGCCATAGATCGCTTCTACTCGTTACGCGCCGCATCTCAGCTCATGCATGGGTCTCGCCTCCGCGCGTCGCGGGGCGGCAAGAGGGAATGCCAAAGCGAAGTATGTGGCTGAGTATTCTGCGGGAAGCATCCTACCCAAGAAATTGATGACTCTCGCCAAGGGTTCCGTCAGATGCGGGGAGATCGGTCTCTCCAGCTTCTGACACGGGAAATTCGGAAGAGAGTCCGAAGAAAGGCAAGGCAGTTGGTGCAGGGAAACGTGCTAGTGCGTGTATTTCTTTTCAAGACGTTCTGGCCCTCATCTCTAGGCTGTAGACGAGGCTGGATATAATCTCAAGCGCAAACGAGTCCGTAGGAGGGTCAAATCCTGTAGCGTTCAGGAGCTAATGGTACAGAGAAGCTGGTCTCACCACAGGTCTCGCCTGGAGAAAGGAAGAAAAAGCAAAAGACGTCAGGTCCGCTTGTGCATCTCACTCGTTGGTGCATATTCTGATCCCGACGCAGGTTCGCCTGTCTCCAAGCTCAAGAAGGCTGTTCACGACGCATCGGGACTGCGCGGAAATGTACATTGCCCTGCTTCAGACGTTGTATTCATTCATAACGTTGCATGCAGAGCCACTATTCACCTTCGACTTCTCAATCGAGGGTGCCGTCCAAACTGAGAGAGTCTTCGACGGCCTCTTTTATTGGGAGAGGCTCAGAGTCCGAAACATCTCGCGATTCGTCACCGGAGGCTTCGGTCGTAACATCGGCATCCTCTTTCTCATTTTCCCAGAGCCCAACCCTAGCAACGAGGACTAACGGTAACGGAAAGTCAAAAGCTGGAGGTACAGGCCCACCGAGACTAAGTCCCCCCCGACCGCCTCCGGTGCATGTCCCAGATTACACTCTTGGTGCGTTATGCCGTCTGATTAGGAGCGTCATTGATCGTTGGATCATAGATGTTGAGGGGGACGAAACAGGTTCTTCGACTGACACTGATAGCTCGTGATTGGATCCATTTACTCGTACATACTCCCTACGTGCCATATACTGTCTCCATTTATTCGATGCTATACATAGGTTTCGTGTCTACTGTACCTTTCCGACCGACTCTTCAAACACGTGACCAAATTCTTTTTTTCAAAAATCTCAGAAATTCGGAAAATTTGAGAAAAAGCTAAATCTGGGGTCAGAAAAAATTGGGTGTGACGCGTGACTGAAGGGTTGGTCGAAAAGGTATAGTATTCTGTAGTGTTGGACGGATTTATTGCTGTCTGTAATTACATAACACTACCAGAACGGTGCTCAGCGCTCATGACTAGTTCTCAAGTTGCTGGGTGTTCTTTCTTGGTCGCAACGTCTCTCGTTGTGGGGTACTGGGCGGGAGCCACGGTGGCAAGACATAGATCGGGGCCACCCCGAACACCAACACCACCAGAGAACACTGGGACGTCAATTAAAACCGAACATATCAGTTCAGGAAGCGATTCTGAGGATAGCGACGACCACGGCATCTCATCGCTTAGACTGGAAAAGACGGACGAATGTAAACTGGTGAATATATCTCCATTCGTGGGCACCAAGGATATTCATGGAGAACATAGGTTCTGGTCGTTCGGACGGACCTCGGAATGTCCTCTGGAAAAATCGCTGCCCAGTAAGCGTCGACTTTTTAGCGTCAGTCGCATGTCGGACTCATGCTCCTCCAAGATGCTCGTGAGCGGTTTGCCAGCAATGCCATCCGCTTTTCCGAGTTTCACCATGAATATAGGCACGCGACTCTGGCATGCTACAAGAGTTTATTAACATCCAATCCCACCGTGCGCTATGGGTCATTTCACTACTCTTCCCCTGTTGACTCCGAGACAGTTGCTGAGGCAGTGGGAACAGGCAGGGTAGGCTCGACCAAGCTGCAACGGATTGAGTGTTGGATTATCGATTTTCCAGGCAGACGAAAGTAGCGCTTCGTTGCAAGGACGAAGATGAACTGTTGGTTTTACAAGCACAGGCGAGGAGTCTGGGTCTGTGTGCTCGTTCGATACAAGACGCGTCAGTCGCGATTTTTTGCAAATCTTACTCTGTCTAACGGTGTGGCAGAGGAAGGACACAGATTGCAGCTGGGTCGTGGACGGTGCTCGGGATTGCTGGTGATTAGAATGAGTTGTACGTGATAGAAGGTACGCTGACGAGAATCCACGTAGGGCCTGGACGACTGGTGAACGAGATAACTGGGAAGTTGCGGTTGTTGTAGTAGACTTGTATCATTGTTACAATGTTAGCGTTGTTATTTGTCATTTGCCACCACCATCTAAGCCGCACAGTCGTTTCCCCCTCCATTCTCTCATGTCCCATTCCCAACTGTCATTTCATACGACGCAGGAAGATTACAAGGCCTCATATGACGACCTCATCGACGACCACGTCGTAGCCTTCAACCCCAACACCCATCACCAAACCTACTCTGTCGAAACTCCCGTCCACAAGAGCACGTCTTCGGGGCACACATCCCATGGGTCGTATCCACCCCTACCCCCTACAAAGGACGTGGATTCCCGACCTCTTTGGGAAAAGGTTCCATCTTTCACTCACCATTCTCGGTTCTTCCTCACGCTGGACGTTTTCCTAGTTCCTACCTGAATCTCTTGCGTGCCGACTCTTCTTCCTCACAGTCCTTATCGAAACAACAGTTGACTTGGCGATTGAAGGAGAACTGCTGTTTCGGCTGCGGGCGGGCGCTCAGGGTTCCAAAGAAGTACCGTCCAAAATGGCCGTCTACCTCAGTACTTTCGCCCTTGCCCAGTATGTCCCCAGCTATTGTCTGGCTTGACACTTTTGACGCCAACCGTGGACAAAGTATATTTCAGCTCGCCATGGCCATAGATGCTATTCACGCACGAAACACACTTCAATTTCTCTGCTTAACGTCAGTCATCCTTGTGGTACCCTTTTCATTGTCCCCACATGTCCCCAACAGCGCCTTCAACGCGCTCTTTCTGGTCTACGCTGTTATACAGATTGGAGAGGTCCGGGAGACCTTTTCGGATGGGGCGCATGGCACCTCGACTATACCTATCGATGTCTTGACAACGACTATTCCTGTGGTGATTTCCGTCACGGAGATCGCCTACATCGCCCTCGGTTGGAAAATCTATCATGAATTTGGATGGAAGGTATACAAATTCCTAGGCGCTGATCGGAGGATCAAGAAGATGTACGCCAACTATCAAATCTACGAATGTCTCATCAAGTTCGATGTCTTCTTCTGGGTCGGATTCTCTGTTCAGTTCATATGGCTTGTTCTTCAAAGGACGGATTGGGAGTTTTATGTCACATGCGCCGCACTTCCACTCTCTATCGTTCTGCTTGTGGAGGGACATCTTGCGGCAAGGCATGAGAATAAGTGGATGATGGTCACGTTCATGTCGGGATGTGTCGGGGCCATGATTTACTTCATTTACAAGGTTTGTTTGGGGTCTTCGATCTTTGGCTCCTTCGTCTGACATTTGCATAGCTTATCAAGGTCTTGCTCTACAAAGAGACGGTCCAATACAAATTGATATGGAAGTCGCTCACTGTCTTTTGTGGGTGAACTCTCTGCAAGCTCTCAGTCCGTCGTTGACCGCTCCTAGCGATCATCGCCATCATTCTCTTGCTGATAACATTCGTGTTCTCCATCCTCATCATGAGAAACTTTGGTCGTGGCCTTAAGAGCGCATGTTAGTCATCTTGTTATTTGTCTCATTGAAACCCGGTTCTTACCATTCCCGTCAAAATAGTGGAACGGAAGAACGCAATGCAACATGGTCGATCCACCTCACAACCGCACCGCCGAGCAGCCAGTACCAATCTAAATCGCATGAGTATAGGCTAAATCGACAGCGACGTTTCCTGGATTCTATATTGTATCGATCTATGTTGCAAGGGTCACATAATTTATACCTACATTCGCCGAGCTAGTGGACTTCGATGTATCATTAAGTAGGCGAGACCTGCCGGAATTTACCGGTGAATGAGACGCTCGTTCAACTCTTACTTATCCTCGTCCAATGCGAACTCGACATTGAAAACGTCCCTCCCACTGACCTTCATTAATGTCCCAACGGTAGCTCTCGCAATCTCGCAGTTGGTCCTTTTCTGAACTCACTCTCAGGCTCAGACCAAGTGCTTCCATCCGCGACCGATCCCTGCTCGGTATCACACCACCTGCTTCAGGTCGTTCTTCGCCCTTCAACGACCCATACGGCCAGCCAAATGGCCGCCGTTTTGCTGATGACCTCGAAGGCCAGAATGATGAGGCACTAGAGGGGTTGCAGGCCAAAGTTAAGCTACTGAAGGACGTAAGTTCAATGACCATGACCTTGCGTTGACACCGACGAATCTCCTCCCAAAGATCACTCTTGGAATCGGTAATGAAGTACGGGAATCCACAAGGCAGCTCACTCAAATGGTATACTATTTCCTCCCAAGTGACTACATGACGCCGACGCTGAATCCACTACATCAGAACGACGCATTCTCTGAAACGTCTGGCGTACTCGCAGGGACAATGCGAAGGATGAACAACATGGCGGATCGACAGGGATGTCGATGGCTCTGGTATATCGTTTTTCTAGTCATCGTTTTCTGGTTCTTCCTCGTCGTTTGGTGGTTTCGGCGGTAACGCCTCCGACCGCACATGTTATTAATGGTACTATGATATATAGCGTCTGCGTTTTAAGATGTAAGGCGCGGTCTACGACGTTGAACTGCTGCGCCGCCGTTAAGGGTCGTCACGCAACGTGGCATTACCAATCTCCCATATCATCCGACGCCGTAGGGATGGCATGTCTCTTTGAGTAAATCGCACGAAATCATCACCTCTTGACAATCCCCGCAAGTATTGGCAAGTAAATACACCACAGTCAAATCCGTTTTCTTGAACGGGTTCCTAGGTAAGAAGGTATTATGGGGTGTTTGAGCCATCGTGACGAGACCAAATGTACCTCTAATGAATAATCTTCCCATCCCGTGAAGTCGAAAGGGGCTTTCTTTTTGTTTCGGTGCTCAGCATCCAAATATGAACGTAGGAGCTACTAGATCGTCAGCACTATAAAGAAAAATCTTGACTTCTTTCATTACTTTGCAAACATATTCCCTTCTCGTTCCCATGCTGTCGTAAGACTCTATTCGTTTGCGACGGAAGTTTATGGCAGCGCTTGTCCAATGGGCGTTGGCATGGTTGACTGGCACGAGAACTACATCCTTGGCGAATATGTCCACCTGTGGCCCAGTTTAGAAGGTGGTTTGATTTGAAAGTTGGGACACAAGCCTTTTTGGTCCATTTGGCCAAACGACCTTTCTCATATCCTTCTTTGAGCTTTGGCCAGAAAAAGGTGCTGAAGTAATGGACATTCAACACCTTCCGTCCTTTGATTCCCATCTTTGGCTGATTTTCTTTGCACTCCTCTGATCGTGCTAGGATTAGGGCGCCGTAGAAGTTGATGATCTCGTCATTCAGCCATTGACTGGGTCGCAGGCGGTACAAATCTTGGTCGTTAACTTGTTCCTTTGCAAACTTGGCGACAATTCCTCGTTTTCTCAAAAGCGTGTCAACTTGAGCATCATCCTCGGCAGGTAAGGGAGCGGGAGGAACGAGCTTTGGCCGAATGTGTTGGTCAATCTCTAGGCCTCTGCGGCGGTGTGACAGCTTTAATTGGTCAAATGTCGGCTGGAAAGGTCGAGGTCGAGGTCTGTTTAGCGGAGAAGGTGAGTAAATTGATCAGTGGTGAGGATCGGTGAAGACAGACTCATTTAAGGTGGCTTGTATTCGTTCAAATAAAGATTTCATGTTAACGTCCTAAAAACCGTACCTCTGAGAAAGGATAATCATGAGAGAAATGGATCAACGGACAGCAGAGGACGAGTGCCGTGGCCGAGAGGGTGAATGCTTTGCAGCACGTAAATCTACCATGGACGAAGAAGCTTGTCGAACCGCGTCAGAATTTGAGCGGCTAAGCTGGGCAAAACATACGAGACAAGGCATCTATTTGCTCGAGTTTTTCGAGCTTCGCTTCGTAGGCGAGAAAACCTAAGATCGAGAAAAACATAAGGAAAGATGCCTGTCATACGAAACGTCTGCTCACCTTGAAATTCTTTAAAACTGGACGTATAGCCTGAAGGCGGTTGAGGGACAATTGGATGAATCAGCTACGAATACCGCACCACGATCACGCTTCATCTTCCATAGTTGATGTTGCATCTCTTGGGCCTTCCGATTCTCTGCCTTCACGTTCGCCTTATGCTGAATCCCAATTGAGAACGTAAGGAAATCGCCAAAGATGCATGAAACTGACGGCTTTCGCAAAAATATGCTCCCTGGGGCGAATCTTGCGAGGCATCGTGTCACATTGATGCTGCCGTTGGGACGATTGAGAACGGTTTACTTGTGTGAAAACGTTATGGGTATAGCATGTCGACGATTCAGGTATTGGGCGTGCTTGTGGCGGCTGAGTAGTGATTTTAGAAATGGAGTGATGAGAATGTGTCGAGGGGGAATATGAAAGAAGATTAGGTTCTTCTAATCCGCGAATCTTCTGACTAGACGGCGCATCGAACTTGAAAGTGTTCCCGTCAGGGAAGTGGCTATTGGACACGGGCTGATTCGCATCTGATTCATTGGGGATCGATGGCGGCGAGTCTTCAACAGTATTACCTGCAAGTGAGAAGTCAAGAAAACTAGAAAGTACGCGCACCGGAAAACACATACGTTGGGGACGGTAGAAGATAGCTGTCGCAGCTTTCCCAGTCTCTATAGCCAGGTCTCCAAAATCCTTCCAGATACTCTTCCAGCGAGACAGTAGACCCACAACTTCTGAAGGACTCGGATTTCCTCCGTCGTAACCAACCATTCTCGTGCGAGGCTGCTTTGCGGAATGTAGTGGCAATAGAGGTTCTGCTGCTGGGCGTTTTCGAGAGTTCATGGAGAGATGATAATTCCAGATGCCAGTCTTGTTGTACTCTTGAAGCCGAGGCCGCCAGAAAGTTTGGGCCTGGGACAGCAGAGAAAGAAACGTAGATAATGCGATGGAAGCAGGGCCGTCGCGTGTACTATCACAACAGCTATTGCCAGAGCCGGAAATCCAATAAGCCTCCTTGGCTCAGTTGGCTAGAGCGCAGGTCTCATATTTGACATATGACGGGGGAGCATCCTGTAATCCTGAGGTCGCAAGTTCAATCCTTGCAGGGGGCAGTATTTTTACCTTAACGTTTTTTATCAGGTGATCTTGCTGTTTGCTGTCGACCACCATGTCGGAAGCGTCGATTGCACGATGGAAGTCCATTCCTTCGTCTCGAACGGAGGCGAGCGTGAAGGTATTCTCGCTCCCTCTTGCCAGACCAATGCACCCCAGACTGCCTCTGTCCACCCCAGCATTCTTTACCATTACCAGAACAAGATGAGGCTGAAGACGACATCTCCATAGCGTCTCGCACGCCGTCTCCTCCACCGAACAGTTCGATAGACCTCGTTCATGACATTTCCAAGTACGACGCTCACCACCCAATGCCTCGAGAAGAGATTACTGTCCAGACAAAGATCAAGCCGACCAACAAGGGCTTCGCGATGCTTGCGAAGCTTGGTTGGACTGAGGGTCAGCCTTTGGGCATTTCTGGAGATGGTCATCCACCGCTCTTCTTCATCTGCATCGCTACATACCCTGACTGTTGTGTATCTAGGACGTGTCGATCCTATCCCGTTCGAGATCAAACGAGACATGACAGGGTTGGGAAAGACAAACCAGGACTTCAGAATGATTGAAACGACAGTCTCCCAGAGGCGTGGACTAGATTCCGAGCGTCAACAGAAAGAGACCGAGGATCAGCGCAGAGCACGAGAGGTTGTCGGCTTCATCACTCGGAGCATCACTTCAGCTCACCTCCCAATGACAGGACGTGGTGGCTCGAAAAGCCGCCCTCAAACACGAGATTTCTTCAACTCTGAAGGCATTTTATTGTGCTTTATGTGACAAGCAATTCAAGAACGTTGCTCAATACGATGAGCACACCAACTCATATGCTCATCATCACAAGGCCCGGTTCAAAGATATGCAGGCCAACGTGCGTCTGAAACCGAAGGAGGAGATGGACAAGAGGAAAGAGAAGGAAAGGAAGCGTGAAGAGAAAGAACTTAGAAAGATTGCTGCTGCCAACGGCATCAAAATGGCCAAGCTCAATCCTCCTATCCTCGGAGATACCACGGTACTCGTCGCTCAAGCACCAGTCGAATCAAGTACGGCACCTCTCGGTAGAACGAATTGGACAGCGAGTTCAGGGGAGCCTGGGCAAACCCTCCCCAAATCAAGTTGGGCCGCCGTTGGCTCTCTTGGCGTGGATTGTCCAACTTCCACAAGCTCCCGGGACGTTTCGGCTAGCAGACTTTCAGCACCTCCCACCTTTCGGACTGCAGGCTGGACCTCTTTAGATACTGGGAGCTCACAATCCGTCCTGATGTGACACGTTCTGGTGGCCTTGATGAGCGTCGTCGCATACTCGAGCGATCCCAACCTCAGTTCGCACCACGGCATTATCCATGACATCTAGCTTTATCAGACCTCAGACGAAATGTGATTGACCATGTTACATGATCGGCACACTAACAATTTCAAGAATTCTTTTTTCGTTCGATGTTCAACTAGCAAGCTACAAGAATCAGGTTCTGTATTGTAATTGAGGTTTGTAGTATAGCAGGATTAAAAAAATCTGGAATCGCGTAAAGAGTGGAGGCAGCGGATAATAATAAACAAAAGTCCAATGCGCTAAAACACTTGCAAGACTCCCATTACTCAGAATCACTTCCCGAGCTGTCCGAATTGGAGCTCGAATCTGATGAACGATCGCTATCTTGATGGGCGTGTATGGCTGCACTGCCATTGGCCTTATCGTCGAAAAGCCGCATCCGCTCCTCAAGTAGCCGGATTTTCTCAGCCTCCACATCTTCGTCCATGCTCTTTCGCTTCAGCCCTCCTGTGCCGGTACCTTTTCCCTGTCGGTTCCGCTTCGTAGCAGGAGGACGCATAGGGCGAATCACAAAGTTGTACAACTTGGTCAGGACCGGTGCTGGCAGGAGGTCAATCTCCAACTCTATTTCCTCGGTGCTCTGCTGAAATTTTCAGTACATCATATAGGTCGTAGCATACAAAACACTAACATCTCGAATCTCCGGAACGCCTTCGTGGATGATCTGGATCACCTTTTCCAGCTTGACCTCATCTAACTTGGCAATAGATTCACTGAGATCTTTCTTTTGTTCGAAGGTTAGAACATCGTTATCGAGAGCTGCCTTTCTGTTTTTCTTTTTTGACAGGGTCTTTCCGGGCTGTTTACTCGTTGGCTTTGACGACGAAGCTACGGGAGGTTTCTCGCGTCTGTCTTTCTTCTTCTTCTCCTTCGGAACCTTCGTGGTCTTCAATGCTGCGATGTTACCTCGCATTGTCTCAATCTGACATTCCATCATAGCAATGGCCCCTTCATGAAGATATTAATTCCAGTTAAAAGCGCGAGGATAAAAATCACCGACGTTGACGCTCTTCTTCACTTTCATCTTCTTCATCGTCATCGTCATCATCGCTCATAACCTCCCGCAAGGGAGGGAGGTGTCTCCATTTCTCATCAAATAGGCGCTGAAGTTCAATGCCGGCCTGGTTGACAGGCGTTCCTGCAGGATTGTAGATGAAACAGTTTCGGATCATCAGTTTGAAGTCATCGAAGAACTTCTGAGCTGTCGAGTATTGATTACTATCGAGCTTCTTGCGCATGGTGGATAAATCCATTGGCTTTTTGATCATCTTGGGGTAATCAGGTAGTTCAAGCTTGACCCAATCTTACATAAGGGTATGAGTTAAACAGACAAGAAATTACCAAATGCAACGTACCGACAGGCTCATAGAACGGACTTGCTATGGGATAGCTCTGCTTGCGATGGAGCTCGGACAGCACTTTAGCGCAGAACTTGAGCTGTTCATTCGTCCCATCATCCTTCACGGTTTTGTGTTTGCGATGTTTCTTCGGCGCGTCGGCATAAGCCAAGTCCTTAGGGGGTGGTGGGTGGATTTCACGCTTTGGACGGCCAATCGCCTCTGTGGTCGACCGCCTGATAACGGGCACAGAGGCTGACGACATCCGACGGGCGGCCACAGTGGCCTTCTTTGGAGGTGCGACAGGCGGGGGGGGTGGAGGCGGAGTAGCTACCTTCTTAGGCACTGGAGGCTTGATCTGTACTTGTATTTTAGTGAGGATAAAGGGGCACGAGGAGCCCTATACCTCTGCTACCGAAGGCATGTTCTTGATCTGCCTATCAAAAACTTGCTCAACCCGTTTGCCCATCAAAGCAATGACATGATCCGGTCCATTGAAGGTTATGCAGTTCTGGAAGATGAGACGCACGTCATTTATCAAGTCATCGGCGCTCAAGTAACGGGGGTTGGAGTAATTGAGATCTTGTTTAGCGGGATTGGAGGATGCTAATTTGCGCTCAATAGTCGAGAAATCCATCGGCGTTTTGACGATAGTAGGGTAATGGGGTACATTGAGTGCCATGTAGTCGACGGGCTTGAGAAACGGTACGGCATCCTTGAGCCTCTTCAGTGAGCGGACTATAGACTGACTGAATTTGAACTGCGCAGGGGTGAGAGTCGACGTAGGAGAGAAAGATGGCGCTGGCGTGCTGTCCGACGACGGGATGGCCGATACCGGAGGTGGAGTAGCTGACTTCGGAAGGGACGATGCAAGAGATGCGAGGTTGGGATTAGCACACCCCACATGGGTATAGAGGACATTTGGGCTTACATGTGCTAGGGAGGCTTCGTCGGCATCGCTATGCATCCTCGCCCTCTTGGCTGGTGGGGGTTGATCATCGTCGTGCTGAGGACCAGCAAGTGCGAAGGGGGTTGAAGAAGCGCCGTTGAGTGTTACGCTGGACATCGACGCATCGGCCTCCAGTGCAGTGGGATGTGTCTCAGGTTCAGCATCCCGCATGACGACATCGTCGTGTGCAGAGCCGTTTACGCCGTTCGATAGCACTGGAATCGCGTCAAGCATCTTGACGTCATCCGTTTGTTGGGCAAGGGGTGGCGGTGATGTCGGTGGTTGGGGATTTGTCGGAGTGGGGGCTTGAAAAGGTTGAGATGATCTAGAAAAGGAACGAATCACAACAGGGACGTACGTGAATCGGTGGGCGGTTCTGCATGAGAAATGACGGAGACGACATGCGGCTTCTGGATGGGTTCAATAGACCTGATGGGCATCGGTTCATGGCGGGCGTCGCTTTCTTGCTCCTGATAGTCTATGTCGATCTTGACATCGGGAGCTGCTGCAGTGGAGATGGGGGTCGCGGGGGACTGAGACGGGGATGGGCCTGACTGTTGGTTTTGAAGGTCGCCATTGGCGACAAGGTCGGGTGTGCGAAGGCCATTGGGGGCGTTGGCAACGGTGTCAAGTTCCACAGCGTGACCGGAATGATCGCTCATAGTCAGCGCGTGACGGTCACGGTGTGACAGAGGTGAACAAGAAGATTTTACGGGGAACTTAGGGGGATCCGAAGCTGGCTAGGTCTTTATAGCTCCTCGAATTTAAAGTTCAGATCTCCCGCGCAGGGGCCACCTTCCCTCCTTTCCCCCTCCCCCTGCCCTTTTCTTCTCCATGTCCCCGCCAGCTCGTCGTGTTCCTATCTATTCTTCCTCCTTCTCCTCCTCCGCTGGCGCAAAAACAGGCTTGGGTTGGTTCGCCGTCCAAGCTGGTAAGGTTTCAACCGCCACGTCAGTCACGGCCAAACATGTACAAAGATAAACAAGAATTGGATCTCCGCCCAACAGGAGTCCACCAGACGCAAAAAGAGATTCCAAGGCAAGCTCACCTGCAGTCCAGAGGGGGTCTTTTGTCGCCATGTCTGCGTATTTCAATAGTGCTTCCCGCGGCTAGGGCAATGACCGTCAGCATCAGCAACACGTCAGCAACCGTCAGACTCATCAGCGAAAATCTATGCCGAAAAAGGCACGTTTTGCAAAAAAGTGTTTCACATACATCTTCATCCCTGGTCGTGTCCCTGACCAGGTTCCGCACAACATGCTGCGTTGCGCTCGCACCAACCCGCCCACCTTTTCCAGGCCCGGTCACGGGAAGTTCAGGACGGCGGCTCTTTCTTGGATCTAGCCTATCCTTCTCGGCCTTGCGCTTCGTGCCGCGTCCCGGTCCTTCCAGCTCCCGGAACATTGGGAGAGCATGGGGTGTGAGGATTGTAGGTGCGGCCAAAGCGTCAGACATGTCCTCGATAGTAACTTTTCTTGGTGGGCCTTTGTTGAGAAGTAATTTTGCGCCGTTGAGTGAAGTCGTCGGAGAATAGAGCACACATATCTGGCCACTTGATAATCCAACGATAATCTTGACGGGCTTTAGTACCTGTACCGTCTGCTACAAGGCAGGACATACCTGATTGATCTTTGAGTGCCACACTACTTTCACCGGGGTAGAATCCACTTCAAGAGCTTTGACAACGTCCAGGGTGTGTTTCTCCAAAAACACTAGCCTCCCCCTCCCTCCCTTTATTGTCGCACCAGCTCCCGTCATGACATATCTATCGTCAGGGCTGAACACAGCATTCGTGTGTGGATATAACGTCCCCAGCTCTGATTGGGTCGCGAGCGGTTTCTTGAATGCACGTAAATCCCATACTTTGGAAAGACGGACAAGAAATCGGAATGAGTAAAGCCAGGAGACAGGATCACCCACGTTTCACAGTATCATCTCCGCCCCTTGTCAGCACTGTGCGCCCATCAACGGAGAACGACATAGACCCAGTCTCGGTTCCCTTCGCGTGGGCATCTGCAACGGTCATGCTGGGCCTCACGAAGTTTGAATTGGCCTGCCACACGTGAATGGCTCCGTCTAAACATGCTGCACTTGCCTTTCAAAGGTCGTCCAGATTCGATAGTCATTCACACATACCTCCTCCGATAAGATTCCCGTCGGTTGAATAAGCACAGGCAGTAACCTTGGTCCTTGCGCCCCGCTCTTTGGATTTGATGACGATGACCATTTTTTGCTTCCGCTTATTTTCGACGTCCCAAATCCTGGAAGTGCGGTCAAGACGCAAGATAGTCGCCGTAACTCTAATCTCGCACCTAATAGTAGAGTCCGCAGAAGATGTCATGAAAGTCTTCGGGTCATTGGGATGCCAGGTACAACATGAGAGCTCTCCGACGTGGCCACTGATTTTCATGGGAGGTTTTAGAGAATGACGAGGTACATAGGAAGTGGAATTACGATGTGTGTTTCATATCACGGATGTAAGGGTCGCCTTTAACATAGGTAGACCTTTCAGTCAGGTTGGTATCTCATTCCTGTTCGTAGAAGGTGAGAACTTACTGTTCTTCCCCGTCTCTGTCAAAAAGCTTTGCCTGTGTAGTTCCAGAGACTACGAGAAACTTCTGTCCATCATTCGAGTACTTCAAATCGTTGATCTACAACCACGCACTTCAGGTCAAAGCAGTATGGGAGAGAGATAGAAACCTGCATAATATGTTCCAGTGGGTTCCCAGCTCTTGAATGGTTTGCATCGCATGTCCATGCCGCCAAAATCCCACAACTTGCAATCGTAATCATGAGAGCCGGAAACGATGCGTGCGCCAGAAGGGTCAAGGGCAAGAGCAGATACCACCTTTGTATGGTCCTTGAGGGTTATTTCATGTGTTATGGGAAACTGAGGCTGCTCGTCACCGTATTCCTCGTCTGAAGGATAATTTCCAGGGCCTGCAGGTGCGCCGCTATGTGCAGCACTGCTGGCCGCTCCTGCAGGCAATGCATCTGATCCATCAACGCTTTCTGGGCCATCTGAATCTATAGCGGGACCTGGTGTGCTGACATTCCGCACTGGGGGCGCGTCGGACTTTAATGGCATGTCAATATTACGCAGTGAACTAAAACAGAATCTCGCACCTCGGGGCCTCTCTTACTCTTATCAAACCGCGCTGGATCCAACTGTCTCTTCTTTGTGGCTTTTCCAAACCCAGAAATGCCCATTGAGGCAAGTACATCGTCGCTAGCCATCATAGAGAAGACTAAGGGGAGTCGTGACAGTATTGACAAAAAGGGTGTACTACGTATTACGTAACTCCCGTTACGCATCTCTCTACCACTGCCGATGCTGAAACGACCACGAGCGGCGTCCCCGCCGCTGATGCTTCCGACCGCTCCATTATTGCCTTCGACATGTATCATACCGCGTAATTCGAAGCGACGGCGGGTTCTGTCATCCACGATTGAGCCAATACCCCAGCAGGGTTGCATGCACCCCTACCATGAGAACCCTATCTCCAACAACGTAGAGTCTCGACTTCAGGAACTCCAGTATATAACAAGCCACCCAGACCTCGTCAAGGATCCCTACAAATTGACCAACTCCCTCTTGCACGAGCTACACGTATTGCAACGCCACCGACTCGCATTCTCTCCCTCGCGTTCTTCTGAAGATCTCCCCTGGTCACATGAAGTGGATCGGATGATGACGCTGGAAAGACCTTATTGTGCCTCTGAGCACCCGATAGCACGGGCCTCGCCGGACGCGAGGACGTTCTCACCCAAGGCGGAGGTCGTCTATGTGACGGAACAGTATGAGGATACAAATAGGTGCTGTTTTCGCTCCACAAGCTCGAGTCTGTGTCTGACCTATGACCATTTCTGTCCAAGGTTACTTGGGCAATTGTTTCTATCTCGCAAACACCTACTCGACCAGCCGATTGAAGGTGGTCCTAGCGATTCGTGACGCAACGTCGCGCCATCCAAATCACATCAGTCTCTTGCTTTTTGCTTACATGTCTCCCTCAACGTTTTCGTTTTCTCCATCATACATCTGTATCATCGCAGCTATTCTTCATACATACTTATTTCATATTCCAGGTTTTGTATCAGAGCAAAGGGACCAAGTTACATAGAACAGATACACCACCACATGCAATGGACCTTACACATCATCCGAACCTCTAAAGTGAAGGAAGTCTTCACAAACGATTGGCGGCAGATCGTCTTAAATCCATCTTGACAGTCTGACCCAATGCCTTCCCCAGTTCCTCGTCGAGCAAGTCTGCCAATCCACGGCCGTCCCGCGAATAAACCCAATTGTCATCCGTTTCCGAGTAGTCGTAGCGTTTTGGTCCACTGACGATCCTTCAACTTCTTGTCTGCCTCGAAAGGGGAAACCCACCTGAAAGGCGACGAGAGCCAGATCTGCTTATTTGGGGGCTGCTTGTTAATCACATAAGTGCCTTTCTCGCCCAATAGCAGAGTCAGAACTCCACTCTGGTGCCAGCCATCTATGAGACGAGGTCCAGATAGAATATGTCGATACGCACATGATATTCCACCTCGTATTCATGATTTCCTATTCGGTCTAAGAGGCTCTCCAAGGACTCGAGTAGATTATTCATTATGCCATCGGATAGTACATGATATCGGTCCATAGGTAATTCGCTAGTGGTTGTCCGTTATTGTCGCCAGGAGGGTTTGAGGAATGTCGAACCTTGGATTGACTTGAGGCGCAGGTGTCGTCATCATTCGACGCGAAATTTTAGATGGAGTTGCACGGAAATGGTGGGCATGGTATCGTCTAGCCGCAACGGAACCCAGGCGATGATTCGGAACAATGAGCAATCGCCTGAGGACACCAAGCATTGCGACACGAACGAAGCCGAGTGCCTTATGTAATTTCTGTCTCATTTCGCTTTGTTTGGCTTTCGCGGAAAGTGTTGAGTCGTTATGCTAGTCCTTCCACTTTCTCCGCTATTTGTTTGGTTGGACTCGCGAGTCTACACAACCACGGAAACGACGGAATGGCTCAGCTCGAGACCCTCAGCCATGTTTGGGTAACTTAAGGACGCAAGGTCCGGAGCGGCAAAGTCGCCCTTTCATGTATCATGTCGCTTTTTTTGGCTTTATGTATCCGCATTGTTAACCTTTGCCGACGTATCTCTGCTTCTCATATCCTTTCCAGAGTGTTTTCAAGGTGCTCTTCCCACCAGCATCCTGGATAGATACCATCAGGGCGTCTCGGCCGTGATCACTCACCATACTGCATAGTGTATAAAGGCCGGATTGTAGCTCTTTCCGCACATCGTGCGGAATAAGGCAAAGGGGATGGCTCGTGGCCTCGACGTACGCCTTCGCAACGGACGCCGCGTGCTTCGAGAAGGGCTTGGCTAGAGATTCTGCCTTCTGCGTGTCAGAGTATGTCGCATTGTTCCGTATAATGGTCTTCGTCGCGAGAGCTTCCAGAACCCTGGAAAGAGCTTTGGCGGCTTCTACCCCCATCGGGTCCGTAGCAGTTAACCATCTGGGCAGCGTATCCATAACGAGTGCTGACTGTTTGGTGCCCAAGTACGGACGAAGCCTCCGCACACACCCCAGCAGCTGGCGCAATACTGTTCCAAGGTGAGGCAAGGTAAGAACAACCAAATCCCGACGGAGGCGTATTATGGCACCGATAATAGTGGTAATAGCGATGAAAATGTCAGACGTCGTATGAGGATCGTGTGCCCGTGAGCCAGACAAGAACCTGGATAACAAGGTCCAGATACTACTCATGTCCACGAGGCGCAAGGCAGAGGGCTACGAGCAGTTTAAATCAATCGAGATTCGGGGACATCTTTCACTCACTCGTTCAGCGCAGTGTTTGGCTAAAAACTGTAAAGTCTGAAGACGGAGCCCTATGGGGCCATCGATTAAATCATGCCAAGCCGCAAACGTGTCCAAACATCGCGAAGAGAAAGGTTGAACGTATTTCAGGGTGCCTATAATTTTCAGGTAACGATTTGAAATATTTAAAAAGTATAATACCTACCTTTTGGATGGTCTCGAAGCAGCACGCTAGAAAATTCCACGACACAGCTGCGTTCCCCAGGTGATTCCGAACATTCCAATAGTTCAGAACCAAGCTTCAGAAGGTGAGTAAATTCGGAGACTGGGAGCACTTTACAAGTCTTTGAAAGAAGGTCATCCAATCGCCAGCGATCTGTGCACAAGAGCATTACGGGTTTGTTTCGGCTATTAATTTCTTACGAACCGGTGCTCTCGAGCCTGCAAGAGAGGGACCAATATGCCGCAACTATAAGACCCAAATGAGAAAGGCGATTACTCTCGGAGCAATAATGAAGCTCCTGAAGCAGGATATCGAATATTATGGAGGTTGTCCCGACGAGTTCATTAGATGGGTAGTCCGTCGAAAGCTGACGGGATTTCGAGAGAAGTTCTTTTCCAAGAGTAGGGGCTATGTTATCTAGCGAACCAGAAGATGTTAGATTCGAATCAAGAAACGAGTCAAGAACTCACCTGTTAACCTCAGCCACTTCCCAAAGGAGAGCAACGAGGACCACACGGCCAACGAGACGTTCTTCCCGTGTAGATTAGTGTTATCAGCAGCTGAGAGGTCGCATAAAGCATGGTTGGCGATTGATTCTCGAAGTTCACACATTGCTGAATACAGATCTTTTGAAAGGCTGACACGACATTGGTAACATTGGCTCAAGGAAAAGATAAAAGGCGTACCTATCAGGAGTAAAAGATCGTTCTAGGACTGAGATCATTCGTAGGAAACCTCGAAGGTGAAGATCGGGTTTCTCGGATCGCAGATGATGCAAATCTAACTGGCCGAAACCCTGTAAGCACCCAAGAACTGCTTCCGAGTCAAGCTTTTCCGATGCCTTGAACACTTCTCTGGTGAACCCTGTTATACGTTGCGGTAAAGACATTAGAAACTTATACATACAAGAACAATGAATCAACGAGTTCAAAAGTAGCCGAATAGAAAGTCTCGCTAGCTTCGTGTGGCAGGTCCACGGATGTCATCAAATATTGCAGTGTATCACAAAGGTTCTGAATCTAGGAAAGTATATCATTCGGATAGAACTTGAGGCATAATGTTGCAAAACAGTCAATACTCACTGGTTCGGTTCCAGGGTCATGGTAGAAACTGCGTGCAAGGAACATACGAAGAATGGTTAGGTCTTGATAGGTGCGTTCAGAATGATCGGGGGACGAGGTAATTAGCTTATCAACGAGCAAGGCTCTCGTCGTGAACTCGATCCGATTTGAGCGAGTCATGAAATCTCTGGGCACCAACAACAACAGCCGATAAGCTGAGATTGACCCGATCAAGTTCGGGTCTACGGTCCTTTGATCAAGGGCGGACAACGTCTGACTGAGAAATCCCAGGAAGACATCTGGATCCTGCGTCAGCATGATTCGAGGAAACGTGAGGGAAAAACATACTGCGCAAATTTGGCAGCTCCCAAAAATGGGCGGAGTGAAGCATTGGGAGAAGGACAGATTGCCCTTGCAGTGTTGTCAGGCTTTGACAATAGTCTGTCGTATTGACCGCCAACATAACCTCGACGAGTCGCTGCAGTTGTTCATGAGACGCAAGTGATCTGCAAAATGCATCAGCACGCGATTCTAATCATGTCTTCCACGGTCATACTCGATCGTTGGAAGCCATCTGTCAATGACCATATAAAAGAGAGCTAGTGTGTTTTCCCCTTCGGTTCTCCACCACGGTGCAGAGGGCGATAGTTGATTAGACCACAAGGTTTTGGAGCTACTAAATTTCACGAGTTCCTCCAGTATGATGGCAATTAGTATCCGATTCTGACTCACTTCCCGCGAGAGGGTTCTGCTAAGCAGAAGACGGATCTACATTTGCGAGTTCAGTTGTGCAGAAGCAAAGCAAGTCCTCATCTTGACTTACAGCCTCAAGACGTAGTTCGGGAAGCAAATCGTCTACCTGGAGGACCTCTAACAATTTGTTATAATATTTGTCATCCTGCCCTTGAGAAGATGGCAGGGTGCCATGGCTATCAAGCGCATATTGAAGGCGAAGGGAGGCGACGGCGACGATTGAATTCGGCCAAACGGCGTCATGTCGGGCTTTGAGTATCTTTTTGAAAGCTTTCCTTGTTGTGCGTTGCGTTAAATGTCGTATATCCTTCAGGTGTTGATCCAGCTGTTCTCTGTTGGCTCGGGATATCGATGGCAATGGTAACGAACTGAGGATGATGACAGCAAAATGAGCGGATAGCGAGAAAACAACCGCGGTGCGCTCGTCGCGGGGTCGCTCTTCCTCTCTGCGTGAATCTACTCCATCCAGAGCTTCTACCCGAGTTTCTTTGGAATGCAACTGCTCCCACACTTTCGTTAAAACCCCGAATGTCACTCCGGCTATTTTTGAAGCCTGACTATCTGTCAGGAACCGTTGAATAGCTGTTGAGAGTTGCTTCATGTGGGTGATTTGGAAAAGGGGGCCGGTTAGAGATAGCTGGTAGGTTTGATGGAGTCCTCCGAGGGTTGATGTTGTATCATGACAAGAAAAAGTTGAGAATAGGAGGTCGATATATGCATCGATCTTGCGAGTTTTTGAGTGATAGGTTATCAGCAGATCTAGAAGTGACAAGTAGGACTGCATCGAATCCTGCGCCTGGGGGGGGGACAGAATGAGCAAGGTGTTTATGGTAAGGAACGGGAAATGTACCAATAATATCTTTGGAAGGATGCGGGGTAATTTTGGGATCACAAGATCGTAGTCGATTCGAGCCAAAGCCGATATCACTTCCACTGCGTACCTCGCCAAGTTATAATCTGCTGGAATGAATTGGGATAATCCTCGTGGAAAAGGAGTGGCGATTACCGGTCGGTTCAAGTGCCATGATCGCTTTTTCGAGGTCGTCGTCCAGCAATGTTTTGTAATGAGTCTGGTTCGAAACAAACAGTTTTTCTTCATCCACCAGAGATAACAATGCGATTTTGGTCGGCCAAGTATCTGTGGCCTGCCCACCATCCAGCAAAGACTTGGACGCGGAATAAAATTGCATCCCAGAATCGCGCCAGTCCGCGGCGGGAAATGTGTCAGACCGTTGACGAGATGAAGATTTTTTGAGGACTGCAATGAGGGATGCAAAGAGTCGAGGGATGATAGGAAGGGCCTGCACGTTCGACGGAAAGATGGACTTGATAGCTTGAAACAGACCGGCCTCCAAATTGAAGGCATATGTTTCGGAATGAAAGAAGGTTTCGACCCCAGCTTGGTAGAGTGCATGTTTCAAGGGTTCCGTGTGCTGGTGCATGATACTCTCTATCCAGGGATCCATGTACTGCTGAACAAAGTGTGTATGAATCTAGGATATATTAGCATAGTCAAAATGAAGACATGACAGGAATCGCACCTTTTTCTTGTTGGAGGTCCGATGAAAGGAGGTCCTGTATGTTGAAACGGTCAACATCCCCAACCGGGCAAGGCCCTCGTCAGCATTGCGGCCGCAGAGGGCGTCGAGCAGAGCACCGAAACACTCGAGGGTTGCCTCGGTGGGAATTTTGTGGGCTGTCAAGGGCCAGATGACATCGAAGCATGAAGCAGCGATACGGCAGACGGAAGCGTGCGCAACCGAGGTTTTGAGGAGAGTGACGAGAAGCGGAGCTGTCGAGACGCGATTCAGCAGACCAGCCAGCCAGACATTGATAGGACGGTTGGTCGGTCGTGGATCGGATGACGAGAGAATATCCCAGAGGAGGTTCCAGAAGCCAAGATCGAGAATCGACGACCTGAGGACGGTCAGACGTGGCTGCAAAAAAAGAGGGTCATCCGTACGGGTCCTGTTTGAGAAAGTTGTGCAAGATCCATTCTACGATGATTTCAGCTTTGTTCGGTGCGTGGAACGACGAGTCCCTCCAGGCGTTTGTTGCGATGGTGAGCTTTGAAGGGCCGCCTGGTGCTTTCAAGGCTTTGACAAGGGTATCCATGAGGAAATCACGTGACGTATAATAGATAAAAATTGTCTCGGAAAAGGCAACATTTGAGACAAGTATACCCTCCATGGATGTCTACACCACCTCCTTCACATATCCCCGCTCCTCCCGGCCCATACACTCCCCCGCATCCGCCATCGACCTCCCCGCCCCCACCCCCGCCGACCCCTACCCCCATCTCCACCACCACCTCCAGCCACCACCCCCACCCGTCCCCGCTCTTTCGGATGCCGATGCAGACGCCGTCCAGAAGCTCGCCATGATGGCCATGTCCCTCCACGGCTGCCACGTCTCCTACTTCCTCCCCGACCACGCCCGCGGCTGGAATTTCCACATCACCGGCACATACCAGCAGGTCATGGCCACCCGTGGCATGATCCTCAAGGAGTGTCCCATCCAGGTCCGTCCTTTGTCCCTATCCCCACTCTTCTGCTCTTTTACCTTTCCCCAGCATCGTGCCGCCATCAAAGTTACTCGCTCCGAGATCCTCGACTCCCCTTCTTCGAAGCCTGCTCTCAAGCTCGAAGTCAGACGTCGTCTCGACGAAATCGCCTCTCAGACCCTCGCCCATATCGCCGTCGTCAACAGTCCCCTCTCTCTCTCAAACCGCACACCCCCTGACGGAATTAGCAGCAGCGCAGGATGGTCCGGACTCGAGACCGAGCGAGTCTGCGAGTTGGTCGTCACCGGCCACGAGGACTCTGTCGAACTCGCCCGTGTCCGCCTCCTCGTCATGTTGGACGAACTCGTGCGTCCATCTGTCCCTTCTATCTTACCCCTCTTACCCTTCCCCAGAGTGGCCTCCACGCTGAGCCCTGCGAGATCGACCACAAACTCCATGCAATCGTCGCGGGAAGGAAGCGCAGTGTTTTGCAGTCCATCCAAGAAGAGACTGCGACCAACATCTACTTCCCTTCCCCCCTACAGGGTCTAATGGGTCCCGAGCTTAATACTTCTCTCGGCAACCCGAAAACCTTCCGTAATGGCGATGTCATATGGATTACCGGCGAATTTTTCGGTGTGCAGAGGGCCAGAGATATGCTCTACCAAGTCTCTGTCAACAAGGTACCTTTTCTCATCTCCCCGTCCATCTTTCCTGACCCCTAACTCATTTTCTTCAGAGCAAGACCGTCATCTCTCGTGACACCGCCATCCTCCCCCGAAAGTTGGACTGGATGGTCACAGACCGTGCTGACGACCTCAAATCCATCATGTCTGACAATGCCACATTTATCCAGTTCCCCCCTCTCGGCAGTTCTACAAGCTTGATAACCGTTTACGGTGATCACAGAGTCAACATACAACGTGCAATACGGTCCATCATGCAACTGGTACGCGTCCTTCATTTTCGCAACCACATTTCCTTGACCACTCATGCAGGCTTGTCAATATTACGTTGGCTCATTCTGGCTCCTCCCTACCCAATTCAACGCCCTCTTACCCCCCGCCACACTAAATGCGTCTGCTGTAACTACCCTTCTCAAACAAATCTCCATGGCGACAGGTGCAGAGGTCGTCTTCAAAAGTATGTGCTTCGAGGTCCATGGCCTCGAACATGAAGTCCGTGCTGCTGTCAGCATGATCATGGAATTGGATATAATCAAGGTTAGCTCTGGACTTCTGTCTTTGCAATCTTATCCAATCCTAATGATCCTTATCAGGCCTTTCATCATGAGATCCGCTTTCAGATCGAACTTTCAAATGACCACCGTGAATTTATTAGCGGCAAAAAGAACGGAAAAATCAACAAAATTATGCAGAGTACTAATGTCAAGATCAAGTTTGAGACTTTCAACGACCACAACTTCCTTATCGATGTCGCCGGTCCTGATAGCTCTGTGCTACATGGCCTTTCGCTCCTTCAAGAAGAGCTCCCGGCGGAAATTTCATTCCACGTACCGGAAGCGTACCACAAACGCATCATCGGTGTCGGGGGTCGGAGTATTCAGCGCATCATGAAAAAGTATGGTGTCTACGTCAAATTTTCTAATGCAGAAGAGTTTGCTGCCCTCGGTGGTTACAACGACAATGACGATAACGTCGTCGCAAGAACCCCGGCAAAAAATGCTATCAATCTAGATAATCTCAAACAATCCGTAATGGAACTGGTCAACCCCAAGGTAGACATTCATCCTTCATTCAGCTCTTTATTGAATGCCTTCGCCGTGCAGGACAAAGATTATGTTAATGAGACTGTGTCAATACCCCGACGCTATCATCGAACACTCTTAGGCGAAAAGAGCATTTTCATCCACGATATCGAGACCAAAACAAATTCTCGCGTGCGATTCCCTGACAAAGAAACCGCATCTGACGTCGTCACGATTTTTGGACCAGAGAGTCAGGTTCAGATTGCCGCCGCAATGCTACTGGTGCGATGAGCATTGAATCATGTCGTACATCTTATTAACTCACTCTACTAGGATCACGTTCCTTTCGAAGCCGACATGGCAGTCCCTCCAAGTACTGACCTCCCTCGTGTCTTGAACTCCCCCGATTTCGGCAACCTAGTAGAGCGTGTCAAGCGCGAATTGCAGGTATCAATATCCCCGAACATCAAGTCAAATACCACGGCAAATGGCAGTTCCGGCACCGACACTCCTACCGAGATATCATTTAAATTCCGGTGCCAACGGAGCAACAGTGACTTCCTCATCACTGCTCGAGAAATGTTTGAGCAGTTTCTTCTTAACCACAACATACACGTCTACCCGTCCCCCACTGCCCATATTCACAAGAGAGGTGATTCCTTTGCAGAGGCGTTTCCCCATTTCGACAGTAAGGTTCTTTCAACGGCAAAGACTCGGGGTCATGGTTCGTCGCTGTTCATTTATTTGCTTTTCTCTTTTCTTACTGCATTCTGCATTCAGAATCTATGGACATGGGACGGTCAGATATCGTTGTAGATCGCAGACTTCGACTTGCCAATTCCTCTCCGGACGTCAAAGCTTTGTTCAATTCGCCATCTTATATGTACAACCTAGAAGAGCATGACGACCCTGAATCAAGTTATATCCCATCTGGACCAGCCCTTGAATATTGGGCACCTTTACAACCAATTGTCCGTATTTGGAGTTCATCGACATGATCTCAGCTGACTCTTTTTTTAGGGTTCTGGTATTCCACATCGCACAAGGCATTCAGAGGATGCTATAAAACGTGGATCCGATTCGCTGCTGGAAGCCAAGTTGAAAGAGCAGATCTCCAAACCTAGATCGCTACAAAATCGCGCCCAATCTCTTGACCTCACATTCTCGCTCTCGCGGATCACCGAAGCTTCCTCACGGCTTCCTCCAGACTCGCCGACGACTTCCACAGGAGATGCTGGGGACAATTCAAGCCCTACTTCCGCAACGGCCCCCTCGTTTCCCAGTGTCTACGGCCCTCCAGCGTCCTCAAAATCTGGCATCATCGGGACATCTGCACAGAAATCCGATCGTACCCTCGATAAAGAGGCTATCGACGAGGTCTCACGTGTCATTTCCAACCTAGGTTTGTGAACATCGCACCTACAATTTTACACCATGGCCTTCAGTGTACAAAAAGCACAACTACAAAGATGGACGTTATATTTTCATCCGGTTTCCTTTATATAAATTATGCAGTGCTTTGATTCCTTTGTCTGTAAGTACCATACAGCTATATATATATCATGTGCTCTCGATTCCCGGTCTCTGTACAGTGTACTACCTTCGTAGCTGGTCATATTCTATATTCCTTTTATTTCGTCTCCTAGTTTACGCATCGTGTAAAGGAATGAATATAATGGGTCAAAAGTCCCACCATCGGTGGAATATCAATTGACGATCCATGGGACCTCGAACAAGACGAAGTCAAAGAAATCCTGGTCCAGAATATTCTGATATTCCCCGACAAAGTCTTCTCCCTCACCCTTCTTACCTTGGGGACGGTTTGAACGCGGACTCAGGTATGCGAAATATGATTGGAGAACATTGAACATCTTTTTCGTCGACTTCGGGTCAGGCTATAAAGATAGACAAGAGAGTAAGTCGCAGTGGTCGATGAAGCAGAATAGACTATTGACCTTGACTACAAACCCAACATAATTAGCAGGAAGGCCATACCGAAGGACGCTTTCGACAAAAAGACGGACGACTTTCAGGTGAAGGAGGATCTGGAATGATTCTGAAAAGTTCGTCCTCGACAATCGCAGAAGCTCGGTCTTTCAGCTCCAGGTGAGCGACAAGGAAATGATCGGAGCCCATAAAATCATACCCAAAGTTCTCTTTCCATCTGAGCTGCAGACTCGAGGTCTTCCCGTTGCTTTATGATGTCATCCGCTGAGTACACGAACTCTCGAACAATGAACCTAGGGGAGTAAAATCGGAAGGCATGGAATGGAAAGACATCGACGCTAACTTGTTTTCTCGGCACGCCTGAACAAACTCGTCATGGACTCGCCTGAACAGCACCACACTGAAGAGGGAATATTCGTCATCGGAGGACATGAGTCTTGTGCAAAATGAGCTACGAGCAAGAGACGATGATGGACACGGACCTTGATGAACGTGGAACAACCATCGGGTTGAGGCGTTCATATTTCAAAGTCCATTCCTTGATGAGTGCTCTTGAAAATAATCAATAAGATGGGTAGACATAGGAGGAGCGCTATACCTCGGAATGGCAACGAGAAGGGTCTCAAGATACTCGGAATCCTCGATAAAGTCGTCCTTGGAGACGATATCCGCCAGAGATCGTACAGAGAGATTGCCGCTTCAGGACGCTATGAGGTTTAGACCTGGGATGACCATGTGAATGCGCCTTACAGTTTCTTTCTTTGCATCTGCGTAAGGGAGCCTTTGACCAGATTGTAATTGTTCAGCTTTGACTTTAGGGCATCATCGATCGATGTCATTTCCTGGAAAACTGACTCGATGAGGTGCCCGAATGGGAGAACGAAGATAAATTATACCTTTGACAGAGAGTCGATGATCTCCCGCAAACTTTTCTGAATCCCATAACGCCCTTCATTCCACTTGCATGTAGACAAGTAGTCGTCCACGGTTCTCTCTTCGACCAAAATATGTTGCGCGAGCTTCGACGGATCGTTGTTGAGAAGGCTGCGGAGGGTATCTACCGTCTTGGCGACCGATGCAGTGAAGTACGAGTCTTGCTTAGGCAACTCTTCGGAAAGAGCGATGAGGCCGTCGAGAGTGCCCGTCTGTCAAGGACAGGTCAGAATGATGAGGGGCAGACATGATTAGCGGCCACGGGCCTTGAAGGAGGGAACATCGAACTCGGCGAGGGCAAAAGTCTTGACCTGATGAGAGAGTCTTGAATGCAGTTCGTGCAGTGATGTCTCTGTATCGCCGTCGCTGGGTACGGCGATGAGCCAGGTGCTCTGATCTGAGGGCATGCTGAGGGAGGCGTGCGATGTATGGGCGTGTATGGCTCTCCTCCGCAACCTGACCTCCCTCGCTCCTCGATCACTGGCAGCACCCTTGCTGGTCACTCCCACTCACGTCGACCAGCTCCGTAGACAGAAGAAAATCTCTTTTCTCGATGCTTCATGGTTTATGCCCAATTCTCCTCGGAACCCCTCCCAGGAGTTCATATCCAAACGCATTCCTGGGGCTCACTTTCTGGATCTGGACCAAGTTGCATCTCAGCATCCACTCGGCTTGAAACACATGATGCCCAATGAACAGGCGTTCGCCAAGGCCTGCGGTATGTGCGCGCGTTTGCAGCCTTCGTCTACTGACCTCCATCCAGGAATTCTTGGAATCGAACCATCATCACATGTAGTAATGTGTGCCATTTTTTGGGAGATCCTTTGCCAGTCATTCACTATATACTTATCCTCAGTTACGACTCGCCCGGAATATTTTCCTCTCCTCGAGCGCTTTTCATGTTCAGATCATTCGGACACTGTAATTCCAGTGTGCTCGATGGTGGGCTTCCTGCCTGGCTGGCTCAGGGTTTACCCATGGAAAGTGGGCCTCCCCACACTGTCACCAAGACACATTACCCCGTCCCAAGACTAGACACTCCATCATTGCGAAGTATGATACTACATCTCAACGGATCAACTCGAACCTTATGTCTGTTCTAGGTTATGAACAGATTGTCGCAAACTCCCAACTGGACCCGTCAGAAACGTCAACAGCCGACCTCGTCCTCGACGCAAGGTCCCATGGAAGGTGCGCCAAACCATGCCCTGTCTCCAGTCTCAATACTCACAGTCCTTGTTGTTCCACCAGGTTCCTAGGTTCCGAACCGGAACCGCGGGCTGGTCTCTCATCGGGTCATATCCCCCGATCCTTCTCCTTGCCGTTCAACACGTTCTTACGAAAGCAGACTGGCCCAGACGGGGTAGATTATACCACTTTCCTTCCTGAAGATGATATTCGCATAGCATTGGTCAAAGCGGCAGGCGCAGCTCGCGCTGAACTGATCCTGAGCGATGGAATATCAGTGACCACCAGTTGCGGGAGTGGCATGACAGCGGGGATACTCTGGCTTGGCCTGAAACTCGTCGGAGTAAAGAAGATCAGTTTATACGATGAAGTGAGTCTTCCTTCTTTGAGTAAACAAATTTTACGAGCAAATTACTAGTCCTGGACGGGTTACGCTATGCGGGAGACGAGTAAAATCATCAAAACTCTATGACTTGCTCCTAGCTTCCAGCCTCATCATTCATTTTCGGGAGCGGTTGTTTACACCGGCTAGCCTGAGTTCGACAATTAGTCTGTAGATTGTCTTCTTTATCAAGCTCAGAACTCTGTGAGTTATCATAGACATTACGCGACAATTATACAATTCATATTCTAACATATCGATTATTCGTTTCCCGATTCCACGATTTCGTCCCTGATTGGCTATGGAAGAGCGTACAAGACCTCTATGAAAGGTGGAGGACGTGCTTTTGGTATCTTTCCAAGGGAAAGTGCCGCTAGAAGAGTCGACAGGACTCAGAGATGGAAAGACAAAGATGCAAGCGATGGACATACGCCTGCCACGATAGTGCACTTCAATGCGATGTTGAGACCCTCGTCGGTAAGTAGTCAATTGCCAACTGGTCAAGGGGGTCAGGTATTGAGAAATCCAACTGTGATGAATGAACGAACCCTTCGAGCAACAGGATATTATAGCCCTTCTTTCTTATTTCTTGAAGCAATTGCTGCCGCGCGAAGACGAGGACTCTTTCAAGGTCGACAATTGGATGCGTCTCCTCAAAAACATATGCGCCTTTGGTGTCTCTTTCGTGAACCGCTGCGATGTCCAGGTCTAACGGATATCAGTCATCGTAATAATATGGATGAATTGCTCAACTACGCACCTTCATCATCATAAAACATTGGAACGGTCTCTACAGCCTCGCTGTCGACCACTTCCCAGGGCGTTTCGCGCCGCCGGAACAATTTGAACATGACTGGTGGGGTGACAATAGGGATGGGGTTGAGACGCGCCATCTTAGTTATAAGGAATGTTTCGTCGCTACTATCGGGTGACGAATGCCTGCGGCTAGCGCTACCGAGACTAACCCCAAGGAGATTTACCACCGAATCTGGACATTCACATTTATATGGTCATGATGGGTTTTGACCACAGCCCTGGGCTCGTGCCTTATAAGTTCTAGCCGCTGGCAGCATCCATACAAGTATGTGGCACTGTATGGACCCAATCACGTAATGAATCTGAATGCAAGTTTGCTCGCCGACTAGAGGCTTGATAATCCTTGCTCACCGCACTTCTAACATCAATATTGAACTCAGTACCGAGTGTAAGGAGGTATGATGCATCATTTCACATGTCGGTACTGCTCTTTACAGGAGAATCAGACGGATGCCAAGTATGGTCAAAATCGTAAGGCCTGCTGGAAAGTTCGTTCCTACTGCTCCAGCCGTGTGCGAAGAGCTCGGGGACGAGCCCGAGGCTGTCGAAGTCGTGGCGCTGGTCGCATTCGAGCATTTGACGTCCGATGCAATGTGATAGTCACTTGAAAGGCTCAAGTCTGCACACTGATGACACAAGTTATGTGACAAACGAGCTCGAACAGAGATATAGACCCTACCTGATACAATTGACCATCACCCCCGTTAAAAACGATCTGTGACTAATGAGCATAATCTCGATGATAGGGGAGAGGACAAACCTGTATCGTCACATTCTGGCCGTTTTCAAAAGTCGCATCGGGGCTCTTAGTAAAGTTCAATGGGAAGCAGTACACTCCCTCTCCTTGCGCCTGGAAGAACGGGACGATTTGGGTGAAGTTATCGAACGAGGTCGGGTCTGCAGCCTTCGAGACAAGAACGCCAGCTAATAACAGGGTTATATTCAAATAAATGAGCCAGTCATAGGCTGTTACCGGTCCATTGTGTATGTTCCGAATTCAAGGCGAAAAACCCTCCAGTTAAAGGAAACGTGGAGCGATTTGCTGGGGTGTTGAATCCATCTAGACAAGATGTAAATGTGGGTTTGATTTCCGATGAGTTTGTAAATCTTACCACAGAAGGTTGGTTCATCGTTTTCAACAAACGGCCCACGAGGGCTTGGAAATTGAAGTTGAAAGTGAGCATGTACCAAGGCCACCCAAGCCGATAGAAGGACAGCGTGTTGAAAGAGCATCGTTCGCTAAGGGGTTGTGATGGGCTCGAACGATGAGTTTTCCTTTCTATTTATTTGGCCGGCATCATGCCACGAAAAAAAACTTTTTAGCCAAATTGATAAGAAGTGTCATGGTACCCGTTGTCCAAAAATAAGTTGGGGGGAGGTCAAAGTTGAGATCTTTGAATACGAGTTACTGGACATTCCGACGACCTGAGCGATCTCTGTCGTTTGGTGAAATAGTCGAGAGAGTAGCGACCAGTGCGCAGAGGAGTCGAGCTGTACAACGGGTAGGGAGAGAAGCCACGCAAAACAAAATTTCTGCCGAGCTGTTTGCCATGAGAGACAGCGACGTCGCTCAGTGACATTCCCCGAGTCCAATTCGGTACCTGAGTTGACTCGGGAACCCAAAGGTTGACCACATGTGAGAAGATATGGAACAGTACACCGAATCGCTGAGAAATGTCGATACATAGAACGCTGGAAGGATGGAAGCCAATGTCTTATGATCTGCCATGGATGTCCCGGATCCGTAAGCCTTGGTCGAGAATTAGAGCCATGGATAGCTGAGGTCAAAGCAGTGTCGAGAGGCAAGGTGGAGGGGTGAGTGAAAGAAGGGATGAAAGAAGGGATGGGTCGGGAAGTGGACAATCAACGGGTGTTATTAACTTAAAATAGTTCGGGACCCTTGGGGACCTGAGCACTTTTTGCGTGCCGGGATTATGCGATTGGTTGGTGGATGGGACAGGACCCCGAACACCGCTGTACTATGCTGACGAACCCTTACTTTCCTTCTCAACCCACTCCAGCCATGAACCTTTGTAGTTCAAAATACTGCATGATGTTCGTGAATGTAGATATTTGCGTAGAATGCGAAGAAGACCATACTTTGTATATCCGTTTCGTTTGGCAACATCACTGGCAGTGGTGCTTCGCATACCACTCCGGCAATAAAAGATCATTCTCTGGTTGCTGAGTGGCTTTTCAAACCCATACTTTTGGAGAAAGGTAGTACGATCCAGATGCAAAGAATTCGCCAACTCCGACAGTGGGATGTTGACTGCCGAAGGGATCATCCCTTGTATAACCTCGTTGGGCTCACGAACATCGATTAAATAGACATCCTGGGACTGGTCAGGACATGAGACGGTCTACATACCCCCGCACTTACGGATGTAGGGTTGTTCGTTACCGGTTTCAGCTCGTGGTATCCGATTTCCTTTGCATCCCAATCTCTCTGTCGGTCGTCATTACGCTCCAGAGCTTCCCTACGAGCTTGTTGTTCGGGAGTCAAAGGAGGTTTCGAGGTTGGCCCTGTCGTCTTGAATCTTAGCTGATAGCAGGCATATCGGCCAGATACCACGTTGTAGCTCCGAGGAATCGCGGCCCTCACGGTATGTGATAGGTATGCTCGCAACATCAGTTGTGGTGGTCGCTGTTCGTGTTGGCGTGCACGCCCGAGGCACGGCATCACAAGGACGGCACCAATTCGGTGTGGCTCGGAGTAATTCGGCGTGGTTCGGAGTGGTCCGGCGGAGTTCGGAATATACAAACTGGGAATTCTCTGCTAAAGAGGCATCTAACAGACCTTCTGCGATGAACATGGACATGAATAACGGCATCTACGATGGCATGATGATTCCATGGCTCCATTTCACTCCGGGAGACTACCTCCTCTTCAAAGCCTGGCGCCCGAGTTCTGCGGGAGCAATAGTGGGTGCCTGCATCGGGCTCGTACTACTCGCTATCTTCGATCGATGGGTTTCTGCTACTCGTTCGCTACTTGAGCGGCGTTGGCGTCACAGGTATGTTCTCATCTTGGCGGATTCCCTTTCTGACACTTTTCAGAGCGCTTGCTTCGACCATGCCATCGGTTGGCGACAATGGAGAATCTCCATCTGGCGACGAGAAATCGTTGAATATCACAACCATTCAGTCCCGCACGATCCCACCGTTCACATTCGCGTATGACCTTCCGCGCGGCCTGATTCATGCCGTGCAGGCTCTCTTGACCTATACTCTGATGTTATCTGTGATGTATAATCTCATTCCTGTCGATTGGTTGCACTATCTAATTCGGATTGGAAAGGACTTTCAACCTCGCCTTTATCATTTCCATTGTGGTTGGGCTTGGAATCGGAGAGATTTTCTTTGGCAGAATGTAGGGATACCCACTAGTAACCGAGCCAGCTATCTATGTATGTACTTGTAGTGATTGCAATCTCATCTTCGTTGTAACTTGTAGTGACCCTGCTTACCTCATACTCGCAAGTTAGAGCATTTACCGAGCGACCCCCCTCATCGTCATTGGAAGGAGGCTTCAATAATTGGCCAGCCATGATATTTGATCCTTCAACTGCCCAACACTTGAAGCCATGGCTCGTCCGCACTCTGGAACCGATGTAGGCCCTTGATTGCAAGTACAATTTTTGGCTCATGTTTGACCACCGTTGTTCTAGATGCGATGCAGAACCGGGAGCCCTGGCAGATTATATTCTTGCTTTACTCAAGCATAATGTTCCGGAAAATGAAATGCGGAATGAACTTGCGGTCCAACTCGACGAGTTTTTGGAGAAAGGTCCGTCTTGCCAAGACCGCATAGTTTTTTTGTGATTCATCTCTTCATTCACAGCAGAATGCTCGACATTTATCGACACCCTATTCACGGTGCTCAGGACCAAGTCCTACCTTCCATATTCTGCGTCTTCTCCATCTTCGTCGTTTGCTACCAAGGGCCTAGACGCCGACACCGGAATCCCAATTCCTTTGGATGGGCTGTTATCCCCTTCCTTGTCCAGCCCCGCTGATCGTGGTCTGAAAAGAACTCTCGATGGCGACGAGAGAGAAGGGCGGCCCTCCACCAAGGGACTACGTTTGAGTACGGACGGCCAATTTTCGCGATACTCGACGAATGACGATGGACGGGGGGAACATCGGTCTACCGGCGGATGGGGTACTCGCATGGAAGGACCTGTCGTCAATGGGTATAGACACGATATGGAGGTATATGGGGCAGACGTCGGTATAATAGGAGGCACGACCATGACCATGCCAAACATGAACGGTCCGAAGAGCCTGAACGGCCGCCGTCAGCAAGTCTATCAACCTCCAGATCAGAAACGGGGCATCTGCAGAGATTACCATAGTATGTTTATGCTCATCTCTTTCCGCACGTTTACCAAATTCTACGCACTAGACAACGGGTATTGCGCGCGCGGCGCTATGTGCAAATATAGCCATGCAGAAGATGCTGTCGTTCCCGGACTATTCCCCATCAACAGTCCCATTCCTTTGCCTTTCATGTCGATGTTTGCGGGAGCTAACCCCTTTGGTTTTAATCCCGTCGGAGCGTACGACCCCCACGAAGCACGTATGGATATGCGGCCAATGGGGAATCGTCCTCCACGAGCCCCTCTACTCCCCCGAATACAACAAGAAGACGGAACACAAATTCTTCACCGCTCCCGTGCTTCAGGAGAACTCCCAGTAATCCAAGACCTTACGCCTATTCTTCCAGACGACGACAATACCCAACGAGTAACATTTCCTCAGCCGCCTCTACAGCCATCTATGGGTGATCACCAGATTCTTCCACCACCACCACCCCCAGACGCAATTGGTGTGAGTGACTATCCTATGGGGAACGAAGGGACGAATGGTGAATCATTCGTCTCAACCATTCCATCAGCCGACCTAGTCCATCCCACCGAGATGGGATTGAAACCCCATCACAGTAGTTTCAGAGGTCGGGGGGTTAACAGAGGGCTCAGAGGGTCTTTTCCCGGAGAAATCCACAAATTCCGTCCAGAACGCCGTAACGATAAGACACTTGTTGTGGAGAAAATACCGGACGACAATTTGAGACTTGAACAAGTCAATGAATGGTTCAAGCGATTCGGGACTGTAACAAATGTTGCAATTGACAGTTCCACTGCCAAGGCACTGATTAGCTTCTCCAAGCATGAGGAAGCCTATGCTGCTTGGAAATCACAAGAGGCCATCTTCGGCAATCGATTCGTGAAAGTCTTCTGGCACCGGCCGATGGAGGGACATGGGCAAGCCGGCGCGAAGTTATTGGCAGCGTCCGCGCCATTGATTGCTAGCATATCAGGCACCAAACAGACCTCGCCAACGCCCACTGCCACTATACTCAAATCAAATCCCCAAAAACAATCTCCAACGAAATCCTTGGCTTCCTCGAGCTCTCTAGCTGCTAAACACCAATTGCTCGAGAAACAAATTGCCGAGCAGAAAAAGCTGATGGCATCTCTGGCCACCGCTTCGAGTGAGGAAAAGAAAACAATCTTGGCACAGCTACGAACCCTAGGCGAAAAAATGAAAGTTAAACCTAGAGAAGCAGTCGGAGGCCCGGCGCTGTCCCAGCGACCCGACACACCGCCCGCCAATCACGATGACAAGGAGCGGGAAAGACTGGATAAAGAACTCGAAATGCATAATGCCGCAGCTGCAGGAGGTGACGAGAGTACCGCGGCCTTGAGGGCGAAGCTTGAGAAGCTGAAGGCAGAGGTATCTTTGGACCCATCACGACGTCAATTTGTTGACTAATATTTCATTCCAGGCTGCAAGTCTTGGGATTGCCGAGACAGGTACAGAGCAATTCCCTGTCGGTGGTTATCGTCCATATCGGGGTAGGGGGCGCAGCATTCGCGGATACCGGGGGGGGATGAGGGGTGGACAATTCTCGCGGGCTAGCATGAAACTCGACAATCGTCCCAAGAGGCTGCTTGTCAAGGGCGTCTCTGAGGATAATTCAAAGGTTCTACGAGACTGGTTCAACGTGGGTACATCGTTATTAATCCTTGGGATGGTAATCCTGACAAGTTTTACTAGACCACTGGTCAAATGGAATCTCTCATACAGACTGAATCCGGCGACGTTGTCGTTTCGTTCAAAACTCGTGCTGGGGCAGAACAGGTATTTTATTTCCAATCCATGTAGGTTCTATAGAATGACTGTCATCCAGGGGCTGTCAAAAGGCAACAATGTACCTTCTATTGGCACGATTCAGATAGGTTGGTATCATGGAAGTACTCCAGTGGCCTCAGCCTCAAGAGACATACATCCTACACTCTCCCTATTCGAGGCCTCAGATGTTGCTATGAAGGAAGATGACGGGCCGCGGCTGGGTCCTCCGGAAGTAGATGTGCCACGGTCACCACATGCCCAAGACGAGGAGCTGATGACCAGTGGGTGGGGCGAGGAGGGAGATGGTGAAGATGGCATGGGTATGCTATGATATTATCGTTATTACAGTATCTTGCTACAAAAGTCCCCACCCCGAGTGGGTTGAGTAATACATACATAAATGGGTGCCGTGTGACTTAGATTTTCCCGGAACTAAGCAGGAACTCGGACTGCTTTTTCGACCCCTCCTTCAATGTCACTTGGCTTGCTTAAACATGCGAGGGATGCCTCCGTGAGCCCCACTCTATGGCGGCTCTTATCTATGGTCGGGCGACGGCAAATGAGTGTAGCCAACATCGAGGTTCGTGTGCTCATCTCGTTCATGACGTTGTCATTCACCAGGTTATCCAGCCTTCCCGGCTCGAGGTTCTTAGAACCCCTGAACCCAAAACGGTTCCTCCATCTTCGAAATTAGTATTCGGACATACTTTTGTAAGTCTACAAGGACACGCTACAGCCCTTTCCTGATGCTTTTCAGACTGATCATATGTTGACCATCCCTTGGGATGTAAAATCAGGATGGGGTTCACCGCGCATTCAACCCTGTTAGCCCCCCTCTCCTCGTATGACCTATTTTCGGAGTTGATTTGCGACCTGCGTCTGTAGATGGACCTCTTACCTTGGATCCGAGCTCTACTGTCCTGCACTATGCTCAGACAATCTTCGAGGGCATGAAAGCTTATCGGAAGGAAAATGGCAGCGTTATCCTATTTAGACCTGATATGAACATGAAACGCATGAACGCCAGTGCACAACGTATTGCTTTACCTGTAAGGGCCCCCCTTTTTTGTGTCCAAAATCTGACTTTACTCACAGACATTCGATGGAGAGGCCCTCCTGAAGTTGATCAAACAACTCATTCAAATTGACCAACACTGGGTTCCGAAAGAACCGGGGCACAGCCTATATGTCAGGCCCACCATGAGTATGTTGCTTGACTTTTGGATGTGATATCATGAACGGAAGTTTGAACCACATAGTCGGCACACAAAAAGAACTCGGCGTGTCCCCACCGAACCAGGCGCTTCTTTTCGTCA
>Ga0307516_10000075_pt1 | contig 107790 bp, 83 predicted proteins | sample 19_EM_MG_FD_203310 | JGI IMG/M metagenome (GOLD analysis project Ga0307516, IMG submission 203310) | Populus trichocarpa ectomycorrhiza microbial communities from riparian zone in the Pacific Northwest, United States - 19_EM | ecosystem: Host-associated > Plants > Roots > Unclassified | place... | reverse complement strand
TGAGAGCGGTCAGTTAATTTGATGGACTGATTTTCACGATCGGTGATGGGCCATCGACGATCGTGACCGCGGCGTTGGCGCCGCGGTCATTTCCGAAGCTATCAGAACGGCGGGTCTTTGAGCGGCGGCGACGGCAGAGGATCGTGGTAGTGCTCCCGTTCATGGAGCGCGTGGTACCAGCGGTGCATTTGGGCGAAGTAATGGTTTTGGAAGTGGTTGTAGAAGGCCTCGAGGAACTGATCGAGGGCGACCACGGCCTCGTCGGGTAGCTCGGGGAAGACGAAGAGATCGGTATCGTCGCTCATCATCGAGTTCCGACAGCGCGGCGCGGACTCTGCGTTTCCGGCGGCGCGAAGACCTGCAGATAGAGCTTCTCATCGAGCACGGTGATTTCACGCTGCGCCGCGGTCATCAGCAGTTCGGCAGCCATGCCGATGAAGATGCGGTAGTTGCCGGCGGCGTGGTCGCACAGCGTGTGGCGCAACTCCTTGGTCATGAGCCCCGCATTGCCCGCGGTGGCAAGCAGATGGTCGAGGCAGGCCAGCAGTTCCTCCCGGGTGGCGACGCCGGTGGCCAGCCGGGTTCGGATCCGAGATCCCAACGGGATGAGTTCCTCGCGCCGCAGCTTATCGAGGAGGCGCACATCGCCGCAGAGTACGACACACAGCAAGGATTGCGAGTCGAAGCGCGCGCTCGCGAGCAGGCGCAGCTCGCTCAAGACCATCGGGGTCATTTCCTGGGCCTCATCGCACAGGACAACGGGACGGCGGCTGGCGGAGCCGAGATGGTCGAGCCACCGTGCGCGCAGCGCCTTGAACCCGCCCCATCGGTTGCTGACGCGGATGGAGATGGAGAAGATATCGCCGAGTTCGCGGTAGAAGTCGCTCAAGTTGCTCTGCGGATGGTGGATGACGCCGACCGACAGATCTGCCAGACGCGACAGCCGCTCGGCAAGCAGGCGCATGACCACGCTTTTCCCCGAACCCGGGTCGCCGTGGATCAGGGCGAAGCCCCCCTCGCGCAGGTGCGCCTGCTCGATCCGCCAGCAGAAGTTCTCAACTTTGGGCGCTACGTACAGTGCCTCGGTCGGCACCTCGGGGGTGAACGGGTTCCATTTCAGGCCGTACATGGCCAGTAGTTTTTGATTCATGCGGGATCATCCTTCTCGGCAGTGGGTAAATAGGCGGGCGGCAGGCCGGTGGCGGCGTAGTCGGCGATCATCTGCTTCAAGAGCGGTGCGATGCCGGTGGCCGGCATCGCGCTCATGTCGGCGGTGGTCGCGGCCGGATCGACCCGCCGGCGCAGCGCATCCGCGTTGGCCGCCTTATCGAGGGGCCGCACCGGACAGAGGATCTGGCCTGAACGTGCATCGATCAGATCGACGCGGCTGAAGTCCCAGCGCGCGTAGCGCAGATGGATGTGATCAAGACGGCGATAGCGGGACGGGATCTCGAAGCGCTGGCCGTCGAGACTGACCGTGCCGTCGGAGCGGCGCTGCTTGCGCTTGACCTCGATCCGGAACGCGGCACGCAACTCCTCGCTCCCGGGGCACTCGCGGCCGACGTTCGGGCCGGCGAGGAACCGCTGCATCGGAGTTTCGCCGAGCTCGCTATGTACGGTGCGGTGATATTCCTGGGTGATCCAGGCCTGGGTCGCCACGTTCAGCTGCTCGAGCGTGAGGCTCGCTTCACCTTCCAGCATCGCGAGCAGGCGCCCCTCGACGCGACCCCATATATTTTCTTGCTTCCCATTGACGTGCGGTGAGTACGGCAGCGTGGGCAGGTGCAAGATGCCGAGGTGGTGCAGCCCCGCGGTGAACTCCCCGGAGATCATCGCCGAGCCCCGATCCGTCATCAGCGAACGCGGCAGACCCACCTTCTGCAGCGCCTGGCACAGGCCGTGGACCAGTTCTCGGGTACCCTCGTTCGTGTACCACTGGGCGTGGCACAGGAACCGCGATCGGTCGTCGATGAAGCCGACCAAGAGGGGTTTGACGTACGCACCGCGCCGGGTCAGGACCTTGCGTGAGCCGTGATGGAAGTCGAGGTGCATGAGCTGCAGGACATGCTCGACTTCGTAACTGCGCACCTCGCGTTGTTCGAGCCGGTCGCGGGCGGCAAGCGCGCCGTCGGTGGCGCGCTTCGGCGGACGCCGGCGCAGCAGTCCCTGGGCTTTGAGGTATCGGCGCACGCTCGGATAGGACGGGCACTTCGTGCCGGCGGCGCCGAGCGTCACCCGTAGATTGTCGTGGTGCAGCTGTGCGGTCCAGCCGGGGTGCGAGTTGTACTGCGTGGTGAGTGCCTGCACCGCCTCGGTTGACAGACTCGGGAAGCGGCCGATGTCGCGTCGTACTTGATTGCGCAGCACCTGCACCGGATCGCCGGCCTTTTTGGCCGCGTAATACCAGCGCTCGAGCGTCGAGCAGCCGAAGCGGATCTGAAGGCCCGTGAGCGGATGACGCCAGGTCTTGGAGGCCAAGGCGTCGAGCGCCTCATGTAAATCGCCGACGGCCGGCGGTGCCGCCAAGAGCGGCCCGATAATCGCGAAGCGCAGCCGCGCCCACCGATCACGCTGCGGTAGATCGTCTTCGGAACTCAACGTCGCTCCCATTGCGACGCCATCCCCGGCACCGCTCATGGGAACGCAGGCTACAAAGCCGCCTGACGGAGAGCTATCGGCATCCTCTGCGGGTACGCGGCGACCTTCGGATTACTTGATCGTCGTTCGCGTGCTCAGCGGCGCAATAAATCGCAGCACCTGCGTCAGCCGATCCGCCATCGCGCCGGCATCGAAGCGTTCCAGCAGGCTTGCCGGCAGCTGCGCGGTTGTCACCGGCGGCATGAACCGTTCGCGCACCGACTGCCAGAACGGCGTCGATGGAAAACCCTCCCGCCACCACGTCCGCCAGCGCTTCAATGTGCAGGCCGGGATGCTGAACAACTCGCACAGTCCTTGCCCCGACGAACTGCCCGGCGGCGAGGCCAACATCAACACCACCGCCAGATACACACGACGGCCTGCAAACCGTACCGACGGTGAGGTTGCGCGACCGTCGCACCGTCCGCAGGTGAAGCTCAAGCGCCAGGAATAATCCTCCCGCACCGCGGCCGGGCAACCACGCGGCTTACGCGGGAAATCCGCCACATGCAGCGGTCCGGCACAGCCGGCACAACGCGCCAGGCGGGTCGCGGCGGCGAACTCTTCATCAATGCGCGTAAGAAAACGAAAAAAGGCGGGATCTTGCAGTACGTGGCACACTTCGACGGTCTCCTGGTCTTGGTAAACCGGAGACTCCCCGGAGGGGATCTTTTAATCAAGATCCCCGATGGGGATCCAATTCAAACCATCACGAAACTTGACCGCCAAAGGCGGAATCGCCATCAAGAAAGCTGGTCATGCTCAGCGCGTGCCTTTTCGATTGTGGGCGGGGACGTCTTGCTGTTTCAAGGATCGTCCTGCGCGAGTAAACCCTGTGGCGTTGTGTCTCGCCTCAGTGTGAGCGATTTGCGGGAACTCGGTTTCGAGATGGCTCCTTCACCTGAAGTCAGCGCCGCGTTCAATGCCGATGGAAATCTGTTGATGGTCGGGAACGCGCACGGCTCCGTCGTTGTGTGGGATATTCATCGCCACCAAGTGATCCATTCGTATCAGGCGCCGTATTCCTATCTGGACACAGTCGCGGTCAGTCCGGACGGTGCATTGCTCGCCGCCGGCGACTCGATCGGCAATATATTTATTTGGGACATGTCGGAACGCGATGACGAATCGAACGCTTCCTCTCGTGTTCTCTCGTCGGCGGCCGAAAAAGGTTACCAAATCGCCCTCAGTCCCGACGATGAGTGGTTAGTCACCGCCGGCTTCAGCACAATTAATCCCTCCGACCCTCTCAGTAAACGCTACGCATCCAGTGTACGAGTCTGGCGAACCAGTGATACCGCCCCTCCGGAGCGACTCGAGGGTCGCAATCTGACCCGCTTTAGCAAAGATTCACGCCTGTTCGCCTATGAGGGTCCAAATGGCGTGATGTTAGTGCAACCCGCCACGCACACTCTCATCCCAACCGCGTTAGGCCGCGACGCTACGGCCCTCGCGCTAAGTCCGCAAGGCGACAACCTACTGGCCGCATACAAAGGAAAGCTCGCCTCGGTAAGTACGGACTCACCCTTGCAGGTGCGCGAGTGGCAGTCAGATGAGAACCTGTCTGCCATCGCTGTGAGTACCGATGGGACTGTTGCTGGCGTCAGTGGGGGGTCAGTGTGGACGTGGTCTGGTGCTGACCATCATCAGCAGCTTCTTTGGAAGTCTACCAGCGCCGATTTGCAACTGATGACCGCCATTTTTTCAGATGACGGCCGTCGTCTTTATTGGGGAGGAAGCGACGGCGGTATCTACGTCTGGGACATGCAGACGCATCGCCTTGAGGGGACGCTCCATTGGCTCGGCAGCACTGGAGGGGTAAGCGCGCTGTCTACTCGTGGATCAACGATTGCCGCGGGATATTGGTCCGGCGATGTAGCGCTGTGGGAAGTCGGTCCACATCTTCCCGGCCTGCCCAAGAGCGTCTATCGCAACCACGCGTGGATAGTGCGAGACGTGGCTTTAATGTCTACCAGGCCGTATGTGCTTGCCGGCAGTTGGGACGGAACCATAAGTATTTCGGATCTTGCCGAACGTACCGTGGGCACCATGGTCACCATTCGTGGGACGGACGATTGGTTAGTCGCCAATAGCCTCGGTGTCTTCGATGGCTCGCCGAATGCTATAGAGCGCGTCAGTTGGCGTGACAATGCGACAGGGCAGCTCGTGCCTTTGGAGGCGCTTTATAACGATTTCTTTCATCCTGGCCTGTTATCGGACCTGTTTCACGGGAAGAATCCTGTGCCAAGCCTCGACTTGGCAACGAGCCTCCACATACCGGGTCTGCGAAGCATGTGCGCATCCGGAATCGCGAGCATTCGCTCCGTGGGCTCTAACAGAGAACTATGCATTTCGATCACGCCGTCAACCCGCGGTTCGAACTCGCTTGCGTTGAACAACCTGACGAAGCATTCGTCCCTTGGAGGAAGTGAGACAGCGGCGAGTTTGGGCTTTGTCACACACCCAAACGATCCATCGTGTTTTTATGGTAAGCCGCTTCGGCCGTCAAGTGACAAAGGCAGTTCCTGCAAACGTGTCGAGTCAGACCCCGGCATTTCTGACAACAACTTCGCCAAATCGGATATCCAGGGGAGTGACTTACACGTGCTTACAGTCGGTGTATCGAAATATCCCTCGGGGGTCACTTATCGAAATGGCGAAGTGTACGCCCAAGTAGATGCGGTCGTTGGCATGGCAAATCGCGTCGAGGATTTTTTTGCGAAGCAGAGCGCTCTGGTGACGGCACATCCCGATCGTCCCAACTGGTACCGGCACGTAGACGTATTGAAGAAACTTCGAGACGAAGAAGCGACCGCGGCCAACATTCTCCAACGATTGTCGGAAATCGCCAAAGTCAGTCGTCCGGAGGACGTGGTGTTGCTGTACTTGGCCGGCCACGGTCGTGTTTTTCCAGATGAGGAGATGTTTTACTTTATTAGCTATTCCTCTGGCCCAAAATCTGGCCAGTCGACGCGCTCTCTAGATGAACAAGATGCCAGTCTAAGCGCGTCTATGCTAGCGGATGCCATTCGCAAGATACCAGCTCGAAGAGTCGCGTTGATAATCGATGCGTGCCAGTCCGGAGGTGCGGTCGAGTCTTTGATTAAAATCGGCGAGATAAAGGTTGCCGCGGAATCTCGGCACTCGGAAGCCGGGGCAAGTCCGGCCGGAGTGCACGTCTTGGTGGCGTCGATGTCTGTCGAGGAAGCCCAAACTGGAATCGGTGCGGGTCAGCGCTCACTCCTGACCGGCGCTCTACTCGACACGCTGAATGATCCAGCAGCGTTCGATGCCATTGGCACGATGTGGACCCATCGGACGTTTGCAGGGGTTGCACGACAAGGGAACTTGGTGAAAGGTAGTCGCTTGGAAGACCAGACCGCAGTAGTGAGTTCGGTCGGTAGCGACTTCCCGATAGCCTTCGAATTCACGCCCCGTGGCCTACAAGTCCAGCGATGAATGCTCGTAGAAGCCACTCGGTGTTACAAATTGTCTTGATATCGTGATAGAACATTGCTTCCGGTGCGCCTTGATAGATCTTAAGCTCGTCGAGCGTTCGGACTGCGGGAAGCTTTCCCATAGCTTTCGTGTACACCAGATGCCATATAGGGTCTCCAAAGGAGTGGAACTCCACCTACTGCGGCACCGTCTGCGCAACATACATCTTGAGTGAACTAAGGGGGATGGGCACGCGGGTCTGTTTCGGCGCGGAGGTCGACCAATCGGATTCAACCATGAGCCGCGGCTTGAAGTAAATTGTAGGATTCCCAGCTTCCTCAACCTCGCAAGGCATATTCAACGCGATGTGCTGGGGTTTTCCCGTGGTCTTGCCACTGAACAGCCACGCTTTGCGGTCACCCGTACTGCGCTTGATTGCCCAGATATCATCCCATCTTCTTGCGGCCGCACCCTTACAGGTGACATCGTCCATTTGCTCAATGGAACCCAAGGCTTGGGTTTCGCTTGCCTCGCCGGGGAGCTGGTATCTCATGTAGGCGTCCATGGATTGCAAGGCGACCGGAATATCTAGGCGAGAGCGGGATGCGATGTCGGCCGCCAAAACATTGTGCAACCCATCGAGAGTTTTTTGCGGTGGATTGCTGTCTTCCAGTAAACGACCGCTGATGATGAGTCGACGTTTGATCCACAGGGCGGATGGATTACCGAGCGACTTGAGGAGCGCGGCCGCGAATGTGGTAACTGCGGCGGCCTGAGAGGTGCCACTGACGGCCGTGGGAGTACCGCTTGAGTCCAGCCAAGAGCTCAATTGACATCCCGGGGCGGCGATGTCGACCGTATTGGGACCTCTGTTGGTGAACTGACTAAGGTCGCCGTTTTGACGATGGGCGGCCACCGTCACAACATTATCGGTACTCAATCCGCCCAGGCCCGCCGGCTGAATTCGCTCGGTTTGCAGATCATCCTTTGACTCGTTTCCAGCCGCCACGATGAACAGATCATTGTGGGTATTGCCCAACTCCAATGCATTCTGGAGTACCGCGCCGAACTGCTGATTGCCGTCATCAACGTAGGTAAGACTGAGATTGACGATCTTGTCGTGCAAGAAACTGACGACGGCGTTGATCCCCCATTCGGAGCCTGCCACCAGATCTGGACCACCATCGGCGATGTTGGCAACGATGACGCGAAGCCACGCCTTATGACTGCCTAAATAGAAGACCGAACGATACTTAGGATCTTGGAACGCGGTTCCTCCGAATACCAAGCCCGCAGTGTGCGTTCCGTGTCCACTGGTCTCGTCGATGGTCGGAAAGCGCGACGGATCAATGATTGGATAAATGGGCGTCCCCATGGCCATCACCAGCGGACCGATCAAGCCGTCGGGGTAACTGAAGTGTGTATAAAAAAATTCTGGGGGAAAGGGTGGACCGAAGACAGGGGCACCTCCGCGCGCGCCAAAAAAGCCGTTGTCAATAACGACCACATCCGCCTTAATCTGCGACAGATTCGCATTTTCAACGGCCTGCAACGCCAGCTGATAGGCGGCCGTGACTGCGACGGGATTCACCATCGCAGCATTCGAGCTTGGATGCAAACACTCATCGGGAGGTTTGTATTGATCGCCAACGCCGCTCGCAAGGTGCCCGGCGGCCACGGGTACGCGGACTTGGAGCGGTGCCGGAGAAGCTCCTAAGGAGATTGTGTCTTTGATCGTAAAGTAGCTACCGAGCTTCGATGTGGCGACCCGATCAAGCGCGTCCGTGTCTTGAATGAGCATCGAGGTCGGCAAGGTAACGTGCGAGATGGTGACGGTCTTGCCCGCTTTAAACGGACCTGAGGTTGGTAAATAGAAGTGGAGCATGTCTTGAGACGTTCCCTGGGCACCCGTCAATCTCTTGTAAAGACTTGCCTGGGTATCCCCTTTGCCGACCCGGACTGTGAGCGGCCTTTGGGTCGTCAGCACATAGGGGCATGCCGGCCAATGAACTGCAAATACCTGATCACCTAACCTCTTGTTGGAGGGCATGGCCCTCAGGGCGGGATTTGCTTCGAGTGTCTTATCCCAATAACTCTTCGTGAAAGAACCACAGAGAATTCGCGAGACCTCTTCACCTGAAAAATGTTTGGCGTCAGGATACTGACCCCGATCCAAGGTACGTGGCTTTCCCAGGCCGGCAAGCGCGGCCGTCGCCTCCGCAGACAGAGGTCGATTTGCTCGCAACGTGATGTCAGTGTCGCCGTTCGCAATTTGCGCACATATAACCAACCCAGCCACACCAGCAGCGATAGGGGCAACTAAGCGCGGGAATACGTGGGTCAGTTTGCGCAAGGTGGTGCTCTTGCAGCCACATTGATACCGCATACAACGCCTCCGGGGTTGTCGCACAGCCAGCCCTTGGCAAGCGTGGTAAAGGATGGGCTAGACAATGCCGCGATGGTCGAAACCACAACGTAATGACCATCTGTCACCTGGCGCGTGCCAAATGTCGAGTTGACGCCCGCCACGCGGCGTTGACCGGTGGGATGCTGCGCGGTCACGTTACTCATCATTGGAGCGCCCGAATCCCCGGGGCAGAGCGCCGGTTGCGTGGCTTCAGATAGGATTTCCAGTGGATTTACCCCGGCCGCAGGTGTACTGATCAGCGCGTTACCAATCCTTAAATGATTGTCCTTTTTATCGAGCGTAAGACCGCCGTCGCTATCCATGTGGAAAGCGCCGCAGCCGTATCCAGTGAGAAGAACGCTTGTGCCGCTCCCGAGAACGGTGCCGGTGTCCACAACTTCGTAACGAAGATGATCAAGCTCCGCAGGGGGGCTTAGGGGCACTTGGAAACTGCAGAGCGCATAATCCTCCGGTACTCTCGGAGGTACCTTCTGGACGTTGGCATTTACCGATTCCGCATATTCTTTGGACACCCGGCATTGGAGAGCCATCTCTGGAAGGCCGCCAAATTGAATAGAGGCTGCAAGATTGAAGTCGTTGCTGCCGTAGTCAAAGCAGTGCGCCGCCGTGACTATGAGACCCGGACCAATGAAGGTTCCGGTACAGGATGCCGGACTGGGTTTTCCCTGGGCATCAAAGAGATCGTAGCCCGAGGCTACTAAAATCGTTGCCCAGTCCTGCGGCAGCACAATGATGCCACCAGCAAGGCGGAGACCGCCAGGTGGGACCTGGGACTTAAAGGTGTGAAATACCAGTTTGTGATTGCGCGGTTGGCCATGGCTCGTTCCCGCCGCGATCAACAGTATTAGCAAACTTGTAATGTTTCGCGCTCCGCGCGCTCGCCAATTGCGCACCTGTTCGGTGTACACGAAAACTGCGATCGCGGAAGACCTAAGAACCGCTTCCTTTGCTCTTTTGGGCGCTTTGGATCGTTTTGATGGCCTTTTGAACGGCGGATAGATCGTCGGTGACATTTCCTAGCGTGTCGCCGGTTGTCCCGCCATTCGTGCTCGATCCGCATACGGTACCCATGTTGATTTTTCCTGAAACCGGCAGCGGCTCCAAGCGCACGTATTGCTGCGATGCCACAATGATCTCAAAGTGATAGCTCTGTTTTTTAGCCTGGAGATCTTTGTTGTACAGGTTTAACACCGCGTTCCGGCACGCTGGCACCGGCCAATAATTTACCTTCGCTTGGTTGGCGATCAAAGCCTGCCATTGATCGAGGGTCACCGTGCCTGAGGGCTGCGCGTCTGGCTCAAAGAGAAAGTCGTAATGCCAATAGTCGTCGAGGTTGGCGTTCACAACCTTATCCTTGGGTACTTCAAAAGTGAAAGGCTGTAATTTGGTTTCCGGTCCTCCTCCCGAGACTCCAACGGCTGCCGCGATGCTAATCACACTGGCCACAATACTGGCAATCTGACCGACTCTTGTGGGTACCAAGTTCTCAGCTGTGGAGCTGACAGATGACACTAAATCCGAGTTCTGATAATGCCCCACGCCGAGGGTCGTGCTTTCAAAAAAGCCTTGCACACCTTTGACCAGGTAAGCCTGGGTCGTGTCAGGCATAGGCGCCGCTTTCGCAGTCCACGAAGCGCCATCGATAGTGATTGTCGCAAGCGCGTTGCTAAACACGGGCGGAGGAGAGTCGTTGTTCCCGCCGGCCGCGGCCGGCTTCTTGGACCCGTCTTGCGTGTCCTTGGATTTATCGCCCGTGTCGGTGCCGCCCGTCTTAGCTGGAGTAGTAGTAGCAGGTTTCTTGCCCCCCTTTCCGGCCGTGTCTTTCGACTTCAGCTGGTTGCCGGCAGTGTGTTTTTCCGCGGCGGCTGCGCCCGAATCACCGGTTGATTTGGTAGGGTCGGAGTTAGAAGTGTTCCCGGTATCATCCGCTGGATCGTTCTTTGTACCCTTCGGTGAATTTTGGTCGGCAGAGCTTGTTGGAGCGACGACGACATAGTCCTTCGGCAGCACGAAGTAGCTGTAACCGGCTTTTGCCAGTGCAGCGATCTTCTGAGGATCCGTGCCCGGATCGGGCTTTTGGAACTGCAGCTTGACTGCTGACTGACAACCGCTTAGTCCCACGGTTGCCACGCAAACCGCCGTGGCGCCAAAAACATATCTCTGGAAGTAGCGATGACCCGTCATGATGCCCCCGTGCAGTAGAACAGGTTACGGCCGCAGAGCGACTCGGACGACTCGGTTGGGTTGGTATGGATTTTTCACCAATGACTCCGTGTCGATGGTCGCGAGCAAAAATGCGAGCCGCGAAAACAAACGGGTCCTGATGCGGCTGTGGCAAGATTATGAGCACAACCAGTTCAATCTCGCAAGATGGCTGCGGATACTTAAGCGTAGCGGCCCGAGAACATAAATCGCGCGACCGCCTCCAGTGCAGCGTGAGCCAACTAGCCGTGTCGATCCCGAGAGACGTTCGCGCGGCCTCGGCGCTCATCGCTTGCGCCGCGGGGAGGTTTTGCGCGACCGGCCCCGCGAAGCCACTTTGGGCTGTTGCAGAACTTTGCGCCGGGCAGGGATCCGCTTGGCGCGTCTTGCCACCGGTTGCGGCAACAGTCTTTTCCTGGAGCGCGGCAGGGCGGACCGCAGGGCCGTTCGGCGCACAGGCGTTCGATGTTGCGTGACGGCCCTGGCAATCAGAGAAGCGATCTGCTGCCGGTTGTGGGCGATCTGGGTCTCAAGGTCGGTGATTCGCGCCTCGCGCGCCTGCAGGGTCGCCTGGGCTCGCGCAAGGCTTTTGGACAGCAACAACAGATGCGCCCGGGTATCGGCGAGCGCCCGCTCGCGCTCGCGCGCGGCGCTCTCCCAGTCCTTTTCCCGCAAGTTGAGCGAGTGAGCCCGCAACTCGTTCTCCGCCGCGATTTGCTTGAGCCGCTCCCGCGCCGCATTGTCGTCGTGCCGCGCGGCGTCCTGCGAGAGCTGAAGTGCCTGCTCCCAGAGGGCGAGTGCCGCGTCGGCAAACTTCGCCGGCAACTGGGTGAGGGCGACTGGATTGCCCGAATTGAGGGCCCCCTGATCCTTCCAGAAGCGGCGCATCGAATCGGCAATCGTGGTACTCGATCCCCGCTTTAATGCCTTGCGAACCGCTGCGACGGAGGGATAGCCGCCGTTCACCATCAAAGACCGGGCCGCGCTCTCGATCTCGGCGTACGAGATGCTGGCCGCGCGTTCGCGGATTGATCCGTAGCTGCCGCGGGGCTCTTCGATCATAACTATATCGTACCATGACGGATAACGAATCATCCATTACGATTATCACAAACGATAATGACACTTATCGCATCTATGGTGCGATGCGTGTTATGATGGTTATATGAAATCGCCCAACCGTCGGCCTGAATCTCTTGCGGTGACAACGCCTGCGCAACCGGCGGAAAAGCCACTGGATCGCCTGCGGGAATGGCAGGGGATGGCGGAGGGGGCGTACTCGGCGAACACCCTGCGGGCGCAGAAAGCGGACGGGGCGATCTTCCAGGCATTCTGCGACGGGCGCGGCGAGTCGTTTCTCCCGGCGGATCCGAATATCATCCGCGCTTTCATCGAGCACGAGGTGAAGGCGGGCAAGAAGCCCGCGACGGTGAGGCGCTACATCGCCACCATCGGCCGAGCACACATTGGTGCGGGGTTACTCAATCCCTGTTCCGGGGAAGCGGTGCGCTTGGGACTAAAAAAGATGGGGCGGGAAACCTCGGCCCGTCAGGCGCAAGCGCGCGCCTTGGGCTGGAAGGAGATCAAGGAATTTATCGGAACCGCGGGCAGGGGGCTCCGAGCGGATCGCGAGCGCGCACTGCTCTGCGTGGCCTACGAAACGCTCGCCCGGCGCGGCGAGCTCGTGGCACTCGAGGTGCGCGACATTGAGTTCTGGCCGAACGGCACCGGCCAGGCGCTGATCCGCCGGGGTAAGACCGATGCGGAGGGGCAGGGGAGGGTGGCTTATCTCTCACGCGAGACCGTGAAATGGCTAAAAATCTGGCTCGAGCATGCGAAGATCAATGAGGGGCCGATATTTCGGCGGTTGATTGGCGCGGAGCAGATCGGCGGTGCGCTCAATCCCGGCAGCATTGCACCGATCTTCAAGCGGGTGGCGCAGTGGATCGGGATGCCTGCGCGGTTCGTGGCCGAGGTCAGTGGGCACTCGACGAGAGTTGGTGCTGCGCAGGATTTAGCGGAGCTCGACATCGACTTGGCGGCGATCACCCAGGCCGGGGGATGGAAGTCGACGCGGATGCCGTTGCAATATGCCGAGAAGATCAATGCGGCGAGGTCTGGGATGGCGAGGGCGGCGGCCGCCACCGGCCGCGACGAATCGGTCTCTGAAGAGCGGGGGTAGGAGGGTGCCGTGAAACAGGTGCAAGCGACTCACCTTCGTCGGCGGTACCACAGATTCCCGGAAAGTTGCATTCGGTGGGGACCTTCGCTCGGCGTGGCCTATAATAATTCCCAATGAAGGAGCTCATGTCAGCGGTCTACCTTTGGGGAAAGCAAGTCGCCACGCTCTCGTTCCCGTTCCAGGGGGATGACCGCGTCTTCGGTAGCGCACAGCTCGATGAGCAGGAGATCAAACAGGGCCGCTTCGGGCGCTGCACGTTCGCCAATATCAGCTTCAAGAAAGCCGTTATACGAAGCACGGAATTTCAGCACTGCGTATTCGTCGGTTGCTACTTCCGTCGGGCCGAGCTGATCGATTGCAAATTTGTGGGTTGCCGGTTCGTCGACTGCAACTTCAATTATATCGCCCTGAAAAGCTGTGACTTCCGATATGCGACTTTTGGCGGGTGTCAGTTGCCGTTCGACGAACTGCAGCACTGTCTCCCGTCCGAACCCAATCTTCGGGAAGATCTGGCGCGGAACCTCTCTTTGGAATCCAGCCGTCTCGGCCTTGCGGCCGAGGCTCGGCGCTACCGGATGGTTGAGATACGCGCGCGTGAAGAAAATCTTCGGGCGGCCGTGCTCGGGCAGTCTTCTTGGTATCGGGCACATTACGACCCGGTTGCGCGCGGTATCGCCTTGGGCGGATTGATTCTTAGTCTTCTGAATCGATGGCTATGGGGATATGGCCAGCGCTCTTGGGTTCTCGTGCTGAATCTCGCCATTGCTGGGTTTGGCATTTTCCCATTGATCTTCTACGTGCTGCGCTTGGGACTCCAAAAGACTTCAATGGAAGCGGTGACGGTGCCGGACTTGTTTTACTTCAGCGTCGAGAACATGCTCCCGACCAGCATCCACTCTGGGATCTCGGCCGTATCGTTGTGGGCGCGGATTGCCGCAGGGACCGAAGCGGTCATCGGCATAGTCGCATTCGCGCTCTTTGCGTCGTACATCTATCGATGGAGCGTGCATCGGTGAGCGCCGGTCCCGCCTTCGCCAGTTGGCTATATGGATCTCACGCCCGCGGCGACGCGGATGACCTCAGCGACATTGACGTCCTGGTTATTTCCGACTCCGTTGAAGATTCTATCGATATCGAAGATCTCTATCCGACCGGCAGAGCCGTTTCCGTGACGCGTTACACCTGGGGTGAACTGGAAGGAATGGTCGAAAGCGGGTCCCTTTTCCTTCGCCACCTGCAATTGGAAGGCCGCCCCCTGAGCGAATCTCCCCCGGTCAAGGGCAAGCTATCGGCTGCGCTTACACGGCTCGGCCGCTACCGGTTTGCGGGTCGCGACGTGCAGGGATTCTCTGATGTCCTGAGTGATATCAGGCATTCACTTTCCTGGGAAGGTTCGCTGGTATTTGAACTGGCAACGCTCGGCACCGTGGTGCGCCACGCAGCCATCCTGGGCTGCGCGATGGCCGACAAGCCGTGCTTCTCTCGCTTAGAGCCGGTCAGGCGCATTTCCGAGATGTGGGCCATGACAGGCAAATGGGATAGCAACTTTGAGTTTCTATATCGCTACCGCCTCTATGCCGACGGACGCCTGTCAGAGCCGCCGCACTCCTCGCATGCGTTCGCATTCCACTGGTGCGATCGAGCCGGAGAACTGGTGGACGAACTGCAAAGGCGGCTCTGTGAATCGCATTGATCGATGCCTGTCCCAGATTGCGGCCATCCGGGATGTAGCGGCGGGTCAGGCACCGCCGTACGTGGCGCGATCGCGGATTGGCCGGTTGGCACTGTCCGTTGCGGCACTGGTTGCCCAGGAAGCCGGCCTCTCAGCCCCCGACCTCCCGCGGCCTATCCGTGTTCCTACTGGAGCCCGCGCGCAGCTCCGCGACCTGGCGGAACGATGCAATCGCTTGTCTCAACTCGCACGGCATGTCGCGCAACCCAGCGAACCTTTGGACGAACGGTGGAGGCGCGGATGGCTCCAACTGCTGGAGCAAGTTGATAGACTTGAAGAACAGCTCCAGTCAATGCGCACACCGTGAGCAAGACTCAGGCCACTTTTGCGGAGGCTTGGAACCAGGTTAAAACTACGGCTGCGGCCGCAACGTCAACCCCAGATTCCAGAGTGTCCATGGCCGGGTCGGGAGATGATTCTCGGCGGATGACATTCAAGGATCCGATCATCTTTGCCTACGAGATGGTCGAGGCCAAACTGATTACCCACACATCTGGGCGCCGTGCCCGACGACGTCGAATTCACTCCGGTTACGGAGCCCGCCGACGTAGCGAAAACGACGACTGGCGCCGCGATCTTGGTGGCGCAAGCGATCCTCGACGCTGGATCCTGGCGACAGTCGCGGTCAGCGACTTTCCCAAGACGCCTTGGTTACAGCAAGACAGGAACCGCTCCAGCGCGGATTCCATCGCACCTGTTCTTACTCATCACCAGCGGTGGGGTCTATTGTTGAGATTGACCCGGAGATACTTAGGTGGAGGTCGCATGTGTGACGCGCATCGGGATGAGCGGGAATGAGGCACCCAACTCCGCCTATGAACACGATCGCCGTCCCGCCAGAACTCATGAATGAATGGCCCGATGCAACGAGATTGCAGCGACAGATATTCGATCTTTATGTCACCGAGACGGGTCAAGTTCTCAACTCTCCACCGACCGATGCTGACATGCGGGCTGTCGTTACTTGGCTTCAAAAGAATGCGTCGGCACTGCTCTCCCATTACTTAAAGTCGAGAGCCGCGTTGGTACCGGCATTCTCCCCAACCCTGTCATTTAAAGTCTCGCATCTCGCGCAGTTCCATTGCCCGATCTGCGCTACGAAGGATGGTCTATATCCGGTTCAGGTTGTCTCGATTCGCATTCGACCGGTATCGAAGCAAGCGATTGGGCAGAAGCCAAAGCGCCGAGCCGCTTTTGAACGTGCTATTAGGCACCGGTTTCGAGATCACAAGACCCGATTTAATCCCAGCTTGTCGATCTGTCTCCTCATTGTATTCGTCGTGAAGGGGAATGGCGTGCAAAAGGACTTGGATAACATGGCGAAGGCGATCGTCGATGCAGTGAAGACCGTTTTATTCGGCGACGATCGACGGATCGATCATTTGAACATTATCCGCATCAACTCTCCCGACGAGGAATTTGTGTACCTTAACATCCGTCCGACGACACTCAACAGGCACGATGACGTTCTCTTCCCTCAGATGCTTCACTCGTGGGCTGGTGCGGAGGCGTTAGACATCGAAGATTTCATCAATCGGAGCGACTAGGGCGCGCCTGGACGTTGTGCAACGCCAGCTGCCTGCTTGCGGGACACTCCGGACTCCGCCTATCGCTCTCGAGAATCCAGCCTATTGGACCTTGATGCTGCCGGCGGTGCTTATCGAAGCATTCGGCACCGGCGCCTGATAAGATTTTTGACGTCATGAAGGCCGTTGTCCTCGAAGAGCTGCGAGCGGAAGCCCAAGATCTGGTGGAGCGCTTAGCGGCCGGTCTCGGGTTGTCACCCCTTCAATCGGTATCGGCTCGTCTGATAGAGTTCATCGAGGGCGTACGATGCGCGGTCGATAATGGACGTTCCCCGATGCAATTGCGCGCGGCGATCGGCTGGGTGCGCGACATCATTCGAATGTTGCCCAGCACGTTCGGTCGGCGCTTTGAATTTGACGCGGCTCTCATTGCGTCGGTGCTCGATGAATGGGATCCCACCGGGGCAACCGTCAGTCGATTCATGATCCCGCGTTGCACCGGTGAGTGGGGTTACTTTAGGGTCGTCATGCCCCCGGAGAATAGAGATTTCGGACATACCATCCGAGTAGTCACCTTCCCTGGTGCCGACCGTCTGAGCGACATCGATCTGTCGGATTACCCTTGGCTAGTTCACGAGCTCGCGCACGATGCGTTTTACCGATCAATGCATCATTTTCGGTCGTCTTTCGGCGAGCGGCTGGATGCACGTCTGCAGCAACTAAGGCTCCGGACCGCGGCGGACACGGGAAGCGCAGCTCGACGTGCCGCGCAGCACTTGGAGGCGCTGGCTCGCTACTGGACGCCTCGCGCGGATCAGCACGATTGGGCGCACGAGATTGCGACCGATGTGGCTGCGATATGGTCTTTGGGGCCGGCGTTCCCGATGCGCTTCGCGCGCCTGCTCGTCGACGAGCCTGGTGCCGCGTGGATAGCCGGAGACCAGCATCCGCCTCATGTGACCCGTGCGGAGGCTTTGGCGCTCGCCGCAGAACGATTGGGGTGGACAGACGAAGCGTGGGCGTTGCGAGAAGAGGTGGCAGTGCTGCGGCACGGGCTCCAGCTCGATTCACCGTCGCTCATGTACGCCGACGCAGAGTTGGTCTTGGCCGCGGTAGAGACGAGCCTGGAAGCGTGCCGTGCGCTATCCATCCCCCCGATGCGGGCCGACAGGTTTGCGAGGCTGCGGCACGCGTGCAAATCGGTGGAGGTTCCTGTGCTCAGCGGCATCGATCTCATTGCGGCGGCTGCCATCGCCCGAACGAACCTCAGTGCGGTTGATTATTCGGCTTGGCACGACCAAGCGGTGGATCGATGCTGAGAATCAGCATCGGCTCACACTATCGAGGCTGCCGGATGGGCGAGCTCATGCCGCTATTCCCGTGATCCGATACGAGCGCGATGCCTGCAGCGCCCCCGTGTCGGCAACATGCAATACCCACGGTAGGGAAATACCCATGTCGGGCTTGGTAAACCCCATGTCACATTGCCATATCAAATCGCGCAGCGCGTCGCCAAACTCCGCATGCCCGATGAGATCGATCATGCGTACTTTCAGCGGCGCTGCGGTTCCTTGCGACAAATACGGCCGTCCGGTCGAGCTGACCAAAGCCAGGTGCTTTTCCGCGAACGGAAACGTGCATCGACCGACCAGCGGGTTCTCGGCCTGCGGGCACATGTCGAAGACCCGCAAGCCCTCGGCCTCCTTCATGATCTCGAGCGCTGTCCAGAGCGGGGGGTTGGGTATCCAGCCGCGTTGCACAAGGGAGGCGTGAAGCTGTACGAGAGCGTCACGCTCGTTCCAATCATCTCCGCGGCCGAGGAGGGGCCCGTCGCGATAGAAGATCGTGCGGCTAAAATCCGGCGCGATGTTCGCCTGGAGCAGCGTCTGGGCGATACGATCGAACAGCTCCAGCAATCCGGCGTGGAGGGCGTCCGATGGAATAGGTTCGCGTTTCTGACCTACTATAGGAATCTCGCCGAGCCGAAACGCGAGCCCACCGTGAGCGTCGCCAAACCCGTACCCGACACACGCCATCGCGTGGGTGTTATGCAGACCTCCCACGTCGATTCCGACCTGGACGTTGTAGTTGAATGATTCCGCGGGGACGAACGGCACCCAATTGTGCTTCACCAGCAAGTTGAGCACCGATGTTTCGAGGCGGCCCTGCAACGCTCTAGCGAGCCCGCCCTGTTCGCGATGAAAGTCATTAGCGGGTCGATTGGCCCAGCTCGCGGGTATGATGTTGCGCGCCTGCATGCATTGCGAGGGCACCTCGATACGGCGCTTGATCTCCTCATGGAGGGTGGTTGCCGCGTCGGGTGTCGCCGGCAGCACGGCAAGCAGTGCATCGTAGCCACCGTCCTCGACCCGTCGTTGGATTTCGCTGACATCACTGTAGATGACTTGAGCGAAGGCGACGTTGCTGATCCCATGCTGGAGGAGGATCTCGGTTGCATCCACCTGTAGGCGGCGCGCGCGATTCGGTCCGACGGTTTGATGCACGCCGATCAGCGGGCGCATCGGTCGGGTAATCAGGAACCCATGGCGAACGATGTGGTCCTTACGACGCCGAGCGCGCTCATACAACGTCTGATGTGTAATGTCCTGGGGTCGGCGGAGAATGGTCGTTCCACGCGCGTTCCTCACGCAGATGGCAGGAGGCGGCACCAGAAGCGAGCCGCGGCTCACGTCGAACGCGGACTCATCGAGCGCGAGCGGCACACCGAAGAGTTCGGCGCCCGCGAGGTGCCGGCGGACGCGCGCGACAAAATTCATGCGCTCGGGCGGCGCGATGATGGTCTCACTGTGCAGCTCCTCAGTTTCGCGTGTATCGACGATCAGATGGAGTGATCCGGCAGCGAGGCGCTCCAGCGGCTTCTTGAATTCCCGGCACGGGACCGTTGCGCCGGCGAGCTGGGCTTGCTGGTCCTGCGGGAGCGAGCCATACCCTTCGAGGAGATCAGGATCATCCAACTCGACGATTCGTCCTTGCAAGTACCCGTCTCCGTGGACGTATGCGCGGACGGCGGCGGGCGAGGCATCGCGGCGGCTACGGGAGGAGCGCCTCCACTGAAGCATTTCAGCGAGCTCCTCCGCCATGCCGCGGGAGAGATAGTCAGCGATGGAGTAACCATCGATCACGGAGGTACCCACGCCGATCAGCAAAGCCAGCCGGTCACCGGCTAGGCGCTTGAGCTGCGCGGAGAAAGAGCGGCAGAAGACATGTCGATCATCCGTCCGAAAGCGGGGCATCTCGCAGAAGCGACCAAAATCCTGCCATAACGGGCCAAGATGATTGGAGCGGGCTTCCTTCAAGTGCCGCTTGAGCCCATCGCGCACGATGCCGCCGACGATGGCATCGTGTCGGGGGTCCTCCGCTCTTGCGATGAATTCGTCGGTGAGCTTGAACGTCAACCCGTTGACTTCGGCACGCGTGGGTATGTCCCACCCGCTCGGCAAGACGAAGGTGTTCGGGTCGGTATCGATCACGAATCCCCAGCCGGAGCAACGTGCGGAGTGGTGCCGCCGAAGCGCGAAGGCGGCGTTCTTCAGCGCACCGCGCTCTTCATGAGGGGGTGCTTGCCCGTCACTACGAGTCACCGTGTAACGCCGCACCGGCCAGGCGAGGCGGTGCACATCTCGAAGTGCATACGCGTTGATGCAGACCAGCGTCACTATGCGCGCTCCTTGGTGAAGTAGTAGGTGACGGCCGAACTCGAGAGGCCGGATATGATCGGCAGCCACACCTCGAAGATACGATCAAGTGCGGACGCGGTTTCAGCTCGGCCGGACAAGTGCAGCCAGACGATCACGGCATAGTGAGCCGCCACCGATCCCGCGAGAAGCGCAACGATGACGAAAGCGAGCCAGCGTGATGTCTCGGCTCGATGCTTATCGGCGCGAAAGCGCAGTTCAGGAATCCCCTCGATCGCGCCGGCGTCGATGAGCTCCAGCTCTCGCGAACTTTCCGGTGACTCGCCCATCAACTTCAGCTTCTTGCCGCCTCCTCCAGGCTCGGTATCACGATCACGCGCTCTTCATTCGTCTTGGGATTGCGAACCACGACCTCCGTAAATCCACTCTGCGCCTGGCGTTGAAGTGCGCGGTTAATCGTGAGGGATTCCCGCACCGTCTCCGCCATGGAGGCAAAATGTCCCTGCTCGGTGATTTGCTTTAAGCTCTCAAGGCTGCGTTCGTCGAAAGTAAACACGACGCGCTTCTGAGTTTCCTTGGCCATGAATGCTCCTTATTTGATGCCACATGCCAACTTGGCGAGAGCCCGATGGCCGCCTCACCTGGTCATGAGTGATATCTTAGTGCACCCATAAATGGATATCAATAGTGATGTCAATATAGGGTCACCGTGTACCCATAAACGGATGTCACGGTCGGCATACTTGTTTCGGGTGTAGACGTCAAAGGCGGGTGGTGTTCTGGTAAGTTGTTGTAAAACAATGATTTGCCTGGGTCCAATGTTTGCACGTGCAAACCAGACCGATGAGTGAAAATTGGCGTGCCCTTCGGTCGTGGCGATATCACGTTATGTTACCCCCGCGCACGGGGAGCCCTCACTGGGAGAGCTGCGGAGAATATCGACCCCGCTGTCATGCTCCAACGGGAAAGTTATCCACAGGAAACCGCTACTTTTGGCACGTTTCGGTAAACACCCCCTATATCGACAACAACGCATCGGGCATCGTCAACTATGGAGAGCGGCATCGATGCGGGGAGCGTATCTCAACCGGCTTTGTGGAATCGACAATCAATCAGCTGGTGGCTAAGCGATCCGTCAAGAAACAGCAGATGCGCTGGACGCCGCACGGCGCTCATCTGCTTCTGCAGATCCGAGTACAGGCACTAAATGGCGATCTCCACGGAATCTATGAACGCTGGTACCCGGGCCTCTGTCGCAAAGATTCGCAGCCGCTTGCCGCATAGCACACCCCCCACTTTCGGGTACTCTCCTGCTAGGCGGGACAGGGCTGTGGTTTATGCATGCAGTCACCATCCATCCCATTATGGCGTTCGTGCATCACGAATTCAGGCAGGAGAGTGCTGGTGGCATTGTCCAAGTCGACGAGAGCACCACAACCAAACTCAAAACAGAATTCGGTTCGATGCCTATCCGATGGCGAAAAAACGTCGCCGTATTCCATCCATCCCCAGATGAGAGTTTTTTTTCCAGCAGGATTGTTGCGTACGTTCGCAGCATCTATGTCAATACTGGATTGCGGGCCTACAAATGCGCTTTTTGCGGCTTCGTAAGATGCTTCAAATCTAATGGTAGCGACAGTTTCAGACGGCACAACGGATTTGAATATCGCGACGCGCAATTTCCTCGGCGGAGTAGTTCCACTATTAGCGATTGCGGCAATCACCCGCCAAGCGTCTGGCTTTCCCTCCCCATCCCAACCCCACGGTTCAAGCCGGAGGGATTTCAAAAAAATATGAGCCCGATTCTGGGCAGTGAAAATTTCAGTCTGCGCCCTATAAGTTTTCCATTGCAAGCGCGCAATACATGCTTGCACGCCTCCAACTACGGCAAGAACGATTGTGAAAATGGCGATTGTCGTGTTGGGATCGTGAACGGACCACCCCTTCTCAGACGAGGGATAATTGCTTTTGTCGTTTGGGTTCTTTGGATCCTCTTGTGGAACTTGGGAACCATTCACTATGACCGCGGGCGCAAGTTGATGGGAACCTGCACAATGGTTATCGCTCATCTGGGCGTAATCGGCAGCATGGCTCTCGTCCTGGTGACCATGTTCCAATTTAGTTGGGGTTGGTGGATCTGATGCGCCAGCAGTCCCACACGCCACGATCATCGTCAGCGCAATCCGTGCTTTCCACATCCGCGTTCCCCGCCGTCATGGCGCTATGGCCGTATTTCGCTTTCGGGTCATTAAATCATAAATTCATAAATTCCGGGATCATCTGAATCTGAATATCGCTCGCAATTCGCTCTCGATGTATTTGTGAGTAGTGCACAAGGGGCATGCTTTGGTCCATAGCTTCGTAGCCGCTTTACTTCGATTCTGACTCGGTCGAAATCTATGAATGGCTAGACATTCCAACTTCGGGCTATGGCTTGCCGTTCTTATCGAAAAAATCTTCACTCTCCTAACAGCGGGAAACCAGACCTTATCAAAGTGATCAGACGGTCGCGTCCCGCCCGATCCTGTACGCCCGATATAGATGCACTTCCTATTGTCTCCCCAAAACGAATAGACCACAGCCTTTCTCGCACCAAAATGGGCGGTGAACCAATCCTTAAACTTCTTCTTCTTTTCCCGCCAACCACGACCTTTGAGATGGTAGTTCTTTGTTGAAGCTACATGTTCGTCAAACTCAGCTTTGGCCAATTTATACACCAGCGCAGCGGACGCGAGGTCCTGCAGGTCGCTGATACCGGTATCGACCTTCTTGCGGTCAAATACAGGCGGTGCACCAGCTCTCTTATTGCCGAGCTCTTGGCGTAACCAGTTTGTACGCTGATGAAAAAGCTTGTCCAACTTGCGCTCAAAGGCCTTCGAGAACGCCATTCCTTCCTCCTACGTTGGTGTCGATCCGCCGCTAATAGTGGACCGATGTTTCGATACTTCGTCACTAGCCAGTACCTTGTGTTGTAGTGCCTTAGCGAGGTCCGCGCGATTCATCCGGTAAAGCGTCTGATGAGGGTATTCAAGCGGCTGCCCCGCAGCTCTCCAACGCGCGCCGTGGTCCTCCCGCAAGATCGTAAGGGCCTTAGTGAGGTCCGCGATTACCGGCTCAAGTTCGACCATTGCGTATGTCCCTGGCGTATCTTTCGGCGAGCAGGACTGCGCGCGACAGATCGGCTGAGCTCACGGGCGCCTCGTCGAGGTGCGATCTACCGTAATCGGGGATGCCGGCCGTCGGGATGACTTCGACTGGAAAGTTTTCCGGATTGACATCGTCGACGTTCCTGCGGTTAATCAAACAATAGGCGAATCATAATCTACTTGCTCGCCGGGCGGCTTGTAAGTCCGGATATGTAAGTTCTGGATTCGATCCCGCAGTCTAGTAATCTTCGAAATCCTCTTCGTCGTTTTCTTCGTCGGACTCATCATCGCAATGAACTTCTGCGTTCCCTAGTTTTTGCGCTGGGCGACCATCAAACCCCATCACGCGAAGGAGAAGGCCTCTGAACGCATCTTCGTTCATGCGGGGATAGTCGGTGGGCTCTGGTCCCTGATCTGGATTGCGAGGGCAAGGGGAGAGGGGATCGAGCTGGTCGACGTACGCAGCCGCCCAGTCCAGGAAGTCGATGGATTGATCCCGGAACCTGACTTGGACGCGTCTGGTTCCGAGGCTGCGTCGAGCGGCATGAATGTAGCGGCGAAGCAGTCTCACTCGATGCCACGCGCCAGCCTGGCGCTCAAGGTCGGCGACAAGTCTGGCCTGCGCGGCGCGGCGTTCTTGTCGGTCCTTGCGTTGTCGCTCTGCCTCTTCCCACTGTCGCCGGCGGCGTTCTTCTTCGGCGCGTTCGGCTTTGATGGCTTGGGCTCGCTCGTAAAAGCCGACTAAGATTGCCGGGATCTTGGTTTCGACCAATTGTTTCCGGTGGTCGTACCAGGATTTGCGCCGCGGTGACCAGCGATGCTTGCTGTCAATACGCACGATTCTGAGTGCGCCCGTGCCAATGATCGTTGTACGGGGTGCGTGGTAGGAATACTCGCGCTTCTCTCGAGCGAGTTCCGCCGCGGTGGGCACGCGGGGCTCCTCGCGGGAGCGTTCCTCGATGAGAAACGACATGGGTTCTCCGTCGACCAGCAATTGGACATAGGCGGGCGCAGTTGCTGTCTCGACTGTGGGCGATTCGTGAGAGTGCTGTGTCGTCGGTCGTTCGGGCGGTGGCGGCTCCGTCAGACTCCAGCCGATCGCTTCGGCGGTGCGAATGAATCGGTTGGCCAGGAGCAGCGCTCGATCAAGCGCATCCTTGGAAACATTGGTCTGGACGATTGCGCCTGTGCGCTCGCCGGCGGCAAAGCGGAGTTGCGCGCGATCGGGGTGCTTATGGTGTTTAGCGGTGCGTCCCACCGCTGCGCAGGTCTCGGCAAGCGATCGTGCCGGGGTTAGCTTTAGGGCTTCGAGGCGATCGCGAAGATCGGCGATCCCGATTCGCGGCGTCGAATCAGCCTTCGGGGATTCGGTCGGCAGGCCAAAATGGACGGTCGGTTCCGGTCCGTCCCGGAGTATGGCCCTCGATGGTTTCGGCGGTGTGGTCGTGGCTGTCGCCGCTGTCCGGGTGCGATATTTCGGCAGGGGAATTTTGAGGGGTTTTTGTCTCGCGGCTATTCGGGCCCAATAGCCGCGATAGGGAATGGGAACGTCGACTAGACGACAGCGTTTGGCCAGCGCGACGTCGGAGATGCCGAATTGTTTCGCGAGCTCGGACATGGGTCTTGACCAGACGAGCTCGTAGAGGGACTGGCGCGTCAATAGTAGAGGGTTTTGGGCCATGCATCACCTACGAAGCTTGGAATTGGCAGTAAAGTGGCGCCCAAGAATAGTTCAATCGCGCTTTGAACAGGGGAGTCCAGTGCCAGTCGAAGTTCATCATCCGGCCTTTCAGTCCCAGCGGCTTTCCGTTGAGCCAGCATCGGGGTTCGTTGGTCCCAAGATGCTACTAAATGGCGTGGCCGTGACGAGACGCAAGGGGCGCTACCCGGTGATGTCGGATTCCGGCACCGAGATTCTGGTCAAGATGAAATACAATCTGGTGGATCCAATTCCGACTTTAATGATCGATGATCAACCCGTGAAGCTGGCGGAGCCGCTGCAGTGGTACGAATACGGATGGAGCGGCCTGCCTCTATTGTTGATGTTCATCGGTGGCGCTCTGGGCGGGCTGGTCGGCGGCTACGCGACGGTCGTTAACGGCCGGATCTTTAGAAGCGATCGTGGTCCTACCGCGAAGTATGGGTTGTCGGCGGTGGTGACAGCCTCGGCCATCGTCGTGTTTTCCGTGCTAGCGGTCGCCTTTCGACTCATGATCGGGCGCCATACATAGGATTTCAGCAGCGCGATCATTCGTCACCGATCGGTCTATACAGTTCATTCCGGTGGGTGATACTGGATAACGTGGCGGTGTCGCTGGGATTATAATTGCAGGATCGGATTCACCGCTCACGTTCTCGGCAACCGAGGCAAGAGGGTCGATCGATGCGGGTGCTCTCGAAGTCTAGATTGCTCTCGTTTCGGCAGTGTCCGAAGAAGCTTTGGCTGGAGGTATTCCGCAGGGACCTATCCACCGACTCGCTGGGAACGAGTGCGGGATTCACAGCGGGAAGGTCGGTTGGAAACGTGGCGCGGCAGGTGTTTGACCCCAATGACCGCGGTGAGCTGGTGGATGTCAAAGCCCTTGGGCTCGACAAGGCTTACATGCGGTCCCGGGAGCTGCTGGGGTCTGGTGAGGCGATTTTCGAAGGGGGGTATGCGGCGTGCGGGGCGTCGATATTTGCCGATGTCTTGGTGCCAGTGGGAACGGGAGCCTCTGCGGCATGGCGCATGGTGGAAGTGAAGTCGGCGACCGGGGTCAAGGAGTATCACCGGGACGATGCGGCGATTCAGGCGTTCGTGGCCCGTCAGGCGGGATTGCCGTTGCAATCGATCTGCATTGCTTATGTCGATACGTCCTGGACATATCCGGGTAGCGAGGATTATCGCGGCCTGTTTCTCGAAGAGGATTTGACCGCCGAGACGATGACGCGAGAGGCGGAGGTTCGGGATTGGATCGCCGGGGCTCAGGCGGTCCTCGGTTCGAGAGTCGAGCCGGCGATATCCACGGGGAGGCATTGCGAGGATCCGTTTCCGTGTGGCTTCTTGGAGTACTGCCGAAGCCGGGAGGCGCCGGTAGAGTTTCCGGTGACGTGGCTGCCAAACATTCGCACCAAAGTCTTAAAGGCGCACCTGTCGGCTCACAAGGTGACGCGTATGGACCAGGTGCCGGATGAGCTACTGAACGAGCGGCAATTGCGGGTGAAGCAGAGCTCGTTATCGGGCCAGCCGTTTTTCGATGCGGCGGGCGCGGCGGCAGCGCTGGCAGTCCATGGGTTTCCGGCATTCTTCTTGGATTTCGAGACTATCAGCTTTGCCGTGCCGATCTGGGCCGGCACACGGCCGTACCAGTCGTTCCCGTTTCAGTTCAGCGTGCACCGGGTGAGCGAATCGGGCGAGGTTCAGCATCGCGAGTTCTTGGATCTGGCCGGGAATGATCCTCGCGAAGGGCTCGCCCTAGCGTTGCTGGCGGCGTGTGAGACGGTCGGTCTCGTGTATGTGTATAGCGCGTACGAAAAGACGCAGATTCGCGAGCTCAAGCGCCGGCTCCCGCACTTGGCGGAGGAGCTATCGGCGCTAATGCACCGGCTCGTGGATCTGCGGCCGATCGCGGAAAAGTTCTATTACCATCCGAGTCAGCAGGGGAGTTGGAGCATCAAGGACGTACTGCCCGCGATCACCGGCCATGGCTATGAAGAGCTGGAGGGTATCAAGGACGGCGGGATGGCGATGGAAGCGTATGTGGAGGCGATCGAGCCGCGGACGACGGCGGAGAGAAGGGCGGAGATTGGGCGCGAGCTCAAGGCGTATTGCGCGCTGGATACGGAGGGGATGATACGAATCTGGGAGGCGTTTGGCGGGCGGCCGAAGAGCTAAACGTCGTAACGGTAACAGTGCCGACGTTGAGGCCGGGACGGTCATATGTATCGTAGGGACCGCGCGTTTTGGCGTGTAGGGGATTCCCGCGGATTTCTGCGGGTGCTCACGTGTTGGAGGCCGCATTAGGGACTAGAATCGTGTCTTGCTGTTCCATAGGCGCCCACGGAAGGGTTGAGTTTCATGCCGATCCCCGATTTCCAGGCATTGATGTTGCCGGTACTGAAGCAGTTTGCCACCGGTGCTGAACGGCACTCTGGCGATATTCGTAGTCCGCTTGCAGCGGAGTTCGCACTCACTCCGGACGAGATTGCGCAACGCTTTGAACGAGGTGTGCATACCGTCTTCGGTAATCGGATTGCGTGGGCAATTAGCTACCTTCGCCGGGCGATGCTCTTGGAGTCGCCGCGGCGTGGGATTTACGCCATCACCCAACGCGGGCGCGATGTCCTCAAGGAGTCGCCCGCGGGGATCGACAGTGACTATCTGGCCCGATTTAGCGAATTTTCCGCGTCCAAGACGGCCGGTGTATTGCCGTCACTTAAATCGAGTGATCCTGGATTGCTGCAGGTCATGACGGAGGAGCTGTCGCCATCGATCGACTCGCGCGTTTTGACGCCGGATGAGCAGGTCCATATTGGAGCTACTCGACTCAAGGAACATCTCGTCGCGCAGCTTCTGGAGCGCGTGAAGAAGGGTACGCCGACGGCCTTTGAAAGGCTCGTCGTGGATTTGCTGGTGGCAATGGGCTACGGCGGGTCGCACGAAGATGCGGCACAGGTGGTCGGAAGGGGCGGTGACGGTGGAATCGATGGGATCTTAAGAGAGGACCGCCTTGGCCTGGAGAGCATCTACTTGCAAGCGAAGCGCTGGGAGGCGACGGTGGGCGGACCGGACGTAAGGCAGTTTGCCGGTGCTCTCCACGGAAGGCGTGCGCGCAAGGGCGTTCTCATTACGACGTCGAGCTTCTCGCGTGATGCGCTTGAATACGCCAAGACCTCGCCGATCGCGATAGTGCTGATCGATGGCGTGCAACTCGCGAACTTCATGATCGAGTTCGGAGTTGGGGTAAGCGACGTCGAGACGATTAAGCTGAAGCGGTTGGATGAGGACTATTTTGTGGAAGAATAGGCCTCCTGTTGGGCAACCGGTTCAGCGTGTGTCCGATCGAGTTGGCCAATTCGCATTTCCTCTATCAAGGGTCTGATTTATGGCTGACGTAACTGTTAAGAGAGTCGGAGAGCTCCTCCGTAAATTGTTCGAGATACTGAAGGCCCAGCCGGAGGGAGTGCAGGCCAAAGAGGCATTGCGCAGGTTGGCGGAATCTGTCCAGTTGACGGAGTACGAGCAAGGGACGTACGAATCCGGTGGTCGTCGATTTGAAAAGATAGTGCGATTTGCTACCGTCGATTGTGCAAAGGCCGGGTGGCTGTCGAAGAATAAGGGGATCTGGACGCTGACCGATGCGGGTTTGGCCGCGTACGACAAATATCCGGAGCCGGACGCGTTTTACCGGCGTGCACAGCAACTATATAAAGAATGGCGCGCAACGAAACCGGATCCGGAAGTAGATGAGGCGGAAGAAGAGCAATCAAGTGTCGGGCCGAAGAGCGCTAGCATTACCTACGAGCAAGCGGAAGAGCAGGCATGGCAAGAGATCGACCACTACTTTCGCCACATGCCTCCCTACGAGTTTCAGGAGCTGGTGGGATCGCTGCTTCGTGCCATGGGCTATCATGTGTCATGGATAGCGCCACCCGGGAAGGACGGCGGAATTGATATCGTCGCACTGGTGGACCCTTTGGGTACCCGTCCACCTCGGATAAAAGTTCAGGTCAAACGGCAAGGGCAAACCGTGGACGTTGCCGGGGTCCGTTCATTTATCGCGGTCCTTGGTGACGGAGATGTAGGGCTTTTCGTATCATTGGGGGGATTTACAAAGGACGCCGCTGAAGAAGCGCGGAGGCAGGAGTCCCGGCGGGTCACTCTAATTGATCTGGAGCGGCTATTCGATTTGTGGGTAGAGCACTATCCTAAACTCACAGACGATGCACGTCGCCAACTGCCACTGAAGCCCATCTACTTTTTAGCACCAGAGCCTTAGTTGGCGATCGACGGGTTACCTTCATGCAAGAGGCTCGAACGTATGATTTTGGAGAAAGAATGAGTCTTGGGTCAGGTCAATTGCTGCTGCGACAAGACACGACGGTGACGTGTCCCAAGTGCGCGAATGAGTTCAGTCTCGATCAGGGGTTCGCGAAGAAGGCGCTGGAGCAGCTATCGGAGGCAAGTGCTGGCGCGATCGCGGCGATGCGGGAGGCGGAGCGGGCGCTGGTCGAAAGGCGGGCGGAGCAACTGGCGAGCGAGAAGGCGCGTGCCGCCCAAGGTGAAGCCGAAAGTCTCAAGAAGCTGCTGAAAGAGCAATCGGATGCGCATGCCAAGTCGCTGGCTGACGTACAGGCGCTGGCGGAAAAGTCGGTGGCCCCGAAAATCGAGGAGATGCAAAAGTCGCTCGCTGAGCGGGATAGCCAGCTCAAAACGCTTCGGGGTCGGGAAGATGCATTGGCCGCCCGGGAAAAGGATCTCAACACACGGGTAGCCACAGCGGCGCAGGCGAAGGCAGCCGAGTTGATGGCGGCGGATCGTAAGGAGTTCGAGGAAAAGCTCGCAGGTAGGGATGCTCAGGTTGCGGAACTGCGCGGCGAGCAATTGCAACTGCGCAAGGAGCGCGAGCAGCTCAGGGACGCGCAAGCCGCGATGGAGCTGACGGTCCAGAAAAAGGCTGATGAGTTGGTGCAGCAGCGGGAAACCGCTGTCCGGACCCAAGAGCAGGAAAGGGCTCAATTCGAAAAGGCGGAACTGCACAAGACTATTGCTGATATGCGAACCCAGCTGGTCGAGGCACAACGTAAAGCCGATCAGGGATCCCAGCAAACTCAAGGCGAGGTCCTGGAACTAGCGATCGAAGAGGGGTTAAAACACTCGTTTCCGCTGGACCGGATCGAGGAAGTCAAGAAGGGCCAACGGGGCGGGGACGTTCTGCAGCATGTCATGACGCGGGCCGGCCACGCGGCGGGAACTATTCTGTGGGAGACCAAGCGCGCCAAAGACTGGAGCGCGCAGTGGATCCCGAAACTCAAGGAGGACATGCGGGTCAGCAGTGCGGCCCTCGGGATCTTGGTCACGATGCCGGGTGCGCTGCCTAAGGATTGGCCGGCCGGCGCGTATTTCGCGCTCTACGAAGATGTGTGGGTCACGCACGCTTCGACGGCGAATAGCATCGCCGAAATTCTTCGTGCTGGACTCATTGACTTGCAACGGCAGCGCGCCGTTTCTGCCGGCAAAGGCGAGAAGATGGAGGCGCTCTATGACTATCTCACTTCCCCGCAGTTCGCGCACAAGCTCAAAGCGGTCTACGAGACCTTCAAGAAGATGCGCGAGGAGCTCGAATCCGAGAAGAACGTGACGACCCAGCGCTGGGCCCGACGCGAGAAACAACTCCAGGCCGGAATGACGCAATTGCTCAGCATTGGTGGCGAAATCCAAGGGCTGGCACAGGAGGAGCTACCAATGCTGGAGATGGAGCCGCAACGGGATATGCCGTTGTGACGCATCCAATAGGTCTTCATCCTGGAGCGACTTGGCGCAGATGTGACTTTCAAATCCACACACCGCGCGACCCTAACTGGGGCACTACGCCTCATCTCCCAGGAGGAACGCCTGCTCAGGAGGCGGCTCGGGACAAGTGGGCGGATGAGTTCGTTACCAATTGCGTCAGCAAAGGTCTTACGGCGATAGCCATTACTGATCATCACGACTTCTGCTTTGTAGAGTACGTACAACGAGCTGTTGATCGTATATCCGACGAGGCGCAGCGACCTTGGGTGTTCCCAGGGGTTGAAGTAACATGCAATGATTCCACGCAATGTCTCGTACTTTTCGATGTTAAGACATCCGAAACGCTGTGGATGCGTCTATTTGGCGGTCATCTACAAAACATCGAGATGCCCAATCGAGACGCCGCAACAAACCCGCAGGCGACTATATGTGGTAAGGAATTGTCATCGTTCATTGAGACCCTTTCTACCGACGCTCCTCTGAACGGTCGGTGCATTTGGTTTCCGCATGCGAAAAGCGGAGGCCACAAAACCATTCTGCGTGCTGGGTTTCACGACAGATTTAAGTCGCTGCCTTTCGATGGAATCTATCTGGACGGGCCGTTTTCCGATCTGACCGCGGGAGATCGACGGATTATATACGGCGAGATTCCCGAATGGGGAAACAGGCGAAGGGGCGTTCTGCCAACCGGCGACAATAGAAGCCATAATTTTGAGAAACTCGGAAAGCATGGCTGTTGGATCAGGCTAGGGGAGGCTACCGCTGAGGCAATCCGTCAGGCGGTTCTTGCGGACGAAGCTCGTATTGCTTATGAGCAACCGGTAATTCCAAGCCAGCGCTTGTTGAGAATGAGAGTGCAATCATCATTGACAGGGGATTTTAAGTTGAGCTTCAACGACGGCTTCACTGCGCTCATCGGTGGGCGCGGGTCCGGAAAATCCGCAATTCTTGAATATTTGCGATTCGGTTTGGGGCGGAGTGCGAGCGATATCAGCGGAAACGAGGAGGACGTCCGTGTTCGCGAGAAGCAGCTCATCGCTGCCACGCTCAGCGAGGGCACGGTTACGATTGAATTAGAGCGAGACGGGGTGAGAGAAGTATGGTCGAGAAGTGGTGCGCAGCGCGAACTCATCACGGCGCAATTGCCTGATGGAAACGTCGAACTTCTAACGGTGTTAGCTGCCCAGCAGCGTTTTCGGGCTCGAGCTTTTTATCAAAAGCAGCTTTCCAGCTTGGCAACGGATCGTGACAAGGTAGACGAGCAAATAACGGGCATAGCGGCGGCGGAGACGGTCGATCAACGACAACAGGCCGACCAGGCGATGGCGCTGGCCAAACGAGATATACGATCAGCAGTTCAACGAGTCTTTGAATTCTGGATAGTGGAGTCGGAGCATCGGCAACACTTGAATTCCGCACTGGACTTGCGAAGACGACTTGAGGCTGTCAAGGGAAGATTGGAGGCAGGCGGTCTCAATCCGGAGCACCAGCGATTGCTGGATGAGGCCCCAATTTACAATACAATTGCGTCCCTTACCGCCGAGGCCGGAGCCGCGCTTCGTCGCGATCTGGACAACGTCCGTGGGCTCCGTGACAAATTGCCATCCATTGTACTGTCTGACTGGAGTGCCGTCGAGGCCAGTGAAGGGATTCCGGGCTTTACTGCTGCGGTAGGTGAGGCGAAGTTAGATGTAGATAGACATTTTGAAAACATCGGATCCCTTCTGGGCTCGCTGACTTCAGTACATCAGGCATTTTCCCGGGACTTTGACGAGCGAAAGCGGCAGTTTGATATTCTTCATGGCACCGCCGCTCAACAGCAAGCTCATTTAAGAACTCTCATCGAGGAATCCAACAAGCTTGTCAGAGACCTTCAAGCCGCCGAATCTGCTGAGAGAAATGCGGCCTCCAGGTCTAAGGCAATGGAAGATTCGCCGGCTCAGTTGAAGGAGGCGCGCGAGCGGCTGCAAGCGGCAGTGGATGCGCGACGTGAAGTTCTTGAAGCAGCTGCGGTTAAAGTGCAAATCATGTCCGGCGGATCCCTCCAAGCGGCAGTCCGTGACGAGGACACCCCAAAGGGGCATCTCGAGGCGCTGATGGGTATTTGTGATGGGCATAGAATTCGAGATTTGCAACAGAAGTGCGAGGATCGCGTTCGAAATGCCAGAGCCGATTCAGGCGGTAGCAGTTGGGAGGAGTTGATTGAGGCAGCAATGTCTACATACCGTCACAAACTTCAAACTGGGGTGACTTCATTGGACGGCAGTGAGGAAATCGGCGTTTCCCTTCAAACAGCGTTACTCGGGGCACTGACAGTCCAGCAGCTAACCAGTCTATACAGCGGCCTGACCGCTGAGAACATTGTGCCCCTCCTTACCGCGGTGAATGAAAGCTATGTAGCATTCGAATACAAGGACCCTAAGGCGTATATACCGTTCTCGCAAGCATCGGAGGGCCAGCAGGCAGCTGCTTTGCTGGAATTGCTTCTTCGCCAAGATGCGGGAACACTCATAATTGATCAACCCGAGGAGGACTTAGATAATCGAGTCATCATGCGAATTGCCAGATTGCTGCAAACCACGAAGCAGCGCAGGCAATTGCTATTTGCGACTCATAACCCGAATTTAGTCGTCAACGGCGATGCGGACAAGGTTGTGGTACTCCATCCCGGGGACACTTCGATTGCTTTGGGTATCGTAAGTCCTAGAATTTCGATTGACGTTGACGGCGCGATAGAAACCCCGGCTGTAAGACTAGCGATAACCGACACTATGGAAGGGGGAAGGGGGGCATTTGAGTTACGTGGCCGGAAGTACCAATTCTAATTTGAACCTAGATGTGTGCCCCACGCTTGTTGCAACGGTAGTTGCTGCATCCACGGAAATACTCAGATGGTTACCACCGCGCATTTGATAGATGTGAAACAAACGCGGTATGCCCATTGCGAATGTCGCGGACGCCTATCGGCACTGCGACTCGGACCACAATGGTAGACGCAGTGGCACCTGGCGCGCGTGTCCTTATTCGCGATGAAGAATGGATAGTGCGGTCGTCGGATCTATGTGACGTCGGTGGATATCAACTTGACTGTATTGGGGTTTCCGAGACCGTTCGGTTTCGGGATGCGATATTCCTTACAGCGATTGATCAAGTGGTGGTTCTTGACCCAAAGGAAACGCAACTTGTTGCTGATAGTTCGCCGATGTACACCGCGAGCCTATTGTATCTAGAAGCCCGGCTAAGACAGACGGTACCAACCGACTTGGCGATCTCCATCGGCCATCGCGGAGCCATGGATGTGCTTTTGTTCCAGTTGGAGCCCACCCGACGAGTGTTGGAACAACTTCGCCCGCGGTTCTTGATTGCGGACTCGGTTGGATTGGGAAAGACTCTCGAGGCCGGAATTGTGGTTTCAGAGCTGATGCGCCGAGGCCGGGGTCGGCGCATACTCGTGGTTACAACCAAGAGCACGATGCAGCAGTTTCAGAAGGAATTCTGGACTCGGTTTTCCATTCCGTTGATGCGCCTGGATTCCGCGGGCATTCAACGAGTGCGTAGGCATCTACCGACCAATCATAATCCATTTCACTATTACGATAAAACGATCATCTCGATCGACACCCTGAAGCGGGATACCGAGTACCGCCATTATCTTGAGAATGCCTGGTGGGACGTGATCGTTATCGATGAAGCGCATAACGTTTCGTATAAAGGAAATCGGACGTTAACGAACAAACTGGCAACGCTGCTTGCTAGTCGCTCAGACGCGCTGATATTGCTGACTGCGACGCCCCATAGCGGAGACAAAGAGAGCTTTGCCAGTTTGATGCGGATGCTTGATCCGACAATTCTCCCCAACAAGGCGGAATATTCAAGACAAGACGTGGAACGCTTATTTGTTCGGCGTTTCAAAAAGGACGTCAAAGATGAGATTCGCCAAAACTTCCCAGGGAGGCGCGTGTTTCGCTTCAAGGCTGCAATTAGTCCATCCGAGGAAGTGGCCTTTGCGCGATTGGCGGAAATTGATCTTACGGTAGATCACGAACGGCGAAGCGGTGCGGAGATGCTGTTTCGGACGACGCTTGAGAAGGCGTTGCTGTCGTCGCCCGCGGCCTGCGCGAAGACTATCCGGGAGCGGATGAGGCGGCTGAGTGCTAAGGATTCCTCACATCCGGATCTGGGGCCGCTAGCGGGGCTCCTTGAGGCGGTCGAAGCGATTAAAGACGATGAAGTCAGTAAACTCAACGAATTGGTCGAGCGCCTTAAGAAGGACCCGATCTGGAGATGGAGCCCGGACATTCCGTCGGATCGGCTGGTGGTTTTCACGGAGAGGATTGAGACCCTCAAGTTTTTGCAGCTGCATCTTGCCGGGCGGCTTGGCTTAGCCAAGGCAGCGGTTGCCATCCTCCATGGTCAACTGCCGGACACCGAAATAACCGAGACAGTGGAAGAGTTCGGCAAGACGAATTCAAAGCTGCGCTTGTTGATTGCGTCGGATGTCGCGTCCGAGGGAATCAATTTGCACTTCCAAGCACATCGGCTCGTGCATTTTGATATTCCATGGTCGCTGATGGTGTTTCAGCAGCGCAACGGGCGCGTGGATCGATATGGACAGAAAGAGACGCCGTTGATTGCCTATCTGTTGAATCAAACGCGGAATCCAAAGATCAAGGGTGACGTACGGATCCTTGAGATTTTGACGGAAAAGGACGAGCAGGCGGCCAAGAATATCGGGGACCCGTCGATTTTTATGGGGCTCTACGACGAAGAAAAGGAGACCCAGCGGGTTGCCGCGGCGCTCGATCGAGGCGAAACGCCCGAGGCCTTTGACAAGGCTCTCACAGCAAAGGAGGAGGGCCTCGACTGGCTCGATGCCTTGATGGGGGGGACTGAGCAACTTAAGGCGGCGCCCGCTGCGACTGTCGCACCGTTCTCGCTGTTCAAGAACGACTACGAGTACGTGCGTGCGGGCCTTGTATATCTGCACTCGCAGGATCGCTTAGCAAACGGACCGCGGTTGCATTCAGACAAGGCGGCGATCGAACTTCAGCCAGACGATGACCTAGATAGGTATCTCAAGCAGCAGTTGGCACCCGAAATGCGTCCGAAGGACAAAGTCTATGTCTTGAGCGCTAACCCGCAAGTTGTGCAGACTGCGATCGAGACAGCCCGTAACACGGATGAATGGCCGACAATTCAGTATCTATGGCCACTGCATCCGATGGTGCAGTGGCTAGACTTTAAGATGCTATCGCTCATCGGGCGGCAAAAGGCACCGGTCATCCGGGTGCAGCGTGGTGTTGCGCCCGAGGAGGCGCTGATCCTGATCTCGGCACTTATCCCGAACCGGCGCGGCCAGCCTGTACTGAACGAGTGGTTTGCCGTGCGTCTTGCGCTCAACGGATCGGTGACGGGGGAGTTGAACTTCAAAGAGGTGATCGCAACGACTGGGCTGGGCCGGGAAGACATTCCCAATGCAGAGGCACCGCATGACGCTGCCGGTTTGCAGGCCTTACTGGCGGCCGCGCTCGACTTCGCGCAACGGCGGATGGCGGAGAAGCACAAATTGTTCAGCGCCGAGAGCCGACGACGGGCCGCGGCAGAGCTCGAAACGCTGGCCAAGCTTCGTCGGCTGCATCACGAGCAATTGGAACTAATATTGGGCGGCGGCGACGAGCGTTTCGCGAAAGCGCGCGAACGCCAGCGGGAAGCCAAAGCTAGCGATATCGACAAGCTGTTCACGGACTACCAGACCTGGGTGAGTCGGACGCTCGAACTGGACTCGCGAGCGCACCTGGCAGTTGCCGCCGTGCTGGTTAATTGACGGACACGACATGGCTTTCGCACTGACTGGAATCGAAAACGCGAGTGAATTCTATAGTCAGCATTACCTCGATGAAGTGCTGGAACAAGATCTTAAGGAGTTGTTTACCGCCTGGCAGGCACCAGGCGCGGAATCGCCGGCCGCGAAGCTGCGATCGATGGCGGGAGAGTATTTCCGGCTGCGCGACCGGATCCTCAAGGCCAAGACCCTTGTCGATCGGGTTGTGCTCATCCATGAACTCGCGGGCAAGCTGTTCCCGGCGCTGGGATATGAACTCCAACCGGAGACCGTGGAGTTCGAGGCTGGGGAGCTGCCGGTGGTGGCCTGCTATCGAGGAGCGGACGGGAATCCGGCACTCGTCATTGCGCTGGCACCGACGGATCTCGATGTGCCGGTGGATGAGTGGTCGACGCTCGGCGCAGCGCCACTAGCAACGGGAGGGGCCGACGGCTCCGGAATTACGCTGTTCCCAGACATGGACTGGGAAACGGCGGCGAGCAAGATTGTTTTCGGCGACACCCATCCGCCGCGCTGGCTGCTACTCTTGGGGTACGATGAATTCTTGGTCATTGAGCGCAGTAAGTGGGGTCGCAAGGCGCTGCTGCGCTTCGATCTGCCGGAGATCTTCGGGCCCCGGGACGACAAGCTGTTTCGCGCTGTGGCGGCATTGGCATGCAAGGACTCCATTCTTCCAGTGGCAGGCGCCGCTCTCCTCGATACGCTCGACGGGAATTCACATAAGCATGCATATGGGGTGTCGAGTGAATTGAAGTATGCGGTTCGGGAGGCGATAGAGTTGATTGGCAACGAGGCAATCCGCTATAAGCGAGAGGTTGCCAAGGACAAGCTGTATGACCGGACCGACATCGACCTCGCGGGCGAGCTGTCACGCGAGTGCATCACGTTCATGTACCGGATGCTGTTCCTGCTGTACCTCGAGGCCCGGCCGGAACTCGGCTATGCCCCAGTGGGTGCGGCGGCGTACCTCAAGGGTTACAGTCTCGAGCAGTTACGCGATCTCGAGTACCTGTCGCTCACGACGCCCGAGGCGCTCGACGGTACGTTCATCCATGAGTCGATCCAGAAGCTCTTTGGACTGATTTGGGAGGGGTTTCCGCCCAAGGCAATGGCGCTAGGTGGCCTGGAGCTGGGCTCGATTCATACTAATGGGTTCCAGCTCGCGCCGCTGCAGGGGCATTTGTTCGACCCGGCGAAACTCAAGATCCTGAACGCGGTGAAGCTTCGCAATCAAGTGATGCAGAAGGTCATCCGACTGATGTCGTTAGCTGAAGGTAAGGGTCGCAGCCACGCCGGGAGAATTTCGTACGCGCAATTGGGAATCAACCAGCTGGGTTCTGTGTACGAGGCGCTTTTATCCTATCGCGGATTTTTTGCCGAGGAAGATCTGTATGAGGTGAAGCCGGCCAAGAAGCAGAAAGCGACAGGGGAAGAGGATGAGGCCGATGACGAGGAGGACGAGGCCCCAGCTCGGCGAGGTTCCGGGGACGAAGTGTTCGATCCGCTCGCGCCCGCATGGTTCGTGCCGGCCCGAGAGGCAGGCCATTACACGGATGCAGAGAAACTCTTCAACGGTGAGCCCCTAATCCACAAGAAGGGGAAATTCATCTTTCGGCTGGCCGGCCGAGAACGGGAGAAAAGCGCGTCCTACTACACGCCGGAGGTATTGACCCAGTGCCTTGTAAAATATGCGCTAAAGGAGCTCCTCCAGGACACTAAACGAGCGGACGACATTCTCAAGCTCACGGTCTGCGAGCCGGCCATGGGATCAGCGGCGTTCTTAAATGAAGCCATCAATCAACTTGCCGAGGAATACCTGCAACGCAAGCAAAAAGAACTTGGCCAGACAATTCCGCATAGTGACTACACGCGCGAAAAGCAGCGCGTCAAGATGTACATCGCAGATACGAATGTATTCGGCATTGACCTCAATCCCGTGGCGGTCGAACTGGCGGAAGTGTCGTTGTGGCTCAACGCCATATTCGACGGTGCGCACGTGCCTTGGTTCGGCATGCAGCTTTATACGGGTAACTCACTCGTCGGCGCGCGAAGGGATGTATTTCCGACAGCGCTTCTTAGTCCGGGGCGCGGGGACAAGGACAAGTCGGAGCGGGACTGGCGGTATGCGGTTCCGGTGCGAGTGCCTGCGACGGAATCTCCCAAGGAGACGCAGGTCTGGCATTTTCTGTTGCCCGATATCGGCATGGCAGGCTGCACGGATAAGGTCGTCAAGGCGCTTGAGCCCGCGAATATGGAGTTGGTAAAGATATGGCGGAAAGCGTTCAACGAGCCACTGCGGGACGATGAGGTTCGACGAGCAAAGGCACTCACCGTACAGGCCGAGAAGCTTTGGCATCAGCACACTTTAGAACTTGCGCGCGTGAGGGCGCTTACCTCTGACGAATTGCACGTCTGGCCGGATGAGCAATCAAATAGGGCGCCGACGACGACGGGCGAGAAGGACGCGGTCTGGCAGCGCGAGATGCTGTCGGAGCGCGTCAAGAACGCGTCTCCCTATCGGCGCCTCAAGCTGGCCATGGACTATTGGTGTGCGCTCTGGTTCTGGCCGGTACCCGAGGCCGAGCACCTGCCGACCCGCGACGAGTGGTGGTATGACCTTGAACTTCTGATCCACGGCAACGCCTCCCTTGGAGGCAGCGCAATTGCGTCCGACCTTTTCCCTGAAACCCATGCATCCTCACGGGTCGATTTCGAAGTGGAGCGCGATAGATATGGTCACGTGAACATTGATTTGTTGCTGCAAACGAACCCGCGGCTCAATCTTGCGCAACTACTTGCCTACAAACATCGGTTCCTACATTGGGAACTGGAATTTTCGGACATCTTTAAAATCCGAGGCGGCTTTGACTTGCTTGTTGGTAATCCGCCTTGGATCAAGTTGATATGGGAAGAGCAGGCGTTTTTAGCAGACTCCGATCCGCGTTTTATGATCCGGAATCTAAGTGCGAAGGATACGGCAGACCGACGACAGGCCACTTTTAACGCGAATGCGGGTGTGCAAGCGAACTACATAAGAGAATGTACAGCGCAGGAGAGCATGCAGACCTACCTACATGCAATCCAGAATTTTCCGGCCTTGAAGGCTGTCCAAACTAACTTGTATAAATGCTTCATGGCGACTGCGTGGAGGGCGGGAGCAACCGTTCAGGCTTTGCTTCATCCAGAGGGAATCTATGATGACCCGAAAGGAGGGAGATTACGTAAAGATACCTACTCAAGACTCCGGGCGCATTTTCAATTCGTGAATGAGCTTTTTCTATTCCCAGAAGTCGGCCATCAATTTAAATTTAGCATTAATATATATGGCCTGCCGCAATCTAACCCACGCTTTTTTCATCTTTCTAACCTGTTCGATCCATGTACGGTCGATAGTAGCTTCATTCATCCAGGCGGAGGCGTAATTCCCACCATGAAGCGCGAGATGGGTGGATGGGAGACCGCGGGTCATAAACGCCGCATTATTGTCGTAGACTCCGATCAGCTTTCGATCTTCGCAAAACTATACGACAGTCCAGGAACGGCAGCGATGGAGGCCCGGCTCCCCGGTATTCATTCATATGAGGTCATGTCCGTTCTCGAGAAACTGGCAGCGATCCCTATGCGCCTCGGCGACAGCGCAGAAGAGTATTCGGCTACGGTGTGTTGGGACGAATCAGGCGCCCAGAGAAGCGGGACAATTGAGCGCAAAACTGGCTTTGTCGCCTCGAATACGGAGTTAGTTCTTTCCGGCCCGAACATTTTCATCGGCAATGCGTTCAGTAAGACACCGCGTCGCATTTGTAGTACAAAAAGTGATTATGACGTTCTCGACCTGGAGAACCTTCCTGATAACTATTTTCCTCGAACAAATTATGTTCGGCTCTGCAGTGCTTCAGAGTTCCAGCGGCGTCTTCCTCGTGTAAGTTGGCGCGATCCGCAGTCTAATCAATTTCGACCTATTTCGGACTATTGGCGGATCGGTGCTCGTCGACGAGCGAACGCTAACAATGAACGATCTCTTAGGCCAATTATTCTGCCACCCGGGGTTACTCATATTGACGCGGTGTTCTGCATTGCTATGCGAACCCAGGCACTAACCGTTGGAATAGCAGGATTATGGTCATCGCTGCCGATAGATTTCTTAGTAAGAGCGTCGGGAAAACAGGATTTCCGAGACGGCACCGCGAAGAACTTACCAATTGGTGGATTCCGACTTGAATTGCTCATTCGAACGTTGACGCTGAATTGCATAACTATTGCCTATGCTCCTATCTGGCGCGACACATGGCGAGACACTTGGAGGAATGATCGTTGGACCAGCGCAGATCGACGGTTGCAGCAAGACACGTTTCAGCAATTAACATCTGAGTGGAGTCGGCGATCCGTACTTCGGTCCGATTTTGCCCGGCGTCAAGCCTTATTGGAGATCGATGTTATCGCCGCTCAGGCGATGTCAATGACCATCGAAGAACTTTTAACGATCTATCGCGTACAGTTTCCGGTATTGCGCCAATACGATTGTGATACCTGGTACGACTCAAGAGGGCGAATCGCTTATACTGCGAACAAGGGGTTCGCGGGTGTCGGCCTACCGCGTAAGGCAGGCTCGAAAGACATGGACTGCACGATAGAGTATCCGGACCGGCGAATAGCTAAGAAGCGCCTTGGCTGGGAGGACGTCCAGCCGAAAGGCGGTAACCCGCAAGTCCCGGACGGCACACGCATCGAGCGCCCAGTGATGGACGACACGATGCCCGGCGGCCCAGTTGAGCGGATCATCGAGTACGTCGCGCCGTTCGGGCTCGCAGATCGCGAGGCCGATTACCGCGTTGCATGGACCGAGTTCGAGCGGCGGGCAGCTCTCGAGAAGGCGCACTGACATGCAACCGATGATACTTGCAGAGCAGACACGGCAAGGGGTTGCCGACTTCCTATTGAGTACCTTTCCGGCCACCACGGCCGGATTCAGCGATTTGTTGACTCGGTTTCTGGCTGAGCCGGATAGTCTTGCGAAAGGGCCGTACATCAGTATCAGCCTGCCTTTTCGTACGGCCAAGGGCGGGGCGTCGCGGTTCGAGTGGCTGAAGGACTTCATCCCGCACGCGCACCAGGCGGCCGCGTTTAGGCGCCTCTCCAGTAGCGCGCCGCGGTCGACAATCGTCGCCACCGGCACTGGATCCGGCAAGACCGAGTGCTTTCTGTATCCCGTGCTCGAGCACTGCCGGCAGGAGCGCAAGGCAGGTCGGCGCGGCATCAAAGCCATCCTGATTTATCCGATGAACGCGCTGGCGACGGACCAGGCGAGCCGTCTGGCGAAGGAGATCCTGACGCGGCCGGGATTGTCGGATATTACCGCCGGGCTCTATGTGGGAGACCAGCCGAGCGAGCTCAGCACCACCGTACGGCAGCTCGATGAGAAACGGTACACTGTTGTTACCGACCGCAACCGCCTGCGCGAAGAGCCGCCGGATATTCTGCTGACGAACTATAAGATGCTGGATTTCCTGCTGATACGAGCCAGGGACTCGATGCTGTGGCGCGAGAACGCGCCGGATACACTCAAGTTCTTGGTCGTGGACGAACTCCACACGTTTGATGGCGCACAAGGAACGGATCTCGCGTGCCTGATTCGTCGACTCAAGGCCCGCCTAAGAACTCCGCCGGGAGCTCTCGCGTGCGTGGGCACGTCAGCGACGCTTGGAACGGAAGGACACGATATGTTGCTCCGCTATGCGAAGGACATATTCGGAGAACCATTCGAGAGTGATTCTGTCATCGGCGAGGATCGAGTGTCAGTCCCGGAGTATCTTGGTGAGAGCTCGATTGAGTTCGTGCGGCGACCAACTGCAGAGGACTACGGCCACCTTTCCACTATTAAGTGCGTCAATACCGAAGAGTACATCGCGACGCAATATGCGTTTTGGTTTGGAATACCAGTTAACCCGGCGGAAGCAGCCGGGGTGCTGTTTCGCGTACGGCTGGGAGGGCAACTTAAGCAGCACGTCGCGTTTCATAACTTACTACGAGATATGAAGCGTCTGGGCGGTCGTGCCGTCCCCTTGAGGGAGCTGGTGGATGTCTCCGGGCGCCGGCTGGAGGATGCGGGTTCGGCGCCGGCGGATTATCCTGCTCTCTCCCTTATTAGTCTGATGGCGCTTGTGTCTCATGCAAGCAAGGATGTGCCCAATGCGACTGAGCGCGATCCACTGCTCGCGGTGCGAGTGGAGCTCTGGTTGCGTGAACTACGGCGCATGGTCGCGAGTCTTTCGGCAAAGCCGCGGCTGGTGCACTCGGACGATTTACCAGTGTCGGAAGGCAACGTAAATCTGCCAATCATTCACTGCCGAGATTGCGATGCCATGGGTTGGGGGGCCACGGTTACCAAAACCGAGAGCAGTAAGCTAAAGAGCGACTTGCCAAGCTTTTATAAGGCATTCTTCAACTTTGATGTCAGTACACGATTTATTTTTCTAGTTGACTCCGAGACGCCCCTTAATCCCAAAGTGTTCGAACGACATCGGGCGTGTCACGCTTGTGGAAGCTTGAATGCTGCAGAGGAGGTCGTCTGTAATTATTGCGGTCATGTTGAACTGTTGTTGGTCGATATAGCGCGAAATATACGCCAGCGACGGCGAAACGGGGCGCCGATCACCGTTGCGCACCACGATTGTCCGTACTGCGAGGGGGAACGGACACTCACCGTCGTTGGGGCGCAGGCGGCCAGTCTTTCGAGCATTGGAGTCGGGCAGTTTTTTGGCAGCCACTACAATACGGACAAGAAGCTGATTACGTTTTCAGATTCCGTGCAGGACGCCGCGCACAGGGCAGGATTCTTTGAGTCGAGGACGTGGATTTTCAATCTACGGCCGGCTATGGCGCAGGTCATTCACGAGGCCACCAGCAAGGGCAGATCTCTAACACTGGCCGAACTGCCAGGAGCGTTTGAATCGAGATGGATCGCGGAGCTGGGCGAAAAGACTTACATCAAGACGTTCTTGCCGCCCGGAATCGCCTGGCTTCGCGATTATGACGCGCTGCTCAAGGATGACGTATTACCGGATGACGGGTACTTGCAGCGGCTGGTCAGACGTGGACTTACCTGGACGATGCAGGCGGAATTCGCTCAGGATGCCCACTTGGGACGTACGTTGATGCGAACGATGACCGCGTCGCTCTCCCTCGAGCGGGACGTTCTCGCGTCTGCTGCCGTTGCGGCCTCGCTGCGGTTGCGGGCAAAGATCGACTCCCTTCGCGGTGTGACGGATACAGGCGTGGCGATGTTTCTGCTGGGGCTACTAGCGCGTATGCGGCGGGTCGGGGCAATCTGGGACGATTTTCTAGTCGCCTATGCAAAGATGGGTTGCAATATTTTCGTCTACCGTAGTAACAATGCCGCCGAGTACGCGATGCTTAAAACACCGCGGCGGCCCAGGTATCTATCGCTGTTGCCGTACCTCAATTGTGAGTCGGCTACCGGAGATGACGCGGGGTTCTACCGGGACTGGGCGTTTAAGGCGCTCCCGGATCTGAACCGGGACGTGATGGTCGATGATGTGGCTATAGCCGAAATCTATCAGCTCGTATTAAACGCGCTTGAAGAAGCTGGCATTGTTAGGTCCATCGAGGCCGAAAGGCAGGGCACGCTGGTGTGGGGCATCCAGCCCGGCGCGTATCGAGTGATCGGAAAGGCGCGGGAATGGCGGTGCGATACGTGTCGGAATGCGGTCATCGACTTCCCGGAGGCAATGCTAACTGACACTATCTGCCGGCAGCTGGGTTGTCACGGCCACTACATCGAACATGCTTCAACAAGCGGCGAATTCTACCGACAGCTATATCTGTCGGCCGACATTCAGAGGATTATAGCCCGCGAGCATACGGGCCTGCTTCCTCGGGACATGCGCGAGCAAGTTGAAAAGGATTTTAAGCAGGGTCGAGTCAACTTGCTTTCGGCTACACCGACGCTCGAGATGGGCATTGATATTGGGGATTTGTCTTCGGTACTGCTGTGCTCGGTGCCGCCAGCGCAAGCGAACTACCTACAGCGAGTGGGTCGGGCCGGGCGAAAGACGGGAAATGCATTCGCCACCACAGTGGCCGGCGGGCGGCCACACGATCTGTACTTCTGGGCGAATCCGCGCGAGATGCTTGCCGGCCATGTAGACACTCCCGGCGTATTTCTTAACGCCTCAGCAGTATTGGAGCGACAGCTAACGGCTTTCACGCTTGATTGTTGGGTGCGTGAGTTCGGCGAGAAGAGCAGAGTACCCAATAAGCTCAACGATGTTCTGTCTGCAATCCGCAACCGGACTCAGACCAAGTTTCCGTATCCGTGGCTCACGCACATCGATTCGAACAGGGCAACTTTATTGGCCGAGTTCATTGGGATTTTCGGCGCTGGACAGGACGGATTAACGCCCGAGAGCCAAAATCATCTCGACGCATTCATGGGGGGCGAGGGTGCCGAAGGAACCTTGGCCTGGAAAATTATCAACCGTCTGCAAGGGGTCATCAAAGATATTGACGACCTGAGAAGTCGCCGTACTAAGGTCGATAACGAGATTGCGAGAGTTGAAGCGTTACCGGCCCTTGGCGACAGTTCCCTCGAGGCACTTAAGGAGTTAAGGCAAGAACGAATGGCCCTAACCAAACTCATGGCGTCAATCGGCGAGCGCGACTCATTGCAGTTTCTGACCGATGAGGGACTTCTGCCGAATTATGCGTTTCCGGAACTGGGAGTGCTGTTGCACTCAGTGATTATACGCGACGATAAGCGAGTCGGACCCAGTTTCGAAGATCGGGTGTTGACTCTAGAGTATGAGCGGCCAGGGGCCAGCGCGATCACCGAATTCGCACCGAATAATGCGTTTTACGCGGAAGGCCGCAAGGTTACGATTGAGCAAGTGGATGTTAGTCGGGACAAGCCAGCCGAGTGGCGCTTTTGCCGTAACTGCTCCTACGCGGAGCCTGATTCTGGCGCGGTTTCGGCCCATTGTCCACGGTGCAGCGACAATATGTGGGCGGATGCGGGCAGAGTTCAAATGATGCTTCGCTTGAGCAAGGTCTATGCGCGGACATTGGACAGTGCGAGCCGGATTGGCGACGACGCGGATGATCGTGAACGGCATTTCTATGTGCGACAGGCTCTGGTGGACGTCGCGCCTGGCGAGATCCGGCAAGCATGGATGGTAGATAACGATGAGTACCCGTTCGCCTTTGAGTTTCTGAATCGCATTCGGTTTCGAGAGGTAAATTTTGGGGAACAGACAGGCGACGGGCAGCCGATCGAGATCGCCGGCAATGACGCGCCCAAACCCGGCTTTATTTTGTGTGTCGAATGCGGCACGGTGCAAAAGGATCGGAGCAAGGATAACGAGTGGCGTAACCACGCACTTTACTGCTCAAAGCGGAGGCTGCCGGATGGTGCAGCTCAGGTGTGTGTGTTCCTTTATCGGGAGTTCGCCAGTGAAGGCATGCGCTTATTTCTTCCGGAATCCACCTTTGGCGATTCAGAACAGTGCGTGCAATCATTCATCGCAGCCGTGCAGATGGGTCTCGAGGAACGATTTCGGGGCTCCGTCGACCACCTGCGCATTGCGCGGGATGTTCGCATCGCTCAGGGACAGGAGACGCCACGACAGTACCTCGTCCTCTACGATAGTGTTCCTGGCGGAACCGGTTATCTAAAAGAGCTGATGCGCGATGCCACGCCGCTATTTGAAGTCTTCAAGTTGGCTCTCGCGAAGCTTAATGCTTGCGGTTGCAATAGTGATGACAGCAAGGACGGCTGCTACTTGTGCCTCTATGGTTATCACAACAGTCACGAGCGAAAGTACGTGTCACGACGGACGGCCACGAAACTACTGACGGAGATTGTGTCGCACCGGGGGGCGCTGAAGGCGGTTTCCACGATCGGTGATGCGGTCAACCAGAACAACTTGTTCGACAGTAAACTTGAGCAGCGATTTATTGAGGCGCTGCGACGAAGGCCCGCAGATGGGACGGCCCGGATTGAGGTTACCGAAGAAATTGTAAGAGCCAAAGCGGGATATTTCCTCAATGTGGGCGGCAGGCACTGGCGAGTTGAGCCGCAGGTCAATCTTGGCCCGGATCAAGGGGTAATGATTCCGTCAAAGCCGGACTTTGTTCTCTGGCCGGAATCCCAGGTTGAGGGGTTACCGATTGCTCTTTTTCTCGATGGATGGCAATTCCATAAAGATAGGATCGGGGACGATGTCGCGAAGCGTATGGCTATTGCGCGAAGCGGTGCTTTCGGAGTGTGGTCGCTCACTTACGACGACATCGCAAGATTCTTGGAGCCAGGTGCCGCTGCGCCGGAGACCGCCTGGTCCTCCGCGCTGGCGGGTGGAGTCGATCAAGCTAGTCCAACGTATGAGCGCTTCGGCATTCGCGAGTTCACCAGTTTCCATACTCAGACGGCGTTTGAACAACTTCGGCAGCGCTTGGCAGGGCTTAGCGATGACAAGCTATTGCGGGTCGGACTTGTGATGGCGCTTCGAGTCGGAGCGGCGGCGTTTGACGCGGAGAAATACACAGTACTCAACGCATCACCATCCGGCAAGGCGCTCGCCGATCTTGAGGTCTTCAAATGGCCGGTAGCGCCGGAGGTCGGTCGCTGTTGGTCGGCTTTGAATAGCCAGTACCAGATTGCGCTGCAGGCGCGAAGCGGGGATCTGAAGTCACTGCCGGGCGATGTAGCCAACTGCCAATTGCAACCATGTGTCGTAATGCGCTGGGCCGAGGATGATCCTACTATGAGCGACATGGACCGTCGCCGATTGTGGCAGCAATGGTGGCAAGCTGCCAATTTACTGATGCCGATCGGCAATGCTTGGGCAGTGGCGGACGTGGACTGTGATCTGGGCGCACTAGTGGGTGCGCCGGCGTACAAGGCCTCGAGCGGCATGACCGGCAACTGGGAGAGCGCGGCGGGGCTCGCGGCATCCGGGGTGCAAGGGTTACTGGCCGGGCTCTTTGAGGCCAGCATTCCCGCCCCAGAGGTCGGGTTTGAACTGATGGGGGGCGACCAGTGCGTGGCAGGGGATTGCGAACTTGCGTGGCCGGCACGGAAGGTGGCAGTCGTGCTGGCAACCGGCGGAGAGACTTCGTTTGTCGCGGCGGGTTGGAAGGTCTTCTTAGCGGACGAGCCATCGCTTCTGAATATATTGATTGGCCTGCTGAAACAGGCCTGAAGGCAAGGTCATGCAACAACAATCGGTGAAGGTCGCGCTTTCTGATGACTTCCTGCGGGCGTTCGCCACGATTCCGCGGGACCGCCAGCAGGCCGTGATGAAGTTTGTAAGCCAGTTCCGGCAAAACCCGACTTCACCCGGTATCAACTACGAGAAAATTCGCGAAGCAACCGATCCGGCCATGCGATCTGTGCGGATAGACCAGAGCTATCGGGGCGTTGTACTCAAGCCCGATAAGGGAAACGTGTATTGCCTGCTGTGGGTGGGAAAACACGACGACGCTTATGAGTGGGCGGCGCGCCGTCGGGTGGCGATTCATCCGGAGCTCGGCAATATCCAGGTGTTTGAGTCCGTCCATGCAGCGGAACCGGCTTCCACGGCGCAAGTGCCTGCGGCGGCTCGTCCCTCACTTTTCGCGAAACTCAAGGACCGGGAACTCCTCCGCCTCGGCGTGCCGGAGGAATCCATCGGGCAAGTGAGGGCGGTTACGACAGAGGCCGGTCTGGATACATTGGAGTCACACCTTCCGGACGATGCGTATGAGGCGCTGTTCCTATACGCGGCGGATGAACCGTACGAGAACCTGGTCCGAGAGCGTGAGAAGCCCGAGACGGTCGATATCAGCGATTTTGCCATCGCTCTCGATCGCGACGCGAGCAAGCGACACTTCCTGGTCCTGACGGAGGACAGCGACCTCGAGGCATTGCTGGCGGCACCGCTTGCAACGTGGCGGGTGTTCTTGCATCCCTCGCAACGAAAACTCATTGAGCGCGACTGGAATGGCCCCGTGCGCGTGCTAGGCGGGGCGGGTACGGGAAAAACGGTCGTGGCCATGCACCGTGCGGCTTGGCTCGCGCGCAAATACGGGGACGTCCCCGGTAAGCCCGTGCTTTTCACGACGTATACACGGACCCTCGCGGACGACATTACAACCCAAATTGCCATGATTACGACACCAGCGGAGCGCGATCGGATCGAGATCGTCAATGTGGATCAATGGGCACGGGGATTATTGCGACGCTTTGGATATAAGCAAGAGCTTTTGTTCGATGAGAAGCGTCGCCGTGAATTCTGGGCACGAGCTTTGACGCGAATTCCGGATAACGTGGACTACCCTGAAGCGTTTTATCGGGCGGAGTTCGAGCGTGTTGTTTTACCTCAGGGCTGTGAATCCGCCGAGGACTATATGGTTGCAAGTCGAATAGGCCGCGGCGTGCAGGTCAGCAGGCCGCAGCGCAAAGCTCTGTGGCCAGTGTTTGCGGAGTATCGGGCGCAACTACGGACGGCGAACTTTCGAGAGTTCGAGGAGGCCTACCGGGACGCGCTGGTGCTCCTCAAGAAAGAGGGGACGCTGCTCGGCATTCGGTCTATCGTGGTAGATGAGACTCAGGATATGAGTGCCGCGGCGCTTTCGCTGTTGCGCGCGGCGGTGCCACCCGAATCCAATGATCTTTTTGTTGTTGGAGATGCTCATCAGCGCATCTACCGACACAAAGTCACTCTGTCGAAGGTCGGTATTGACATCAGGGGGCGGGGGCGGCGGTTACGGATTAATTACAGAACCACGGACGAGATCCGGCGGTGGGCCACAGCCAAGCTTGCGAACTGCGCGATCGATGACCTCGACGGGCAGCCAGACTCGCTGATGGGCTACCGGTCACTGACTCATGGGGCGCCACCGGAGGAAATCACCAGTCCCTCGAGGGAAGGGGAGCGGAAAAAGCTGCGCGACAAGCTTGTGCAGCTGCGGTCCGAGGGATTTGTCGACGGTAATATCTGTCTTGTTCTGCGGACAAATGAAGAAGTGGATGAGTACGCGGATTGGCTCAAAGTAGCTGGTGAGAGGGTATTACGACTTGATAAGGCGACGCCTGACAACCAGGACAAGCCTGGAATTCGCGTGGCGACCATGCATCGGGTCAAGGGTTTGGAATTCGACGCGGTCATCATTGCGGGATACAAGAGCCCGGAGTATTACGCTGAGAAATTCTCGGAGGATAGCGACGCCGGCGTGCTGGTGGACGGACTCACGAATGAGCGGTGCTTGCTGCATGTGGCGGCGACGAGGGCGAAGCGGTATTTGTTGGTGAGTACTATTTCGTAATTTAGCTTCAGTCACTTACGATCCCGGCTTGATTGAATGTGACCCGTTCTTCATGCAATTAGATGTCGCTGCAGAAGGATACCGCTGGAGCGAAATTGCATTCGGCGAGCCGGCGTATCGTGACTCATTGTTTGAGCGGAGAGCGGCGCGCGCCGTCAACCACTATGATTCTGGATTTTCTTCCAGCGAGCGTCTGCGCAATGTAATTGTTGGCAGCGTTCAGCTCATCAAACGCCGAGCGCTCATCACGCCACGTGAGAGATACGGAATCGAACACCTGTACCTTATAATAGGTGTGGCGTCGGTGTGTGTCTTTCGGCTTCCAAGTTGCCATAACTTGGTACTGTAACCGACGTAAGCGCTTAATAAAGCGTGGGTTCATGCGATGGTCGTCATGCCAACCTACGCCAGCCTGGTATCGGCGGAATATGTGTATGCCATGTCCGGGGGGTGCACGTTGCTGCGGATGCCGGCCTTACTGGATGAATCTGCCTACCAAGGGCGAGATGATCAACGATTGACCGTCGTGGAATCGTAACGAATGAACTCCAGGCAGGGTGTAAAATGAAACGTATTGTTACTTTCCCGCAAAGGAAAATCCATGAAAGAACCAGGACTCGATAACCGTCATCGCGACAAGAATCCTCCTAAGGCCGGTGAGATTCAGCAGAAGCGAAGCGACACACTCAACAAGAACCTGCCGAAGCCGATTCCCGAATTCTCTCCAAATGCAACGTTGGGGACGATGCGTCGCGAAACAGGAAAAATAAGTGAGGAGGCCGTAAGAAGGGCAGCCAAGCGTCTTCGCGGTTAGACTGTGAATTCTAAGGGGCTGTATGCGAGCCCCGTGGGGGGGGGCCGCCGCGGCCCTGACACCTCGTCGAACGGCGTGCGTCAGTTAGTCTGGTCTCCGATTCTTCATGGCCGTGGATGCGCCGCTTCATAGGTTCGCTCGGCGAGAGACGTGAGATATTTATCCACCACCGCGAAATGGTGGCGGATAAAGTCGGCGTTTGGGATTACAAACTCTTCGTGCAAATCGGTGTAATGATCGAGGCCGCGCGATTTGTAGCATTCTACCCCTCCCGCCGACATGGCCTCCGGAAGCCCTTTGACGCTTCCATTGTGATGGATCAACGCATTTCGAAGTTCGCGGAGTTGGTCTAGCTGTAGTCGCTCATTGGGGTCCGGGTACGCCTGAATACCAAATTTCCGCGAATAAACGCGATCCACAACATCAAGGAAATTTTCTAGCGGTTTCTGTTTCCATTGAGACGGTGCAATCACATCACCCTTTCGAGCGCCCACATATTCCGCCATACGCTTTGATACGACTTCAAAGACAGACCATAGGGTGAGAACGAATCCTCCCCTAAACACTCGCGGCAGGATCTGCTTGAGCGTAACTTGCAATTCGTACAGATCAAGCTCCCGGTCATCTGGGTGGCGCCCGGGGTCGCTCCTGTGCCGGGCATGGAGACGTATGGTTGCCTGATCTCGCGCGTGCGCCAATTCATCTTCAACTGCAGCGAGGGCTGTGCGCAAGCCGGCCATCGGAAGGGTGGGGCCGGGAAACTTAATCGCATGTTGTTCGAGATCGTCTAGTGGATCATCAATGGTCATGGCATCAATCGCCCTGTTGGAATTGAACGCTTGCTATCACACCACTCAATCATAGACCGAAGGCGGACGCCGCGGGGCGGCTCGTCGGCGGAGCCGACAGGATCAAGAAGGTCTCCGGGGTGGGTGGATACGGATTTCGGATTGCCGTAAGGACGTGGCAACGGAGGCGAGTGTGCGACGATGTGTAAGGAAACTACCGAGCACAGCTGGTACTGCTGGGGGTGCGGAACGGGTAGATATTGGACGGGGCGTGCAAAACAGGAAGTTTTGCCCGCTGCCGCCAAGGACGGCTTCACGGCGGCCCGGCAAGTGTCTATCCGTTCCGGACCTCCTGTCGCTCTGCTTGGCGTGAGAATATATCGCCACATGCAAAAGATAGCCGACCACCTCCGCTTCAGCGCCTCCGATCTCGTCGGCCACCTCGACTGTCATCATCTGACCGCCCTTGATGCCGCCGTCGCCCGCGGCTCTTTAAGCAAACCCAAGATCTGGGATCCTGTTCTGCAGGCCTTGGTCGAGCGGGGGATCGCGCACGAGCGGCAGTACGTCGCGCACGTCAAGCAGCTGGGCATCAACGTCGTCGAGATCGCCGGCGGCGGGATCAACTCCGCGCAGGTCGACCAAACCTTGGCTGCGATAAGGTCAGGCGCTGACGTGATAGTTCAGGGAGTCTTTCTGCAAGGCGCTTGGAGTGGCCGAGCGGACATCCTGCGGCGGGTAGAAGTCGCGAGTGACCTTGGGCCGTGGTCCTACGAGATCATTGACACGAAGCTCGCGCGAGAAACCAAGGGCGCAACGGTGCTGCAGCTGTCGTTGTATTCCGATCTTCTTGGCGCAGCCCAAGGGCGGGTACCCGAATACATGTATGTGGTGACCCCGGGATCCGGCTTTGAGCCGGAGAGATATAGGACGGCGGATTTCAGCGCCTATTACCGGCATGCAAAGAGTGGACTCGGGCAGTTCCTGGACTCGGATACGAGCGGGGACACGTATCCGGAACCTAATGAACATTGCAATCTCTGCGCGTGGCGGGTGTCGTGCGATCAGCGTCGGCGGGGTGATGACTATTTGTGCCTGGTGGCGGGGATCACCAAGATTCAGATGAATGAACTCCGCGCTCGAAAGGTGACCACGCTCGCCGCTCTGGCCGAGGTGCCGCTGCCGCTCACGTGGAAGCCCGATCGGGGAGTTGCGACGTCGTACGAGCGCATTCGGGAGCAGGCGCGCATCCAGATCCAGGGGCGGGTCGAGGGAAAGGCGCTCTACGAGACCTTACCAGTGGTTAAGGAGTTGGGTCTTTCGGCGCTGCCGGGTCCCTCGCCAGGAGATGTGTTCTTCGATCTCGAGGGCGATCCGTTTGTCGATGACGGCGGTCTTGAGTATCTCTTCGGATACGCGTTCCTAGATGAGGCGGGGGTGCTCCAATACCGGGGAGATTGGGCGGTGTCGCGGGAGGAGGAGAGGCGCGCGTTCGAGACCTTTGTTGATTTTGTGATGGCGCGCTGGGAACAGCGTCCGGATTTCCATATCTACCACTATGCACCGTATGAGTCGAGTGCTCTCAAACGCCTGATGGGGCGGTATGCGACCAGGGAAGAAGAAATCGACCGAATGCTGCGCGGGCGGTTGTTCGTCGACCTGTATCAAATCGTGCGGCACGCTATTCGCGCCAGCGTCGAGAGCTATTCCATCAAGGAGCTTGAACGGTTTTTCGGCTTTGTGCGCACGACGAAGCTCGAGGATGCGAGCCGGGCGCTGGCGCATGTACAAACCTCTCTCGAGTTTAAGGATGTCGAGTCCATTACCGTCGAACTTAAAGAAACGGTCGCCGGGTACAACTGCGATGATTGCGTCTCGGCCCGTGGTCTTCGGGATTGGCTGGAGCGAGTGCGGACGGATGTTGTGGCGCAGGGGGCGGTGATCGACCGACCGGCGCCGGCGACGGACGAAGCCAGTGAGGACCGAAGCGCTTGGCAAGAACGAATCGAGAGGCTGGTCGGCCGATTGACCGGGGACGTCCCGGCGGATATTCATGAACGGAGCGCGGAGCAGCAGGCGCGTTGGATTTTGGCGCATACACTGGATTGGCATCGGCGCGAAGAGAAGGCGGTGTGGTGGGAATATTTCCGCCTGTCCGGGCTTTCGAGCGAGGACCTGTTCGATGAGCGAGCGGCGATCAGTGGCCTTGAGTTCGCCGGCAGCGTCGGCGGTACCGCGAGAGCCCCGGTGCACCGCTATCGGTTCCCGGCGCAGGAGACGGAGTTTCGCGGCGGTGAGTCATTGCATCGCACCGGCGGTGACAAGTTGGGCGCGGTCGAGCGCATTTCCTTGGATGAGCGCGTGATCGACATCAAGAAGCGCGGCGACAGCGCCAATGTACATCCGGATGCCGTGTTCGAACACGACGTGATCGGCACGAAGGAGCAAGCGGAGTCGCTCGCGAGATTGGGGGACTACGTGGCCCGCTGCGGGCTGGCCGGCGAGGGGCAGTACGAAGCTGCGCGAGACCTTCTGTTGCGGTCGCCACCGCGGATCGGGACGGAGCCGTTAAGATTCCCGAATGAGACCGCTTTGGACTGGGCTATCCGGATTGCGCCGAAGCTCCGTACCGGTGTATTTCCGATTCAGGGGCCTCCCGGGACCGGGAAGACTCATATCGGGGCGCGCATGATCTGCGCTCTCGTGAAGGGGGGTGCAAAAGTCGGCATCACGGCCAATAGTCACCCTGTCATTCGACGCCTGCTTGACGAGGTGCTTGAGGCGGCGGCCGAGACGGACCAAACGGTTCGGTGCATTCAGAAGCCGGGTAAGCCCGAAGCGGACCAAACTAACCTGGTCTTTGCGAAAAACAATGCGGACGTTTTTCAGGCGCTGCGCGCCCGATGCGATGTGGCCGCAGGGACCGCGTGGCTTTGGTCGCGCGCGGAAGCGCTAGAGAGCGTGGATGTGCTATTCGTCGACGAAGCCGCACAGGTGTCTCTTGCCAATGTGCTGGCGGTGTCGCACGCGGCACCGAGCCTCGTCCTGTTGGGCGATCCGCGGCAATTGGATCAGCCTACGCAAGGGAGCCATCCGGAAGGGACCGGGGTCTCCGCGTTGGATTACATCCTGAATGGTCGGCTGACGATCGGGCCGGAGCAGGGGCTTTTCCTCGGCGAGACGTGGCGACTGCATCCTGACATTTGCGCGTTCACTTCAGAGCTTTTCTATGAGAGTCGACTGACGGCGATCCCGGGTCTCGAGCGTCAGGTGATTCGTTCGTCAGGGCGGATTCATGGTTCCGGGCTGCGCTTTTTGCCGGTGGTACATCAAGGGAATCAGAATTCTTCGCCGGAGGAGCGAGAGGCCATCGGGAAACTGGTGGCTGAGATTTTAGGGTCAGGGACCACTTGGGTTGATCGCAATGGTGATGAGCGGACGGTCACTTTGGAGGATATTCTGATCATCGCGCCTTACAATGCGCAGGTACTCGATTTAAAGGATCGGATTGCCGGAGCGAGAATAGGAACAGTCGATAAATTCCAAGGACAGGAAGCGCCTATCGTGATTTATTCCATGACCACCTCGACGCACGCGGACGCGCCGCGGGGGATGAACTTTCTCTATTCACTCAATCGTTTGAACGTCGCGACTTCGCGAGCGAGGTGCGTTTCGATTCTGGTGTGCGCGCCGGCGCTGTTTGAGCCGGAGTGCAAAACACCAGAGCAGTTGAAAATGGCGAATGCGTTTTGTCGATACCTGGAATTGGCGACGGAATTGAAGGAGTAAGGCGGACGCCGGGGAGCGGCTCGTTGACTTCGTCAACAAGATGGCTGGCGAGGGGGTCTCGACTGCCGCAGAAGGGGCAACGGCCGTAGGGCGGGAGCCCAGTCGGAGCCGCGATTTACACTGTCTAAGTAGCAATAATCCGCGGAATGGCCTGCGAAAGGCGACGGACAGTCTAAATCACCCCAATTCCCGTGACCCAAGTCGCGGCACCGTACCCGCCACAGTCGCACAATTCCGGCCATCAACTATGGAATAGGGCTTTCCCGTGCCGGCTCGTCAAGGTTTGATCGAGGACCTTATGGACTTCGGGCACAGGGTTCCGCCCCGCGTCGCGATCGCCCTGGCGGCGCTCTCTTGGATGATTTTTCATGTGGTCGCAGCGCAAACGATTCCCATCGTTGGAAGGCCGCCAATCGGCAATCTCTCTGCGGGACTGCAGCTTGTCATCTACTTCAGCGCTCTCTTTCTGCAGTTCGCGATCCCTTTTTGTCTCCTGGTCGGCGTCACCGTATCGGTCATCAAGCACCGGCGAGCGCGCAAGGTCTACGCAACTGCTAGGGCTAATCCGATTTCGGCCATTTCAAATATGAGCTGGCGGGATTTTGAGCGGTTGGTGGGAGAGGCGTTCCGGCAGCAGGGGTTTTCGGTATTGGAGCGGGGAGGCGGTGGACCGGACGGCGGTGTTGACCTGATCCTCAACAAGGACGGTAAGCGGTACCTGGCACAGTGCAAGCATTGGAAAGCGTGGCAGGTGGGAGTCGCCGTTATTCGCGAGCTCAACGGCGTCATCGCTGCTCAGAAGGCGGACGGGGGGTACGTGATCACCGGCGGCGTGTATACCGAGGACGCCCGGGTGTTTGCGGATTCATGCGGCATCCGCGTCATCGATGGGCCGAAGCTCGACAAGATGATCCGGTCTGTGAGCGCAGTGGCCAAAACGCGCGGTTCGCACAGCGCGGATGAGATCCCGAATTGCCCTGAGTGCGGCGCGGCGATGAGAGAGAGGACCGCGAATCAGGGTCAGTTCAAAGGCCAGCCGTTTTGGGGTTGCACGACTTACCCGAAGTGCGGGGGGATTGTGCACATTGAGCGGGTGGCTTGACCGCCAGCCCGCGAACACAGTGTTGGCAGCCGCGCGCGGGCAAGATGCCTATTTTTCCGACCGCACACGAGTTCCTCGCCTGAAGACTGCCCCTGGGGTACGCATGTATGTTGAAGTCAGGACATTTGCCGGTTACAGTTTCGATCAAAGGCAAGCCAGAATCCACCGAATCGATGACGCTTGCACACAATGGTCCCACCCGCACAGGGACGCCTCCGGTGTCGCTTCGTAGAAAAGCAAAGAAAAAGAAGCGCAAGCCGGCCGATCCGCTTTCACAGTTGGCGCAAAAGGCGCACCGGTTGATCGGCCTTGGTGGATCACGCTGGGGCCCGACCGAATTGGAAGCGTCCTATTTGATTCGCGACTCGGTGCTGGAACTGGTAGCTTCCGCAGGTCCGTATGAACGACGAAAGGCGGACGGATATTTGCGCGAACTTCAAAAGCTCAACGCGTTGGTTCGTGACCGAATGTCGCAGGAAAGGCGTGGCACCGGCACTCAGCACGATCACCCTGATCGAAACCGCGTTACCGAATTCGGCGCCGCCAGTGGACGTATAACGTGGGCGACGCCCCGGAAGTGAGCATTAGTGGTATATCGACAGGATCGTGAGGGGACGTAGAGCCGCCGACCTCGAGATTGCCGCCGAATTTTTCTCTCGTTCCTAACCTTGGGGCCTAGCCGTAGCCAGGCTTCGATCGGATCGCCGACTGAATCCGGCGCTCCGTCTTGCGCAATAGTTGTTTGCGCGCCGCCCGGCTCCGGCGTTTGAACTCAGCGATGAGGGCTTTGGGCGCCACCAGGGTGATTTCGGACCAGCCGGCAGGCAGATGCAGTTCCTGCCAGGCGGCGGTGACCTGTGTCTCGATTGTATAGATGCGCTGCAAATTGACTCCGTAGGCGGCGGCGAGGGCCGTGGCCGGTTCGCGACGCAGGATGCGCCGCTTTGCGATTTCGAGAGTTTGGGGCTTAAATCGACGCTTGCGCTCCAGTAGCTTGAACGCCGTAGCGTCCATCCTCACCTGAGCAGTCTCTGTACACCCAGCATCACGAAGCGATACAGGACGTACAACAGCAAGAACACGACGGACGCACCAAGAACAAACCAACGATGCGGAAACGGCGCGTGAAAAATGAAGCCGAACAACACCGCGACAAAAAAGCATCCAATCGCGAGGGCGCTCAACACAACCGCGAGAAACGGCTCCGCCATCGACATCACCATAAAGAGGACGAGCGCGCACGCGCGGATCATCACGACAAGCGCGCCCGTTGCGGCGCTGCCGGTGAAGCGCGCGGTCCTCGAGAGTCCGCTTTCGACGATGACGTTTCTCACACGGCCATCCATGTCTTCAGCCGGATCTTACTGAGTGCCACGGCTTCTTGCGAGCCATCGGCAAATTGGACGGTGGCTTGGTTCGGCCGATGCCCCGGTTTCAGCACCATCGTGCCTTCCCTGCCAGCGACTTGGACGGCGAGGCTATTCCACGAAGCGGCAGCCGGTCGCGGCGCAGCTGGCGGCGTCCTCGGGGTGGTGCATCGTGAAGGATGCGACTCGGCGAGCGTCCGCGTCACGATCCGCCGGGTGATCGGCGAATCACCGCTCAGCCAGGTGGTGACGCCGGCAGGATCTTCGTCATATCGCCGCGCCAACAGGTATGCAGAGCGAATATCGGGAATCCGGCGGCTCCTGAAGGCCTCGCGGATCGCGGGCGGCGCCTTGATCAACAGCGCTATTTCGGAAATGTAGGATTTAGGCTTACCGAGACGCTTGGCGATTGTGATGCGCGAGTCGCCGGCGGCCTCCCGTTTCTCCACCCAGTCCGCAATGTCGAGGGGATCGAGGTCTTCGCGCTGCAAGTTCTCGATCGCTTGACGATAGGGATCGAAGTTGTCGTCGATCACGGCAGCGATCGTAGGGTATCCGAGCAAGCACACGGCGCGGAACCGGCGCTCGCCATAGCTGATGATGAAGGAGTCCTTCTTGTGGAGGTTTCGGCGGACCGTGATCGCCTGCAGCAACCCGTCGGCCTTGATGGTCTCAGCCAGTTGAATGACGGCCGCCTCATCAAAGGACTTACGAATGTTGTCCGGATCCCGTTCGATGCGGGCGACGGGCAAATCGCGCGGCTTGCCGGTGCTCGCGGAGGCGTTTCGGCCGAGCGTGGCCACGTCAAAGTCCTTCAAGCCTTCAAACGGGCCCATGATCAGTTCACCGCCGCTTCTTCATAGACGGGCTCCATTTTCTTCATCAACGCCTCGAACACTTGCAGTACTTCGGCACTCGCATCGCGAGCGGCGGCCGTCGGCAATTGCCATACACCCCGACCTTCCTCGAGCGCGCGGGGGATGGCCGCACGGGTGGAGATTTTGAGCGGCAAGACGTAGTCCTGGTAGTTTTCAAAGAGATCCTGCAGGGCGGCCTTTTGGCGAGTCGAGTTGTGCATAAAGCGGTTCGCCAAGATACCTAGGAATTTCAGTTTCGGATTCCATTGCTGACGCACCCCGAACACGGTTTGCAGCATGTCTTTGACCGCCTGGGTGGAATACTCTTCCAGCTCGATCGGCACGGTCACAAAGTCCGCGCTCGCGAGGGCCGCGACCATTCGTATCCCCAATGTCGGGGGCGGGTCCAAGAGGCAATAGTCAAACTCCTCCTGCATCGCTTCTAAATGCGCCGCAAAGGTCTGCACGCGACGGTTGGCCTCCTCTGCGCTGGCACGCTCGAGGTTCGCGAGCTGAGGGGTTGCGTGAATGAGGGCAATGTTCTTGCGAACGGCGGGCAGCTCGATTCGCGCGTCGGCAAATAGGGCCGTGGTGGGTATCTCGATGCCGCATTGGCGCAAGGTGTGGGATAGGTTTCGCTGGCTGTCCAAATCCACCGCCAGCACCCGGGCGGATTTCTTGTCGGCCAGAAAATAGGCAAACAGGCTCGAGAGCGTACTCTTGCCGACGCCACCTTTCTGATTCGCGATGGAAATGATGTGCATATGTGGATCGATGCCGCAGTGCGAAGATACGTCGGGATCTGACTCCTGAGCGACTTTAAAACTGGCCGGCCGTTCGGCCCCGAAATCGTCAAACTGTATAAAACTGTAGAAAAGCGTACACCGATGCGGTTGACCTCACAAGCCGGCACGGTGTTAGATGGCAGGCGCCATGGACAAAGATGACATTGCCCGAGTTCGCGCACTGCCGCTGGAGGCTGTCTTACACCGCTTAGGAGCGGAGCGAGACCCGAAAGACCCGGCGCACAATTGGCGCCTGGGCGCCAGCCGGATTACCGTGACGGACGCTCGGTTCTTCGACCACAACGGGGCCGGTGCTCTGCACCGGATGCGGGAGGGTCGGGCCGGTGGCGGGGGCGCCATCGACCTGGTGCAGTACCTCAAAGACATCGGCTTTCGCGAGGCGGTGCGCGAGCTCGGCGGTCTCGACTCCTCACGCGCGATGGTCGTGTCGCCGGCGCCGGTCACGACTTTTCCGGTGAGGAGCCCCGGTCTCGGCCCCCGCCCCTTGCCGACCCCGGCACCGGATCGGGCAGCGCGCGCTCACTGGTATTTAACCCAAGTCCGCGGGATTCCCGAGTCGCTGGTCGAGCGCGAGATGCAAAGCGGCCGGGTGTTCGCGGACGCGCGCGGCAATGTCGTCTTCCGGTTGCGGGATGAGACTGGGCGGGAGGTCGGGTACGAAGTTCGCGGTACCTACGACAAGCCGTATCACTCGGTTCATGGTGAGAAGGGGATGTTCGTCACCAAGGCGGATCGCACGCCGTCGGCGGCCTTTGTCGAATCCGGCATCGAAGCCTTGAGTTACCGGGCCTTGCGCGGTACGGGACTGGTGTTCTCGACGACGGGCAGTGCGGTGGAACTGCCCGCCAAGATGGGAAGCCTACTCCAGGCGCGGGGCTACGAAATTGTGGCTGCGTTCAATGCCGATAAGGGTGGCGATCGAATGGCCGAGCGGATGCGCGATCTCCTGGGTAGCGCGGTGCGACGGGATCGGCCGCCCGGCGGCGCCGGGAAGGACTGGAATGAGCAGCTACAGTTTCAGCGGGCCCATCGCGACGCTGCCGGCGTCCGTCCGGAGCAGGCAACCGAAACCAAGACCTTGCCAGCCGCTACGGCGGCCGCAGCAACCGGCCGGGTGCGGTGATCCCACCGGTGGGCACCGATCGATGCGTGACGCTCCACGCGACGCCCGAACCCCAATCCCAGACTCTCGATGACTCGCGATCGGCAAACTGGCCACACAGCGTGCCTACTCGACTGAGGCATGGCCGTCTCTCGCACGGCTCAACTGACCGAACTTAAGCCCGTCGGACCGCTCGAGAGAATCCCCGCGCTGAAGCGCGCCGTTAATCCGATGCTTAAGCGCAGCTACTTCTTGCGCCAGGTATAGACACTGACGCCGATCGTCTTACCGGCTGCTTTGGTCGCTTTGCTCTTCTTGGCCTTGCTCGCGGCCCGACCGAACTCAAGTTCGAACCCCTGGACAAACGAGGCGATGCGCGCGAGCATCGCGGGTTGATTGAGGTCGACCATCTCCGCCGACACTTTGATGGCTTCGCTGGCCACATACGCCGCGAACTCCCGCGGTGCACTATCGGATGGATCGCGCATCGACTGCAAGAGCGTATTGCCGAGGAGTCGCATTTGTTCCGCCGCGTAGGCCAGCGCCGTGGTGCTGAGTTCGGTCGGCAGGGCCGTCGTTTTCCGATACCGCACGATTTCATCGGGCAACAATTGAACCAGTCCGCGCCGTCTGAGCTCCTTTAAGACGGTTTTTGGCAGTTTCCCGGGCAGTGCTTTGTCGACCAACTCGGAAAAGCTCGGGCCTTCCGGCTGCAGATCCAAGGGTAGGTCAAGCGGCAGGCCGCTGGTCGACAAATAGCGGGTGCTCTTGCTCCACAACGTCAAGATTCGTTCGCTCTTCGAGTGTTGCCGCGACTTCTTCTGCATGCGCATCTCGGCGCTCTTGACACCGGTCGCCAGGATGTTTTGCACCTCACCGCGATTCAGGCCTGCCGCCAACCCAATCTCTTCGTGACTAGGTCCCCGTCCCGTTCTTAAGTTTCCGGGCAGGGTTTCGGCGAGGCGCCTCACGAACTCGACGCGCACCAAGGATTCGAGCTCCGTGCTGTTGACGCCAATGCGGACACAAATGTCGATGATCGGATCGAGCGCAGCCCTCAAGGCCTGGGCGCGCTCAAATCGATCTTTAGACTGTGCCAAGCCACGGCTCCCGAAGCACGACCACCCGCCGTTTGCGGCGCCACACGCAGCGCGTTGCCATCAGTATGACATATTCTAAAATACCCTGTCTCCACACACTGTGTGCACTTTTATGGCACTCAGATCCGGTGTTGAAATTCGATACACAAAGCTTGTCGGTTTAGGAGACACTTTGTCTTGGGCGCTACGGTATCAATCACCTGCAGACAAGTCTATAAAGTAGTATTTACTTTGCGTACGATGTCGCAAATCAGGCCGTTTTGGGGACAAATAGGGGTGCACCGGCGGGGCACCTTCTAGGATGATGCACGTCAATGGCTAAACGAAAATCCATCCCCCCACGGCGACCAGCCCGCCGTCCCTCCGGCGTGCTGGGGGCGCCGGCCGATCGGGCACTCATGCTGAGCTTGGTGGTCGAGATGAATCGCATCGGGCACGATGTTCTTCTGCAATTGGGGGTCTCGGCGGATGAACAAGAGAAGGCCAAGGTGCTCGCGAGAAAGCACAAATCGCGCGTGCGCCCGAGCGAAGCCATGATGGCTACCCTCACGGGGGTCGGGGATGTGCTGTCAATGTGGCGGCGCGATAAGCGCTATACCGGGCGTGATGGAACCCCGCGGGTTCTCCCCATCCGAGGCAAGGGGGCCACCTTGGAGAGCTTGGCGCGCGCCTGTGCGCCCTCGGTGCCGTTGGTCGACGTGCTTGCCTATATTTGCAGTCACGGCGAGGTGACGCTGTACAAAGACGACAAGGTCGCGCTCCTGGGCAGCTCTGCCATGATCGCGCAACGAACTCCGGAGATGACCTTGGCGTGGATGCTGACGCAGTTTCGTCATGTCGCGGAAACGACGGTGTATAACGCTTCGATTCCGGCGAAGGTCAAAGGCGTCGGCCTCTTTCAGCGCCAAATCGTGGGCGTGTTGTCGGAGAAGGAATTCCGCCATTACGCTCAGGCGATCCGGCCGCAACTACAACAACTCTCCGATCAATTGGAAGGGGGCCTATCGTTGAAAGGCCGCAAGAAGGGGCGCGGAAATCGCAAGGAGTGTGGCGTCGGGCTATTCGTGTACCGCGATACGGGAACGATCGGGTAGCCGTGCACAGGAGAACACCGAATGGCGACGTCTAGGCGAAAGAGGGCGCGCCCGAGCATGAAACGCCGCGTAGCGGCGGTGCTCGGCCCGCCCGCAGATCGCCTGTTGATGGTGGAATTGCTCAAAGAGATGCATCACATCGTGCTCGATACCGCGGCGGAATTGGGCGTGTCCGCGAACGACCGACGGCGTGCCATGACGCTCGCAGAGAAGGACGCCACGCGTTTGAAACCAAGCCAGAACTTGCTGCAGCCGAACCACGGAATAGCGGGTCTGCTCGGTCGGTGGCGGCGCGATAAACGCTTTCTACGCCCAGACGGCACTCCGCGAGCGCTTTCAATCACCGGCAAGGGCGCAACGCTCGAGACTCTGGCGCACGAGTTCGTCCCCAACCTGCCGGTGAGCGAACTCGCCGACATGATTTGCGAGAATGCCGAAGTCACTCGCCTGAAAGGCAATAAAGTCGCGCTCGTCGGCAGTCCCGTCATGATCACCCCCAAAACACCCGAGATTACCCTGGCGTCGTTAATTTTGCGGTTCCGCCGCCTGGCGCAAACCATTGTCTATGACGCGGCGATCCCCGCTCACGTCAAGGGCACCGGGCGCTTTGAACGAGTGGTGGCGGGAGAGCTCTCCGACCAGGAGTTTCGCGCCTTTTCTCAGTCCGTCAGGCAGCAGTTGCAGGATCTGTGCGATCGAGTCGACGCCGGCATTCGACAAGCGAAGCACTCGGGAAAGGGCCGTGCGAAGGGTACAGCGTGTGGTATCGGGCTGTACGTGTTCAGAGACGACGGGAACATCGGTTAGAGCGCACGGATATCTTATGCCGAATCGCGACCGCAAGAAGAAGCCCATTAGTTTCCGTAGTCGGGGCTCATCGCCGCTGACATCGGGTTTCGATGACAACCGCGAACTGCTAGTCCGGCTGGTTGAGGAATTGCAGCAGGTGGGAATGGAGTCGATGGAAGCACTCGGCGTGTCTCGGAAGGAACAAATGGCGGCCTATCGCCGTGCCGTCAAAGGCGCCGCGCCAGAAGATCGCCCCAGCACCCTGCTGATGGACAGAATCTTCGCCATTGGCAATTTGCTCAGCAGTTGGCGGCGCGATAAGCGCTATGTCGATCGTAACGGGTCGCCGCGCGTCCTGCCGATCAGCGGCAAGGGCGCGACGTTAGAAACCCTGGCGCGTAAATTTGTGCCGACCATGCCCTTGGACGAGGTCGTTACAGTGATCACCCGCCATGGCGGCGCGACCACGTATCGCGGCGACAAGGTCGCTCTCGTCGGCAGTACCGTGGTGCTACACCCGAAAACAGCGGAGATGACGTTGGCCTCGTTGGTCACCCAATTTCGCCGCGTTGCGAGCACCATGCTCACCAATGCGTCGCTACCGGAAAGCAAGAAAGGACTCGGCCGGTTCGAACGTCAGGTGACTGGCGTGCTCTCCGAGCGAGAATTTAACAAGTACGCCCGGACCCTGCGGCCCCAATTCCAGGATCTGTGTGATCGAGCCGAAGCGGGACTTAAGCTCGCGGATCTAAAAGGGCGGAACGGTAAGACCTGCGGTATCGCGATTTTCGTTTTCCGGGATGACTAGGCAGCTCCGTCCCGCCCGCGCTGGGTTGCTCGAGGTCGAATTCCGCTAGCGAGCACCGGGACCATAGTGGCTTTCCCTGCTGCTTCAATCGCCGGAGCGGCCATGATTACCGCGGCAAATCTCCGACCTGCGGACAGATCACCCTGTTGAAATGGCGAATTCGCCGCGCTCGCCGCTTAAGGCGAGCGCACGCCGGGCCGATTCCAACGCCCAAGTGCCAAGCACCTCCCTGTAACATTTTGTTGCATTCCAATTGTAGGTTTCGTAGTCTCCATATCTGTACGTTTTTTTATACAGATATTTGCTCTAAACCCGCTGATGTAACCCAGCGGGGTGGCGGCACAGGCGGCGAAACACGTCCGGGAGCGATGCATGGGCAGGGTGGAGGGTCGCAAGGGGTGGCTCATCGCGGGTCTCATAGCGCCGGCTTGGTTGGGAGCGGCCGTGCACGTGAGCGCCGCCGTCCGGGTCCCTCGAGCCGTCCTCGAACAGCGGCTCCGGGAGGAGTTTGCACAGGTCGGCAACGCCGTTCACCAACGCCTCGACCGCGAAGCGACGGGTGACTTCGTGGGCGCCCGGATCGCCGCGCGGAGTGCCGAGCAACACCGCTACCGGTTCCTGGATATCAAGCGCGAACTCGACCACCTCCCGGCGCCTGGGGGGCCTTCCCCTTCCGTAGAAGCCGTGCGCAGTCCTTTCTCGCCTGATCTGCCGCTCTTGGCGGTGCCGGTGGCCCGTATGGACCCCGAGCTTTGGGTAAAGGCCGATCCGCGAGCGACCCAGACGCCCGAAGCCTCGCATCCTGCGTGGGATATGTATCGGCCTCGCGCATCCACGGTCACGCCAAAGCTCGATGACTCGGAGGAGCAGCGCGTCCGCTCTGACAGCAGCGCTCCGAAGACCATCGCAGATCACCTCGGAGATATGTATGGGAACAACCGTGTGCCGAGGCCGCTCGGCGAGCGCGAGATCGCGGCCTCGGACGCATCTTCGGCGCCTCCTGCGCGCGATGCGCGGATAAAACCCTTCCTGGTTTATCGCGACTCACCACGGTGAGTTCTTTCAAGGTTAACGACAGGCCAACTGGAGGCACGCAAATGAATCAGGGGATCGACATTGATGCGGGCTTGCCCCGCGAGCGTAAAAGAAGGCCGCGTTGGGTGGGGCCAGTGATTTGGCTGCTGGTGGGGTGTGTATTCGCCACGGTGGCGCCGGAGTTGGCATTTGCCGGTGCCAGTCCTTTCACGACCGGTGCGACGGCGGCCAGCACCAATCTGCTCGCGATTCTGACGCCGATTGCGGTCGTGTCCGTGATGGCGCTCGGTGCGGCGGCGTGGTTCAACAAAATATCCTGGGGATGGGCGGTGGCGGGCATCGTCGGCATCTGTCTCGTGTTCGGCGCGCAGCAGATTGTCACCTGGGTCCGCGGCATGTTCGGCGTCTGACGAGATGAGTGATGAGCAACCCTTAGGGGTCCACGCGGATCCGCTGTTTGTCGGGGTGACGCGACCGGCGATGGCCATGGGCGTCACGTATTCGGCCCTGCTCATCAACGGGATGACGACCGTGGAGCTCTTCTTACTGACCAAGAACCTGCTCTGGATGCTCGTGTGCATCCCGATCCACGGCATTTTCTGGTTGGTCTGCAGGAACGATGCGCGCTTCTTTGATTTGTTGTTCCTATGGGGTCGTACACGCGGTCCGGGGCTCTTGGGGAACGTGCGGTTTTGGAAGGCAAACAGCTACAGCCCGTTGCGATTTGACTTGCCCAACAGAGCGGGTCGGCGGCGCTGGCTGTGGGGGGAGACGTTGAGGCGTCAGTAAGGGCGACGGTCCGCGCTTGGGTGTGGCGGAGAGACCAGAATCGAGGAGCTAAGGCATTGTTGTCGAACACGCACTTTCAGTCTGTTCTCTTGGGGGTTGCCGGTCTAACCCTGCTCGCCGCCGTTCTTTTCGCGCTCTCTGCCTTGTTAAGTTTGCGGCGCGTGAGCAACCGCCAAGTCCTGCTGCGTCGCTCCGCGATGAATCGCGAGATTTTCGGCGCGATGAACATTCCCTATACCGCGCACGTTCACGAGCACGTGGTGAGAACCAAGGCCGGCGACTATGTGCAGGCCTTGCGCTTAGGGGGCGCGAGCTTTCAGAGCGCCGATGATGCCGACATCAATAATTGGCACGAGCGGTTGAATATTCTGCTGCGCAATATTGCGAGCGATCAGGTTGCGCTCTGGACCCACGTCGTGCGTCGCCGCGAGAACGTCTATCCCGCTGGCGAGTGCCCTCCAGGCTTCTCGCGCGAGGTCGACGAGCATTATCGCGAACGGGTCACGGGCGAGACCCTGATGGTCAACGAATTGTACCTATCCGTGGTGTTTCGGCCCCAGGCGGGGATGGTGCAAGGCGCAGCGATGAAGCTCTTGTCCCGCAGCAACAAAGACAACGAGGCGCAGGAGTTTCGCGACTCCCTGGATGCCTGCGCGAAGCTGCGCTCGCAGCTCTTGGCCTCGCTCGATCGGTACGAGCCGGAACTCTTAGGCATTTACGAGAAAAATGGCAGGCAGTTCTCCTCGATCTTGGAGTATTTCGGGGTGCTGCTGAACGGGGAGTGGCGCCCGGTGCCCTTGCCGCGCGCCTCGATCAGCGAGGTGCTACTGACCACGCGGCCGTTCTTCGGTTCCGAAGCCATGGAATACCGTATGCCGACGCAGACGCGGTTGAGCGCCTTCTTAGGGATCAAGGAATATCCGACGCCGACCAGCGCCGGCATGTTCAACCTGTTACTGACGGCCCCTTACTCCTTTGTACTCACGCAGAGTTTCACCTTCCTGCCAAAATCCACGGCGCAGCGCGTCTTGTCGTCGCAGTACAGCCGCATGCGCAATGCCCAGGATCTGGCCGTTTCGCAAGCCGAAGAGCTGAAAGACGCGCTCGACCAGTTGACGAGCAACGAATTCGTGATGGGCGACCATCACTTGACCCTCCAGGTACTCGCTGATCCTTATCTCGGCATGAAGGAGGCGGAGACTCGCGGGCGATTCAAAAACCTGCTCGACAACCTGTCGAATGCACGGTCGATCCTCGCCGAGACCGGCATGGTGGTCGCCCGCGAGGATCTCGCGCTCGAAGCGGCCTATTGGGCGCAGCTCCCGGCGAACTTTGCCTTTCGCAGCCGCAAGGCTCCCATCACGAGTCGCAATCTGGTCGGAATGTCGCCGTTTCACAATTTTCCGATCGGCCGCGCAACCGGCAATCACTGGGGCGATGCGCTCACGATGCTGATCACCAACGCACGATCCCCCTTCTATTTCTCGTTGCATGCGAGCGACCCGCGCGCGGAGGATGGCGGCAGTCGCAAGGACATCGGCCATACCAGCGTCATCGGTCCCACCGGATCGGGAAAGACGGTACTGATTGGCTTTCTCGTGTGCATGCTCACCAAGGCGCACACCACGCAAGTGCTCTTCGACAAGGACCGCGGCCTCGAAATTCTCGTGAGGGCCTTAGGCGGGCGCTATTTGCCGCTCAAGAACGGGGTGCCGACCGGGATGAACCCCCTGCAGCTCGAACTCACGGCGGGCAATGTCGAATTCCTAAAGATGTGGCTCCGCCGGCTGGTCGAGCGGCGCGATCGGCCGTTCACGGTGCGCGAGGAAAGCGACCTCGATATGGCGCTCCACGGCACGCTGAAATTGCCCGCGAACGCACGGCGTCTGTCGCGGCTGCTGGAGTTCCTGGACCCCACGGACCCGGAAGGCATGCATGCGCGACTGCGCACCTGGTGCGCCTCGGAGAAGGGCGATTACGGCTGGGTGTTCGACAACCGCGAGGACTCCGTCACGCCGCTGCTCGAGAGGTCTGCACTCATGGGATTCGATGTCACGGATTTTCTCGATAACCCCGTCACCGGCGGCCCGGTGACGATGTACTTGTTTCAGATCGTCAAGCGCATGCTCGACGGCCGACGGCTCGTGGTGTGGATGGACGAATTCGCGAAGCTCCTGTCGGACCCGTCCTTCGAGGGATTTGCCAAGGATGGTCTCAAGACGTGGCGCAAACTCGAGGGTGTCGCGGCGTTTGCGACCCAGAGTCCGAGCGATGTCCTCGCGAGTCCCATCGCGCGCACGCTCATCGAGCAGACACCGACCAAGATCTTCTTCCCCAACGACAAGGCGACGGAGCAGGACTACGTGCGCGGCTTCGGCTTGAGCGTCCAGGAGTATCTGCTCCTGAAAGAGGGACTGGAACCCGGATCGCGCATGTTCCTGATCAAGCAGGGCCATCACAGTGTCGTGTGTGAACTCAACCTCCGTGGTTTCGAGTACGAGCTCAACGTGATCTCGGGGCGCATCGGCACCATTGAGGTGATGAATCGCCTCATTGCCGAGGTGGGTCCGGATCCTGCGCTGTGGTTACCGCGCTTTCGCGAGGCCACCGCCAAGGGTGCCGCGCGCATCCCGAATGCAAAAGTCAGCGAGAAGCGAGTCGCGGTGGTTTAAACAACTGAAAGGAGTGCACCCATGTTCAGTCAATTACGCAAAAGTCTCTGGGCCCTGGTGTTGGGACTCGCGAGTGTCGGAGCCGCGACGCCGGCGAGCGCCGGGATGCCCGTCATCGATGCTGCAAACCTCGCGCAGGCCATCCAGCAGGTTCTCTCCTGGGGGCAGCAGTTGCAGGGGATGACGCAACAGTACCAGCAGCTACAAAGTACCTACAGCTCCTTGACCGGGCCTCGCGGCATGCAGAGCTTGCTGCCCGTCTCGCTCGCCAACCGTAACTACCTGCCCGCCAACTATGCCCAAATGACGGGTGTCATCAACGGCACCAGCACCGCCTACCCCGTCTTATCGAGCCAAGTGCAGACCAGCATTCAAACCAATGCGATTTTGAGCACCCAGGGCGTGAACGGCCTCTCGCCCCAGGCACAACAGTTCGTGCGCCAGTCACGCCAGTCGGCCGCCACGTTGAGCATGCTTTCTCAAGCATCTCAGGCGAACGCCAGCAACAACTTCAGCAACGTGCAGTCGCTCATCAGCGCCCTGGGGTCGACCAGGGATACCAAGGCGAGTGCGGACTTGAGCGGGCGGATTCAGTCCGAGCAGGTCATGACGCAGACCAATCAGATCAAGACCGATGCGCTGTACCAAAGCGTCCAGGCGCAGCAGCTACAGAACGCGCAGCTCGCCCGAGAGGCCGCCGTGAAGCAGCAGAGCGCGCAAGTTTCACTGACGCCGATCGCCTGGTAGCGGCGCGTGGTCAGGCAAACCTTCGTGACGGTGGTGTGGCTGATCGCAGCCACCGGCTGCGGCAAGAACGAGGAGCCGGCGCACCCCGTGTCGTGGTACCAGCAACATGACGCCGACATGCAGGCGAAGGTGGCGTGGTGCGTGGACGATGCGGAGCGCCAGCACACGCCGGATTGCCAAAACGCCGCGGAGGCAAAGCGCCGCTCGCTTTTAGGCTCACAGAAGAATCTCGCCCCCATCGATTGGGGCGCCAACAAGCCCAAACCATAGGGGATGAGACGACAGCGTATGTGGACGAGTTTCTTCACATGGTTGACCGGGCAGGTGAATAACTTCATCGCCACCCAAGTCGGAACGGTCTCAACGCTGCTCGAGCCCGCGGTGATCACCCTCGCTTCCGTATACGTCATGATGTGGGGATACCTGCAGCTGACCGGCAAAATCGAGGAGCCGGTGTTCGAGGGGGGCCGGCGCCTGCTGATCTTGGGCGTCATTCTCGTCCTGACGTTCAAAATTTCTCAAAATATCGCGCCCCTGCTCGATGTGTTTGTCCAAGGCCCGCAGGCGCTGGCCGCCGGGATGCTGGGTGCCGCCCCGATGGCGACGGTGGACACGATATGGACGCAAGGTTCCGCGGTGGGCGATTCGCTGCTCTCGCAAGGCAGTCTCTTCAGCGAGAGTGGCCTTTCCTTGGTCGCGTGCGGCCTAATTTGCTATCTCGCGATCGGGCTCACCACCCTGTATGTCGCCTTTCTGATGGCCTTGGCGCTGGTTGCCCTCGCAATTTTGCTGGCTCTCGCGCCGCTCTTCATCGCGATGTTGTTGTTCGATAGCACCAAGCGCTTCTTCGAGGCATGGATCGCGCAGCTGGCGAACTACGCCTTGGTCATCATCCTGGTGGCCTCCGTCGCCAACCTCATGTTGCATGCGGTGAGCCAGCCGCTGCAGATCGCCTACAACGAGGGTGGTGCGGTCACCGGCGCCGATGCGCTGCGAGTCTCGGTTTTCTGCGGATTCGTTCTCTTGATCCTCACGCAAATCTTGCCCATGGCCTCGGGTCTCGCGAGCGGCATTGCACTCTCGAGCGGCAATATCATCAGCGGCATGGTGAGAAGGGGCCTCGGAACCTCGGGCCGCTTCGGCCGCGGCGTGTTCGATGCAGCCTCGGGCGCCTACAGCCCCTCGACGGCGAGCCGGCTGGATCCGCTCTCCCGCAAGGCCGGGCAGCAGCTGGGCTACCAGAGCGGCCGCGCCGTGAAAGCGGTCTGGCGCAAGATCAATCCCGATCGCATCAGGCGGAGCTGACGCATGCTCCGGACTGACCAACAACGCAAGTCGCGGGCCGCTCTAAAGGATACCCCGGAGGACTTTCCCATGCGCTCATCCCACATCTCCCGCCATCGCCGGATGGGGCTCGATTGGTTGTCCGGATGGACCTTGGCGCTCGCGGTCTTTGGTCTTTCGGCGTGCGCGACCCATCGCGGTGATCCGCCCAAGTGCAAGGGCCCGTTCACTCCCATCAATCAGTCCTCCTCGGTGGTGTCCAATGGCCCGCAGCGCTGAAATCGAGAGTTATCTGGCGGACGCCCAGCGCTGGGATCAGGATCTCGTCGCGCGCGCGGAAGCCTCCCGGCGCCGCGCCTATTGGGTGGCGAGCGCCTTCGGCGCATTGGCGACGCTCGCGTTGCTCGCCTTCGACGTGATGCTGCCCCTGAAATCGGTGGAACCTTTCGTCATTCGGGTCGACAACACTACCGGCGTGACCGACGTGGTTCCGGTGTATGTGGGCAAAGGCGAGGTGTCGGAGGTCGTCACCCGCTACTTGCTGCATAACTACGTCGTGACGCGCGAACGGTACTTCTACGCGATGGCCGAGCAGGACTACAACCTGGTGGGCGCCTACAACAGTCCCGTGCTCAACACCGCCTGGATGCAAGGGTGGGACCGGGCCAACCCCGAGAGTCCCCTGGTGAAGTATCGCGATGGATCAACCCTGCGCTCGCAGGTGCAGGCCATCAGTTTCATCAAGCGCGCGGACGGCACCCAGGATTTGGCGCAAGTTCGCTTCCTCACCGCCTTGAAGCAAGGCGGGTCGGGCGCTGAGACGATTCAGCACTGGATCGCGACCATCCAATATAGCTACGTAGCGCCCTCGAAAGACGAACAGCTCCGTGCCTTGAATCCCCTGGGGTTTCGAATCTTGGAATATCGGCGGGAGCCGGAGATCGCGTCCGATCCGCCGACCCCGGCGACGACGGCATCCACCACCACACCGAGAACCGGCTCATGAGACGCACCACAGCAGCGATCGTGGCGGCTTGCGCGCTGTCGGCCCTCGCCTCGATGCACGCCTATGCCGAACTCACACCGGCACGCGGATTGGTGGATCCGCGCGTGCGCGTCGTGGCCTACGATCCCGAGCAGGTCATCAAGCTCCACGGATTCGTGGGGTATCAAATCCACTTTCAATTTGCCGAGGGCGAAACTTTCGTCAATTTGGCGGCGGGCGACAACAAGGCCCTCGATGTCGGCTACGAGGCCAATCATCTGGTCTTGAAGCCGCTGGCCGAGAAGGTGGCGACCAACATCACCGTGCTCACCAATCGGCGCGTCTATCAATTTGACTACAGCGCGTCGGGCGACCGTCCCGACCCTAACCGACAGGATGTGATCTATTCCCTGCGGTTCATCTATCCCCAAGACGAGGCGCGCAAGGCGGCCGAGGAATTGGAGCAACAACGCACGAATTTGAAATTGGCGAGCGCCGATCAAGATTCCCACCGCGCTCGAAACACGAACTATTGGGGCTGCGGGGCAGCGGCGATCCGGCCCGAGACCGCCTACGACGATGGTGTGCAGACGCGATTGCGGTTCGCCGCCCACTCGGAGTTCCCGACCCTGTACGTCAAGAACGATGACGACTCCGAAGGCCTGGTGAATTTCACGGTCGATCACGACGAAGTGGTGATTCATCGGGTGGCGCGAAGTTTGGTGCTGCGCCGGGGCAAGCTGGTCGCGTGCCTCCAAAATCGATCCTTTGATGGTGGCGGCGAACGGCTGGAATCCCAGACGCTGGTGCCGGGCGTCGAGCGGATCACGAAGGGGGTCAAGAATCCATGACAATCGATCCGATCGACCCCCCGCCCGCGGATGCCGCCGAATCGGTGCGTTCGGCCGGCGGCGCCTCGGTGCCCGGCGAGCGCGACATTCCCTCGGTCAATCAGCAGCGGTCGCTGCAAAACCGGGTCAACAATATGCTGGCCCTCGCCGTCGTCACGCTGGTGGGCGGGGGGTTTCTATACTTCTACTATTCCAACCTGTCGCACAAGCAGGTGGAGGCCAAAGCGAAGGTCGCCCAAGAGAGGACGGCGAAAAGCACCGGGGAGATGAAACTGCCGCCGTTGGGCGTGGTGGAGGGACCGCAGGCCGCCTCGACCGACTCCACGACGCCGCCCGATCGAGGTCCCACCGCACTCGCCGATGTGCTGGGTCCCGCACCCCCGCTGGGGACGGCGAGTGCCGTCCCCGCGTCTCCGGCAATGGCGGCGCCTGCGACCGGCGCCGCGGTGAAGAGTGCCGCGCAACTCGCGCTGGAGCGCGAGCTCACGCCCTCGGTGTTCTTGCGATCGAGCGAGACGGTCACGAATGGTGCCGGTGCGCTGCCAGTCTCGGAGAGTCCCGGCGCACCCGGCGGCGAGCGCGGCCAATTGAGTAGCTATCTCACCCCGAGCGTGGCCTCGGCCACCCGTGCTCAAGTGCTCGCGACGCGGCGTTTCATCATCCCGAAAGGCAACTTCCTGGACTGTACGCTCGAAACCGCCATCAATTCGGAGTTGCCGGGAATGACCACCTGCGTCACGGCGTTCGACATCTTTGGGGCCGACGGCAAAGTCGTGCTGCTCGAGCGCGGCAGCAAGTTGGTGGGGGAGACCCGGGGCCAGGTCGCGCAGGGCATGAGCCGCCTCTTCATTTTGTGGACCGAAGCACGAACGCCGACCGGCGTGGTGGTGCAGCTCGATTCTCCGGGTACCGACGAACTGGGGCGCGCCGGCGTCACCGGCACGGTCAACAATCACTTCTGGGCGCGCTTTGGCGCCGCCTTGCTGGTCACGGTGATCGATGGCGCCCTCCAAGGGGTCGCCCAACACCAGGAAACGTCGGGCTCGACGGTCGTTCTGAACCCGCAAGGCGGTCAGCAAGTGATCGATGACATCCTGCGCAATAGCATCAACATTCCGCCCACCATCACCGTCAATCAAGGTTCCCGCCTCCAGGTGATCGTCGCGCGGGACGTCGACTTTCGGCCGGTGTATGAACTGCGCACCGCCGCGGCTCACTAGCGTGGGGACATCGCTCGCCGAAGATAATGCGTCCTCGTTGACGCATACGCTTAGCCCCCTGCGGCCCATCTTGGACAACCCGCGCGTCACCGAAGTTTGCATCAATCGCCCTCAAGAGGGGTTCATCCAGACCTATGACGGGTGGTCGAGCGAAGCGTTGCCGTTCGCCGACTTCTCCTGGTGCAGGGATTTCGCGAAGCTCGTCGGCAGCGCCACCAAGCAGCGGATCGATGAGGTCACGCCCATTCTGTCTGCGACGCTGCCCACCGCCGAACGCGTGCAATTCGTCCTGCCTCCGGCCACCCTGGCACAGCACGTCTCCATCACGATTCGTCGCCCGAGCACGAGGGTGCGTACCTTGGAGGAGCTCACCGCCGGCGGCTTGTTTGCTCAGTGTCTCGAGGCGAGCGAGGAGTTGGACCCCGGCGAGAAGGAGCTGCTGACGCTCAAAGCACGCCGCGACTATGCGGAGTTCATCCGCCTGGCCGTGCAACTCAAAAAGAACATCGTCGTTTCGGGCAGCACCGGCACCGGCAAGACGACGACCTCGAACGCGCTCATCCTCGAAGTGCCCGCCGGTGAGCGGCTCATCACGATCGAGGACGCGGAGGAGTTGGTCCTGAACGGCCACCCGAACAGCGTGCGCCTGCTCTATTCCAAGGGCGCCCAGGGCCTGGCGAAGGTCACGCCGAAGACGCTGCTCGAATCCTGTCTTCGCATGCGTCCCGACCGAGTGTTCTTGAGCGAGTTGCGCGGGGAAGAGGCCTTCGACTACTTGCGCGTGATTGCCGCGCACCCCGGCTCCATCACCAGTATCCACGGCTCGACCGCTCGCTTGGCGCTGGTGCAAATCATGCTGCTCGTCAAGCAATCCGAGGCGGGCCACTCGCTGCAAACCGAGGACGTGTGGAATCTCCTGTATTCACTGGTCGACGTCGTGATGCAGTTTGGCTTCGACGGGAAGAACCGCTTCGTCAAAGAGGTCTGGTATGACCCCAGCGTCAAACGCCGCGCCCGGACCTAGTTCTTGCAAGGTGATTGTGGCGTCACTGCTCGGCATTGTCGCGGCGGCCTATCTGGGCGCCTATTTCTTTCTGCTGTTTTTGAAACTCACTCCCACCCAAGCCACGCCGTTAACCCTGCCGCGCTACGCGTATTATTACTGGGACAATCCGCAAGTTCGCTCGCGATTGATCGGCGCGGGCGCCCTGGCCTTAGCTGTTGTCGGCGGCATGGCGCTCATCGTGATCCTGCCGAAACGGCGCAGCTTGCACGGGGATGCGCGTTGGGCGAAGGCGCGCCATATGCGTCGCGCCGGCCTCTTTTCAGACCACGGCATCATCTTAGGGCGCTACAAGAATCGCTACCTGATGCTGCCGGGTCAAACGGGAGTCATCTTGGCGGCGCCACCGCGTTCTGGCAAAGGGGTATCGTGCGTCGTCCCGAACCTCTTGAACTGGCCGGGGTCGGTCCTCGTCCTCGACATCAAGAAGGAAAATTGGACGCTGACAGCGGGCTACCGCTCGCTATTCAGCGCGGTCTACCTGTTCGATCCGTTCTCCGCGGACGGCCGCACGGCGCGCTGGAACCCTTTTACGTATGTCTCCGACAATCCGCATTTGCGCATCGACGATGTGCAACGCATCGCCACGATGCTCTGCCAGGAGTTTCCGGGCGCGGACCCGTTCTGGGTGAAATCCGCACGTTCGTTGTTCGTCGGCATCGCCCTCTATCTCTTTGAGCGACGGGATTACGAGCGGGCTTACAACAACGATCCCGCCCACCACGATCCGATGCCGGAGGTGCCGGTCACCATTGGTGAAGTGCTGCGCCAAGGGATGGCCTCGGACGAGGAGGGGTTCTCGAAGCATTGGAAGCGCATCATCGAAGGCTGGGCCGCGATCGGCAAGCCCCTATCGCCCCAATGTGTCTCTCTCATCATGGATGTCGTCGACCTGGCGACCCAGACCGCGTCCAGCGTTCGCAAAACCTTCACCAGCCAATTGGACCTGTGGTTAAACCCACTCCTGGATATGGCGACCGCGGCGAGCGATTTCGATCTACGCGATTTGCGCAAGCGAAAAATCGCCGTGTACTTGGGGATCAAGCCACGCGACTTCGAGCGTCTGCAGGTCGTGATGAATGTCTTCTTCCAGCAGGCGATCGGCGAGCAGACCGCGGAGCTCCCGGAAAGCAATCCGCTCCTCAAGCACCAGTTGCTGGTGGTCTTGGACGAATTCACGGCCGTCGGGCGGATCCCAATCTTGTTGAGTTCGATCGCCTTTGTCCCCGGCTACAACGTCCGCACCTTGATGGTGATTCAAACGCCCTCGCAATTGGATGAAGTCTACGGCCAAAACGGCCGCAAAATCATGCTGAAGACCCTCGCGGCGCGCATCATTTTTCCGCCCAATGACATGGAGGATGCCCGCAACGTCAGCGAGGAATTGGGCTATACGACGGTCAAGTCGCGTTCGCGCACCGTGCCCGGCGTCATGGGCGGTGGCAAACGCAGTCCGAGCACGAACGTGACCGATCAGCGCCGCGCCCTGATGTTGCCCCAAGAAATCAAGGAAATGCCCGCGGATCGGCAATTGTTATTTGTCGAGCACGTGCTGCCGGTGAAATGTCACAAAATAAGGTATTTCGAGGACCCGATTTTTACCGAACGACTGTTGCCGGCGCCGGGCGTTAAAAAACAAGACGTATCGAAGTACAGCGGGGGCCGAACGGACGACCACTTTGCCATGTGGCAAGAACGCGTGAACCGCGTGAACCGCGACCTCGGTCGGGCGGTGCCCGGGGGCTTGGCCGAAGATGCGATCGCGCCTGCGGCCAATTCCATGTCGCGCGCTGCGGTGTCCGAGTTTTCGCTCGATTTCAGTGCGGTGCAGATACCGCCAGGCCGATATCTCACCGGCTCGGAATTAGACGCCGCGGTGCATTCATTTCTCGACGAACTGGAGACGGCCTGACCGCCGTCATTGACGAGACCAAAAAAGGACCGCGGCACGATGCCTAAGAATCTCGATCAAACCGGTGTGATGCAAGTGGATGGTGCGTGGGCTACCAGCGTGAAATACGCCGCCGATGTGCTCGGCGCCAATACAGACACCGTGGAGCTTCGCTTCATGCAGGGGCGAGCCGAAGTCGCTCGGGTGTCGTTGTCGCGCGAGCAACTGGGCGAGGTCTTAGGTGAGCGAAACCGTGCGGCCATCGAGCGCCATATCGCCAATGACGCCGACAAATATCTCCCCACCGTCAGCGGCGAACTGCGGGGTCGCCGGCTCCACTACCAGGAAGTGACGCTCGGAATGTCCAAACCGGCCGCGGCGGAGAATTCGATAGGCCCAACGCCGATACGCGATCGCGCCGCAGGGATCGGGGCAGTCCCCGGGCGTGAGCCGCCTACCAATGCGGGGCAGAAAGACGGCGCCGCCTCACCGCATCCAGGGAGTGGCGAGGTCCTTGAGAGCGAGGCCGTCGTCGGGGTTGCGCCGGTGCCCGCGCACATCGCCGCGAAATATCTCGTCAAGGGCAATACGTATCACTTTGACGATCAAACGGTGGCGTTCATTGACAAGGGCACGCAGCTGACCGCCCATACGCACAACAAAGCGATCATCCAGGACCTGGTGGCGATTGCCAAAGCGCGCGATTGGCAGCACGTGACGGTATCCGGCACACAGGCGTTTCGTCGCGAGACCTGGAAGGCCGCATCGTCCGCAGGTATCGCGGTCAGCGGCTATACGCCGTCGGCGATTGAACGGCTGGCGGTCGAGCGCGAGCGTAACCGGCGCGACCCACCGAGTGGGCCTGAAACAGCGACGCGAGAGGGTCAATCCGCCGGGGCTGCGCCAAGATCCGGGGCGGAGCGCGAGGCGCGCGAGGAACCGGCCGGCATCAAAACGGACAGGGGCGTGCGCTTTGGCACCTTAGTGGCTCATGGCGAGGCGCCGTACCGACATGACGCGACTCAGTCGGCCAGCTATTTTGTTACGCTGATGGATTCCTCCGGCCGTGAACGCACGTCTTGGGGCGTGGGGCTCAAGGATGCCATCCGCGAGTCCAAGACCGCGCCCACCGTGAACGATCTGATCGGCGTACGGCGAGTGGGGTCGACTCCTGTCACCGTCCTTCAACGATCCCTCGATGAGGATGGCGAAGTCATCGCCCAGCCGATCGACGCCAAGCGGCACGCGTGGGAAGTCGAAAAGGCCAGCCACTTCACCCAGCGTGCCGGCGTGCAACCGCAGGATCCACATCGAACGTCCCCCTCGTCGGAGAGAGCGGCTGTGAACGCAAGAAACGAAGGAGGGTCTCGAGAGATCGGCGCCAAGGGGCTCACCCGCGAACAAGAGGCCGCCGCCGCGATACGCAGCGCCGCCACCACGCGCCAGGAATTGCAGCTGAAGTATCCGGAGCTCAATCGTGCGGTATTTCGGCATCTCGCCTCGCACGACCAGTTTGCCGAGGCGTACGTCAAGAGTGGTCTGATCCGAGAGTCCGATCGCGCCCAAGTCATCGCCCAAATGCGCGATCGGCTCGCGAGCAAACTCGAGCAAGGGGTGGTCATTCGCGAACCCGATAACAAGGAGGTCAACACCTTGATCCGCCGATCCGTCAATCGGGTGGCGGCCGATATTGGGCGGCCACCGATCGAGATTCAACCCCGCACAGCGGAACCGCCGCTCGCGCGCACGACAGTGACGCGCGAAGACGTGCAGGTGCGCGCGTGATGTGCAGGACTCTCAAGCAAACGGCCGTTGCCCTGGCAGCCGCTTGGATGGCGCTCGAGGCGCTTTCAGTCTTGGCGGCCGAGCCTGTGAGGTCAGTGGATATCGTCGAATCGAGTGCGTTTCTTGAAGGCTATCGAGCCGCGAGCGAAGCCCAAAGTGCGGACTTTTACGAGCTCTACAGCGACCGCGCCGTCATTCACGTACGGATTCAAGATCATGATCAAGGAATCGCCTTCCAAGGGCGGGCGTTCAAAGCATGGGGCCGACAATTGCTCGCGGAAGGCCGGGCCGGGCCGGATGGCTCTGTCTTCCGTGACGCCACGGTTGAGCAGCGCGGCAATCGCCTACTCATTCGAGCCAAACGATATTCGTCGACGCGATGCTATTGGGATTCGGGCTACCAAGTGGGCATCCAGCGCGAAGGATCCACGTATCTCATCGTGGATGAGCGACTGACGATGAGTCCGACCACGCATTGCCCGGGGGGGCACACCACGGCCGGTGTCTCCAGGGGCGTGACCGCGCCACTGCCCGAGTTCAGCCTCGCGCCATCGCCAACCAGCGTGCGGCTGCTCTATCCCCCGAGCGAGCTTGACTGGCATCCCTTGTCGCAGGAGGAACTTGGTGAAAGGGCGATGCAGCTCGCGCAGCAGATGCTCGCCGCCCGTGCCGCGCCGCCATCCCCGAAGAGCGCGATCCCCCCGTCCTGGGCCAGCGCGCCGCCGCAGCCGGCCATGGCTCGCGAAGGCGGCCCTCCGGTGGCGTTCATGGGTCGTGGGGACGCGTCGAGTGACCTACGTGTCACCCCCAAGGAATAGATAAGGAACGATGGAGGATCGGTGGCGGAAGCGAATGTAACGGTGGTTTCCCCCTGGAGTGAAACGGCGGCGTCGAGCGGCGCCGTGCTGCCGGGCGCGACGCTCGATAGAAAAGGAGCAGCCCGTGGATCCATCACGGTCGATACACAACGACGCGGGCGGCGTCCCTGGGTCATGGCCGATGGATCTCTCGAGGCCATCAAATGGGTTGCGCTCGTCCTGATGGTGCTCGATCACGTCAATAAATATCTGTATGCCGAAAAGCTGCCCGTCATTTTTCAATGTGGGCGTATCGTGATGCCCATGTTTGGCTTTGTGCTGGCTTACAACCTCGCCCGACCCGACGCGTTGGCGAGGGGCGTGCATAACCGCATGATGTACCGCTTGACCCTCGCGGGCTTGGCCGCATCTCCGATGTTCATCATCTTAAACGGCATGTACGTCACGGCAAACGCGTGGTGGCCGTTGAACATCCTATTCATGCTGCTGCTCGTTGTGTCGCTCACCTGTCTGATCGATCGGGGTAGCGCGAAATGCTACGCACTCGCGGTGACGCTATTCCTGTTCGGGAGCGCGTTTGTCGAATACCTCTGGATGGGCGTCCTGAGTTGCCTCGGAGCATGGCTTTTTTGTCGAGACGCCAGCACCAGTCGTTTGCTGCTGTGGTTCCTCGGAATGTTGTCCTTGACGGTGGTCAATGGGAACGCCTGGGCGGTGGCTGCGATCCCGATGGTGCTCATGGCGGGTCGTATAGCGCTTCGCCTTCCGCGCCTGACGTGGGTGTTCTACTCGTTCTATCCCGCGCATTTGTTGCTGCTCCTTGGAGTTCGATTGGAGTGGTTTTGATCCACCTTCCGATAGCCGCACTCGTGGATGTCCGCGATCGCGCGCCTGCGAAGAGCGCCCCCTGGGTGACGCAAAATCTCGATGTCTCCGAGGGAGTTGCGCCTTGACCCCAAAGAACCGCAAATCGGCGACGCGCAGCCGTTCCACGCCCGCGGCTGGTCCTCAACTCGTCGAGATCCGCGGCGACCTTCAATCCGCGATCGCGAAGTTCAAGGCACTGGGGTGCGAGGACACGATGATCTTGGTGGAGTTCTGGCATGCGCTCGACTCCGTGAACGGCGAGGACTTTAACGATGTATAGTCGCGTCGCCGAATCCGGCGAGTGTCTGACGGGACACCGGATGAAAGCTCAGCGGTGCAGGTCGCGGGAATTGCACAAAAAGCGAACCTCAAAGGTTCGACATACCGATTGCTGCTAGCCCGGCTTTCGGCTGAACAACTCTGCGAGATTCCCAGTCCGCTGGTCCGGAGCCAGGAACGTGATGACGATCTGCTTTGAACTACAGTATTCGCACCGCAGTTTGTCTTTGATCTTCAGCAAAGGGAAAGTTTCCCCAAGGTGCGCCCGCAGCTTCGATAGCGACAATCGTGCCGAGTGCTTGCACTTGCGGCAGTACGCGCCATAGTAGTAGGAATCATCCACATGGGCGAGGGTGGCAGTTTCAAGCCTGGCGTAGTCCATGGCCAGCACGGTAACGCACACCGCTTGTGCATATCCACGGGATAACTCGTACAGTAGTCGGATCTTACAAGCACTGTACGAGTGACCATGGCATTGCCTAAGCAACTCGCCAACAAAGCAACGTTCATCGAGTCTATGGAATGCCTGCCCGTTACAAAGCTTCCAGAAGGGCCTCAATGGAGCTATGAAATCAAGCTGGACGGCTACAGATTGGAGGCCGTGAAGCATGACAGCAAGACGACGCTCTATTCCAGGCGTCGGAACGTGCTAAACAATAAATTCGGTTACATCGCGGAAGCGCTTGAAGGTCTGCAATCCGGAACCGTATTGGATGGCGAAATCGTTGCTATAGATACTACCGGCAAATCCGACTTCAACTTGCTGCAGAACTTCCGTTCCGCCAGGACAAACATTCAGTATTTCGTGTTCGACGTTCTAATGCATAAGGGAAGGCTGTTGACCGGGCTTCCCCTTGAGGAGCGCCGAGCGATTCTCACCAAGATCTTGCCCCGCAATGACAATATAAGTATTTCGGTCGTTGATTATTCCGCTACTCAAATGCTCAGGTTCGTTAAAGAGCATGGCCTCGAGGGAGTTGTAGCAAAGCAGAAAGACAGCATTTACGAGCCTGGGAGGCGTTCCGGACTATGGTCAAAGTACCGACTGAACCTAGGTCAAGAGTTTGTAGTTGGCGGATATACACCAGGCAGCAACGGCTTTGATGCGCTGATTGTCGGCTTCTATTGCGGGAACGAATTGATGTTCGCCGGCCGAGTGCGGGCCGGATTCGTTCCCGCTACTCGTCGCGAGGTGTTCGCCCAGATCAAAGACCTTAAAACGACAAAGTGCCCCTTCACCAATCTTCCGGAGAAATCCGAAGGGCGATGGGGCCAGGGCTTAACGGCCGAGAAAATGAAAGGCTGCGTTTGGTTGAAACCGAAAGCTGTTGCCCGCATCGACTTCGCTGAGTGGACCGGGGCCGACAAGCTTCGGCACACCCAGTTCGTCGCGCTCCGCAACGACAAAGATCCACGTAAAGTCGTCAAGGAAACCAGCCGTCTCTAGTCGTTACCCTGCCCGTCAACGTTGGGACGACTCACATCTACGGCAGGTGCACAATAAGGAGAGTGACCGCCATTTCAAGTGAGCTATTGACATTTGGAACAACAAAAGAGGTGGAGGGAACATGGAGAACACGGATTATTTTGACATGCGCAATTTGGCCCCGCCAAATGCTGATCCAGATTCTTGTCCGGTATCGGGTTGTACCGCAATTCTAGGAACGGCAGAGAGCCAGTGGGGCGAGATGCCTTACTGTCCCACGCATCGCATCAGAATACACGGCGGCTCGCGGACCTTCGTGTATTACAACGGTTCCGATTCAGTTTCAAAACGCGCCGCTGCGTTACGAAATATCGTGTTCGAACCGAGTTATTTCGGGAAGCACATATTGGGTCATGCGGCAAAGGCTGAAACACACCGAATTTGCCATGAAACGAGCGAGGACGCATTGACGTGGAATGTGTTCTCTCAACTAATGACCTTTGGTGTCTTGCCCTCTCTGTTGTCTTCGCTAGCGGGACTTTCGACCGAAACGGAGCCGGAACTCTATCTATGGGGCCTCAGAATTCGACCCCATGAATCGGAGGCACAGACTACGTTTCCGGCTCTCCAGGAAGCACGCAATACCTTTGAACGGGGGATCACAAATTATTTAACCGAGCCGGACATCATGTTATATGTTCCCCGCCACGTACTCCTTCTGATCGAGGCTAAGTTCACCTCCGGCAACACCATCGCGGTAAAAACAACATCACAAGACGTGACCGGCGAAAAACCGAAATCCCTAGAGGGTGTCTTACGGCGATATGCGTCCCCGGAGTTGCAAAGCATCATGCAAAGGGCGAGATCGACCACCACGCCATTCTATTCGCAGTTGTATCGAAACTTAGTATTTGCGATTCACATGGCCGACAAACTGGCAGTGCCTTGGGGGTTGGCCAATCTCGTAAGCAAAATGCAATTTGACAAACAGAAAAGCAACGCCGAATTTCAAAATCCAACGCAGTTCATTTGTGACCTACTGCCTAGTAAATTGCGGAATTCATTTTCATTTTATAGCTGGGAGCAGCTTTACGCTGATCATGTTGCCAAAACGGCGGCACTCACCGATCTAGCCGCCTATATGTACAACAAATCCGCCAACGGAGTTAGAGCACTCGGGGTTTAGCACCCACGTTCAGCAATGAGCTCCCGCGGAGAACGCCGAGAGGCTCCCGTGCACCAAAGGGATCGTCTCGGCGAACACTGCATACCGCAATTTGCGCCGGTCAGACGCTTTTAGGGCTCCCTGACACGTCGATTTTCACAGTCCTCACTTTGTCGTCATCATCACTGCCCCGAGTAACTGGAACAGGCTCTCCACCGCTGCTTCCGTCACATTGAGCGTTAAAGCCACCCGCAATCGCGCGGTTCCTACCGGTACCGTTGGCGGACGGATCGCCCTCACGTCAAAGCCAAGCGTACGCAACCTCGCCGCGAGCTCGACAGCCGCGCCGTCCGCACCCACTATAATGGGAACGATATGCGAGCCACTGGACGCGAGCCCGCAATGCAGCGACAAAGCCTGTGTGGCGCAGTCCACCCGCCGCCCTAGCGCCACCCGCCGGGCATCACTGCGCTCACACAGCGCGATTGCCGCGCGCGTCACTCCAGCCACAAGTGGCGATGGTGCCGTAGAGTAGATGAACGCTCGCCCACGATTCACCAAGAAATCCTTGAGCACACGTGAACCACACACCAAGGCGCCCGCCGTGCCCAGCGCTTTACCACAGGTATGCACCGTTACGACATTCTCATGCCCCTCCAAGAACGCCGCACGACCCCGACCGCCTGGCCCCAGCACCCCAGTTGCGTGCGCTTCGTCGACTACGAGCACCGCCTCGCGACGTGTCGCTAAGTCATCCAGTTCCCTAAGATCCGGTCCATCCCCGTCCATGCTGTACAGACTCTCGACCGCGATCCATACTCGGCCCACCCCACCACTCGCCCGCCAAGCGACGATCACATCGTCGATCGCCTGCACCTCGTTGTGACGTGCCACCGCGGTCTCCGCGCGAGTTCTCCGCAAGCCCTCATGCACACTCGCGTGAATCCACTCGTCATGCACCACGAGATCGCCTCGCTGCGGGGCCGTCGCGAACAGCGTCATATTTGCTGCAAAACCACTTCCGAAATACAACGCCGACTCCGCCCGGAAATACGCTGCCGCAGCGTGCTCCAAGGCCTCATGCTCCTCGTGATTTCCCCGCAACAATCGCGATCCTCCCGCTCCTACCGGCGCTCGACGCGACACCGCATCTTGTGCTGCGTCGCGCAACTCTATCGACTGCGCCAGCCCCAAATAGTCATTCGATGTGAAGTCATAACCGTTAAGCCGTTCCAGCGTCCGCCGCTGGCCCACCGACGATAGAAGTCCTAGATCCGCCTCCAGGTGGGCAAACGGCCGCCATCGAACGCATTGCGCTCCCTTCGCGACGCCCACGCGTCCCTCGGCCCGTCCACTTCCCTCTGCTCCGTCGCTCAAATCACTCGCAATGGCCATTTGGATCCTTGTAATCTGTGCAGACTCCATTGTGAGGCGGTGACGATCCCACTCCCACAATTTGCACCGCCACGTGTTTCACAACCAATCAAGTAAAGTTAAACGCCGGGTCCATCTGGACAGTTCAATGTCGTCGTGGAACCGCTTCACATTTCCTCTAGAATGACACCATCTAATGAGCACGCTGATGAAAACCCTACATCTTTCTGTACGGCAACGCCGTGTTTCAATGCGATCTGGCGATTTGTCGCATTGACGAACACCAGGCGTGGCCGGTGTGCCTCGATCTCTTCGTCAGCCACCATGCCGAAGGCGGCGATGATGATTAAATCCCCAATACTCGCGCGGCGTGCGGCCGAGCCGTTGAGCGACACAATGCCGCTGCCGCGCTCGGCGCAGATCGCGTAGGTGACCAGCCGTTCGCCATTGTTGATATTCCAGATGTGCACTTGCTCGTTCTCGCGTATGTCCGATGCATCGAGCAAGTCCTGATCGATCGCGCATGAGCCCTCGTAGTGTAGTTCGCAATGCGTGACGGTCGCGCGATGTATCTTGGACTTAAGAAGATGTCGAAACATCAGCGAATCCCTCTCAGTTGCGAGGCGTTGCGCTTGTGACTTGCAGGCGCACGGCAGTACGTCCTCAAAAAACACTTATAATATTCTGCGTTTGTCGCGCTCCATTCGAGATCGACCTGGCAATGTCGCACGATGCGCAGATCAACGCCGCTCCTCCAATAGCCCACGGCCAAATATCCACTCGGTCGGGCGATTGGGGTGGCAACGGCACCAAACGGCGTGATATTCACTGGGCAACACATACCACTCAACATACAAGACATGAGCATCGAGCCGCTTCGATCCATCGATGTCGTAGGTGGCCCATGCGACAATCGGGCCGCGGGCGGTTGACCAGGCGGTCCACCCGAGCCCGCGGGCTTGCGCGGCGTGTACCCGTTCTTGGCCCTCTATCGGAAGATCCGCAATTTCAATGATCTGATCTGCTGCAGATACGTTATGTGTGCCTATGAAAAAGCACTTGAGGAGCTCCCTTATGGGGGCGGACGCTGCCTCGTCGTACGTTGTTGCTTTTGACATCCTGGATCGTGTTCCTGGGCATGGTATGAGTCGTGAGCCTTAGCTCGGTTGAACTCATGTTCAATTGGCCACGGCGGATAACCGAGCGGGTTGGTTCTCACTGCGAGTCAGTAATCCCTCAAGCTGCATGTAACGACTCTGCGCGCGGTCATCACCGCCGGCTTTGATAATTCAACTGGAGCTGTGATTTGGCCAGGTCCCGGATATATCTATCCCATTCGCGACGACCGCGCGTTCCGCAGCTTAACTAATTCAACAGCGAGCGAGCCTTGCGAATTTCTTATGCTAAAGAGCGGATAAAATGATTTGCCGCGGAATTATCGACATACGATGATGAGCCTCATTGTTGATCTCGTGCGGCGCAATATGCGCGTCTACAAGAGCCCGCGGAGCAATAGCGTACCGGTGGTGACTGGACGCTTGGAATCTGACGCCGGTCCGCGCCAGCGGCGCCAGCGACAAGGGGGGGGAAATGGCGATCGATTTATCGGGGCGCGTTGCCATCATCACCGGCGCAGGCGGAGGCTTGGGGCGCCAGCACGCGCTGCTGCTGGCAAGCCGCGGCGCGAAGATACTGGTCAATGATTTAGGCGGAACCACCGACGGAACCGGCGGATCGATTTCCGCAGCTCACAAGGTGGTCTCGGAAGTCAATGCGCTGGGCGGTGAGGCTATCGCGAACGGCGCTTCCGTCACTGACTACGCCGAGGTCCAGGCGATGGTCGCTGACGCGGTCGCGCGCTGGGGGCGCATCGACATTCTCGTCAACAATGCGGGCATCCTGCGGGATCGCACTTTCGCGAAGATGGAATTGGCTGACTTCCGCGCCGTCGTGGAGGTTCACCTGATGGGAGCGGTCAATTGCACGAAAGCGGTGTGGGACATGATGCGCGCGCAGAAATACGGTCGCATCATCATGACCACCTCGTCTTCGGGGCTGTACGGCAATTTCGGGCAGTCCAATTATGGCGCAGCCAAGATGGCGCTCGTCGGGTTGATGCAGACACTGGGTCTCGAAGGCGAAAAGTACAACATCCGGGTCAATTGCCTTGCCCCCACCGCGGCGACCCGCATGCTTGAGGGGCTGCTGCCGGAGGCTATGCTCGATGCCTTAACGCCGGACCGGGTGAGTCCAGCCGTGCTTGCGCTGGCTTCGGAAGACGCTCCCAACCGCAAGATATTCTGTGCCGGGGGCGGCAGCTTCGAGCAGGCCAACATTACACTCACATCCGGGCTTTTCATCGGCAATGGCGATGATTCGGCCGAACAGTTGCTGGCCCAATATGAAGAACTGGCCGATCGCAGCGGCGAAATCATTCCCTGGAGCGGAGCCGTCCAAGGCCAGGTGGAACTTGGCAAGGCCGGATTCAACTCGGTTGCGGCCGTGGAGGCATGAACGTGCGCGATGCGGTGATCGTCTCGACCGCAAGGACGCCCATTGGCCGGGCGTATAAGGGCGCATTCAACGCGATGCCCGCGCCGACCTTGGCCGCGCACGCGATCAAGGAAGCGGTGTCAAGGTCCGGGATCGACCCAGGGGAAATCGACGATGTTCTGCTTGGAGCGTCGCTGCAGCAGGGGCATCAGGCGACGATCGGTCGCATTGCGGCGATGCGTGCGGGCTTGCCCGATACCGTCTCAGGCATGTCGATCGACCGGCAATGCTCATCGGGGCTGATGACCATTGCGACGGCAGCCAAGCAGGTCGTCATAGATCGCATGGATGTCGTTCTCGCGGGTGGCGTGGAGTCGATCTCCCTCGTCCAGACGAACGATCTGCGCATCACGCCCGACCCGGAGTTGGTGGCGATGGTGCCCGATATGTACATGCCGATGCTGCAGACGGCGGAAACGGTGGCCTCGCGGTACAAGATCAGCCGTGAGGCGCAGGATGAATATGCGCTCCAGTCTCAGCGGCGCACTGCCGCAGCGCAGGCTCGCGGCGCCTTCGATGAGGAGATCGTCCTAGTCGATGCAGTGATGAACATACAGGACAAGGTAACCGGCGCGGTTTCGCAGAGGGCGGTGCGCCTCGAGAAAGACGAAGGCAACCGCCCGGAAACGACGCTCGACGGATTGCAATCGCTGAAGCCGGTGGTCGAAGGTGGTGTCATCACCGCCGGCAACGCCAGCCAGCTTTCCGACGGGGCTTCCGTCTGTATCGTGATGGAGGCGAAACTCGCCGAGCGGCGCAACTTGACGCCGCTCGGCCGCTATGTCGGCATGGCCGTAGCCGGTACCAAGCCGGACGAGATGGGCATCGGCCCGGTGTTCGCGGTGCCGAAGCTGCTGCAGCGGTTCGATCTCAAGATGGGCGACATCGGCCTGTGGGAGTTGAACGAGGCCTTCGCGGTCCAGGTGCTCTATTGCCGTGATCGCCTTGGGATTCCCAACGAACTGCTGAACGTGAACGGCGGCGCGATTTCGATCGGCCATCCCTACGGCATGTCAGGCGCCCGCATGGTCGGTCACGCCCTGATCGAGGGGAAGCGCCGCAGGGTCAAATATGTCGTCATCACCATGTGTGTCGGCGGCGGCATGGGCGCCGCGGGCCTGTTCGAGGTGCTGTGATGGCCGCGCAACCAATCTCCTTGGATCTGTACAAACAGCTTGTCGGTCAACAGATCGGCGTGTCGCGCTGGTTCGTCATGGATCAGCCACGCATAGACCGCTTTGCCGAGGTGACGGAGGATGAGCAGTACATTCACGTGAATCCAGCGGCCGCGACAAAAAGCCGGTTCGGCGGCACGATTGCGCACGGCTTCCTTTCGCTGTCGTTGCTGAGCGCGATGGCTGCTTCGGCCACTCTTCCTATTGTCGGCACCGAGATGACGATCAATTATGGTATGAACCGCGTGCGTTTTCTGAAGCCCGTAGGCTCAGGTAAACGCATAAAGGGGGTCTTCGTGCTGCAAGACCTTCAAGAACGCGTTCCGGGACAATGGCAATCGACCTTTGCCGTCAATGTCGAGGTCGAATTCGAAGACAAGCCGGCGCTCGTGGCCGAATGGCTCACGCTCACGATACTGCCGCTGCCGATCATGGTCGCTTGATCAGTCTGGATCCGGCGGACCATTGATTAATGGTACGCATATTCAAAACCAGTCATTGATTCCCGTAGTAGTGCCAGGCGTAGGGGAAGCTTGTGGCAATTATCGATGACCGCCAAAAGAACCTCGATTTTCTGCTCTTTGAGATGCGCCGCGAGCAACTCTATCGGGCAGTTACCATTGCGGGAATTGTTCGACCGTCAGCCTCCGGCACGGGCGTTTGGACCTGTAAATCCGCGCAAGGTGCGAAGAGAAAGACTTGGGAGTCCTGGAGGGACTCCGGAACTCTAACTTCCGCAGGGGCGCCCATTACGCCCAGGGTTGTCCATGCTTCCACTTAGGTTGCTTCAATCCAGGGATCAACAAATCTGCTTTGTGCGCTGGCCTGTGTACAGCGCCCGCGCTTGCAGAACATGAAAGACGACAGAGAGGACGGCGGCCGGGATGAGGCCGAGCAAGGCGAACTGCCAGGAGTGACCCTCGTACTCTGTTCGGAAGCGCTGCGATATCTCACCAACCAAAGTGGGTCCGAGGCCTAAGCCGATAAGGTTAAGCATTAGCAGCAGCAGCGCGCCTGCAAGGGTGCGCTGGTGAGGGGCCACCGCGTTGACAACTACCGTTAGTGACGGAGCAAGGTAGAACATGCCGAAGAACAGCAGTGCCGCCAGAGGCAACATGGAGCTCGGCCAAGTTGGGGCATAGGCAAACAATGCGAGTGATGGAATCATGAGCAGCAAGCCCAGTATCGGGACCACTGCGTAAGCGATGCGATTGCGCGACGCAAGACGGTCTACGAGATAACCCGAGACCCAGCCGCCCAGCCCCATTCCAATCGCCAGGACAATTGAGTAGTAGGCGGCGAAGTCCCCCAGCTTCATATGCAACTCGCGCTGCAGGTGCTGAGGAATCGCGGTCGTCAATCCATAAAGAACTAGCGCAGCGGTCCCGGTCGATAGTCCGGCGAGTACAAGGGTCGGCGTGGTAAAGAACATCTTCGCCGTCGCCCAGAATGGGGCGGGGCAGGCGATCGGTGATGCATCTGAATCCGCGCGACCGCGCGGCGGCTCGCGGATGGCCAACGCCGCGAGCGCTGCGGCGATGATCCCTATAGCCCCTATGCCAAAAAAGGCCATGCGCCAACCGTAGGACGCCGCCACCTTAGCTCCGAACGCGACACCGATCGCCTGCCCGAATGGCACCCCAGCGGAAAATAGCGCCAGGGCAACGCCGCGGCGCCCAGGCGGGAAGTAGTCGGCAATCACCGAGTACGACGGCGGCGCCCCTCCCGCCTCGCCTAATCCGACGCCCATTCGGGCAAGCGCGAGCTGAGTGAAATTGCGCGACATTCCGCTCGCGGCGGTAAAGCAACTGAACAGGAAGCAGCCCCAGGCAATGATTCGGATGCGATTGCCGCGATCCGCGAGGAGAGCCACCGGCACGCTCACGGCCGTATAGAAGATCGCGAAATACAGACCCCCGAGGCGCCCCACATCGCGATCGCTGATGTGCAGATCATCCTGGATCTGTACGCCCAGCGTTGCCACAATGGAGCGATCCAGGAAATTGATCATGTAAATGAAGGTTAGCAGCCCAAGGGCAAACCACGAGTAGGCCGCAACTCGTTGCGTGTCACAGTCGGATTGGGAGCGGCAACACCTCATGGAACCCCAGCGCTTAACAAATGACTCGGCGATTGCCTTCGCAGACTAACGCGAACGAAGAGCGAAAAGGCCGAAGAATGCCGCGTTTTTTCTGATGCTGCGTATCGGAAAAAACAGATCACGACTGCATGTGCAATTCAGTTTCGCGCGTGTACGGTACTGACTGGGAACTGATGCCATGAGGTCAGAAGTGCCGACCAGAGCATTACGGATCGATTCGATCACGGATAGAGCGCTGGGGTGCCCCTTCGACGAGAGACCAAGAGTCGATGTCCGCTTGAAGGCAGTGTCGAACCTGCTGCTGTGCTTGTTTGCCACTCATTCCGCGGTGGCAGGCGGGATTCCTGCGTCAGCCACCACTAGCGACGGAGTATTCACCGTGGAGCAGGCAGAGCGCGGTCGCCGGGTGTATGCGTCGAATTGCAGTACAAACTGCCACAAGCGAGATTTGAGCGGAAGCATGCGAGCGCCTGCGTTGGCCGGCGATGCGTTCTTGCGACAGTGGGAGGGGCAGTCGTTGGAGGAATTGTTTTCTCGAATGAGTACTACGATGCCGCAGCTAACCCCGGGTAGCCTCAGTCAAGAAAACTACGCGAATATACTGGCGTTCCTGTTGCTTTCAAACGGACTCCCGGCTGGGCCATCGGAATTGAAGCCTGATCGGGAAGCGCTCAGGCGCATTGAAATACGAGATTCCAATGTCCCGCAATAGGCGCGCCGCATGATCCGGCCACTCAGCAATGTATTGAACGCTAATCTTTTGTGCGGAAAACGATTTGCACGCTGCACCGCACTTGTTTTTGGTTTCTTTCTATCGTGGAGCACACTGGCAGGTAGCACAGATACAGGCGCGGGGTCTAATTCTTGGCCTACTGTGGGGGGTGATCTCGCGAATGCGCGTTACGCACCAATGTTCAAGATCAATACGTCGAATGTGGGTCAACTGGGTGGCGCCTGGTTGCGGGAGCTCAAAACCTGGACTCGATCGTCTCCCGTTGTTGCAAATGGAATGCTTTACATCAACGACGCGGAAACCATCTATGCCATAAACCCGCGCGATGGGGCTACGCTCTGGGAATACACGCCGGGCGGAGTGGCACCTGCTCGGGGCGGGGTTGCGGTAGGAGGGGGACTCGTATTTGCTGGACTGGCAGATACTCGCGTGATTGCCCTTGAGGCGAAGACCGGACATCTCGTTTGGACGGGGTATATCGGGAACGCCCCACCAGAGGCGGCTGGGCATGGAGAGCAAGTCAATTGGGGTGATTCGTACCCAACATTCGATTCTCAAATCGGCTTCATCAACGCCGCACCGACGTACTTGGACGGAATCCTGACGATAGGGTTGAGCGGTGGCGACGGTGGAGTGCGTGGAAAAGTCACGGCGCTGGACGCCAAGACCGGAAGACAACTCTGGACTTTCTATGTAATCCCGGGCCTTGGTGAGCCAGGATCAGAAACCTGGCCGGACGAGGGCCAAGCGCTAAAGCGCGGTGGCGGGGCGGTTTGGACACAGGGCGCAGCCGATGCCAAGTTGGGGCTTGTGTACTACGGTACAGGCAACGCCGTGCCCGTAAACGCCGGTGAAACAAGACCGGGCGATAACCTCTTCACCGCGTCAGTTATTGCGCTCGACATCAAGACAGGAGCGCTGCGATGGCACTATCAGCTCACTCACCATGACTTGTGGGAAATGGACGTGGGTACGCCGATTGTTCTCTACACATCAGTGGTCAATGGTAGACCACGCGCCGCGCTCGCAGCGATGCGGACCGACGGCTATTTGTTCCTGCTCGATCGGGCAACAGGCACGCCGCTGCTACCAATTGAGGAAAGACCGGTAAGACAAGATGTGCGACGAAGGACAGCAGCAACGCAGCCCTTCCCGATCGGCGCAGATAGGTTCGGACCTGAATGCGTCGAACCAGAGACAGCAGCGCCCGGTTTTCGGCTGGGCTGCTACTTTGATCCTCTATATCAAGACGTGCCTGACTTGCTGACGCCATTCATGACTATGCGTCAGGCGCCAATGTCCTACGATCCGTCGACTCGACTGTTCTACGTGATGGGCGCCGTCTCGCCGTGGTGGCAGCGGAGCTTAGACAATCCGTTCGCCATTGCGGTGCCGAAGCCGTCCGGTGCAACGGAATATGGCATATTTGGGGCGATCGACAGTCGGACAAATAAGATTGTTTGGCAGCAACGCGTACCTTGGGGTCTCAATGGAGGGAGCGGCGCCTTAACCACGGCCGGCGGTCTCTTGTTCCATATGGAGGGGGACGGCAATGTGCAGGCGAATGACGCCAAGACCGGGAGGGTCCTCTGGCACTTTCAGACTGGGTTTCTTGGACTCAGTGGCGGTGCATCACTTGCAGGAGGGGCGCCGCTCGCATCATTCGAAGTCGACGGCACGCAATACATAGTTGCTCCGATCGGCAAAGGATTGTGGGCATTTAAGCTCCATGGACCTCTACCGCAAAAGAAGCCTTTGCGGCCTCCTTCAAATGTATATGGCTTCACAGGCGCCGTGGAAAGCATTTCAGACACCCAAGAGATTGCCATTGGCACTATAGGTGCGTTTGGCGAGGAACACTTTTTCGACGAATACGCCTTTGTTCCCACTCGCGCACAGGTTAAGGCGAGTCAACGCTTTAAGTGGACAAATTACGGTACAAAACCACACACAATTGTTGCAGCAGACGGTTCCTGGTCGACCGGAGAAATTAAGCCAGGCAATTCTATTTCAATCGTACCCCCTCACCCAGGCACTTACGTTTTCTATTCACGTGAGTATCCGTGGTCGCGGGGCCAGCTTATTGTGCGGTGACGACAGCACGACGCGCCGCACAGTTGCTTGACGACAAGTTCGTTTTTGTGAAGTAAGGATTGCGCGCAATGCAGATACCTTCTGGGGATTTCAGTCTCAATGCCCATACGGTTGCAACGATCTTGGCAAGAGGTTCTTTGGCCTTCAGCGGCCTGTATTTTGGCCGTCAGCTGCAAAAAATGGAGAATGCACTGCTTGCGTGGGAGTGGTATATCCTCGGGGTCTCTGCCTGCTGTGGAATCTTCGTCGCGCTTAATCCTTGGAAGCCGATCACTTGGCTATGGGACTATTTTGACGCGTTCTCGAGGCTGCTGGGAGTCCCTATCATCGCTACGATCGGCCTTATGCGGGCTACTCATCATATGCGCCTCACGAAGCGACAGGAAAGCCTTTTGTTCGCCGTATCTCTCCTCGCCGCTCTGTTCTTCTTTACGTTCGATGTCACAGATCCTATTCGTGAGCCGTTATACCTAGTTTTGGATATCGGGTTCGGCATCTATCTTGTGAGTGTGATCCGTTGCGCGTTTAAGGCTGACAAACTATGGGAAGCGTTGACGCTGACCGCGGCTCTTGCGTTTTACCTATACATTACACCGCTCGATCACTACTACTTCCTCCCCCACACTGATACCGCAATCATACTCAACGACGATACAGTCGCGCACATAGGTTGGGGCCTTTTGTATGCCGCCATTTACTTCGCGTACCGAGGAACTGTCGCCGCGGACACCCGTGCTCAAAGTCGCATCGCAGCTGCTGAACGAGGAGCGCCCGGGTCGTGAGGTTGGGAACTGCCGTCCTGTTGCGTCGCAATCCAGTCTATAAATTCGTCGATTGCCTACCACAAGTCTTCGACGGATTTGCTGTTTTAACGCATCCACACCTTCCTTGCTCCCGCCGCCGTGTACATTCCAACATGACATCAGACTGGTACATCAGGAATCCCTCTGACCCCTGGATTCGAAGAATCGAGTCTCCATTGAGCAGCCGAATGCACGCTTCATTTATCGCTGCACCCATGGTGTCATGCCGTAGTGGCTGTGTAGAGCTGGCAACAAAGACAAGAAACGCCAATTGATCCCATTTCTATCGTTCGGGCGATGATAGCTGTCTGTCATCGGCTGGGCAGTGAGTAGGCGACCAGTTCCTGTCCAGTCGGCGCACGGAGAATGTGGTGGCCGCCTGCTGCAAGAAGCACGAATTGCCGGCCGCTGCGATCTTGATAGGTTATGGGACCCGCGTTGGCGGATGCGGAGATGGCACTCTCCCACAACAATTTACCGGTGCTCGACTCAAATGCGCGGAATGTTCGGTCAGTGCTTGCTCCTATGAATGTGAGGCCGCTCGCCGTAACGAGTGAAGGACCGATGGAAGGCACTCCCATGGTGAACGGCAGCTTTGACGCAATTCCGAATGGTCCGCTATCTTTTCCGCTGCCGAGCGGTCTGGACCAGAGTACCTTTTTTAATCGCAAGTCGATCGCGCTCAATATCGACCAGGGGGGTTGCTGACAGGGCACATCCAGAGGCGAAAGGAAAGGCGGATCGCTTCCGGCATAAGGTGTGCCCTCCATGGGGGCGATGGTTGGGTCTGTGATTGGGCCTCTCCCGAGCGCGTGGGCTCCGACTTGGTCCGCCTGTTGGCGCGTCATCATTCGAATATAGTTAGCAACCTGATTCGTCACCACAATCATGATGCCGCGGTTATCTATTGAGACACCTCCCCAATCCATGCCACCGAGGTATCCTGGGTAGGTAATACTCGGAGTCAATCCTGGTGGAGTCATTGGACCCTCGTACCGCGCCCGTCGAAATTTGATGCGGCACCAGAGCTGGTCGATGGGAGTCAATCCCCACATCATTTGTTCAGTCAGCCGCTCTCCGGCGAGCGAAGGCATAAACGCAGGAAAAGGCTGTGTCGGAGAAATTCTCTCTCCGGGCAAGCCCCCCAGCGTCGGCACCTGTCGCTCGTCGACCCGATCAAGAGGCCGCCCAGAAATGCGATTAATCAGAAACGTCTGGCCGGTTTTGGTCGGCAATGCCAAAGCATGGACTACTCCCTGAGGCTGAGGCAGATCGAAGAGGGCAGCGGGAGAGGCTAGATCGTAATCCCAAAGATCATGATGAATCGCTTGAAATAGCCAGCGTCGGCGTCCAGTTTCTACATCCAGTGCCAGGAGGGCATTTCCGATTTCATCGTCGATAGGACGGCGCTGAGCCCCGTAGTAATCAGGTGTTGGCGAGCCCATTGGCACGTACACCAGTCCCAATTGATCGTCATAGGTAAGGGGAGTCCAAGAATTGGGCGTCGCTCGCGTATAAGCCTGTCCCAGCCCTGGCGCACCTATTCTGTCGGGATTACCGACGTCGTACGCCCAAGACAGTTTTCCCGTCACCGCATCGAATGCACGCACGACACCCGAAGGCTCGCCCACGTATTGGTTATCGAGAATCCCACCATTAACGATAAGCCGGCCTCGAGCAAGCATAGGGCCAGAGGTCGGGATGTAGTACCCCTTAAGCACGTCTCCCATATCTTCGAGCAGGGAGACCTCACCATTGTCACCGAAATCTTTGCAGCGCCGACCAGTTCGCGCATCGACGGCAATTAGTCTCGCGTCAATTGTGTTTGTAAAGATGCGTTCCGCGCATTCTTCCGTAGCATTCGGCACTTTGTAGTATGCGACGCCACGGCACACGCCGAACGGTAGACTGGCTCTGTCAACCTGTGGGTCGAATCGCCAGCGCTCGCGCCCGGTGCCGGCGTCGAGCGATACGATGACATTCGAGGCGTTGCACGCATAGATTGAGTCATTCACCTTGAGAGGGGTGACCTCAAGCCCGTCATGATTGGGATCTTTTAGGTCATAAGTCCAAGCAACCTGCAGGGTCGCGACGTTTGCAGGTGTTATCGAATTCAATTCACTAAAGCGGGAACCGTATGTCGTTCCGCCGTAGTTGGGCCAATCGGATGCGGCTCCAGGTGCCGCCAACCGCATCGGTTGCGGCAATACCGCGGCTGGCAAAGGATCGGCACCGAATCGCGAGCCTAGGATGGCGGTTGCGAAAAGAACAATAAAGGGGAGTAGTGCCACGCTAATGGCAGCGCCTTTCTCAATCGCCGGTGGCCAATCAGGCCATCCTACTAACCTCCGCCGGACAAAGGGCATCAGCATCGGCAATCCCAGTGCCCAAAGCACTCCGATGCGGGGTAGTAGAGCCCAAATGTTGAGCCCACCCTCATTCAGTGCCCACACCACCGTCGCAATTACCACTGCGCCGTACACCCAGAGGCTCCAGCGGGAATGCCGGATTAGTCCGTAGGCTGCTACAAGGAGCGCAGCGCCGACAAGCACGTAATATGCAGAGCCCCCTGCGCCCACAAGCATTGCACCGCCCCAAGTCAGCGCTGCGCCGAAAACGCCAACGGCGGCAGCGAGCAGCCAATAGAGGATCATTGATGGTCTCCACGCACTTAGAGCGGATCTCGTCGTTCCAGGTTGGCTTCGACTTCAGAGCGCGAGCGCCATGCATCTCGCATCTGATGCGCTGATAAGAGGGACAACTGATCGCTCGTGTGTTTGGAGCCTGGTTGCGAGCTTTCGCCGTACGTCATCAATACCTTGGCATGTGCTCTCGGCCCGAAGGTCACGAGGGCAACATAGCTCGCGCCCCCCGTTACTACGCGCACGCCGTCTTTCAGGGGACCGTAATACATGGCGTCGAATACCCCAATGTCTCCCGGCGCGCCGCTGCCAGGCAGGTCAACGTCACCGATCTTTAGGCGCATCACTTGACCCCACGGCGTGTCCAGCGCCCCATAGCTGTCGATCATGTGGCGCGCCGCCGCCTCCAGTGCGCGCACGGCGGCTTGCGGATCGGCGAGTCCCGCCGGTGTAGTCAATGGCGTGGCCAAGACCAACGGTCGCGCAAACCCAGCTGCCGATTCACCCTTAAGGTATGAGTCACCCTTGAGGCCGCCCGGCTGATCCGTCCACTCGTAGAAGAGCAGGGCGCCTCGGCTCTCGGCATCCGTGGTGCGATCCCAATGCGACAGTACTTGAGCGGCTTGCTTGGCGAGTGGATTGCCGTAACGTGCAGTCGCTTCGAGCAAATCGGGCAGCACGCGATCGGCGAGTTCACTGCGGGTCGACCACTGGTCGGCAACGAGTTGGTCGAAGCTAAACTTGGCCGTCTCCGAGAGCATGCGGATACCGCGCGCCATCCGCAGATTGACCGAGTCCGACGGAATGTAGGCGGCATACGGCGCCGGATCGATGAGCGTCGGCCAGCCCGCAAACCACGGGGGGTCATTCGAGTTCTGGACTGTGCCTCCGGGCGGATCGATGACCTTCGGCAGCTCGTCATACCGTAGATAATCGTTCCACAGGGTCTTGGAGGTATCACCGGGAATGATGCCAGTCCAGAAGCTCAGCGGGCCAAATGGGTGCCGAGGAATCAGACCATTAAAGAGATACTCGATGTGCCCGTCCCGGTCGGCATACATCATGTTAAACGTCGGCACGTGTAGTCGCGAGACCGCGCGCTGAAAGCCCGCGAAATCATGTGCCGTGGCCATCTGCCAATACTGCTCTAGGGCGAAGGGATGATCGAGGCCGGCGACACGCATCGCGATCGGCGCACCGTCGTGCTCTGTCACGATAGGCCCGTGGACGGTCGTACGCACGTGCACGGTCTCCGTAGTAAACCTGCCGTCCTTCTGCCGAATCTTTAGCGTTTGAGTTCGCTCCCGGTAAGGCAGCACCTTGCCGTCGAAGCGATAGCCGTTGAGCTCCGGAACGATGTGATAGAAGGTCACTGAATTCTGCGGCTCGTTGACTGTCTGCGTGAAGCCAAGGTAGTCACTGAACACGAACCGCAACACGGGCAGTCCCACCTGCGTGGCGCCGTACAGGTCGATGCCTGGAGCTGTTAGCTGAACCTCGGTGTAGGTGTCCCAGTCAGCGGCCCAGTAGCTCGAATAGTCTGGTTCCCAAAGCACATGGGGATTCATCAGCAAAAGCGCATGACCGTCTTCGCTGCGGGATGGCGCGATTGCCCAGCCGTTGCTGCCGCCCCGGCCCGGATCATGGTCTGGCGGCGCTGTCGGCGGTAGATGCTCGAGAATCTGGGCCGGCGCCGCGTATACATACTGGAGCAGACGCTGTTCGTAGGCGACCACATCGAGCGCTGAAAGCGGAAACACGGCCCGCGCTTCAGAAGAGAACTCCTGCGCGTGGGATGCCTCGTAAGCATTGGCGCCGGCGGCGAACGCTACAAGATTGGCACGAAAAGGTGGCGTCTGCTGCCCAAGCCATTTGCGAGCCCGCGCAGGCACATCATTGATCGCCATCCAGCGATCGTTCTCTACTTGCGCTGCTCCATAGTACTCAGCTGCGCGGCCGCGGGCCTGTGCATACACGAACGCCAAGAGATCGCCGTGACTGTGCGCTTGGGCCCACCCGAAACCGTAGAACAGATCGGTTTCCGATTTCGCGAACACGTGCGCGACGCCGTAGCGGTCCCACAGAACTTCTGAGCCGTGGGTTGGCCGATAGGTTGTCCTACTCTCGTCGGCGGCCGTTCCTGCCGTTGGCATGAGCAACCAAAGAGCGCTCACGCCAACCAGGATGCCAAACCAACCCGGGCGATTGGCGGCGCAATTGGGGCCATGCTGTAGCGCGATGCGATTCATGAGTGTGCACCTCGGCCGCGCGTGGATCCGGCGGTTGCGATGAAGTCTGGTTAGGCGCCCCAAATGCACTTTTTTTTTCCAATGTCATTCGCCGGCGCGGCTCGCTGATTAGATCACGTGGATGCGGGCTTTCTAAACACGCGTTTTCTGACGCTTTGCATCAGTAAAACCAAAGCCCTGTGGCTTACGAGAGGCCCCGCAAGAAGTTTCCACGCATTCTTACGACCTCGCCGGAAGATGTAGCAGTAAAGGGCAGTCAGCCCACAGGACGGACTTCAACCGGTGCCGGTAAACCACGCGCCGCCGACGTACAGACCCCCCACGCAATCAGCAATAGAAGAGCCGCAATCGCGCCCACCGAAGAGAGATGCGGAACGCTAAGTGCGACGACTCCCAGCAATGGACCGATTGCACCGCCGAAGTTTGCGGCAGCACCCCCAATCGAGGCGCCACGGCCGGTCTTGTCCAGTACGGCCAGAAGCCCCAATAAGTACGTGGTTGTGAACGCTATGGGCGCATTGAATAGCAGGATGCCGACAACGTAGGTGTAGTAACCGCCCATACAGTACATCGCGATCGCAGAGACCCACTGTGTTGCGAAACCCACCGTTAGCGGCATCCAATAACCGAAGCGTTCCCCTAACGCTGCCGCGGCAATGCCACCCCCCGGCCCTATCAGGCCCGATATCGTAAACCACATAATCAGCGACTTCTCCGTCAGCCCCCTTGCAGTCGCCGCTTGCTCAGCGAACGACCAACTCGCCTGGAGAGACGCCCACAACAACGCCAACGATGCGACGCTCGCAAGCACTGCTTTCGAGATGCCCCGATCCTCCGTTGGCTGCATCGATTGATCGTTCGTGCGCCTGACGCCGCTCGGGAGAAGCAACGCCCCCACACCCAGAATGACCAAGAAGGCCAGCTCCACAGAGAAGAGACGTTCTCTGCCGAGACCCGAAGCAATCCCCATCGCGTAGTTCGCCAGTCCGAATTGGACCCCCAGTGTGATCTGCATATATGCAAACACGCGCTCAGGTTTGCGATGCAATGTGGGGAGCGCGTTGGTGGCCGCCGCAATCATTCCGCACCCCAGGCCTACCATCAGCCGCGAGAGTACGAGCGCAATGATGGAGTGTGCGCCGATGGATCCAACGGATGCAGCACTTGCGACCAGTACACCCAGAACGGACAGTGCCCGTTTGTCGCGGGAATCAATCGACCGACCCAGCCAGGCCGCCGTAACGGCAAGTACCAACAACTCTCCCGTCGCCGTCCAACCCGCCCCTGTTGTGCCAAAGGCATAGTCGTCAGCAATCGTAGAGACTTCGAAGGGCAATACGCTCATCGGAAGCCAGGAAAGAGTGCTGGCGATCGATAGCGCCACCGTCGCTCTCGGTGTCAGCGTGTCGGCAGTCACCGTCGCACTCATTGTGCAGTGCTTGCCTGACGAAACTCGGCCAAGAGACCCGCGGCCGCCTCCATTGCATTGTCGATCGATCGCTGCTTTACATGACCATACCCGCGGATCTGTTCCGGAACTGTTGCGATTTTGACTGCCAAAGCGTGGCGCCCCGGCGCTAGGCCGGCGACGATTTCATCCAGCCATATTTCGTAGTCGGCAATCAACTGACGCTCACACTTTCGCTCCGCGGTATGTCCAAACAGGTCAAATACGCTTCCACGAAGACCTTTCATTCGGGCGAGCACGCGAAAGGCCACAAAAATCCAGGGTCCATATTCACGCTTCTTCGAAGGCTCCGCCGCACGACTTAGGAATGGCGGAGCCAGAAGCACACTGACGCTGCCGTCCCCTTGGAACACTTCATTCAGTGCGTCTCGAAAGGCCGCTTTCGCGTAGAGCCGTGCGACCTCGTACTCATCTTTGTAGGCCAGCACGCGAACATACTGTCGAGCGACAGCGCGTGCGAGCTCATCTGTGCCGGGTACTCGCAGTCGTTCCGCTTCGGCGATCGCGCGCACGCGTCGATGGAACCTCTCCGCGTAGCTCGAATTTTGATACGCAGTCAAATGACTACGACCAAGCTCGATCAATTGCTGAAGAGACGTGGGTTCCCGAGGCCGCCGATCCATGTGTTTAGGGGACAGCGCGGCCTTGCGGCCAAGATCCAATGCCTGCTTGTTTAGCGCGACCTCGACACCGTTCATATCGATTGCCCGTTCAATCGACTCAATGGCCACAGGTAGAAGACCCTTCTGATAGGCGAATCCCACCATCACCATATTTCCAGCCACCTTATCGCCAAGCGTTCGTCTTGCGAGCTCGGTCGCGTCAATCATGTCAGTGCGCTCGTGCCCAAGCTTCGCCGCCAAGCGGTCACATAGCGCGGCGCCCGGCAGCGGAGAATCCCGAAATTGTTGGAATGCAGCGGTCGGTTCGACGCCGCTGTTGATCACTGCGTAAGTATGAGATGCACGAATTGTCTGCAATGCCTCGGATGCAAGCGCCGCCACCACATCGCAAGCAATTAAGAGGTCTGCCTCGCCGGAATCTATTTGGAAAGTCTGATCGACGCTTGGCTCCGAGCTGAACCTCAAATGGCTGTAGACCGGACCGTTCTTTTGCGCCATTCCTGTCATGTTGTAGGTCGACGCACCCTTTCCCTCAAGGTGCGCCGACATAGCCAGGATGGCGCCGACGGTAATCACTCCCGTTCCGCCGACTCCGGTCACTAGCACCTGGTAGGGAAGCGAAAGTAGGCCTGTTTGCTGCGGCTTCGGGAGTTCGAGGCGGGTTGCAGTACTTGCTGTGACTTGACGACCGCGCAGACTCGCATTTCGGACAATGCTGAACGAGGGGCAGAAGCCGTTAACACAACTCAAGTCTTCGTTACAGGAGGACTGATCGATTGATCGCTTCCTACCCCACGGAGTTTCCTTTGGAAGGATACTGACGCAATTCGAGGCCACCGAGCAGTCCCCGCACCCTTCGCAGACGTCCTCATTAATAAACACCCGCTGACTAGCCGTGGGGAGTTTCCGTCTCTTGATAAGGCGACGCTTTTCAGTAGCACAAATCTGATCGTAGATCAGTACGGTAACACCCCGCACCGCGCGAAGCGCGAGTTGCACCTTATCGAGGTGGTCGCGCGAGTGTACGTCCACGCCAGCCGGCCACTTCGGATTATCTCGGTGTGCATCGGGTGCAACGCTCACCACAACGCAGCGAACGACTCCCTCCGCGAGTACCTGTCGCGCCACATCGATCACGCCGAGTGACCCTTCTACGGGTTGGCCGCCGGTCATGGCAACAACCGAATTAAATAGAATCTTGTAAGTGATATTGGCGTTCGCTGCCACCGCGGCGCGAATGGCGAGGAATCCTGAGTGAAAGTAGGTCCCGTCGCCGAGATTCTGAAGGATATGCTTCGTCTCAACAAAAGGCATAATGCCCAACCAACTCGCACCCTCACCCCCCATCTGTGTTGGCGCCAATGTATTTCGTTGCATGGTGAGAGCCACCATGCCATGACAGCCAATTCCTCCCATTGCGATGCTGCCATCCGGTACACGGGTTGACGTGTTGTGCGGGCATCCAGAGCAGAAATAGGGAGTACGGACTTCGCCGCTGCTGATCGACGGGGGAGATGCAATGAGCGACTCGATCCTCTCGGCGCTCTGCATAGCTCGCTGCCGGAGCTGTCGGAGCGTCGCCCGCAAGTCCTCATCCAGTTGACCACAGGCCTCCAGCCGTGCACCAATCGCAAGAGCCACGGTCATCGGCGACAACGCTCCGTCAAGCGGGAGTAGCGGCGGCGACGCAGATGACTGTTTGCCTAAGATGCGCGGCCCATGGGGAAGGGCGTAGAGAATTGAAGCCAGTTGCGACTCGATAAAGGGGCGTTTTTCCTCAATAACGAGAAGCTCATCCAGATTCGATGCGAAGGCACGTAGCCCGATGTTCTCGATGGGCCAAATCAAGGCAATCTTATAGACATCGAGTTGCAGCTGACGCGCACGCGGAGCGTCGATTCCCAAGAGTTTCAGTGCGTGCATGACATCAGAGTAGGGCTTGCCAGCACAGACAATGCCGAGCCGGGCTCGCGGGGTTTTGAACGTTGCGCGATCGAGCTGATTCTCTCGCGCAAACTGGAGGGCAAGAGGAAGTCGGTATCGAATTAGGATGGTCTCATCCCGCGAGGGACCGTACTTGCCCCGAAAATGGACTCCTTCAGGTGGAAGGTCTGTTGGTGTGGGCAAAACGAAGTCTACTGCGCTGGCAGAAAGATCCACTGTAACGTCAGTTTCTAGCGTTTCGTTGACGCACTTCAGGCTGGCCCAGACGCCTGAGTACCTTGACATTGCCCAGCCGACCAATCCGTAATGGAGGATGTCCGCGACGCTGGCGGGGTAAAGTATCGGGATACTGGCCGCCTGCAACACGAATTCACTCTGCTGCACGATTGTCGATGATTTGGCGGAGGTATCGTCGGCAGCGACCACGAGCACACCGCCGTGGCGCGCCGCGCCGGAGAAATTGCCATGGCGCAGCGGGTCTACGGATCGGTCGACGCCGGGACCTTTTCCGTACCAAAGGGCGAATACGCCGTCGCGCGTGCTTGGGAATAGGCCTATTTGCTGGCTGCCCCAGACCGCTGTCGCCGCAAGTTCTTCGTTGACCCCTGGCCGGAATTCGATGTCGTGTGCTTCGAGCAACTCCCGCGCACGCCACAGTTCGCGATCATAATTCCCAATGGGGGACCCTCGGTACCCTGAGATGAAGCCGGCCGTATGTAGGCCTGCTGCACGGTCTCGTTGTCGCTGAAGGATGGGAAGCCTGACGAGGGCGTGCGTCCCGCTCATCAGCGCGAATCCATTCGCAAGCTGATACTTGTCACGGAGTGAAACTGCTGCCATGTATTTGCTCGTGCCCGGCGAGTTCAATGCTCGGCGCATGCCCGAGCAGGCGAGTGCATCACTCGCGGTATGTCTTATCTATGCGATCCAGTACCCTCAATAGACCCTCCCACTGCGGGGCGGGCCCCACCCCAGCCCGTTCAATCTCGCCGGGAAATGTCGCGACGATTCGCGGCGGGAGTTGCAACAGCTCCTTTGTGCTACCCGCCAGCAGTTGTATCCGACAGGCCAGCAGCAGCTGGTCCATGCGCCAAAGCGCTTCGTACGCGGTGCGCCCCAGCACGACGGCGCCGTGGTGACGCAGAATCATCGCATTCGAATCGCCGAGAGATTTCTGAAGTCCCGGAATCGCACTCTCGTATGTCTCGATACCGTCATATTCATGCACAGCGAGTTTACCGCCGAGCACAATAGCCGCTGTTTGAGAAATTGGTAGCAGACCCTCCTTTTGCGCCGACAGGGCCACAACATGCGGGTCGTGAGTATGAATGACAAAGCTCGCATCAACCCGCGCTTCGTGTATTGCCCGCATTGGATACCACGCTTCCTGAATGATGCGAAATGGCGTCTCCGATGCAGCCTCGCCTTGAATCGTGATCTTGACCAGCGAGGAGGCCGTTACGTCATCCCAGACGCAGACATCCGGCACAAATAGGTAGTTGGGTTCCCCTGGGACCTGAGCGGAAGCTGGCGCTTGTAGCATGTCCCACCATCCGAAGAAGCGATAGAGGCGATAGATGGCCGCAAGCTCGACTCGCGCTGTCCACTCGCTTTCCGATACTTTGCCCTTAAGCGATGAGTATTCAATGTCCGCGATTCTCAATCTACGACTCCCCGTGAGGCGGTGTTGCATACAACGTCGTTCCGTCCCATTCCGCTGCTGCGCGCTTAAGAGCATTGAAGAATTCCGTGACCTGGTCGTCAACGCGAATCAGTTCTACAAGGCCGCCCGCATGAGATCCGCCAAGATAGAAGGCCGTCTGTACCCCGGTCTCGGAGACGCCCCGCGCTACGCGTCGCAACCCTGCGGCGGCCAGTCGCGTCTCGTCGGCAGGCATGTCCTCGGACAGAATCCCGACGTGGTGGAATCCAGTCTCCTGGGACGGAGGATATGACCGAACCACAGACTTCTCGTCGTCATGCACTTGAACAAGTTCAATTTGCAAATCGCCGCTATAGGCAAATGCGAGACTCATTATTGGACTGGTACGAACGCCATCGATCTCATGCTCCCGATACTTGACGCGTTCGAGTATAGAGAAGGGACCGACGCACAGTTTGGATGTCCATTGGCGAATCGCCAAGTGGAGATCGTTTACAACATATGCCAGCTGTACGATCGGACCAAGGCGGCGGATTTTCATGTGAGCCCGTTGTCGCGCTCAGCGAGGGAAAAGTTTCCCCCCTGGAAGCGCGCGAGTGTGCCAAATCGCCCTCGTGAATGCTGCCCTGCTGACATCAGCGACGTGCCTCCAGAATCGCCACGGCCCCTGAGGACTGGCTAGCCGCCGCAGCAACAGCCTACCTAACTGATCATCATTGGCGACACACCGAAGCGTCAAATTGATTAATCTGGTCTTAGGCATTGGAAATTCGGAAGCCGTGACGGCAATGAATTACATCGTGGTGGCCGCCATTACCCACAGGGTGATCCGAGCCTAGGTTTTTCCGAGGTGCTGCCCAATAAAACGCGGGCCAGGAAGATCGCGCGGTCCGCTAGGCTTCGCATTTCTGCTCTACTTGAAATCAATGAAGACCCTCGAGCTACTTGAGCGACTTGTCGGGTTTCCCACCGTGAGTCGTGAATCCAACTTAGACTTGATCGATTTCGTCAGCGGATTTCTGACGGAACGCTCGGCGCATGTTCGCACCTTCAATAGCGAAGACGGACGAAAAGCGAATCTCTTCGCGACTCTGGGACCCGTTGAGGCGCGGGGCATTTTGCTTTCGGGCCATACTGATGTGGTCCCGGTAGAAGGACAGCACTGGAGTTCCGAACCGTTCAAGCTGGCGGCCCGCGGCGGCTCGTTTTATGGTCGGGGCGCTGCGGACATGAAGGGTTTCATCGCGTGCGCACTTGCCGCCTTCGATCGCGCAAGAGAATTACCCTTGCGCATGCCCCTTCAATTGGCCCTGTCTTACGACGAAGAGATTGGCTGCGTAGGCGTTCGGTCGATGATTCGGGACATGGAATCTTGGCCCGTTCGCCCTACGCTCTGCATCGTGGGTGAACCGACGCTGATGCAGGTCGCCACCGGTCACAAGGGGAAGACTGCCGTGAGGGCAGTCTGCACGGGACATGCTGTGCATTCCGCGCTGGCTCCCCAAGGGGTGAACGCAATCCACCTTGCGACAGATCTAGTTGCTTGCCTGCGTTCATTGCAGACGCATGTTGAAAGCCATGGTGCCCGGGAGAACGGGTACGAAATCCCCTATTCGACAATTCACGTGGGGATCATTCGCGGAGGGACCGCACTCAACATCGTTGCGGACCGGTGTGAATTGGAACTTGAAATCCGCAATATCGCTCATGACATCCCCCTGCAATTCGTAGAGAGAATCCGTGCGTATGCGGTCGACATCGAGCAGCAAGCCCGGGGTCCAAATGGTACCGGCGGCATCTCAATCGAGGTGACCAACGAATACCCTGGCCTATGTATCGCCGATGACGACAGTATTGTGGAGTTGGTGAGCAATCTTGCTGGTGCCAGCAAGTGTATCCGAGTGGCATTTGGCAGCGAAGCAGGCCTCTTTTCACGAGTAGGCATTCCGACCGTATTGTGCGGGCCCGGATCGATTACCCAGGCGCACCGTGCAGATGAATACGTCACGGAGGAACAACTCAGCCGCTGCGATTGCATGATGAATCGGTTGCTGGAATACCTCGTCTGAAACCAACCATTCGGGCAATTGACGGAAGAGCGAGTCCGCGTCTGCGGCTACATTACCCTAGAAAATCCTAATCAGCGCCCGGGGAAATATGAATTGGCGGTTGTGCTTTCGGCGGCGATACTGGCATCAACAAGGAAGCTCCTAGATCAATCGTGTTTGGCTAAAGGCGTTTAGATGTCATCTGAGTCAGTGGATACCCTCGTAATCGGCGGCGGCCAAGCCGGCATCGCGATGAGCGAACATTTGAGCAAGTGCGAACAGCAGCACCTGGTTGTCGAGCGGCAGCGGATCGCCGAGCGCTGGCGCTCGGAGCGCTGGGACTCTCTGGTGGCTAACGGTCCTGCCTGGCACGATCGCTTTCCTGGCCGGGTTTTCTCGGGCGACCAGGAGGAGTTTGCGACGAAAGAGCAAATTGTCGACTACTTCGTCGGCTACGCGGAGCAGATTCGAGCGCCCATTCGCTGCGGAGTCGATGTCACTGCGCTTGGCAAGAAGCCCGATGGGTCAGGCTTTCTCGCCGAGACCTCGAAAGGCGTCATTGAAGCGACCCACGTCGTGGTCGCCACCGGTCCGTTTCAGCGTCCCATCATTCCCCGTATCGTTCCTGAGCATCCGCGCTTGACGCAGCTGCATTCCGCGCATTATCGCAATCCAACTCTGTTGCCCGACGGCGCTGTGTTGGTTGTAGGTGCGGGTTCCTCCGGAGTACAGATCGCGGATGAGCTTGCTCGAGCAGGCCGGCGAGTGTACCTGTCGGTGGGTCCGCATAACCGACCTCCCCGACGCTACCGCGGACGTGACTTCGTGTATTGGCTTGGGGTGCTCGGGGAGTGGGACACCAATGTCATCACGCCGGGCACGGAGCATGTCACGATCGCGGTCAGCGGAGCCCGTGGAGGACACACGGTAGATTTTAGAGAGCTGGCCTCCCTTGGGATAACGCTCTTGGGAAGTACCAGGGATTGTCGGGACGGCATCCTGCAGTTCGCGCCGGACTTGGCCAACAATATTGCCCACGGCGATGCCGATTACCTGTCCGTTTTGGACCGTGCCGACGCCTATGTAGCCCAACATGGGCTGGACCTTGCACCGGACCCTTCGGCTCGTGCGCTCGGTTCAGATCCCCACCGTGTGACCCATTCGACCCTTGAACTCGATCTTGCCGCCACCGGCATCAACTCCATCGTCTGGGCCACCGGATATGCGCTCGACTACGACTGGATCACGATCAATAGCGCCTTCGATGACCATCGCCGCCCCAAGCACAATCGCGGAGTCTCGGTGGTTCCCGGACTCTACTTCCTCGGACTGCCGTGGCTCTCCAGAAGAGCTTCCGCCTTCATCTGGGGTGTCTGGCACGACGCGGGTTACCTGGCAAACCATATCAGCTCGCTAAACGCTCGGCGCG